>QWCD01000237.1_pt1 | contig 15326 bp, 8 predicted proteins | sample 1972461 | NCBI WGS metagenome assembly QWCD01 (sample SAMN09866717, study PRJNA288562) | Human vaginal metagenome isolate term4_vaginal, whole genome shotgun... | isolation source: vagina | host: Homo sapiens | place: USA: California | reverse complement strand
GTATATTAATTATGCTGATTTTGAATCAACAAACATTTTATTTGATCTTAAAAAAGAAGAGTTACAAGCAAAAATTGATGCTTTTTTAATTTCTAATGACACAGTATTAGATTTATCAGAAGTTTTCTTAGATATTCATTTTAGTGAAGATGATGATTATGAAGAAGATTGCTGTTGTGAAGATGAATGCTGTAGCGATGAAGAAAATGAAGCTTGTTGTAATTCAGAAGTAAAAGTTGAAGAAGAATGCTGTGGCGGAGCTAAAGATGATTGTTGTGGTGGTCACGAACATGAACATGAAGTTTGCTGTGACTCAGAAACAAAAACATCAGAAACCCAAGAAGAATGTTGTGGTGGAACTAAAGATGATTGCTGTGGTGGTCACGAACATGAACACCATCATCACAGTCACCAACATTAGTTAAAAAGTATTTAATTAAGTAGAAGAGAGATTACTAAGTCAATTAGGAGTCTCTCTTTTGTTTTTAAATGTTTTAGTATGCATTTTATATATAATAAAATTATTAATAAATTTAAATAAAGGTTGTAAAAATGGATAACAAAAAAGAAATTAAATGATTGGTGAGTTTTTTATAAATTAACAAACAACAATGTTTTTAGTGTTGAAATTTATATTTTAAAAATTTAATTTAACTAAATATATGCGTCCAACTTATAACTGATATATACTATTGAGCAATTACTACATTATAAAAATAAAATAAAATATGATTATTATAATGATTGTAATTAATGCAAAAACTAGAATGGGAGGAAAGTGTTTGAAACGAGAAAATTATTTTAATTATATAAGTGAAAAAATAAGTGTATTATCAACGAGAATAAAATTAAAAAGTAAACTTAATTTATTAGATTTAAATATTCACTCTGAAAATTTTTTTGCCCAATTATGCAATATAATATTTGACTTAAAATTTGTTAATGCAAACACACTGCAACACAACATAGAAGGTATAGATTTAATTGATAAAGAAAATAAAGTAATTGCGCAAGTATCTTCAACTTGTAATAAGAAAAAAATAGAAGACTCTTTGAATAAAAATATATATAAAGATTATCGTGATTATAAATACAAATTTATATCGATTGCAATAGACGCTCCAAAAAATATGAATAATCAAATTTATAATAATCCTTACTCGTTAGAGTTTGAACCAAAAAACGATATATGGGATTCTACAAAATTATTGAGAAAAATTAAAGACATGGATTTAGCAAAATTAAGAAAACTTTATGAATTTGTAAGAAATGAATTAGGAGAAGATATTAATTTAAAAAAAATTGATACAAATCTTGCAAAAATAGTAAAAACATTATCTGAAAAAAATTTAAGCGATGTTGTAGATTCTCCAGAAATTAACGAGTTTGCTATAAAAGAGAAAATGGAATTCAATAATTTAATAGATGTAAGAAATATTATTGATGATAATAAAATTTATTACACTAAACTAGACACAATATATAGTGAATTTGATAAACAAGGACAAAATAAGAGTTTCTCAGTATTTAAACAAATAAGAAGATTTTATTTTGAATACAAAAATAAAGGATTATCTTCTTCCGAAATATTTCACAAAATTATTGAAAAACTTATTTCATTTGTTTCGGAAAGTAATAATTATCAAGAATTGAGTTTTGAAGAATTAAGTTGTTGTATAGATATTATTGTTGTAGATGCCTTTATAAGATGTAAAATTTTTGAAAACCCGAAAGGATATAATTATGCTATTACCCGATAACATTCATCCAAAATTAAGTATATATTATAATGGAGCAATTATTATAAGCGAATTAAATAAAAATCCTAATCAAAAGATTTTGAAATTATATACCAAGATAAAAAATAAACATGATATGTCATTTTCAATGTTTGTACTAAGTATGGATTGACTTTATATTATTGATTACATTAACATAGATGGAGAAGGAGTTATTAAAAAATGTTTATAAAAAATTTAAAAATTTCTACAAATAAAAAAATAATCAGGAGCATGGATTTTAAAGAGGGATTAAATTTAATTATTGATGATACTCCCACTAATGACCAAAAACAAACTGGTAATAATGTTGGAAAAACAACTGTACTAAAACTTGTAAATTATTGTCTAGGTGGAGATGGAAAAGAAATATATACAGACCACGAAAATAAAAAAGATATATATCAAAAAATAAAAGATTTTCTTATTGAAGAAGAAGTTCTTATAACATTAACGCTGGTAGAAAATTTAAAAATAGATTCAAAAAAAATTATTATTGAAAGAGATTTTGTATCTGGAAAAAATTCTGTAAGAAGGATAAATGGCGAACAAATATTACAAGATAAATTTGAATTAAAATTAAAACAACTAATATTTCCAAATTTAGATAGTGATAAACCTTCGTTTAGACAATTGATTTCTCACAACATTAGATACAATGATGAAAGTATCAATAATACTTTAAAAACTTTGAATAAATATACTACAGATGTTGAATATGAAACTTTATACTTATATTTATTAAAATGTACATTTAATGATGCCGATAAAAAACAATCTATCATTGCCAAACTTAAGCAAGAAAAAAATTATAAAAATAGATTAGAAAGTAAACAAACAAAAAATTCTTATAAAATTGCTCTTAATTTGATAGAAAATGAAATAAATGAATTAAATGAAAAAAAGTCTTCTTTTAACACAAATAAAAATTTTGAATTAGATCTAAATTCATTGAATGAAATAAGATATCAAATATCAAAAAACAGTTCCATTATAAGTAAATTGACTATTCGTAGAGATATAATTCTAGATGCTAAAAAAGAAATGGAAGCAAGTGTATCTATTATAGATATAAAGCAAATAAAAATTTTATATAATGAAGCTAAAAATTATTTAGAAAAAATAACAAAAACTTTTGAAGAATTGGTAAATTATCATAATAAAATGATAGTAGAAAAAATAAATTTTATAACTAAAGAATTGCCAGATATTGAAAACAAAATTGATAAGGAACAAGAGATACTTAATAAAAATTTAGAATATGAAAAACAATTAATAGATAAAGTTTCTAAGAGTGATTCTTTTGAAGAATTAAACAAAATAATATCTAGTTTAACTCAAAAATATAGACAAAAAGGAGAATATGAAAGCATAATATCTCAAATTAATGAAGTAGAAAATAATATAGCAAAATTAGAAGTGAATTTGACTGAAATAGATAATATTCTTTATTCAAATGAATTTGAAGAAAATTTAAACAGTCAATTAGTAAAATTTAATAAATATTTTTCTAGAATTTCAAATGAATTATATGGAGAAAGATATGCTTTAAAATTCGAAAAAGAAATAAATAAAAAAACAAATAAGCCTGTCTATAAATTTAGTTCATTTAATTTAAATATGAGTACTGGTAAAAAACAAGGTGAAATTTTATGCTTTGATTTGGCATATATTCTTTTTGCTGATAATGAAAAAATTCCTACCCTACATTTTTTATTAAACGATAAAAAAGAACTTATGCATGATAATCAATTATTAAAAGTTCAAGAATTTGTTTGCAAGAATAATATACAATTGATAGTATCTATGCTTAAGGATAAATTACCAAATGGATTGATAAATAATTCTAATATAGTTATAGAATTATCACAAGAAAATAAACTTTTTAAAATTTAATTATGAATTTTTACTAATAAGAAAGAATTAATTTAAATGAATAATAATCAACCAATAAACAATATATATATATATAGAAAACAAATTAAAAACTTTTTATAATTGTGATTCACACATCATAAAACAAAAAACTTATGAAGATATTATTAATATGAATCCACAATTGATTAATGTTTTAGTTAATGATGATAAAATTCAACCATTATTTTTTACCAAAATTAATGATCTTTTTGTTTTTGATAAACAAAAGTTTTTATTTGTAATTGAATCAAACGAGTTTTTACCTAATAGTTTTACAAACTATAAAAATAAAATTGGATTAATAAACAATAAAACAAACAGTTTTATTAACAATCAAAACGATGTTGTTTTATCATTTCCTTTTAAGGATTGCGTTCTTGAAGGCGGACAATCTCGCGATGATCAAAAATGTAATGAGATTATGTATAATGAGATTATTGCTGCAAACAAAATTTCTAATATGTTGGCACCAAAAATTCTAACTAATGCAAAAAGATATAGTAAAGATGGTATTGAAATCGATATTGAATTTAGCGAACATGATAATCTAATTATTAAAGGCAACAATTTAATTGCTCTAGCAAGTATTTTGAATCGTTATGAAAACAAAATAAAATGCATTTATATTGATCCTCCATATAATACTGGTAATGATTCTTTTAATTACAATAATAAATTTAATCATTCAACTTGGTTGGTATTTATGAAAAATCGGCTTGAATTGGCAAAGAAGTTATTGCGTGATGATGGTGTAATTTTTGTACAATGCGATGATAACGAACAAGCTTATCTAAAAGTATTGATGGATGAAGTTTTTGGAAGAGAAAATTTTTCTACAACTCTTCACGTTGAATTATCGACAACACAAGGAATGAAAGTTGGTGCAGCACAAAAAGGTCAAATTGTAAAAAATGGAGAATATATTCTAATATATCATAAAAATTATAATTTAAAATTTTTTACAAATTTAATTTTTGATTCAAAATCATGAGATTCGCATTATAGTATATATATTGACCCAATAACTAATAAAAGAACGAGTTTATTAAATTTCATTAAGGAAAATACCAAATATAAAGATATAACTAAAGAAAAAATTGAAGAACTTTATGAATTTGATGATGATTTTAGAAGTTTAATACATAATCATTCAAATAATATTTTTCAAGATGCAATGATAGATATTAAATTTAATTTATCAGAAGAAGATAATTTTAAATTAAAAAATAATGAAATAATAAAATTCAAAGACTATTTAATATTTAAAACTTCTACAAATGTTATAAGACAATTATTACCACTTGAAAAAGCTATAGGGCCCACAGATGATTTTGATAGTAAATTTGGTCTAAGAAAAATAAGAGGGAATTGATGACCAAATTTTTACAAAGATATGATGAATATAAATAAAGAAGCTAATTTTGTTTGAAAATCAGGAAAAAAACCTGAACGATTAATAAAAGACATTATTAAATTATCTACAAAACAAAACGATATTGTTTTAGATTTTCATTTAGGATCTGGTACAACTTGTGCAGTTGCTCATAAAATGAATCGTCAATACATTGGTATTGAACAAATGGATTATATTGAAAATATAACAATTGAAAGATTAAAAAAAGTTATTGATGGCGAGCAAAGCGGTATTTCAAAAGATGTTAATTGAACAGGCGGAGGTTCATTTGTATATTGCGAACTAAAAGAAGATAGTATTGAATTAATAAGATTAATTCAAAATTCTAATGAACAAAATATTCATAAAATAAAAAACTTAATTTTTAATGACCATCGTATTATTCCATATGTTAGTCGTGATGAGCTTCAAACAAATCTACAAGCATTCGATACGCTTAAATTATTAGAACAAAAGCAAATTCTACTTGAATTAGTTGATAAAAACAAACTTTATGTAAATTATGTTAATATTGAGGATAAAAATTTTAATATAAATAAAAAAGATATTAAGTTTAATAAATCATTTTATAAACAAAAGAGGTAGATATGAATAACCAATTTTTGTATGAAAAATTAGAAATTATTAAAGAATTTAATAATGAAAAACATATTCCAGATATTATTGAATTAGGATTATCAAGAAATATTAAGCTAAGAGATTATCAAAAAGATGCTTTTTTAAACTTTATAACTTATTTTGAAAATCAAAAATTATCTAATAATAAACAAATTCATGCATTGTTTCATATGGCTACAGGTTCTGGTAAAACAGTAATAATGGCTGGATTAATTCTTTATTTATATGAAAAAGGATATCGAAATTTTATATTTTTTGTTAATCAAATAAATATTTTAGAAAAAACTAGAGATAATTTTTTAAATAATTCATCAACAAAATATTTATTTAATGATAAATTAGAATTTAAAGGACAAAAAATTAAAATTAATTCTGTTAATAATTTTCAAGGAATTATATTAGATGATAATAGTATTAATATTTGTTTCACAACAACACAAAAACTACATATAGATTTAAGTGACCCTAAAGAAAATGTGCTTACATATAATGATTTTGAGGATAAAAAAATAGTTTTCATATCAGATGAAAGCCATCATATTAATTCATTAACTAAAAAAAGTAATAAAGAAGAAATTGAAGCTAATAATAGCTGGGAATATTCTGTTATGAATGCTTTTTATTCTAATAAAGATTCAATTTTATTAGAATTTACTGCAACAGCAGATTTAAAAGATCAAAATGTGTTAAATAAATATCGTGATAAAATTATTTTTAATTATCCTTTAAAAGATTTTAGAGAAAGTGGATACACTAAAGATTTTCAAAACTTAAGTTCGTTGACTACATATTGAGATCGCGCTTTAATTGCAATTATTATAAGTGAATATCGCCGCTATTTATTTAGCGAATTGAACTTAAACATTAAACCAGTTATACTGTTTAAATCACAAAAAATAAATGAATCCGAGCTTTTTTATAAAGAGTTCTTTGAACATATTAAAAATTTAAGTATAAATGAAATTGAAAATTTATACAATACTAACATTGACATTTTAAAACAAGCATTAGATTATTTTTATGATAAATCAAAATCATATGAATTACTTATTTTAAGTATTAAAAATAATTTTATTGAAGAACAATCTTTAATTATTAATGGTTCTTCTGATAGTAGTAAAGAAAAGCAATTGCTAGTTAATTCATTAGAAGATAAAAATAATTTAATTAGAATTATTTTTGCTGTTGATATGTTAAATGAAGGTTGAGATGTTTTAAATTTATTTGACATTGTTCGTTTATATGATACTCGTCAAGGTAGTGGAAAGGTTAATAAAATAGGTTCTTATACCATTAAAGAAGCTCAATTAATAGGTCGTGGTGCGCGTTATTGTCCTTTTATATATGGTGATGAAGAATTAGAATATAAAAGAAAATTTGATTCTGATTTAAATAACAAATATCGCCTTTTGGAAACAATGTTTTTTCATAGTTGAAACGATTCCAGTTATATTTGAGAACTAAGACAGGCTTTAATTGCATCAGGATTAGAACCTGAAACTCGTATAAAAATAGATTACAAAGTTAAAGAATCATTTAAACAAACACAATTATATAAAAATGGTTATATATTTAGTAATAAACGTGGTCTTAAAAAAACTAATAATGACCAGATTGAAAACCGTCTTAAGAATAAAATTTATAAATATACCATTAAAAGTGTTGATGGATATATTAATAATTTATTTGATACTAATATTGCTAAAAACAACACAAGAGTATTAACTAAATATTTTTTAATTAAAGATATAGATTATCATATTGTTTTAGGTGCAAGCGAATTTTTTAATGAATTGAACTTCTGATTTTTAAAAACCAAATTTCCAAAATTAAAAACATTGAAAGAATTTTTAACTTCAGAAAATTTTGTTGCTAATATTAAAATAGAATTTAATTATTTTAAAAATCAAACAATTAAAGGAAAAGATCTATTTGAATCTTTAAAAATTGTTTTTGCTGATATTGCAAATTATATTGGTTCAATTAAACCATATTATATTGGAACAAAGCGTTTTTATGCGTATCCAATTAAAAATGTTATAAAAGATAAAAGTATTTATTTGAATTTAATTCACGAAAATGGTGGGCGTGGAACTTCTCAAATAAATTGCCATGATGAAAAATATAAACTCGATCTAAATCAAGAAAATTGATATGTATATAATGATAATTTTGGAACAAGCGAAGAAAAAATGTTTATTAAATATTTCAAAAATGAAATAGCTCCTAAACTTAATTCAAAAAAATTAGAATATTATATTATTAGAAATGAACGAATTCCGGAATTGGCTATTTATTCTTTTTTAGATGGATCTCGTTTTGAACCTGATTTTTTGTTGTTTATAAAAAAGAAAGGTGTTGATAATACATCTACAAATTATCAAGTTTTTGTTGAACCAAAGGGTGAAATGTTGCTTGAAATTGATAAATGAAAAGAAAATTTTTTATTAGAAATTAACGATGAATTTCAAACAGAAGTATTTTTAGCAAATGATTATAAAATTTTAGGATTACCTTTTTATAATAATAAATACGATAAAATTGAGATTTTTTCTAAAGCAATAAATGATTTAATTAAAAAAATTTAATGTAAACAAATTGTAAATAATAACCATGATTGTTTTAATGCAAAAATATTAGTATTTTTATAAAAATATACCTAAATTAAAAGAAAATATTTTTAAAATGTTGTTTAATCTCTTTGAAAGATTTCGTAGTAATAGCTAAACAACAAAAGTATAAGAATTAACTAATTTAGGGCGATTAGGATCACTTAAATCTAACATTGGCTTAGTAAAGTGTAATGTGATAACTACTTTTTTTAAAATATTTAGATTGTATTTAATTTCATCATTATTATTTAAGGCGTTTGTTTGATCACTATCGTTAGTGTTTAAACCAAAATTAAATGCAACTGCACTCAAATAAACATCTTTTTTTAAATCAACTTTTTTCCCAAATTCAAGCAATTTATAATCAATTAGTTCTTGAAGTGTTAAATTAATTTGATCATAAGCACTAGTTGCAATGATTTTTCGTCCTAATGCGTCTTGATATAATTCTTGACCATTTGTTTTAATAGTTTTAATTTTAGCTAAAATTAAGTTACGAATTGTTTGATTACCAACTTTATTTTCTAAATTATTAGAAAAATGTTTGAAATCAAAGCCTTCACAATATGTATTTGAATCATAGTTTTTTAAATACTTGTTTAAATTATCTTTGATTAAATATTTAACATTTTTGTCATTAGGAATTTTTTTATCACCTTCAAAAGTTTCATAAATTGCTAGTGGATTTATGAATACTCATTTTTTATAAAATAACCAATTTAATAATTGAGCAACATATTTATTAGGCAATAAACGATCGTTTCTTAATGATATATTTTCAATGATTGCTTTCATAGAATTAGGCATATGGGTTTGAACTGTGTGTGTTGGATAAAAAACATAACCAATTTTATATTTATCATGATCGCTACGGTCTTTAAAAATTAAAGACGTTAACTCTTGTGGTTGACCAATGCTAATTGTATGATCAACATAATCGTTTTTTGCTAAAACAATTTTATAAGGAAATTCTTTTTTGATTTGTTCTCATAATCCACCAAGATCAATAAAACTTAATGGTTTTTGTGGTAATAAATCAAATAAAGGTTTAATATTAAATTCTGCATTAGCTAAAACTTTATAACGATATTTAATATTTAGTTTTTTAATTAACAAATTGTTTTGATCATATTCAAATTCTTTACTTGTGATTTCAGGCTTGCTAATCCCATATTTGAAATATGATTTTAAATCATTAATTGAAGAATCATTTGATGTAATTTTTGGATATAAAATAACATCTAAAAGTTTTTTAATATTCTCTTTATTTCAATTAGTATTTTGAATTAGTAATTCATCAATAATTTTATAAATAAATTCAGGGATTGCTATTTGAAATTTTTTTAATAAACTAAGAATCATTTCAACACCCTTGTGATAATCAAGTTGATCATTTTTATTTAAAGAAATCAAATCTAAGATTTTAATTTTTGTTAAAAAATAATTGGTACTGATAATTTGTTGGTCTTTAGGGTCATATTGGTTTTCATGCGGAATTAAGTTATTTGCAATTTTTTTAACTTCAGTAATTAAATCATATAAAGTATAATTTTGATCACCAATTTTAAAATTAATACTACTTGGTAGATCATTTTGTTTTAAATTTAAAAAGAAGGAAAATAGTTCGTCCAAACCATCAATAAATCCATAATTTTTAGGGTCTTTTTTAGAACGTGCTTCAATTAAAGAAATTAATTCTAATAATTTATTAATAATTGGTTTATAAGTTTTAATTTCAGCTAGTGAAATACTATCAAGTAAGGTTCTAATTTGTCCAATTTCAGCAATTAAATTATTTTTAAAATCCATTGAATCAATTTTTGATCAAATTGTATTTTTAACTGATTGGTCAATGCTTGGATTCTTATAAATAATTTCTTTTAAAATTGGTTTAAAACCATCGATAACCATCCCTAATGATTGATTTGATGTAATTAAAGTGATTAAATTAGTCAAATTATTCTCTTGTGTAATGTTATAAGTTAAATTTCTAAAATCTTGTGATGATTGTAAAAACAATTCTTTTAAATTTAAATCATTAGCAACACCTTTTAAAATGTTAAAAATACTATCAATGGAATCAATTGCTACATCATAACCACTAGTAAATGCATATTCAATATCTTTTAAAATTTGTTGTTCATTTAATTTTTTTAATTCGTTTTTAATTTTATGATCTAAACTAAAAATATCTTGTTCATATGAAGCTTGTGTGATTTCATTATTTAATGTGTATGAGTGTGTACCAAAGCTAAATTTTTCATTATCATTAGCACCGAAATAAAATTCTTTTGGAAAATTTTCTTCTGCATTTTGGTCTCCACGTTTAGCATTGTTTTTAACCTTTGTAACTTGTTTTTCAACACGAATATTATTAAAATAATAACGCATTTTATATGTGTTTTTAATTGATGTGGTTTGTGCACTATATTTATCGCGTTCTAATCGATCGGTTTGGCTAAAATCTAAAGCAATCGGCGATGCTTCAATCCTAATAAAATATTTTTCACTAGTATTTGAAGCAATCCCAGAAGGTTTTTTATAAAATGGATCATTGATTAAAATATTAGCACTACTTTGATTTGTTAAAGCATACCAAAAACTAATGCTAACTCTTAACGCCTTATTCTTTTCTAAAAGATTAATATTATTTTTAATATCTTGTTCTGTTAGTGGTTCAAAAATGGCTTGATTGGGATTTAAAACTTGTTTTTGATTATTTCCTAAATCTTTTCAAACTTTGATTTGTGGTTCACTTGATGAAAAAACAAGTGATGGTTTAGTGTTGTCTTTACGGATATTATTAATAAAATTATAAAGATCATTTTTTAATGTATTAGGCGTTAATTTTAAAAATCAATTTATAAAATAGGGGTCATTAATATCAATAACTTTATTTAAATTTTTATATTTTGATGCTTCATTAATTCAAATGTATTCATAAAAATTCTTGATTTGTTGATCGTGTTGTTTTTTAACACTATCATATTCTTTTAAATAATCATTTCAAAGAATTGGTTTCTGTTCATAATTATTATTTCTCAAAATTTGTTGATTTAAATTAGCATCATTTTCTGGTGCTTTAATTATGTAGTCATTTACATCAAAACCAGTAATTGCGTCGTTGGTTGTTGATCCATTATAAATAAAACCTGCGTTTACTATTTTATTATTTGTGTTAGCACATGCACTTAATGAAACTACAGCAATACTACTTATTGATAATGAAGTACAGATTATAAATCATTTACGACTTGAACTTCTTTTTTTAAACATAGTATTAATTCCTTAATTTGAATTAATTTAATTGTATTCGTATAATTATAAAGAATTTAAATATCTATTAATATTAAATAATTAAAATTTTCGTTCTTTTTTTAAAGAATGAAAGATATTCTTATTTATTTTTTAAAACACTGTCATAGTAGATTTTCTCTAATGCATCATATTTATGACCACTATATACTAGCTTGCCTTTGTGAATTAAAGTCAAACTATCAACGTAAGTATCCATTTCTTTTAAAATATGCGAACAAATAAAAATGGTTTTGTTTTGTTCGTGCAATTCTTTTAAGATATTATTGAATTCATGACGTGCTGATGGGTCTAAGTTCGCTGTTGGTTCGTCTAAAATAATTAGCTCTGGATCGTGTAATAAAGCTTGAATTAAAATTACTTTCTTTTTTTGTCCAGATGAAAAATTGATTGGTTTTTTATTTTTTAAATCACTAATTCTAAATTTTTCTAAAAAATTATGAATGCGTTCAATAGCTTGTTTTTTATTTAAATTTGATAAACGAGCAAATGAATATAAATATTGAAAAGTTGTTAATTCACTAGGAAATAAAGCAATTTCTGGCACATAACCAATTTTTTCATGACTTTTTGGGGTTTTATTATCAAAACCATCAATTAAAATTGATCCTTTGTAATTTGTGTATGCATTAATAATTGATTTAATAGTTGTTGTTTTACCTGATCCATTTTCACCAATAAATGCATGAATTTCGCCACGTTTTACATTAAAACTTAAATCAAAAACGCCTTGGTTTGATTTTTTATAAATTTTTGTTAAATTTTTAACTTCTAAAATAAATTCATTATTCATTAACGATAGTCCTTTCTTTTATAACCATAATATGTACCAATTAATAAACTAAAAATTAATATTAATCAAATTACGCAGTAAGCTTCTTTATAAACAATTTGTTGCTTTCTTTTAAAACTATAATTTTGTTGGACATAATCGAATAAATAATTTCCACCTTGTTCTAAACTATATCTGTAACGAATCTTTTTATCTTTTTTTAATTCATCTATGCCATCGTCATTTTCTTGAGGTAATATCTGATGAAGTAGGTAGCTTTTAAAACCACCAATTAAATAATTTTTATTGTTTAAATTTATTTTTAATTGTGTTTTATATTGCAAATTATTTTGATGATCAACTAATAAAGTTTTTAGTAAATTTGTATAGTGTGGATTAAAATATAGATAATAAATTAAACTAACTGCTAAATATATTTGTTGCTCAGTTTTTGATTTAATTAATAATTTATTAAAATCCTTTTTAAATAAATTAGCATTCTCATCGTTTCATTTATTGAAATCAAATTTTTGTACACTATTTGAAATTAAGTCTAAGATTTGTTTTTGATTTGCTTTTTGATCAAGTGTTTTAAATAAATTATTAGCATATGTATTAAACGATTTTACGTTTAATACTTCTTTAATAATCATTCATTTAAGCGAACCAACAATATCATCACTGCTTAATTGTGTATAACTGTTTTTTTGATATTCGATCGTTTGATCTTTTCAATTGTCAATTGCATAAATTACTTCTTGATTTAAGTTATTGTTAATTAAATTTTGAGAATCGTTTTTTAACAAACTTGGAATTAAAAAACTTTTATCATTATTAATACTAAAATTGATTAATGAATTACTATTTTTTTCTAACTGATAATTAAATTGTTTTGATGCTAAATTATTGGCATATAAAATCTGATCTACTTGATTTTTAATAAAATCTCTAAATGGCTCATAATCACTTTTATTAAAAACATCAGCTAATTGATAAACAGGAAGAATTCAACTACTTACTTGTCAAAAAGTTGCTAAACTTCTAGTTTTTAAATAAGCGTTCATAATTTCTAAATTTTGATTTTCATTAAATTTATGATTAAAAAAACCTGTGTTAATTAAATAATATTGATCTAAATTATTATTTAAATAAAAAGCTTTAATATTGTTTGTTGATTTTTGTTTTAATAATCTTAAAAAGGCTTGTGATTGAACTTGACTAACTAAGTTCGCAATAATTCCAATAGTAAGCAAGGGGACAAAACTAACAAAAGGAATTAAAATACTTATTTTTGCATTTAATTTTAAAGCTAAAAGGCTTGTTATTAACCCAAAAATTAAATAACAAATAAAAGGACTTATATAACTTAAGATTCAATAATAATTAACATTTTTAGCAAAATTAAAGCTAATTAAATAAAAAATTAATAGTCCTAAAAAACTAACTAGACTTCAAACAATACCTGTTAGGACGAAGAAAAAAATTTTTGATCAAACAATGTTTTTACGGCTAATTGGTTTAGAAATTACTAAAATATCAATACCATCTTCGCTAAAATCCTTAAAAATATTTAATGCTTTTAGTGAAGCAAAAATTGTTGTCATTAATAAATTAAACATGATCATTACATATGAAATTATCAAAAATTGTGTTTTTTGCTTAACAACACAGCCGACAACAATTCCTATAATTAATGTAATTAATAAAGTTATGATCGGTAAAAGATATGTTGTTTTTTTTACAATAATAAGGCGTGTTAAAAAACCAATATAAGCTAAACTGCTGTTCAAATTTATTTTTTTATTCATTTTTATGTGATTTTTCCATATATTAAATATTGTTAATAATTTTATTCAAAAGATAAATTTAATTTTGGTTTTATTGTATTTTTTTATTTTGATTATTTTGTTTTTAAAAATATATGGAATAATAAGAAAAATTATTAAGATAGTGTTTTATTTTTTCTTATTCAACAATTTATTATATTAAATAAAATAAAAAAAATGGTGTATAACCATTTTTAACTAAATAACCCACCAGATTTACTAAAAGGATTTTTTCCTTTTTGTAACATTTTACCAAGTTCTGCCATTTTATCACGTGACACTTCCCACTGTTTTAATAACTTATTTAATTCATCAGGCGAACGTCCTGATCCTTTTAAAACCCGTATGCGTCTTGATGGTTCTTTTTTAAAAACGCGCGGATCACGACGTTCTTTTAAAGTCATACTTGATAATAAAATTGTTCATATTTTCATTTTGCTCTCAGCATCACCAATTTGGTTTTCAGAAATATTGTTCAATCCAGGAATCATCTTAGCTATTCCTGAAAAACTACCTAATTTACTAATTTGACTCATTTGACGCATTAAATCTTCTAAATCCATTTTTCCTGCCATCATTCGTTGCATCGAACCACGAACTTGTTTTTCATCAATAACATCAGCTGCTTTCTCTGCTAAAGTCATGATATCACCAAGACCTAAAATTCGATCAGCCATTCGTTCTGGATAGAAACTATCAATTGATCCTATTTTTTCACCAGTACCTGTGAATTTAATTGGTATATTTAATAATGATGTTAATGATAAAACAGCTCCAGCACGTGCATCTGAATCTAATTTAGTAACAATAATACCTGTTAATTTTAATCAATTATTGAATTCTGTAGCAACGTTAATAATGTCTTGGCCTGCCATAGCATCAACAACTAAAAAAACCTCATCAGGATTTAGTGTTTTTTTAACATTTACTAATTCTTGCATTAACTCTTCGTTTGTTTGTAAACGTCCAGCTGTATCAACAATTATCAAATTATTTTCATTTTCATCAGCTTTGTTTAAAGCATTTTTTACAATTAAATCAGGGCGTTGTGTTCCTTCTTCTCAAAAATCTACA
>QWCD01000236.1_pt1 | contig 15337 bp, 13 predicted proteins | sample 1972461 | NCBI WGS metagenome assembly QWCD01 (sample SAMN09866717, study PRJNA288562) | Human vaginal metagenome isolate term4_vaginal, whole genome shotgun... | isolation source: vagina | host: Homo sapiens | place: USA: California | reverse complement strand
ACTTCAACCTTTCCACCACTCTCTTTTCTATGTCCAAACAAACGTGCTGGGATTACCTTCGTATTATTAAAAACAATGACATCGCCTTCTGATAATTCATCAATAATATCTGTAAAGGCATGTTTATGTTCTATGTTACCAGTAAGTTTGTCTAATATCATTAATCGTGATGAATCTCTTGGATATACAGGTGTTTGTGCAATTAATTCTTCTGGTAAATTATAATCAAAATCTGTTACTTTCATTAACAACCCTTCTTATTATCTTTAATCTGTTAACCATCAATTCACTAGTATGGAATCTAACAATCACATAATACGAAATAAATACACTCTGCTTGCACGGTATATGATAAAAATATTGCAGTATGAACGCCACCTATTTCTTATCTTGCTACCATCAATACTTAGTATATAGTATCAATGGAAACTCCCGTATAATAGTGACGCAAAATTGTTTTATAAAAATTTACATCTTCATGCGTAGCGCGTTTTGCCATCTCTGCAGCACCCCATTGTGATAACCCTACGCCATGTCCACATCCATGACCTTTTATATAAATCATGTCATTATTCTTAGTAAATGTGTGATATATTTTTTCTTGTTTTCTATCCCACGACATAGTAGTCGGCTTATGATTGATATAAAAATCAAATAGTGTGGATTTTAAACCTAATATAGCCATTAACGCATCACCCGATATAGTAACGTGTCCTTTTGAGCCTATAAAAACAGCTGATTTAATACGACCAGATACACCTCTGTCAATCGTATATATTGGTGGAGCTACCAACGGAGACAACTGTATGGAATGCAACGTGCCCACTGACTTACCTGCATGATATAATTTTTCTTCCAATTGCTTTTTGCTAATACTCACAAGCCATGTAGCCGTAGGAGCTGATTGATTCTCATCTTTTACACCTTGTAAATACGGTAAATTAGTGCCCCATACATTTTCACTATTTTCCGTATATCCCCCACTATCCGAATGAAACAATGCATTAATAGGTCGTCCATTATATCTGATAATCACGCCACGAGTAGCATCTACAGCTCGAGTCGTATTCGTATATTCTCCAGATTTTCCTCCATACACTTGATTCTTTGTGGTTGGTTGAATATCATATAATTTATTTTTATTGTTATTCATTGTGTATATAGCATAGGTCCGAGCCGCTACGGCTTGTGCTTCTAATGCAGACATCGGCCAACTTGGTATGGCTTCCTGTGGTACAACACCATATAAATATTCTTCTAAGGGCACATGATTAATCATAGTCATAGAATTAGGACCTGTAGCAATGAAAAAAATACTACCTCTATAATCCTGTCCATCGATACTTATCGCCTCATTGGCAGAAATTGATTGTACAGTAATCATAGGGCCATATACTTTCTTATCAACAACTATATTATTATTTTTTACCATAATAGGTACTCTCACCATCGCCGGAAAGAATGTATCTACTGTTGTATCCTTATCGTCACCTACAACTATTCTAGCACGTGACATAACAGCTATTTGTTGGCATTGTTCTCTTAATAACACGCGTATATAAGGTGTAGTATCTTTTTTATCGATAGATGACTTTCTAATAGGTGTCAACTTTGCATAATTCTTCAACACCTTTTCATTATTACTAGATCTAATCGACTTTGTTAAAGGTTCACTTGAGGTAGATGATTTATGTAGAAATAACCGTTTATTAATTTCCTTTTTCCCCACCCTATTAGTTATACTAGATTTAGCACTTCCTTGTTTAGGTATACCTACCATCTTAGTCGGTCTAGGTAAAACAATCGTTCCTACTTTCTTTTTTTCATGAACCCCTTGACTAGGAGCGTTAGCAATGATCATGCCATGACACATCATTATACTGCTTATGATAGTGCATATACTAATTGCTCTCAGCAATATTTTCTTAGAAATCATTATTTTTTTAGCTCCTCTGTCCATGGCACACCAAGATGTTTATAAGCAGCTTCTGTGGCAATACGGCCCCTTGTAGTACGCGCTAAAAAGCCTAATTGCATTAAATACGGTTCATATACATCTTCAATAGTTTCTCTTTCTTCACTAACAGATGCTGCAATCGTATCTACACCAACAGGTCCACCTTTAAACTTTTCAATAATAGCATATAGCACACGTCTATCAATCTTATCTAAGCCCATCGTATCTACATCAAGTCGCCGCAAAGCTTCATCAGCAATATTTTTTGTAATTATCCCATCTCCAACGACTTGTGCAAAATCGCGAACTCGTTTTAATAATCGATTCGCAATACGTGGCGTTCCCCGTGATCGCCGAGCAATCTCACTCGCCCCTTCCGAATCGATGCCAATCGATAAAATATCCGCTGCTCGTACAATAATGAGCTCTAATTCTCGCTGCTTATAATATTCCAATCGACTAACTACGCCAAATCTATCTCGTAATGGCGCAGCTAATGCACCTGCCCGTGTAGTAGCACCTACCAATGTAAACTTAGGCAAATCAATCCTCACGCTTCTTGCACTAGGACCTTTACCAATTACAATATCTAGTGCGTAATCCTCCATAGCAGAATATAAAACTTCTTCTACACTACGAGATAACCGATGAATCTCATCAATGAATAATAAATCACCATCATCTAAATTTGTTAATAACGCAGCTAAATCGCCGGCTCTTTCAATGGCAGGCCCTGAAGTTACACGAAAATTAACACCCATTTCATTAGAAATAATACCTGCTAACGTTGTCTTTCCTAGTCCAGGAGGCCCATATAACAACACATGATCTAATGGTTCTTTCCTTTTTTTAGCAGCTTGAATAAAAATTGATAAATTTTCTTTTACTTTTTCTTGTCCTATATACTCTTTAAACAATCGTGGTCGCAAACTATATTGCCAAATATCTTCTTCCTGTTCGCCCTTATCTACGATACGAACTTCTTCATTCATAGTTAACGTCCTTTCCCTAAGATAGCTAACGAAATTTTAATCAATGTAGCCACATCATGCTGCCCATCATCACATTCTTCTACTACTGACTCTACTTCAGCTACGGTATAGCCTAATGATACCAATGCTTCAATAGCTTGATTAGCAACAGTGTTTTCTGTTTTTATAATTGGTGTAGATGGTACTGTTGACTCTTCAGTAGCTATAGCTAATTTTTTGATTTTATCCTTTAGCTCTAATACAAGTCGTTCTGCCGATTTTTTACCTATGCCTGGTAATTTTATCAATTGGTCGGTAGACTCATTACAAATTGCCCGAACAAAATCCGTTGGCCTAATTCCTGATAAAATACCTAATCCTGCTTTAGGGCCAATCCCCGATACAGATATTAACAAGCTAAATAATTCATATTCTTCTTCAGTAAAAAAACCATATAAGTGAATGGCATCTTCTCTAACATTAGTATACGTATATAATGTAGCTTCATATCCCGTTATTAATCGTTCTCTTGTACTAATTGGAATATATACTCGATATCCCACACCATGCACATCAACATAACAAAGATCATCATATAAGTGAGTAATAGTACCTCGTACATAACCAATCATAACTGCACCGTCCTTGTTAATCTATCTCGATGGGAACTATGAGCTGTACAAATCGCTACAGCTAATGCATCAGCCGTATCATCTGGCTTTATTTTTTCACGAATTCCCAAAATATTCATCGTCATATACGTAACTTGATCTTTGCTAGCTTTGCCATAGCCAACTACAGCTTGTTTAATTTGTAACGGTGTATATTCATAAATAGGGATATGTTTTTTCTCTGCGGCTAATAAAATAACACCACGTGCCTGGCCAACCGTAATGGCTGTCGTAACATTTCTATTAAAAAATAATTGCTCTACCCCAAATTTATCAGGCTTATATGTTTCTAGAATCGTAGTTAAATCATTAAATACTATTTCTAACCGTTGCGCATCTGTAAATTCAGGTGTTGTCGTAATAGCACCGTAGGCCACAGGCTTTATCTTGCTTCCCTGTACATCAATGACACCATATCCACAAATCGCTGTTCCTGGATCAATTCCTATAATTCTCACAATACGCTCCTTATTTAAATTGAAATTACTTTCTATTATACCATACTTATAGCAATTCTAAGTTACTCATGAATACTTTTATAGCACATCAATAAAAGAAACTATAAAAAAGCTTTCCCAAAATATATAATGTAGATTACATATCTCGGGAAAGCTTATATATCTAGATAATTTTATTACAAAATAATATGTGCAATCACGTAGCCCACACAACAACCAGAAATTACCCCTATTAAACCAGGAATCATAAAACTATGATTTAAAATATATTTACCAATTCGTGTTGTTCCGGATCTATCAAACCCAATACATGCTAAATCAGATGGATACGTAGGTAGGAAAAAATATCCATAACAAGCAGAAATAAAAGATATTACTAAGATTGGATCCATCCCTACATGTAACGCCATCGGTACTACAATAGCTATGGCTGCACCTTGCGAATTAACTAATTTTGACGTAAAGAATACTAATATGGCATAGGCCCAAGGATATGATTGTACGGCTACACCTAATACCTCTTTTAAAATAGTCATATGATTTGAAAAATACGTATCTGCCATCCAAGCAACACCATATACTGATACTAGTGCAACAATACCAGATTTAAAGACTTGGCAATTTCCTACATCTTTTGCTTTAATTTTAGTAACAATTAATATCAAAGCCGATACTAAAAGCATTACCATTTGTATGACAACAACCATAGAAATTGGCTTACTAGTCCCTGTTTTATCTACAAAATGAGGTAAAAAAGATGGCAAATTACCTAATGCAGCAATCACAATAATACCAACTAAAAATATATACATCGCCCAATGATACGATCTTGGCAACTCTTTATCGACAAGTGTTTCACTATCACCATATACATATTCTTTGTTTTCTTTATCCGCAATCAAGGCCTGAAAAGCAGGATCTTTATCTAAGTCTTTTCCTCGTCTATAACTCCATAATGCAGCTAATAACACTCCACAACCTGTGGCAGGTATTGATACTGATAATATTTGTAATACAGAGTAGTCATATCCTGCAGCCACAAAAAAAGCCGCCATAGATACTACTGCAACAGATACGGGAGATGCACAGATAGCCATTTGTGAGGCTACTGATGCAACAGCCATAGGCCGTTCTGGTCGAATGCCTTGCTTAATAGCTATATCATAAATAATGGGAAACATAGTATACACTACATGCCCAGTACCACACAAAATAGTTAAGAACCATGTGGTTAATGGAGCAAAAATTGTAACATGCTTAGGATTATTACGCAAAAACTTTTCTGCATATTTTAGCATAACCGTTAAGCCACCAGATGTTTGTAGAAAACCAGCACAAGTAACAACTGCTAAAATAATTAGCATAACATCTACTGGTGGTTTGCCAGGCTTATAGCCGAAAACAAATGTAAAAATAGTAAGACCAATACCACTAATAACAGCTAAACCTAATCCTCCATGACGAACACCAAATAATAAACACAGTAAAAGTACAATAAATCCTAAAATAATTTCCATACAGTCCTCCTATAATGATTATAATACTTATTAAGTGTTAAGTTGTTTTAGCTAAAATACTTATCCTAATAATTTACAAGGCTATTATAAAACGATATAACAAGAACTATAAAATAAAAAAGAATCATAAGACTCTAACTAATAGTTTTTTATATAGAATATACAAAATAGAATGCTATTGTGAATACATATAATGATATATAATATATATCCATAATATATTGCTATATCTTAGACCACATTCAATATAATCCATCAAAAATCAAAAATATTCTGGTTAACTATATAAAAAAAGCATAGAACTGATATAAAAAGAACTTGCTTTTTTGTTACTAAGGAAAATCCACTTTAAAAAACCTTATCAATAAGGTAATCTCAAAAAATCAAGTTTTTTTATTATATTTTTTTGAGATACCTCATCTTTTTATCGTACATATAATCTATACACAAAACACTTAATTTGTTATATAATACGAATACTGTAAGGTTAGAACGGATTAAAAGTAAACTATTCATCATACAATGAACCGTAACATATACAAGTACGTATCTGTATATGATATGATGATAATAATTTCTATTGTTAGTTAAAGGGGTATCGTTATATGTTTATGTTGTCATTGATGCAGCCATCAGGTCTGTATGAACTTGAACAAGATAGTTTAGAGGCTATCAGTGCACAATTATTGCAAATGATTCAAATGAAAAATCAACATCTATATACACATTCACTACAAGTAGCTAATTATGCAGTAAGTATTGCTGCTAAATTAGGATTGCCTTATAACGAAATAGAACAAATACGACATGCCGCCTTATTACATGATGTGGGATTACTTATAATCCCGAATGCAGTATTACAAAAAGCACCCTACTTAAATCGCCAAGAACTAGCAAAATATAAACAACATCCTGTGAATGGTGCTAATATGATAGAGAACTATCCGTGTTGCCAGCAAATATTGCCCTATATCCGCTATCATCATGAACGCTGGGACGGCGCTGGCTATCCAAAACATCTACGCGGTGCTAATATACCACTAGGTGCTAGAATTATTGCTGTGGCTGATTATTACGACTCTGTCATAAATCCTTCTAGTGAATGTTGGGTTAAAACTAAAAAAGAAGCAATTCAGGAATTATTTAGCGCTTCTGGCATTTTATTCGATCCAGATATTGTAAAGGCCTTTATTACAGTATTAGGATAATAACGACTATATAAAATACTGTACTAGTACAAATCACCTTTTATTTTGTAGTATTAGATTAATTCTATACATACATAGATTAGGTGATTTTTTTCTTTCCATTCACACTATGCTAATAAAAACAGCTATATTAAAAACTTCCACTAGCCAATGTAAGAGCTTGAATACTATGCGCACCTTCGTCTTTAAGAATAGTGGCTACTGCCTCTATAGTAGCACCAGTAGTGTAAATATCATCTACAATAAGGATATTTTTTCCTTGTATCTTAGAGCAATCACTATAGTCTTTTAATAATCTAAATGTATGTAGTACGTTCGTAGATCTTTCGTTTTTCGTCAACTCCCACATCGACTTTCCCGTATCTATCTTGGTTAAACAATCGCACCATTGCCAATAATGTCTTCCCTTTCTTATCCATAACTCCCTAACCCACTCTTTAAATAATATATCAACTTGATTATAGCCTCTTTCTTCTATTTTTTTATCACTACTAGGCACTGGTACTACTATATCTGGCTCTATACTACATGCTGCTAATTGCAAAGAAAAAGATTGCAAAAAAGAAGCAGCCCATTTGGACTGCTTCTTTTGATGATTAAATTTAATATCATGTAGAATAGATTTAATACCTCCATCATAATGTGCTAATACCCAAACTCGATCCACAGGTGACCCCCAAGGCATATCAATCGAGTGAATATGTAATAATTCTTGATAACAACTTTCACACCAAACGCCTTCTGCCACAACAGGTGTACCGCAATGAGGGCAAACAGGTGGAAATAAGTAACTCCAAAGTGTATCGAGCATATATATATCTCCCTATTCATGATGTAAGACACCATACTTACTATATTTTGCTATTTATTATGGCCATACTCTATACCATTTTATATTTCTATTTTTTATCTAAATAACCATCATATCCCGATCATAATCATCTACGAATGCTTCACTAATATAAAATAATGCTTTACACTACTTACGCTATAGTCTTCCATCATTACTAAAATGCTACTTAAAAATAGTATGATTATCTATTACAAATAAAGTCTATCTAATAAGTAATACTATAAATAATTAACATACTAATCTAAACCACTAGTCACAAAGACCCTGTAATCGCTCCTTAAATAAAGTATATCGATTATCTGTGCTAACAGAATGAACTGCCCTTTCAATAGCACTACTGGTGCCTACAAGTACTACTTTATTTTTCGCACGAGTAACCGCTGTATATAATAGGTTTCTCTGCAACATACCACCATAATTAGGGATAAAAGGAATGATGACTGTACCATATTCGCTACCTTGACTCTTATGAACAGTAATAGCATAAGCAGGCATAATCATAGTCGCTTCATCAATAGAAAGTCGTACCTCTTTATGAATAAAACGAATTAATATATCTGTTTTAGAAATCCCAAAAATAATTCCTATATCACCATTAAATACTTCCAACTCATAATTATTAATTACTTGAATGACCTTATCACCTACTCGATATATAATACCATTTACTTTTATATCCGGTTTCATAGATGATGACGGATTTACAATATTTTGTATATGCTTAGAAATCGCAAGACTACCAGCCTGACCACGTCGCATAGGAGAAATAATCTGCAAGTCTAGTTCATCATGTACTATTTCCTTTTCTTTTTCATATATAGTAGCTATTGTATTCATCAATTCCGGCAAATTAGATACAGTAATAAAGATAAATTCTCCTTCCGATGATAATGTAGGCATCTCCCCTTGATTAATTCTATAGGCATTAGAAATAATACTATTACCTGAATCCTGTCGATATATCCTATATAGCTTTGTAAAAGGGACTATACCGCTATCTAATAAATCTTTTAGTACAAAACCAGCACCTATCGGTGGCAACTGATTCACGTCACCAATAATTATAATTCTTGCTTCTTCAGGAATCGCATTTAATAAAGAATAATATAATCTCACATTTAGCATAGATGCTTCATCAATAATAACTACATCTGCCTCTAATGGATCCTCTTCATTTTTCATAAAATCATAGGAGTCACTGCCTTGAACTGGCAATAATAATCTATGAATCGTAGTAGCTTCATAATCCGTAGCTTCTGTAAGCCGCTTAGCAGCACGTCCTGTAGGTGCACATAGTACAATGCGATGTTCACCAGCTAATTGAAACCCCTCTACTAATGTTTTAATAATTGTTGTTTTCCCTGTACCTGGCCCACCGGTGATAAGAGAGAACTGCTCTGTAAAAGCAAGTGTAATCGCTTCCTTTTGATCCTCTCCCAATAAAATATGATTCGTTGTTTCGAAATTCTGAATAAACTCTTCATAGTCTAAACTAATAGGAGCACTGTGCTGCAATAATCGTTTAGTTTTTTCTACACTTTCATATTCTGCTACATATAACTCTGGTGGATATACATATAAAATACCTGACTCATTGGTAGCACATATCTGCCCTATATCGATTAATTCTTCAATATAATCAGCTATTTCATCAGCATACCCAATCAATAAGTCAGATGCTTTCTGAATTAACTCATCTACAGGTAAACAGGTGTGTCCATAATTAGAAATATTCTGTAAAATCCAAGATATGCCCGCTTCAATGCGTCGTGTATCACTTCCTTCCAACCCTAAATTACTTGCCAATGTATCCACTACATTGAATGTAATATCATTAGCTATTTGCAATAAGGAATACGGATTATTTTCCAACGCCTGTATCGCTGACGCCCCATAAAATGTATATACTAATCGGCTCCATTTCCCACTAATACCATGCTCCTCAAAGAACTTCGTAAGTTCTGATAACATTCCTTCTCCTAATAAAGTATTATACAATTCATTTTTAATGGAATTTCTTAGCCCTGGTACGTCCTTAATTTCTTTGGGATTGTTAGATTTTAATAACTCTAATAAGGCCTCGCCAAAATAGTCTATTATTTTTTCAACTGATTTTTCTCCTAATCCTTTAACCCCTAGATTAAGTAAATATTGTTTTGCAGTGCCTAAGTTATCTGGTTTTAATTTCTCTATTGCTATAGCTTCAAATTGAAAACCATATTTTTCATGCTCCCTATAACGTCCTGATAATTCAATATCATCGCCTTCTCTAGGAGCCTCAAATTTACCAGTACAAGTAACGTATTCATCATTATAATCACGCAATCGAAACACACAATACGTATTAGTCGTATTACTATAAATGAGCCGATATACAAAACCTCTAATTGATTCTATCATGATTCTGACATAGGTAATGCTTTAACAATAGCTGCTACTGTATCTGATACATTACTAGAATTTTCAATTTTAATATGACCAACTTTTTCATATAATGGATATCGTTCTTCATATAGTCGGAAAATATACTCAATACTTTCTTTTAATAACGGGCGAATTTCCATATCTAAATCATCAAGAATTTGCTTAACATTACGATGAATAAATACAACAAAGCCATTCTCTCTCATAAGCTGAACTGTTTTTTCTGATAATACAGTCCCACCACCTGTAGCAATAACACTTGGATTTTTGTCAGCAATGATAGCACTAATGACATCATATTCATATTGCCTAAATGTATCTTCTCCATCATGAATAATAATATTCTGAATCGATTTACCAGTTTTTTCTTGAATTTCTGCATCTACATCAAAAAATTCTAATCCTTGTTCCTGAGCTAATGCTTTGCCTACCGTAGTCTTACCAGCTCCTGGCATACCAATTAAGAAAATATGTTGCCGCATATGATTCTTTAAAAACTTATTGCTAATCGCAATAACAGATTCTAAATATTCTTCAATATACACCTTTATCGATTCATCTGTACACGCATCAGATTGTTTTTTCACAATTTCCCGATCTCTACTGTCATCAGTGATTGGCAAATGATGTTCATCTTTATATTTAGCAATGTCCAATACAATTTTTAATCGTTCTGCATATGTATTAGCTAGTATGGTATCTATAGCATCAATTTTATTTCTTGCTTCTTGTAAATCCATGATTACACCTCTTCATGTACCTTCTATATAGTAACTTCTACCAATGACTAAAAGTCTCCTTTATCATACACTGATAGTATAGCATAAAAAAATAGTAGAGAGCCAAACTTTCTCTCTACCACTATTTTATACGCTCTATCTTTGCCACAACAAAGATATAACCTTTATGCTATGATAAAATAATTCTCCACAGTAAAAGCATATAACTATTCTTGTATCCCCTTAGATAAAATTCTTATCAGCTAAAATACGTAATGCTTTTTCTTCATCTAGCTTCATCTGCTCTATCAAAGCAGATAAACTATCAAACTTTTCTTCTCCTCGCAAGAAAGCAATAAACTCAACAATAACGGTTTCTCCATACACAGATTGATCAAAATCAAATACATGAACTTCACAACGATGATATTGATTTAAAAAAGTAGGATTATCTCCAATATTACCTACTCCATTATACCACGTACCTTTTATGCACACACGATTTGCATATACACCGTCCATTGGTGTTACCATACATGAGGGAAATAAGAAATTTAATGTAGGAAAACCCAATGTACGACCTCGCTGATCACCTTTAATAACCGTTCCTGTAAAAGAATAGGCCCTGCCGAGTAATTCGTTAGCATATTCGATTTGTCCACAACTAATAGCGTCTCGTATAACAGTGCTAGAAATAGGCGTATCAGAATTATGCCACTTGCTTAATGGTTCGACATATACAGTTGTCATCGTACCTGTAAAGTAACTCTGCAACGTAGTAATATTACCAAGTCCCTTTGCTCCATACGTATAATTTTCGCCTACAACGACAGCTAATAAATTATTTTGTATCGACAATGCTTCCATGAAATCATGAGCTGACATACGTAGTAAATCTATGGTCATCGGCAATGATACTACATACTGCACTCCAAGTTCATCAAGAACTGCATACATCGTTTCTTTTAACGCCAGTGATTTAGGTGCATGACTTGGGGATAAAATAGATAATGGATGTGCTTCAAAAGTAACCACTACAAGCACTGCATCATGAGAAATAGCAATTTGTTTAGCATGATTGATAACAGCACGATGTCCTATATGAATACCATCAAAAGTACCTAATGCAATAACTATATTATGTTGTATCTCATGTAATTCTTCAAAAGAATGAATAATTTTCATAATAGCCCTTTTATAAAAATATATTTTTTTCCACTTTAATACTATCCTTTGTCCGTCGAGCTAATCCCAAAAAGCCTTTTGGTGAATATACTCGATAACATCTACCTACTTGTGTATGGGCAAAATGTTTAGTAATGCCTAACTGTTTTCCTTGCGTTAAATCTAATAGTTCTCTGTTATCAATAGTAATTGTATCAAGAAAAGATACACAAGAATCTACGGGTAATAAAGCTGCATTAGTCTGCAACATCAACTCTTCTGCCGTAACCGTATCTGCTATTTTATAAGAGCCTACTTGTGTACGTGCTAACTGTGTCATCGTGCCTGGAATGCCTACCTGTAAAAAGATATCTCTCAACAGGGACCGTATATAAGTACCTGATGAGCAGGTAATGCGAAGCGTAAAATAGGGATACTGATAGGCCAATAATTGTATATTAAAAATAGTAATTGTCCGTTCTGGCAATGTTACTGTCTTACCAGCCCGCGCTAATTCATAGGCACGTACACCGTTCACTTTAATCGCTGAATAAGAAGATGGTCGCTGCTGAGATACGCCTAAAAATTTGTGACAAACAGTCTCCAAATCTTTCATTGTAGGAATATAATTACTTACCTTAATCATAGATTCTATAGGCACTCCAGAACTATCTTCTGTATCAGTAAAATGACAAAACATGCCTTCTGCTACATATGTTTTTTCTAAGTCATTCGTATATTCAATTAACCTTGTTGCTTTCCCCACAAAAATAGGTAACACTCCATACGCTAGTGGATCTAATGTCCCACTATGTCCAATTTTTCGTTCTTTTAGAATACGTCGACAAATGCCAATAGCATCATGACTAGTAATTCCAGGGGGCTTAAAAAATGCAAGTACTCCGTCCATTAATCAATTACCTGTAATAACTTACGTTTAGCTTCTTCCAATGAGGCAGAAATAGTGCATCCTGCTGCACGTATATGTCCTCCGCCACCAAAATGATTAGCAATAGCATTAACATCAGTTTGTTTAGACCGTAGGCTAACTCGAGTCGTCGTATCATCTTGTGCTTTTAATAAAATAGCAATATCCACTGAATTAATATTTCGAATAAGGTCTACAAAACCATCCGTATCATTGCCTAATGTTTTCATAGCCTCTTGATGTAACTCTATCGTTGCAACGGTTCCATTTTTATAAAATGAAATCGTTTGCATCGCCAATTTAGTAATTTCAATACGCTCTATCGTCGTTGATTCAATCGCTTCTGATACGATATGTGGCATAGCACCACAATCAACACAATAAGCTGCCATCGCCAACGTATGTCCTGTAGTATTACTAAACTTGAAGAATCCACAATCTGTAGCAATAGCCATATATAGTGCATTAGCCATAGATGGAGTAATTTCCCAATTCCATTCTTTGTAAAGATAGGTCAGAATTTCTCCTGTGGCTGCAAAATTAGTTTGCAAATATAATCCATCTGCAAAATTTGTATTAGATACGTGATGATCAATATTATATATCGTTGCGTACGAAAGTTCTCCAACTCGACCAATCCGTTCATACGTACTTGCATCTAGCACTAATAACATATCTGCTCTATGAGATTGTACATAGTCATTTACATGATAAATGGCATCCACATGGTCCAAAAATTTATATTTTATAGGAATGCTATCATCTACTACCATAACTACATCTTTTCCTTGTTGTAATAATGTTTCATACATTGATAGCATAGACCCTAAGGCATCTCCATCAGGATGAACATGTACCGTAAGAATAATAGTCTGTGCTTGCTTAATAGCTTGATGAAGTTCTGATATAGTAATCTTACTCATTGTTAGACTCGTCTTTCTTAATGGTTTGTAAAATAGATTCAATATGCATACTGTAATCAAGCGAAGTATCCTGGTCAAATAAAATTTCTGGAGTATATCTTACATGTAATACTTTTCCAAGTTCAGACCGTATATGTCCACTAGCATGTTGCAAAGCTCGTAATGTTTCCGCTTTAGCCGTTTCATCACCAAATAAACTCACATAGATAGTAGCCTGTCGCAAATCTCCAGTCACTTCTACATCAGTAACGGTAGTAAAACCAATACGTGGATCTTTTAGTCCACGCATTAGCATGCCACTCACTTCTTGCTTTATAAATTGTTGTAATTTTCTTACTCGTACATCACTCATATAAAACCTCCTATAATGTAGGTTTAATTTCTTCCATCAAAAAGGCTTCAATAACATCGCCTTCTTTAATATCGCGATACCCTTCGATAGAAATACCACATTCAAATGTAGCCTTCACTTCCTTCACTTCGTCTTTAAAGCGTCGTAAAGAATCAACTTTACCTTCATGAACTACAATGCCATCGCGAATTAAACGGATTTCAGAGTCATTAGTAATGCGGCCTTCTGTGACAAAACAGCCTGCCACTATTGCTTTTGGTGTAGAAATAACTTGGCGTACATCGGCACGACCGACAACAACTTCTTTAAATTCAGGCGCCAACATCCCAACCATAGCCGATTCAACGTCATTAATTGCATCATAAATAACACGATATGTCCGTAAGTCTACTTTTTCTTTTTCTGCCGCATTGCGAACGACTGCATCTGGGCGAACATTGAATCCAAGAATAATTGCATTGGACGCAGAGGCTAACATAATATCAGATTCATTAATAGCCCCTACTGCAGCATGAACGATAACAATACGAACTTGATCATTTTTAATGCTTTCTAATGATTGACGTAATGCTTCCACAGACCCTTGTACATCGGCTTTAATGATAATATTTAAATCAGACATTTCCCCTTCTTTAATTTGTTGGAAAATATCATCTAAAGAAATCTTATGTGATGCTTTTGCTTCTTCAGCTCTCTGTTTTGCAATACGTTTTTCCGCAATTGTTCTTGCTTCATTATCATCAACGGATACCATTACTTCACCAGCTAATGGTACATCGGACAAACCAAGAATTTCCACTGGCATTGAAGGCCGTGCTACTTTTACTTTTTCGCCCCGTTCATTTGTCATAGCACGCACTTTACCATAAGCAGTACCTGCTAAAATAGTATCACCTACACGCAAAGATCCTTTTTGCACCAACATTGTGCAAACTGGACCGCGCCCTTTATCTAACTGAGCTTCAATAACAACGCCTTGTGCATGTCGATTTGGATTTGCTTTCAATTCCATCACTTCTGCTACAAGAAGAATATTTTCTAATAAATCATCAATACCTTCTCGTTTCTTAGCAGATACAGGAACCATAATAACATCGCCGCCCCATTCTTCTGGCAATAATCCATGTTCAGATAATTGCTGCTTCACATGGTCTGGGTTAGCGCCTGGTTTATCCATTTTATTAATCGCCAC
>QWCD01000235.1_pt1 | contig 15341 bp, 15 predicted proteins | sample 1972461 | NCBI WGS metagenome assembly QWCD01 (sample SAMN09866717, study PRJNA288562) | Human vaginal metagenome isolate term4_vaginal, whole genome shotgun... | isolation source: vagina | host: Homo sapiens | place: USA: California | reverse complement strand
GATTTTTTTTATAATAACTATAGAAATTAGATAGAAAGTTGGAAAATCATGGAAATTACCTTAACTGATCAAGCCGTGCAATTTTTTGAAAAAGATATGGGACTAAAAGAAGGTCAAGCGGTACGTTTTACCTCTAAAGTTTATGGAAAAACCAATATTCACGAAGGTCTTTCTGTTATGACTCAACTGGCGCAACCAAAACGGCCCCTAATCACTACACAGATCAATGGTGTCACCTATTTCGCAGAAGAAGCGGATGCTTGGTTCTACTCTGGTCATTCCCTCAATGTTGACTACAACCCCAATAAGGAAAGTATCTTATTCCGATTCGAAAATCCAGCTTAACACGCCTCGCCAAGACTTTTAAACTTCACTAAAAGTCTAGCGCTATGAAGGATCATATATCCTCAAGCGTTAGACTTTTTTACTTCTCGAATAAATCCACTCATGCAGCTACTTCAATGAAGCTTTTAAGCTTCCCTTCTTGATGCAATAGCCTGTTCAGCCAATTAAAAAGGTTATTTTATGGATTTCTTCTCTTCCCTATTAGGCAAATAGCCTTCCTTATGCTAAAATAGGAACAGTAATCTGAGTGAAAATAACAAAAAGGAGAATATTATGATTTTTAAAATAATTTACCAAGAAAATCCCAAAGAACCCCCTTTACGAGAGAAAAGTAAGGTACTTTATGTCGAAGGTGCCGATATGATCACCGTTCGCAAGCAATTACGAGAAAACACCCCCTATCTCGTGGAATATATCCAAGTCCTAGATGAAGCCCATCTTGCTTACGAGCAACAAGATCCTGATTTCAAACTCACGGAGTTTTCTCATTGATGGCCTTTGAAGTCAGACCAGATGAAGTTTATGTTTTTGCCATTGGGGGTCTAGGAGAGATCGGCAAGAACATGTATGTCGTCCAGTACCAAGACGAAATCATTATCATGGACAATGGGGTGAAGTTTCCAGATGATGATCTTCCAGGAATCGATTATGTGATCTCTGACTATTCCTATCTCATTGAGAACCAAGAAAAGGTCAAGGGAATCTTCATCTCCCACGGACACGAGGACCACATTGGAGGCATCCCTTGGCTTCTCAAACAAGCAAATTTTCCAATTTATGCTGACCGCTTAGCCTCTGCACTCATTGAAGCCAAGTTGGAAGAACATGGTCTCCTCAAAGAGACCGAACTTCACGTTGTCAATGATGACGATGTGATTCCCTTTGATCAGGTAGAAGTCAGCTTCTTTACCGTGAACCACTCGATTCCAGAAGCATCTGGGATCATTGTTTCAACCCCCGTGGGTAAAATCGCTTTTACGGGAGATTATAAGTTCGACTTCACTCCGATCGGTCGTCAAGCTGACCTGCAAAAAATGGCCCGCTTAGGAGAAGAAGGGCTTCTCCTTCTCTTAGCAGACTCTACTAACTCAGAAGTTCCTGGATGGACCATGTCTGAACATTACGTCAAAAATTCACTCAGAGAAATTATGACCCCGATAGAAGGACGGATTATCTTCGCTTCCTTCGCTTCCAATATCTCGCGCCTTACTGAAGCGATTGATATTGCGGTAGCCACCAACCGTAAAATTACGGTCTTTGGACGTTCCATGGAAAATAACTTCCAAAATGCCCAAGAAATTGGATACTTCAACATTCCAGAAGGAACCTTTATTGAACCGAACCAAATCAATGATTATCCAGATAACGAAATCATGATTATGTGTACGGGATCCCAAGGTGAGCCACTCGCTGCTCTTAGCCGAATTGCGAATGGCACCCACCGTCAAGTCTCCATTCATCCGACAGATACCGTCGTCTTCTCTTCCTCCCCTATTCCAGGGAATTATTCCAGCGTGAATAACCTGATCAACCGTCTACTTGAAGCAGGGGCAGAAGTCGTCCACGGGAAAATCAATAACGTCCACACTTCTGGACATGCAACCCAAGAACAACAAAAATTAATGCTTCGTCTCATGAAGCCAAAATTCTTTATGCCTGTCCACGGTGAATACCGGATGCTCTGTATCCACGGTGAAACGGCTCAAGCTGTCGGCATTCCTGAAGAAAATATTATTATCCATGATAACGGTCAGGTGGCTGCCCTCAGCAAAAACTCCTGGAGAGAAGCCGGTCGCGTCCCAGCAAGTGACGTTTATGTCGATGGCGCGGGGATTGGCGATATCGGAAATATCGTTCTTCGCGACCGCCATAACCTAGCAGACAATGGTATTCTCATTGTCGTTGTGACAGTAGACTTCAGTAACAATGAACTCGTCGCAGGTCCTGATATTGTTTCCCGCGGATTTATCTATATGAGAGAATCTGAAGACCTAATTAAAGATGCCCAAAAAGTCATCCAAACAACAGTGATTGGACACCTTAATTCCGGAAAGGATGTCAATGAAAAGATTTTGCGAGATAGTATTCAAAACTCACTCTATCCTTTCATTCACAAACGGACGAAACGAAGCCCAATAATCCTACCTGTGATCATGACGGTCTAAAAAACACCAAAAGGCACCTCACTTGAAGTGAGATGCCTTTTTCTATACAACCCCATCCTCTCTTTCACTATAAAAAAGCAGTGGCCTTAAATGAAGTGCCCCCAAAAAGTTAGATTTTTAGTCCAGCTTTTGGAGGCACTACAAAACCACTGTTTTTTCTTATTCAAATATTACCGAACTTTAGCGAGTGACCCCATAGGATCCCATGGTTTCAGATGAACAGGTTCTTGTTCATAAGCCTTGGTCAACTCTTCGCTCACATAGCGAGCAGGAACTGTGATTTGGAAGGTATAGTCATCGAACCATTCGTCAGACATGGAGAAGATCCCTTCATCTCCGACATCCTTCCCCCAAGAGTTTTCAACTTTCCAAGTAAGTGGTTTGCCGTTAGCATCGAGATCTACGCCGACAAGAACCATCGCATGCGTCAAAAGACTAACACTGTAGTCCAAGCGTTCAGCCTTAGACAAGGTATAGCCTTCACCTAAAGTTTGATCATAACGATACATCTCTGCATCCAATAAGCCTAACTTCCGTTCACTCATCTTACCTACATCAGATCCAAACCAAACAGGATGCCCATCCTTGATTGCCCGAATAGCAGTGGCCTTGAGGTCTTCGATAGGAACGTTTAAATATTTAACAGGTTCTGCTTCTGCAATAGACCCCAAATAATCCACAGTATAGGTTTTCCCATAAGGCTTATCTGCAGTTGGCGCATTCAAAAGAGAAATCATGTGATCCACTTCTAAAGATGAATATTTCTGGAAGAATTCTTGTGGCGTAATATCTTCAATTCGATGGAATTGATCGTCCTTATCTCTGTATTGATAAGTAAAACGAGTAGGCACTTGACCTAAAGATTTAACAAGCAATTGATAGATAAAGTACAGCTGTTCGTCCCGTTTCGCTTCCAATTCTTCTCGACTGGCTCCCTTTTCATGCAACTGACGTAAACGAGCCGCAAATTCTCTCAACTTGGTAGCTAATACGGTATCTAATTCACGCGTATTGGAAGAATGATAAGTTTCTGGCATCACAGATTTAGGAACAGATCCATACTTCTTCAAAATGCCTGCAAACATTTCCCATTGTCCCCCATCTTCACATGGGGTTTGAAGAAGGTGCCAGACTAAACGGGAATCTAAGTCTTCTTCTACTGTATCAATGATAGAAGTTAAGAAAAAGTTTGATTTTTCTAATTTATCCCAAAAAAGAGTGTAACTTTGAGAAAATTCAAAGGTTTTAAGCTTTAACTTCTCCATAGTGAGAACACGCGCTGTATTTAAAGCCGCAAACATCCAGCAGCGTCCACTTTGTTTTTGATTGGTAATCTTGCCACGTTCCGTTTCTTCTGAAAAGACAAAATCATGGCGTTGACGAACTGCATAATTCACACTGGCTTTGTTAATGCCGACTTCTCGAATGGCATGCTCACTTGCTGCATTCGAAGGATCAGCTTGATATTTTTGATGAAATTCTTGAATTAACTTTTGATCAATCATCGCATTCGCTTCTTTCTTTTGAAATTATCCAATAATACCCCTATTATACACTATCTCTGTTCCAATCGGAAAAATAAATTTTCTCCTTCGCATAAGCTAAATTCTGCATTCACTAAAAAGCCGACAGTCTCTGATGAGAGCTGTCGGCTTTAGTAATCCATCCGTTAGAAAAGACGTTTTTTATTCTTCAATTTCTGTATTGTAGTAAACGTTTTGAACATCGTCATCGTCTTCTAACTTGTCAATCAAGGTCATGAAAGTCTTCTTCTTGTCTTCTGGAAGAGGAATCATGGTCTTAGGAACCATAGTTAATTCAGAAGTCGCTAGTTTGTAGCCCTTTTCTTCTAAAGCATCACGTACAGTTCCAAAATCACTAGCCTCTGTATAAATCTCAAAAACTTCTTCGCTCGTCTTTAAGTCTTCTGCTCCTGCTTCAATGACATCTTCAAACATGGTGTCTTCATCCACGTCTAAACCTTCCCGTTCAATCGCTAAATATCCCTTCCGTTCAAACATGTAAGCCACAGATCCACTTTCACCAAGGCTACCACCGTTTTTGTTGAAGATAGTACGCACATTAGAGAGCGTCCGATTAGTATTATCAGTCAAAGTTTCTACAAAGACCGCAATCCCATTAGGACCATAACCTTCATAAGTCACTTCGTTATAGTCTTCTCCACCTGCAGAGCTGGATCCCTTGTCAATCGCACGTTGCGAATTGCTCTTTGGCATGTTAGCCGCTTTTGCCTTGTCCATTACCATCCGAAGCGCTGGATTAGCATCAGGATCAGGGCCACCTTTTTTCACGGCCATATAGATCTCCCGTGATAATTTTTGGAAGATTTTGGCACGCTTAGCATCTTCTACCCCTTTGGTATTTTTAATCTTACTCCATTTATTATGTCCCGACACGGCACATACCTTCTTTCGTTTATGATATTCTACGACAACTCATTTTATCAAATTATTCCCTATCTAGCAACCATCCATCCAAAAAAGTAGGAGGAGAGAAGATGCCCTTTATAAAAACTTCCAACCTTTTTATGCAGGGGTACTTCTTATCCCCAAAAGACGCAATAAGCTTTAAAGCGCCTCCTTGTTCACCCTTTTTCCTTTTTTGTAGACAGCCTTATCCTTTTCTTGGACAGCTAAAATATCTTCCAAGGGATTCCCTTTCAAAATGAGAAAGTCTGCTATTTTTCCCGCTTCTAAAGTTCCATAGTCTTGATCAATACGCATCAACTGAGCAGAATGATAGTTCGTCATTAAAGCTTCAAAAGGTGTTCGGCCTAGCTCAGTCACCATCAGCTCCAATTCCCCTGCCGTCTCCTTTAAACCGTTGCAAGGCGTCCCAGCATCCGTGGAGAGCGTAATTGGAATTCCTGCATCCCACACGCGGTTAATATTCACGATAAAATCTTCCCACACTACTTTTGACTGCTCGATCTGGTAATCTCGGATCTTTTGTCCTCCTCTACCGATAATTCCCCAACAAGCAGAGAGTGTCGGACTAACAAAGATGCCCTTATCTAGCATCGCTTGAATATCTTCATCATCGGGATAAACACAATGCTCCACTGAATCTACCCCTGCTTCAATGGCGTTCTTGATGCCTGCAGAGCCTTGAGCATGCGCACAAACCAGTCGCCCCTTATGGTGGGCTTCTTCAACAGCTACCTTCATCTCCGCCACAGAGAGTTGCGGTTGCGTCATATAGTCATCTCGACTCATGACCCCGCCAGACGCCATTAGCTTAATATTTTGAGCGCCATTTTTCATACCGAGTCGGATTGCATGCCGCATCTCATCTTCAGAATCAACTAAAAATGAGAAATTCGGACTATCTCCATGCCCCCCTGTCATCGAATAGGCACGCCCTGAAGGCATAATTTCAGGAACACCTTCTAACTCTCCGCTAGCCACTAATTTTGAGAGCGTAATATCGATGTCAAAGCGAGAACCGCATTCCCGAATATAAGTCACCCCCGATAGCAGCCCCTGCTTTAAATGCTTGACCGCTAATACAGTAGCTGCGATCACATTGTTATGTGAACCAGAATCCATTTTTAAAGGATCTAAGGTGATATGTGTATGAGCATTGATCAGTCCAGGCATGACATAATGGGAGTGGAGATCTACCCTTTTCTCACACTTTCCCTCAAACTCTCCCTGCCCTCTCTCTACAATACGTCCACTCTCCTCATCTACTAAGAACCAAGCTTCTTCCAGTAATTTTTCTTGAACCCCATCAAAGAGATTTCCATGTTCATATAAAGTCAGCATGTGGATGCGCCTTCTTTCATTCCTCTGTTGATCGTATTTTACCATACTTTTCTTCTGTTCACCTTTTAAAAAGCGAGCCCCTACCTAAAAGAAGGGACTCGCTCAATCATAATGATTGAACGCCAGGTTTCTCTGCCTTTCCTTATTTGTTTTTATCTTCTAAATAATGATAAATCGCTTGAGCCACACCCGATTGATCGTTACTTGCCGTAGTATAATCTGCACTTGCTTTGACCATATCGATAGCATTTTCCATCGCTACACTCACTCCGCTAGCTTTTAAAAGCTCTAAGTCATTCGCTTGATCGCCGATCGCCATCACTTCCGATAGATCGATCTGGACTTGATCGAGGACGCATCGAAGTCCTTGAAGCTTGTTAGCCTTTGGGTTGAGGATTTCTAATAAAATAGGTTCAGAACGTACAAAGTGATAGGTCTTAACATCTGAGGGTTTTAACTGACTTTCCACCTTATCCAATAATTCCTCCTTTTGACAAATCACCACTTTATCAAAGGAGACATCGCCTAACAGATCTTCTTGGTGAATGATTTTAGGAATACGAGAAGTTGGCAAGTTATAATAGAGCGATGGATACGGTGACCAGGCTGGCTCAATGGTGTAAATATGCCGAGAATCCACCACATTTAGCGGAACATCTAACCGCTTACAGAAAGAAAGCCAATGTTGAATATCCTCTCTTCCTAAAGCAAACCGACCAATCGTTTCTCCAGATAAGTTTTGAATGTTAGCGCCGTTATTAGTTACGACATAACCGCTTTGGACGCCTAACTGATCGGCAAAAGATTTGGTTAAAGAATAAGGCCGTCCCGTACAAAGAACAATCTGACAACCTTTTTTCTGAGCATACTTTACGGCTTTAATATTTTCTTGATCAATTTCTGAATTACTGTTTAAAAGCGTTCCATCTAAATCAATAGAAATCAACTTAATCATAGCGAATTGTTTCCTGCCTCTCTAAGTTTTTTTAGTTTTTCCGAGCTGGTCCTCGAGTGAAGAATTTAAAATCTCATAAATAATATAAATCTCCCAATCAGAGATTTCAATACGATAGAACTGTTCCAATGGATAAAGAATCGTCTTCAAATACGAAAAGAAAGGTTTTTCATTCAAATTCAATTGATCAATCGCCACAGGAAGGGGCAAATCATTCGTGGAGAGAATCACCCGTTCCATCATCAAGGCCAAGTGCATCGCTAAAGTAAATTTCAGTTTAGGGGACATAACCACTTGAAAGCGCGTTTCAATTTTAGAAATGACTTCACCGACCTGATTAATGATCACCTTAGGATTCAAAAACTCTAACCGCGAAGATAATCCAGAGATGGAGAAGAATTTTAAGAGATCTGTGAAAAGATTTTGACGATTGACCGCATTAATAAAATCTTCCATCATCGACAAGGCTTCTGTCGAATCACTTTCCAAAATTTCAAGAAGATTAATAGCCGTCACCTTTTCTTGGCTATTAAAAGGCGTCGTCGTCAACAAGAACCGTGTCGAAGCAAAGTAATCCTTATCCACTTGTCGTTGATTAAACAAACTTAACAGATCATTATATTCCATCACAATAATTTTCATTGTTGGTGGCACATATTTCTTGAAAATGTCTGCCAGAGCTTGTGCTAACTCTACTCCAGAAATAGAAGAAATAATAATATTCTCCTGAATTTCAAACCCTTCAAAGAACTGAACTTCCGGGTGAAAACGGGGTCCAATATTTTCTACAAATTCACTCACTTCTCGATGACTGTTGAGATGATTTCCCAAATCCAAAGCAAGTGCGGTCGTTAACTGATTAATCACAAAAAGCTCGCCTTTAATATGAGGTTTTAATCCTTTATATAGCTGAGTCAAAGACCCCATATCCACCAACATCATAATACCTGACAAACTCTCATGATCAATTAACCATTCTTTTACTTTTCGAATAATATCATGTACAGAAGCAGAAAGTGGCATATTAATAGCATCATAAATATAGGCCCCATTAAGTTGGTTTGACACTTTTTGAATGCTCGAAGCCGTACTATCTCCGTGAGCAACCAATAGGCAATGATACCTTAATTTTTCATCCACTTCGCCTAACAATAAGAGCGCCAACAGCCATAGCACTTCTGTTCCGCATCCATTTTCTTCTTTTTGCGTAATTTCTTTGGCTAAGGAATAAGTACGTGGTGCTTGAGTTTTTAACTTTTTAGCAATCTGGCTTAAACAAGGAAGATTCTTCAGTAAGGCTTGATAACTCACATAAAAGTTCAAAACCAATACCATCTCTGGATTGATAATATCTCTTCCCAAAACAGCAACAGAACTCTTCTTCAAACTCTGTATCAATTGTTTTTGTTTAAAAATTACAGAAGTATCCGAACGAACCGGATGATCTTGCGCATAGCTCATCAAATCCGACTTAATCTGGTAGAGAGACTCTCCCCCTAAAATTTTAACAAATGTTTCATAGAGTTGATCGACATAAACTTGAATAATAGGCTGTTTCTTCAAAGAACTATCAATCAATAGAGCTTCATCCATTCTTTCTTCATCACTCTCAATATACAGTTTATCCGAAGCTTGATGATGTTGAAGTGATTCTGCACACAAGAGCTGAATCTCATTAGATAGACTTCCTATATTTCCTGCATATTGCCGGTTAAATAACTGATGAAAGCATTTTTTATCAATCTGGATAGATTTTCCTAGCCGGTCACTTTCTTTTCTAAACAGAGCTTCAACAATAGCTACACGTTCTTCATAAGGTCTTTCATGAAAATCTGGTAATTCAATCGTTAGAGGTATCCGACGATAAAAAGTCGGTAACAAAACTTTATTAGGATCTTCACTCGTGGCAAATAAGACACGTACCTTTGAAAAAGTTCGTTCATGCTCTTCACCCAGTGGTCTGAAATATCCTTTATCTAAAAATTGGAAAAGTTTCTCTTGATTTTCATAAGACAAGCGATGCACTTCATCTAGGAAGAGAACTCCTTGATCTGCCCGTTTTAAAATGCCCTCTCGATCACGATCCGCTCCTGTAAAGGCTCCTTTAACATATCCAAATAAAAGAGAAGACATCAACTCTGGGTTGTTGGCATAGTCTGCACAGTTAAAAACAACAAATTGTTCAGACATCGATTGGCCGGTCATCGACAAATAATCATAAACTAATTGCGCCAAAAAGCTTTTCCCAACTCCAGAATTTCCATGAAAAAGAATGGGCAATCCTAATGGTGGATAATTAACAGCCGATACAATTTGACGAATGGAATCTTTTAGCGAGCCATCTTTTCCAATAAAAAGTTGGAAGGCTCGATCGTCAAAAGAAGATACAGCTTGTTCTGTTTGATAAGTTTCTTTATCTATTTCTTCTAACTTTAAAAACCATAAAACGGGACGTCCACTCGTTTTTTCAATTTTTCCAGCTTTTAACAAAGTGTTTAAATAATTCGATGTTAAAGAGCGACTCTTACCAATGGCTTCACTCAGTTCACTAGTTGTCATTGGACGTTTAGTTTGGATCAAAGTGTGCAGTAAATTGCGTTGCATACTTTCTTTCATATCGTTCATCCTATCTTATAAAAAAGAGTCTGAGAATATAACTCAGACTCTATTAAACAACAAATTAATGGATTAGACAACTCCTAAAAATCCTAATAGGACACAAACTACGATAATTCCTAGCATTACCCAGTTCACATTTACGCGTTTGTTCCGGATTAACCAAAAGGCTAATAAGGTAACTAGTAAAGGAACAAGCCCAATAAATAATTGATCTAAATACTTTTGAATCATAATTGGGTCCTTGGCACCTTTAACAGCCACTTTAAGAATAGTCTTAAACTTAACATGAGAAGCTGTCATAGAGCCTACCATCATTAAACCTAAAGTACTGGACGCTTTCGTAATAATCTTCATTGCGCCACTTTCATAGACTTTCTTTATAAAGTTGGTTCCTAAGGAATACCCTACATGAAGCATATAGTAATGAATAATAAACGCTGGAATATTATATAGAAGAAGGAAAACCAAAGCTCCTAATGGAGAACCAGTTGCAGCGATAGAGATCCCGATCCCAGCTGCAATAACCCGTAAAATTCCCCAGAAGAAGGAATCCCCGATACCAGATATTGGCCCCATTAAGGAAGTCTTAACAGCTGTAATGGAACTTGGATCAAACGTTCCATCGCTTTCAGCATTTGTTTTTTCCATTGCGGCGACAATCCCTGTTATCAAGTTATTTAAGTGCATCGTCGCATTATACCAAGTTGTATGCCGAACGAGAGCGTCTGCTTTTTCCTTATCTGTCTTATAGTAACGATTAATAACTGGAAGCAAGGTATACATCAACCCTGCAGCATGGTATTGATAAGCCCCTGTACGACTCATGTTAATGGTCCAAGACCTCCAGAACATGGATCGGAACATTTTCTTATCTTCGAGCTTTTCTTGTTCACTCTTTTGAATTTCTTGTTCAACTATTGATTTCATGAGAAAAAGTCATCCTCCTCTTGTTCTTGGCTATTGGCACTTCCAGCTTTGCTTTGGATGCCACTGGCAACGAGATCACTTAATTGAAGGTCACCTTGCGCCATCACTACACAAATAACAACCCCTAAGGATGCTACAGCAACAGCTGGTAATTTCAAATAAGCGGTTAAAATAAATCCGAGAAGATAGAAGATAGCCAATTTATTGTTCCACAATAATTTCATTAATAGGGCAAACCCAACAGCTGGAAGTAATCCGCCGGCAGCTTTTAACCCGTTCATGAGCTCTGGTGGAATATTATTCACTAATTGGGTAACAGGTTCGCTTCCTGCAAGAACCCCAATGAAAGAGATAGATGCAATAATGAAGAAGTAAACAACGAAAGTGAAATAATGTAAAAAGATAATTCCTTTTTGATTATTTTCACGTGCGCATTTATCAAGGAATGGTGCAAACACGTTCATTACCACATTCTTTAAAAACATAACCACAAAAGCAGCTAACATCCCAATAGGAATAGCTAATGTAATAGCGGCCTGTTGTTCAACATTAGAAATAATAGCAAATGTTACGGCTAAGGTAGTGGCTGTAACAGGTTCAGCAGAAATCACCCCACCAATATTTACATTTCCCATGAAAACAGCTTCTAAGGAGGCCCCAATTAAAATACCAGTGGTCATGTCTCCCATTAATAGGCCGGTCACTAAACCAACTACTAAAGGACGTTCAACCATACTTTGGCCTGTCATATAATTCAAGGCTGAGCAGACAAAGACCACTAAAAAGGCCATAATTGCGTAGTAAAGCATTATTTATTCTTCCTTTCTAATTTCAAAGGCCTTTCAAGCCTTCAGCTAAATCTTTTTGTCCGTTGCTTGGAAGTACTTGGTGATAAGATTTCACCCGTGTTAATTTCACTAAATTTTTGGCGGCTTCAAGTTCTACTGGATTTAATTGAACACTGTGGAAAGGAACGACTTTATCCTTAGGATCACTTTGATCAAAACGTCCAACATTCGCCACATTCACATCTTGTGTATCTTCTACTTGACTAGCCACTGCGTAAGCATCTGATACTTTATTGACAATCATAAAAATTTTCTTGTCTTTGGCACGTGGATCGTTACATACTTTAATGGCATCTTCTACTGTACGGATTAATAATTTTGCTCCTTCAGGAACTGCCATTTTCAAAGTCATCTGCATAATTTCATCTTGAGCGGCTGCATCATTGGCAACAATAATCAATGGTGTGTTTAATTCTTTTGTCCATACCACAGCCACTTGACCATGAATTAACCGGTCATCCACACGAATTTGTGTAATCATTTTATTCGTCTCCTTTACTCCTCTTTTAATCAAAAAAGTCTTCTTCATCATCTGTCTGCGTTAAGCGAACAAGTTGTGGATACGCTGTTTGAATTTGTTCATCAATCACTTCAGGCGTTATTTCACCTGGATAGAGAAGCAAACTCAATACCGTTCCTAAATTGACATTGCTTACAATAAAAACTTGCTCTTGTTTACCTGAACGCATGACCACATTAACTACTCTCTGGTTTACGCTTCCACCTAATAAATCAGTAAAGACGAGACCTTGATCGTCAGCTTGTAAGTCATCCACAAAAGCTTGAATTTGATCGGTATAGTCACTATCATCCAAGTAAGCATTAATCACTTGAAGAGAGCTCCCTTGCCCTGTCAAAATGTCAATCGAACTTTGTAAACCTCCCGCAAACTTTCCATGTGAAGCTACTAAAATCTTTTTAGCCATCTCTAGCCTCCTTCCTTAAATTAAGTTATACTACTTATATACATGCAAGTTACGTGCCAAAAAAATGTTATTGAATGAGCAAACACTTTTATTGGAAAATAAAAATAGTGTTTAAGAACGTAAACACTATCAAAGGAGGCGACTATATCTATGAAACCGATTCATCAACAAACCCTACATCCCACACTCACTCCCCACCAAAAGAAGAGGCTGATTCAATCTGCTCAAATTTTTCAAGCGGATCAAACGACTCTAGCAAATATTATTGATGCTCACTGCCAAGCCAATCCGTTCATTAAAGTAAAAAAATCTATTCCTTCTACTCCCACTTCTTCCTACTCATCCAAAGAAGACAGTGCTTGGGATCTTCATTTAACGGCTGCCGATCCCCTAACAACAGAAGAATACCTCCTCTTTCAGTTAAGAACCTTCGATTCAGTCACCCAAACTGCTTTAATCCAACTCATCCATCATTTAGATGACCAAGGCTATTTAAGAGAAGATTCACAAAAACTCTGTCATCTCTACGATTGGCAACCCTCTCAGTTTACACACTACCTCACCCTTCTTCAAAGCTTAAATCCTACCGGGATTGGAGCTCGTAACTTACAAGAATGTCTCATTCTCCAAGCCAACGCTCATCCTGAAGGGGATTTAGCAAGTACAATGTTAACTGACTATTTTCAAGAAATGGTGGCACATCAATTTGGAGTGATTGCTGATCTTACTCAGAACTCCCTGCACGCAGTCAAAGAATCTTTTCAACTTATTCAAACTTTTAATCCCTATCCTCTTACAGATACTCCTAAGGTCACCTCTCCACCACTTATTCCTGATCTGATCGTTTCTTATGAAGAGGATCGTTTCAACATTCAATGTGTGAATGACTACCTCCCTAATCTGTCCTTTAATCAATCTTATTTTAACCACATGCAAGATCTCAACACTGAAAAAGATCCCGAACTTACTGCTTATCTCAATCAACAGCGCGCAGATTATCAATGGCTCATCCATACGCTCGACGAACGAAAAGAGAGCCTCTTTCAAGTTGTCCAGACTATCCTCTCAATTCAAGGGGATTACTTCCAAGATAAGCAACCCTATCTCAATGTTCTTACCCAAAATCAAATCGCTCAAAAAATTCAAAAGTCCCCATCTACGATCAGTCGATTAATGCATCAAAAATATCTTCAATTCAACGGGCGCGTCTTTCCTCTTAATCATTGGCTCAGTCCTTCTCTTACCCAAGAAGGGCCTTCCCTTAGTCTGGGGCACTTTAAAATAGAACTCCAAGCCCTTATCGCCAATGAATCGTCTTTTCATCCGCTATCCGATCAGGCTCTAACCAATCTCTTTCAGCTCAAAGGGTATTCCTTATCTCGTCGTGTTCTCACCAAATATCGACAACTTTTAGGCTTTCCCTCCTCTAGACAAAGAAAGAGAAAAAAACATTAATTTCTCCCACACAAAAACGCCCCCTCAAACCTTTAACGTTTGAGAGGGCGTATCTCTTTATCGATTATTCTTCGGCTTTAAATTCTTTTTGAGAATCTTCTTCTACCTTTTCTTCTACCTTTTCAGCTTGATCATCTACCACTTCAGCAACTTGATCCGCTTCTTCTTCTCCTTCTTCAAGGCTCGCTTTCACTGCGTCTTTAGTATTAATGTAGGCTGTCTTAACCTCTTCAGTCGCCTGCTTCAATTGTTGATTAGCCACCTGCCCACTTTCTTGAAGTTGTTCTTTTAAATTATTGGCGCTTTCTTGGAGGCTAATCCGAATTTCGTTAGCGGCATCATAAGTCGCTTCATAGAGATCGTTTCCTTTCTCTAAGGCGATGTCTGCGTAATCTCTGGCAGTATCTTTAAGAGTATTGGCTTGCTCATTCAGATCTTCACGCAATTCTCGCCCTGATTTTGGGGCAAATAACAAGGCTGTAATAGCTGCCGCTGTTCCCCCGATAATGGCTCCTAATAAGAAAGCTCCCGTATTATTTTTTGACATATCTTCTCTCTCCTTTTTTACTCGCCCAATGAGGGGCTATTTTTTCAAAGATTACCTTCGTTAAAAGGCTTTAGGTTTTGACTGTTTTTCAACTTTATTCATCCGATACTGTGCCTTGGCCAACTTAGCGAATTTTCGCAAAGTTCTCAGAGATGAGCCCATTTTTTGAATATTTTTTGAGTTTGTAGATACAGGATTCTCTTGAGACACTTCTTTGTGGTCAGGGACCTGATCTATCCGCACATACCGCTCATTGGGAGCAGTAGGGGATGTTGTTTTTTGTTCTGTTTCAGAAGAAAAAACAGATTCTTCTTCCTTGGATTTCTTCAAATCTTGACAGCGTTGCTTTAATTGATCCACCTTGTTCTCATTTTTTTTGGTAAGGGCCGATAGGAAGTTCCGTGTCGAATCATTAACCCCTGAAATCGACTCTCCCACTTCACCCACAGCTTCAAACAAAGGATCTATCTTAGCCACTTTTTGGTTGACATCCTCCATCAATTGATTGGACTTATTCAATAATCCCTGGGTTTCCACGGATAGGCTATCCACATCTTTTCTCAGCACCACCAGTGTCTTTTGGGCTTCCTGAACGATCTGAGACACTTGCTTCACAGTCTGTGTTAAATGAACAAAGAAATAACTCAAATACGCAACCAATACTGCAAAGGCTACTGCGACAACAAGCCAAGCGACTTCACTCCATGTCATGACTTCCTCACTCCTATCCTTTCAGTAATTATTATGTTAAAGTATACCTTATTTA
>QWCD01000234.1_pt2 | contig 15386 bp, 11 predicted proteins | sample 1972461 | NCBI WGS metagenome assembly QWCD01 (sample SAMN09866717, study PRJNA288562) | Human vaginal metagenome isolate term4_vaginal, whole genome shotgun... | isolation source: vagina | host: Homo sapiens | place: USA: California | reverse complement strand
TATAAGTACCTTCTGTATAGTGAATATCACCATAAGGTGTTTTCAACGACTTATCCTGAACACTAGTAAATATGGATGGGTCATACACACCTGTACCACCAATAATTGCAATCATACTCATACTATCACCTCAAACTAAATTAAATAAGTATATATCATCAAATATATACTTATTATACCGCGTTATCAACAATTACAATATACGCTATGCACTAAATTAGCTATATTATATTATTGCTATCTACATCTATATATTACTACATAAAGTATTTCAAAACTGATTCACTGCATATTCTTTCACAAATTCTTATGTCAAACACCAATATAATACTGCATAGCTTTACCAATTAATGACATTTATGTCTATTCCATGTCTCTATAACAACATACTATCTTCCTGATAAAGTTATACAGATTTTATAAATTCCAGTATCAACAAACTTAGAATATAGATAAATATGTCTTCTATTCATTAAGCTTGAAAAGTTCTTTCAATTCATTCTGTGAGAAATGATATGTTTCATTGCAATAATGGCAAACTAATTCAGTAGTTGCATCCTCTAATAATGCCATTTTATCTGCTTGCGATAATGAAAGAAGGACTTTTTCAAATCGTTCCTTATTACACGTGCATTGAAAGGATACATCATGATGATAGACTTCGTGAAAATCCATAGGGGATAAAATTTTTTCTACTAATCCCTCTCCATCTGGATATTCTTTTAAAAACGCAGAGATAGATCCAATTTGATTGATATGCTCTTCAATCACTGCTAACACTTCATCATTAGCGTCTGGTAAGGCTTGCACTAAAAATCCGCCTGCAGCGATAGTATGTCCATCAGCATCGAGTAAGACCCCCAAATTGATAGTTGAAGGTATTTGTTCAGACACATATAAGTAATACGCTAAATCATCTGCTATCTCACCAGAGTGCAAAGGACTGCTAGAGGAATAATTTTGTTTTAATTTAGTAAATCGTGTTACTTTTACCTCGCCATCAGTACCAACCGCATGTCCTACATCTAATTTTCCTTTTCCTTGTAATGGCACTTCAATATGTGGATGATCTACGTAACCACGTACAGTATTATCTGCGAAGGCGTCCACATGAACAACACCTAACGGTCCCTTTCCATCTAATCGAATACTTATATTTTCTTTATTTTTAAAGTCACTCGCCATTAATAAGGCTCCGGTCATAGTGCGACCTAATGCAGCTGTCGCCACTGGCCACAAATCATGTCTTTTTCTTGCCTCATCTACGGTATTGGTTGTCACTGCAACAGACAATCTCACGCCATCTGTCGTAGTATATCGTTTAATATAATCCATAGTATATCCTACTCCTATACTAATACGGTGTTTCACTAAATCCACTAACATAAAAGGTATTATATAATAAGACACCTTATAATTGACAATCAGCACTAGCCTTTATCACATTATAAGGTGTTATATATTAATTACCCAATTGTATCTAATAGATTTACCATTTCAATAGCCCCCATAGCACAATCGAACCCTTTATTTCCCGCTTTAGTACCAGCTCTTTCAATTGCTTGTTCAATATTTTCTGTTGTTAAGATGCCGAACATAACAGGTACTCCAGTATCTAAACTAATATGTGCGATTCCTTTTGATACTTCCGCACAAACATAATCATAATGAGTAGTAGCACCGCGAATAACAGCACCTACACAAATAACTGCATCATACTTGCCACTTTCTGCTACTTTTTTAGCAATTAAAGGAATTTCAAATGCACCTGGTACCCAAATAGTTGTAATATCCTCTTCCGACACATCATGTCGTATTAAAGCATCCATAGCACCTGCAATTAATTTTGTAGTAATAAACTCATTAAACCGAGAGCCAATAATAGCAAATTTTTTATTTGTTCCTACTAAATTACCTGTTTGTAACATATATCCTCCTATATTTCCAGCAAATACAATTATAGTCCATACCTATTAATTTATATCTCTAATTGATGTCCCATTTTTTCTGTTTTTGTTTTTAAATATCCTGCATTAATATTATTAGCTTTAATAATCAATGGAATACGTTTAGATATCTTAATTCCCCAATGCTCAATTCCTTGGCGCTTAGTTGGATTATTTGTTAATAATTGAATGCTTTTGATACCAAAATAGCGAATAATTTGGGCTGCAATTGAATATTCACGCATATCTGCAGGAAACCCCAATTTTTCATTAGCTTCTACCGTATCATAACCTTGCTCTTGTAATGCATAGGCTTTAATTTTATTGGTCAACCCAATGCCTCTGCCCTCTTGTCTCATATACACTACAACACCTTGTCCGGCTTCATCAATTTTTCGTAACGCCCGTTCTAATTGCTCTCCACAATCACAACGTTTAGATCCAAAAACATCACCTGTTAAGCATTCAGAATGTACTCGCAATAATACATTTTCTTGACTAGTAACATCCCCTTTAACAATCGCCAAATGTTCTTTATTATCTAAGGCATTTTTAAATACATAAATATCAAAATCCCCAAACTTAGTAGGCAATTTGGACTTTGCTCCCAATGAAATAATAGATTCATGCTGTTTTCTATATTCAATTAAGTCTGCCACACTGCATATTTTCAAATTATGTTTCTTTGCAAACTGTAATAAATCATCAAGTCGTGCCATATGCCCGTCATCATTAGTAATTTCACAAATCGTCGTTGCTTCTTGTAACCCTGCTAATCGGCAAAGATCAACCGATGCTTCCGTATGACCTTGGCGAACTAACACACCACCCTCTTTATACTGTAAGGGAAATACATGGCCTGGCCGTCTAAAATCAGCAGGTTTCGCCTTTGGATTTAATAATTCACGAATTGTATGCGCTCGTTCTGCTGGAGATACACCTGTTGTTGTGTCCACATGATCTACCGTTACAGTAAATGCTGTTTCATGATTATCCGTATTTTTTTCCACCATTGCACCAATACCAAGTGCTTCAAGTCTCTCTGCTCGCATTGGTGTACATACAATACCACGAGCTTCTTTAACCATAAAATTGATACTTTCTGTAGTAGCAAATTCAGCGGCAATAACGAGATCGCCTTCATTCTCTCTATTTTCATCATCTACTACAATAATTAAATGCCCTTGTCGTAATTCCTCTAATACTTCTGGAATTGTATTGAATACTTCTTTACCCATAGGTTCTCTCCTCATATATTTATATAAATCCATTTTCACACAATAGCGCTTTAGTAACAGTCGTCTTCGATGTATCTTTTTGAGTATCACTTCTTAGAAAATGTTTAATGTAACGCCCTACTATATCTGTTTCTAAATTAACAAATGTACCCTTATACATATTTGATAAAATAGTTTCTGAAATAGTATGAGGAATAATCGATACTTGAAAGAACGTATTTTCTTTCTTTGATACTGTTAAACTAGCCCCATCAATAGTAATTGACCCTTTATAAATAATATACTCCAAAATAGTTGGACTTGTTTTAATCGTAAAAATAAATGATTGATCTATTTGTTGAATGTCAACAATTTGTCCAGTCCCATCTACATGTCCAGCTACCATATGGCCCCCAAATCGGCCTGTAGCAGCCATAGCCCGTTCTAAGTTTACATTCATACCAGCTTTACATGTTGCCAGCGTAGTCATCTTGACAGATTCTGGCATCACATCCGCTACAAAATGCTTATTTTGAAAGCTTGTAACTGTTAAGCAAACACCATTAACAGCAATGGAGTCACCTACATGCATATCCTCAAAAATACGGTTTCCAGAAATAGTAATTTGCAAAGACTTCGCACGTTTATATACTGATTCGATCTTACCTACTTCTTCAATAATTCCTGTAAACATAATCGTCCTCGTCTTTCCTTCTCATAAGCAATAATTTTTATATTATTTCCTAATAACATTACTTTCTCATATGCTAATGAAAGGGAATCTGACAAATGTACTAGATGACTACCACTAAATGCATTCAAGGCAAATTCATCTCCCATAATTTTATCACCTATATAAATAACAAATTTATTTATATACTGTTCTTGCATATAAGAACTAATGATTCTCGCCCCTCCTTCAATTAATACAGACACATATTGACGCTTTCCCAATTCCTCTAATATCTCTGTCCAACATAATCCGTGAGTATCCTCTTGTACCATAACCACATCAGCTCCTATATCAATAAGTCGCTGCCTATCTGATAACTTAGAGTTTGGCCCAACAAAAATCAATATATTTCTAGATGTCTCTGTAAATATATTGGCATTACTCGGTGTTCGTCCACGACTATCAAGAATAATAACATCCGGCTGATGCGGTGTTTTTATCGTCTTAGAACGACAAGTTAACTGTGGGTTATCTGCCAAAATAGTTCCAATGCCGACTAGAATAGCGTCATGGTTAGCACGAAGTTCATGTGAGTCTATACGTGCCTCATCATTGGTTATCCATTTAGATTCTCCATATCTCGTAGCAATTTTGCCATCTAATGTCATAGCTGATTTAACAGTAATAAAAGGCTTTCCCTTTTGTATATAATAAAAAAATGCTTCATTTAAATCAGCACATGCCTTAGCCATAACTCCCACATGTACTTCTATACCAGCCTGTTCTAACAATTCCACCCCCTTACCGGATACCAACGGATTAGGATCAAGTGTACCAATGACGACTCGTCGTATGCCCGCTTCAATAACTCGTTTAGCACACGGAGGTGTTCTTCCATAATGCGAACAAGGTTCTAAGGTTACATATAATGTGGCATCTTTACTCTCTTTCCCTGCCTCATTAAGAGCATGAATTTCCGCATGAGGCGTACCAGCTTTATGATGATATCCTCGGCCTATAATTTGACCACCTTTTACAATAACCGCTCCCACTAAGGGATTAGGAGATGTATATCCTGTTGCTTTTCTTGCCAAATCAATAGCTATCTTCATATATTCTGTATCTATCATGACACATAATCTCCTACAAAAAAAAGAGGCTACTATATAATAGCCTCTTTAAAATTACACACGAATACATGAAATTGTGTCTTTTCTCATCCAGACTTTACTGTCGGTTACGGAATTGCACCGTATCGTGCCGTCACAGGCTTGCGGACTATCACCGCCGGTTAGGAATTGATATGACTATCTCACCTGACCTCAAAGACTATATATAACTATGACCCTATAATATCACTATCTTACAAAGAATGCAATGTATACTTAGAACAAACTCATCTGTTCATCGTCTGGTAATTCACCCGTACAACCCATAGAAATCATGGTATCAAGAATTGTCTGTGACACCTTGCAGCGACGTTGTATATCTTTAATGGATGTAAAAAATTTCTTTTCTCGTTCTTCTACAATAATATCTGCTACTTTTTCACCTAAACTATCAATAGCTAAAAATGGTGGTAATAGTTTCCCATCTTTAATAGAAAAACGTCTAGCTTGAGAATATCGTAAATCTACGTTAATAAATTCATATCCTCTCTGTCGCATTTCCATAGATACTTCTAAGGCACTCATCATATCTTTATCTTTTTGTGTAGCTTTATAATCCAGTGCTTTTAATCGCTTAAATTCAGCTAATTGAGCATCTACATCTTGTGTCATAATACGTAAATCAAATGCCTTAGCGCGAATAGAAAAATAGGCTGCATAAAACGCTAATGGATAATTAATTTTAAACCATGCAATTCTAAATGCCATCATAACATAAGCTACTGCATGGGCACGTGGGAATAGATAGGAGATTTTTTTACAAGAATCAATAAACCATTCGGGTATGCCTCCATCGCGCATTTCTTTTTCATATGCCGATTCTGGATTACCCAACTTATCTTTTTTATCAATACCTTTCCCTTTACGAACATTTTCCATAACTTTAAAACCGGTTAAGTCGGCAATTCCATGATTACGTAAATAGTTCATTACATCATCACGAGTAGAAATGGCTTCATTTAATTTACATGTGCCATTTTTAATTAAAGTTTGTGCATTATCTAACCACACATTGGTGCCATGAGAAAATCCAGAAATACGAACTAAGTCAGAAAAATGTTGTGGTTTAGAGTCTTCTAACATCTGACGCACAAAACTAGTTCCACATTCAGGCACCGCCAAGGAAGCGACCTTATCACCTTGCAATTGTTCTGGTGTCAAGCCTATTGCTTTTGTTGACGAAAACAAACTCAATGTTTCTGGATCATCAAAAGGAATTGTTTGTACGTCTATACCGGTCATATCTTCTAGCATACGAATAATAGTAGGATCATCATGACCCAGTATATCTAATTTCGTCATACGTCCTTCTATCGAGTGATAATCAAAATGTGTGGTAATAACACCACTCTCTTTTTTATTTGCTGGATATTGAACTGGTGTAAAATGATGTACGTCCATGTCTCGCGGACAAACCATAATACCCCCAGGATGTTGTCCCGTTGTATTTTTTACCCCGGTAAATCCTTTTGCTAAATTTTCAAAATATCCATTGCGTGCTTGTATACCTCGAATTTCTGCATATTTTTTAACATAACCAAATGCTGTTTTAGAGGCAATCGTACCAATTGTACCTGCTTTAAATACATTATCACGACCGAATAATTCCTCTGTATACTTATGCGCTTTAGCTTGGTAATCACCAGAAAAATTTAAATCAATATCAGGTACTTTATCACCATTAAATCCCATAAAAATAGCAAATGGAATATCGTGACCATTTGTATGTAAAGGTGTGCCGCATTTAGGACATTTTTTTCTTGGTAAGTCAAATCCCCCTGGATATTCTCCTTTCGTATAAAACTCACTCCATTTACAATAAGGACACACATAGTGTGGCGGTAATGGATTAACCTCTGTAATATCTGCCATAGTTGCAACAAAAGAAGAACCTACAGAACCTCGTGAACCCACTAAATATCCATCATCTAATGATTTTTTTACCAATTTATGCGCAATATAATATAGTACGGCATACCCATGACCCACAATACGTTCCAGTTCATAATCTAAGCGTTCTTGTACAACTTTTGGTAGTGGATCACCGTAAATAGATTTCGCTTTTTTATAACACATATCTGTTAATGCTTTTTCAGAGCCTTCAATTTTAGGCGAATACGTACCATCTGGCACAGGTGTAAGTTCATCAATCATTTCATTAATGGCTCTAGAATTAGTAACTACTACTTCGTATGCTTTATCGGTCCCTAAGTAGTCAAATTCAGCTAACATTTCATCCGTCGTACGCAAGTGCAAATCTGGTTGATGGGCCGCGTCCATAAATCCACTGGCCGTCAACATAATTTCACGATAAATCTTATCTTCTGGATGTAAATAATGTACATCACAAGTTGCTACCACTCGTTTACCTAAAGCATCTCCTAATTCAACAATCGTTTTATTCATGTCAATCAAGGTTTCTCTATCAGGTACAATGCCTTGGCGTACCAAAAATTCATTATTACAAATTGGTTGAATTTCTAAATAATCATAGAAGCTGGCGATATCTAATAAACGCTCTTTAGACTCACCCTTAACAATAGCTTGCATCAATTCTCCCGCTTCACACGCAGAACCAATAATAATGCCTTCTCTATGTTCTTCTATAACTGCACGTGGCAATCTAGGTCGCCGTTTATAATAATCCAAATGAGATATACTAATCATTTTATATAAATTCCGTAATCCCACTTGGTTCTTCGCTAATAGGATAATATGATAGCGTTTATCCGAATCAGGATTTTCAATTAAATAACCCTCTACGCCATATATAACCTTAACGCCTAAGCCCTTAGCAATTTGTTGTGCCTCTGGAAAAGCTTGTACCACACCATGATCAGTAATAGCTACCGCAGGATGCCCCCATTCTTTAATCGTTTGTAGTAATTCTTTTACCGATACAAGTGCATCTTTATCACTCATTTTAGTATGAAGATGTAACTCAACACGAGAATCTTCGCGATGTTCTTTTCGTTTCACGGTGGTAGATATTTCTTCTATACTCTTTACCTGCAATATAAAATCACGTTCGAACTTATCATCAAAATCAACATCTCCTTGTACCCGTACAGAAGATACTTTTTTTAATTTTTTTACAACATCTTCCCCTTCCTCAACAGAATTAAAGAATTTTTTAAAGCGAATACTATTAGTCATATCAGCAATCGTGCCAATGACAATCGACTTATCTGTTTTAGTAACTCGTAACTCGCATTCCCCTACAATAACGCCCTCAAATACTAAGTTGCGACCACCATCATTAATATCCATAATATGTACCGCATCACCTTGAATATGAGGTCCCAATAACATACCTTCTGCGGTTTCTTCATTTTTACGTCTACGGGATTTTCCAGAATAACTACTCCGCACTGTAGCCTCTTTCTTATGAGATACACTATCTGGTTTAGTAGTTACATAATCACACGCAACAGGTGCAGTATCAAAAAAATCAAGGCTTTCATCATCCTCCATAAATGGAGCAAAATCAATAGGCATCGGTCCGTCTTCAGAACAACTATATACTTCCCTATAGTCAGAACTTACTTCACAGTCTTTTTCTTGTTCACTGCGAATTGCTTCAATTTCTTCAATCAATTCACCAACGCCACAGCCTCCAGCGTAGTAATACGTATCCATTCCATCGCCTGTAGTAGTATTAATATTCCAAGAAAAGCAACATGTCGTATCACTATTCGATGGTATGGCTGAAAAACTAATTCCCTTTTCTTCATACCAAGCAACTAATTTATTTCGCAAATTATCTAACGTAGTGAATGATGGTTCTCTTGTCTCTACCGTTACTTCTTGTTTTTCTAAATCCACATAATAATCTGTATGCTGTTTTTGTTTTGATACTATATGATACCGTACTTTCATATTCTATTCCACACAACCAATACCTAGACTAATTTGATTCTTTACAATAAGCTATACATAAATCTCTAAATTGCCACATATCACTTTTACCTTGACGACTATCAGTCATAATCGTATATAAACCTACTAATAGTTTCTCTAGGGCAGATATAGAAATCTCATGGGCTGCATTATAGGCCAATTTAATGGGATAGCTTTTTATAGAAGAGTTTTTCTCTTTACATAAATTTTCTATACTTTGTCGAGACATTCCTAGTGAACGGCATTCACTCACCATTAATTGCAGTCGTAATTGACCTTCTATATAAGACATGGCTCGATCAATTTCTTTATAACCTAACATAAACGGAAATAATTCTAATAATGTAGATACATTTTTTTGTAATAAAGCTTCTTTAAAAGTAAAAATATTTTTAGCACCATAATCACTACTATTGGTTTCCAAAAACTGTTGGTCAATAATCTTATGATCACCTAATTGCAAAAAATATCGATCCAATTCTGTTCTCATAAATGAAACAGATACATCTTGCCATAGTTCCATTAGATGACGGATATATTCTATGCCATCTGGTGTGATTTTAAAGCCATGATGGATACAATAATTACGTATCCATGCTAATAATTCACCGCCTTCTAGGCGTTTGCATTCTATTGACTCAACTCTATTTAATAGAGCCATATTTGTTTTAATCCGTTTATCAATTGTATCATGATATATAATAACAACTGGATTTTTCCCTTTATACTGTAGGATACTGTTATATAAATTATTCCATGCTGGATCTTCTCGTTTACCACTCTTTTTAAAAACAGGTGGATCAATTAAAAGAAATAATCGTTCATCATCAAATAAAGAGTCTTCACACAAAGACTCGCTAATGCGAACGGGATCTATGGTATCACGCAATGTAGTAATCGGAATAGTTTTATAACGCTGTAAAATTTCTTGTTTTTTCTCTTCTATCAATTGTGGTTCATTGCCATAAATAATTGATACTTGAGCCATAACTAATCTCCTTACATACAATTAAAGTGTTACATCTGGAATATATCGATACTTAGCAGTATAAATATAGTCATTATCTATATCAACATCTACCTTTTTATAACCTGTAGCGTAATAAATAACAGTAGAATTATTTACAATTTCACTGTCGATAATTTTAGGAGTATCTGTGATAAATACATTCACTTTATTGTTTAATTCTAGTGCTTTTTTATCTATTTGTCCATGAGTAAAATAATAATTACCATGTGAATTACTTACATGAATTGCTAATAATTTATCATTACTTTTCTCTATTTCTAGCTCTCCTCCACTATATGGTTTCCAATCGCCTACTATATATAATTGATTCTGATTTGAATTATGTGGCACTTTATTATTGCTACTACTAGAAATTCTATATGTATCTTGTCTATAAAAAGATCTACTACTATCCATATCAATTGACCTATTGCATAACATTGTTAATTGCTCTCTATCACACTTTTCCACATGTTCTCCAATAATCATTGTGTACGATGAAAATCCTTGGCCTTGAATCGCTTTACGTAACATGCGTATATCCGCCATATCTATGGGATTATTTTTCATATCGATATACAGCATGCGATTATGATATCCCTGTACAATAGTATATGCTATTCCTCGTTTTATCGGGATATAATGAAATCTAAGATGACTACTATAATAATTCATACCTAATGCGAATATAAACGTGATACCAATAATACTAATCACATAAATCACATAATGATACATAACAACTGAAACCTCTGCTACATAATAATATAAGAACCTAATTCCCATATAATATATCACACTATATAGTAACGGTAACATGCCGACCCAAATCACAGAAAATTTCCACTGTACTAAGGAATAATTAAAAAACAACGCTAATTGTAATATCCATTTAATTACATACCATAGTATAGGTACAGATATAACTATTGATAGTACTAAGACTAACAATAATAAAATAATTACTACATCTAATAAAGGTGTTACAATAACAGCTGTCACCACTGAAATAGGACTAAAAAAATGAAAATAATATAATTGTAGCGGCAAAATTATACTTTGAGCTGTTAAAGAAAGAATAATTGGACCTTTTAGATAACTTGGTATACGTGGCAGTAATATATACATTGGTCTAAAAAATAAAATAATTCCTAACGTGGAAAGAAAAGAAAATTGAAAACTTATATCGAGTGCTAATAATGGATTATATATTAATAAAACAATAGCTGTATTCAATAAAGCCTGTCGTGCGTTATATCTTCGGCCCATAATAACGCTCATACCAATGATGACGCCCATGATAGAGGCTCTTACCGCTGGGGCATTAAATCCAAGCAGTATGCAATAACCGATAACAACTAATAAGGCGACATATACCGATTTTCGTTTAGGTACACGAAACAGAGCTAAGCTCCCATACACAAAAGAAAATAGCAAGGCTATATGTGAACCGGACACAGACAAAATATGAATGAGTCCAGAGTAAGAGAATGTATCTATAATCAATGGTGATAAATCATGATAATTAGCACCCAATATAAGGGACTTACAAATAGTTCCTTCTTCTTCTGGCAGATAAGTATGTATATAGGCACTAATTCTATAACGGAAGTAACTTGTTATACTATAGATATTTCGTACCATCCTATCTATAAATGATTCATGAAAACCATAGAATGACAACATTTCCTCAGATATATATTGATAATCACCATTATAAATAGTAGCTACCGTTCCAGAAGAAATCGCTCTAGCCGTCAAGTCAATTGACCCTACTTCTTTGATAGGTCGATATATAGTAGGAGTCCCTTTTACCATTATCAAACTGCCTGCTTGCATCAAGTTAGGATGTGTCTCATTTTTTACCATATCTTTTTTTTGTGTATTAGTCTCTAGTTTACTATACGTATTAATTAGACCTTTTCCTACTATATGCCATTCTTTATGATTTTTCTCTGCTATTACTCCATATAATCTTCCTGTGATTTTTTGGTAAGCCCCATCTGAAAAAGAAACTAGCTCACTATCCTTAGTCGTAGCTATAACATACTGTCCTTCTTGTTTAGCATAAAATGGTTGTAATTCATAGTAATTCATCACACTACGTTCTGTAAGTATATAACCTAAACAACTACTACCCAAAATCAATATAGTGATGATTACCATTCGTTGCCATAAAAACTCTCTAGTCCGTAAAAAAATAATAATTTTGCTAGCCACATATAACATAGAAAGTATAACAAGTAATTTTAATGGATAGGTACTATCAACTATTCGCATATATGCTATCCCTATACCAGTAAGCATAGCCGCCAATATAATAGCACTAATATCTGTATATAAAATATATAGTCTACGCATAATACTACCTATACAGTTACTTTATCTTGAATTTTGCGCAACAAAGCTTTTCCAATCCCTTTGACTTTTGTTATATCATTAACACTAGCAAAACTACCATGTTCCTTCCGATACTCATCAATTCGTTTTGCCATAGTTTCACCAATACCTGGCAAGCTTTTTAATTCTTCAATCGTCGCTGTATTAATATTTATCTTCTTCTTGCGTAATAATGCTTCTGGATTCCCATTAAAATTAAATGGAATATGAATATGTGTTCCCGGTTCAACTTTTTCTGCTAAATTAATAGAATCTGTTCCCGCATAAGGTAATAAGCCTCCAGCTAACGTAATTGCCTCATGTATAGTATATGATTTTTCTAAATTGTATAATCCTGGATTTTCTATAGCCCCTGTAATATAAATATGATACTCTCCATCATTTGAACTATTAGCATTCATAGATGATGAATAAGAATCTTGATTTTCTCCATTATTTATTTGTACTTCATTCTCTGTTATAATAGGCACTAGAAAGTAAATTATACATATAATGATTATGATGCTTATACCGCCATATATTATTTTCTTATCGTATTGTTTCATTTACATCACCTCTACTATAGAATTCTAAGTCATTAACTAAATTCCTAGTAAATCTACTAGCAGTGATATAAGGAGCTATTATGTTACATCAAAAATTAAGAGAATATGCTAAACTATTATTGACTTCTGGAGTCAATTTACAAAAAAATCAAACTCTATTTATTTCTGTGGATGTGGAAAGTAAAGAGTTTGCATATATTGTCACTGAAGAAGCTTATAAAATGGGTTGCTTTGAGGTAGTCGTAAATTGGCGGTCTATTCCTGTAGCTAAGCAACGACTATTATACGCACGCGAAAATGCATTAATACGTCAACCTAATTGGCTATCAGCCTACTATAAAACCTATGTTGATCGTAAATCAGCCTTTCTATCATTGATCAGTGCCAATCCTAAAGCCTTTTCTGAAGTTCCACCTAAACGACTAGCCATGCAAGGAAAAAGCTTAAATGACGCATTATCATTTTATCACCAAGCCATTATGGGCTCTCAATTAACTTGGTGTGTTGCCTCAGTAGCTACGCTAGATTGGGCAGAAGCACTGAACTATACAGGAACTAATGATGAAAAAATATCCGCCTTATGGATGGATATTTTGCGTTTGTGTCGACTAGTCGATGTACCAGAAGAAGAATACATTACATCGCATTTAACTAACTTAAAAAAACGAACTGAAAGATTAAATGCATTAAACTTAGAAGCCTTACATTATACATGTTCTAACGGCACTAATTTAACAATTCACCTACCAGAAGGACATATTTGGCAAGGTGGCACGGAATTAGCGAATAATAAGATAGAATTTAATGCCAATATTCCTACAGAAGAAGTATATACAGCACCACAATTCAATGGTGTTAACGGTATAGTGTATGCTACAAAACCGTTAATCTATCAAGGAAATATGATTAAAAATTTTTATTTTAAAATTGAACGTGGAGATATCATTGAAATTCATGCTGAAAAAGGTCAAGAAATTCTTGAAGAACTTATCTCTACAGATTTTGGTTCCCACTTCTTAGGTGAAGTAGCACTTGTTGATCACTATAGTCCTATTAGTCAATCAAACAAGATTTTCTACGAAACTTTATACGATGAAAATGCTTCCTGTCATCTAGCCATTGGTGCTGCCTATCCTACCTGCATTGCTAATAACGAAGGTAAAAGTGCAGAGCAATTACGAGATCGAGGGATAAATTATTCTATGGTGCATGTTGATTTTATGATTGGCCACGAAGATATGAATATTGTAGGGATAAAAAAAGATAAAACTACGGTTCCCATTATGGAACATGGAAGATTATTGGTATAGAAATTATTCTACTAAATTTATCTTTCTTATTTGCCTAATATGATTAAATACTTCTAGGCGATATAAAAAATAATTTTCAACAATACATCTTTCCTCCAGCACATAAATAGCTACTCTCAAGATAAACTCAATGTTCTTAAACTATAGCTATAAGGCCGCTAATCAAAGTAATATAATCTTTGATTAGCGGCCTATTTATTACTCCACTCTTATAAATGGGTATCACTAATATATATTTTTTTATCTTATATTGCTGTAGTCATAAAATTACTACTATTTCTATTTTTTATCATGCCGAAACTACCTATAGATGAATAGTTAAAACTCTACTTGTTGGTTCATATTGAATTAACTCAACACCTGCTGTTTGTAACATACGCTTTGATGCCATAACTTCCGGTGTATTTGCATACTTATCTTCCCAATAAATAACTGACTTTATACCACTTTGAATAATCGCTTTAGCACATTCATTACAAGGAAATAAAGTAACATAAATTTTACTATTTTCTAATGAACCACCTCTATAATTCAAAATAGCATTTAATTCACTATGCACTGCATAAAAATATTTATTATCATTATGTGTATCTCTGCTCCAACTAAAATCATCATCATGACAATGCAATGGCAGACCATTATAACCAATAGATAAAATTTTATTGTCATCACTAACAATGCAGGCACCTACTTGTGTATTAGGATCCTTTGAACGCTGTGCAGCTAATTTAGCCACTCCCATAAAATATTCGTCCCAACTTATATAATCATTGCGCTTACACATACTATATCCTCGTCTCTAATAAATTATTATATATATATTATATACGATTTTATAAGAGTCGCAATATTTATTAAATAAATTGCTGTGTATTTATGTGTATAAAATACTACTAGTATATACACCACTACTAACCTTGTTAGATACTTTCATACTCGCTACTAGTACATACCAAGACATAAAATAAAACTTTATTACATATCACTGACTTTCATATATTATGTTACTTATTTGCGATGCATTTTCATTGACTATGATACGATTGCTATTACCAAAAATTGATAAACTACACTACATATCTATATGCTAAAAGTTCGATATAAAATAAGCTCTGCTAAACCAATTGTTATGTAAATGGTATAAACTCAACACTTAACAAAATAATTCATTCATGTTATTTACAAGTCCACTGCATATGCATGATACAAATGTTGTA
>QWCD01000389.1_pt1 | contig 15417 bp, 29 predicted proteins | sample 1972461 | NCBI WGS metagenome assembly QWCD01 (sample SAMN09866717, study PRJNA288562) | Human vaginal metagenome isolate term4_vaginal, whole genome shotgun... | isolation source: vagina | host: Homo sapiens | place: USA: California | reverse complement strand
AAACTTATACTTTAGATCTCCATCAAGTTCTCCACGCAGGATAGAATTTTCTATCATTGAGACTTCATCTTCTGTCTTAAATTCTGCAAGCTCTTCAATCCATAATCTTGCAATTGGATATTTTGCCATCTTAATGGATTTAATCTTTGCAGGATCATCTGCACCCCTAAAAATAATCGCATTGCCCCTTGGAGTATATGTAATTTTAAGTGGACTGATATTTAACTTGAAGTAGTCATTTAAATTTAATTGGTCGATTGCTTCTTTTATCTGTTCGTAACATGATTCTTGGAGAGTGTTACCTACCTTTCTCACGCATAGGACAGTTATGGGATATTTGATAATATCCAGGATTATCTCTTGGGCAATAAAGGAGGACTTGCCCGAAGCACGACCGCCCTTTAAGACATACTTTAGATAGTCTTCATTCTTAATTATTTTATGGAGATCAACAAAGCTTTTAGTAAAGACTTCAGATAATTTAATCTGTGTCATCAACTATCACTACCTGACTAGCAGATTCAAGTTCAAGCTTATCAGTCCACATTCCCAATCTTTTACCTAATAATTCTCCTGCCTTTATGGAATCCTTATTCTGTGTAGGGAGTTTTAAAACTTCTGGTTTCTCTTCAATCCCTAAAAAGTTGCCACTATCATCGAAGCTAGGCTTCTTTATCATGACAACTTGATAGTCAATTTCTTCTCGTCTAAATTGCCTTGTAAGTCCTCTTAAAATCTCCCTTTGGTCAGCAATAAGTTCTTCATCAAGCTCTTTCATCTTCTGCTCAATGTATTCCTTAACTTCTGGAGTACTAAAAAGACGGCTTGCTGCTGCAGCTGCCGTCTCTCTATTTTTAACATTTTTATAAAATTTTAAGTAACTCTTAGTCCTGTTGCCAGTGATAATAAAATCATCAGCAACTTGCTTTTGTTTAATTGTTAATGCCATTATTACCACCTTTCTTGCATAATAAAAGAGACCTGCTTAGAGGCCTCTTAGGGAGCGTTAAAATTGATTGAAATCCATAACATATCATGAACCCTTACTACTACATACATTCTTACATGATACATATTAGCATGCTAAAATCGTACAAAACGAACAAAGTTATAAAGTTTTAAAAAATCTGTCATGAAGTATCCTTGCATAAGCCTCGTTAGTGCTTCCTAGCCTCATGCTTATCTTAATCCAAGTCCATCCATCTATGTATCTCTTAGTGAAGATGTATCTTATTCTTGCATCCTGTATGCTATCAATGTAATCCTCTATTTCAAGCCTTACACTCTTGCACTTCCTTATTCTTCTTCTCAGCCTTAATTTAAGCTTTTCAGTGTAGGCATCTTCTTCTATGCCACATATCTTAAGACTATAGGGATTGTAGGGATATTCAATAGCACTAGCTTGGACCTTATCCATGACAAATTTATTTTCAATTTTACTTAATTTTTCTTCTAGGTCATCAATCTCTAGCTTTAAAATCCTGTACTGTGCCAGTTTATTTTTATCCATATATCCCCCTAAGAATGTATTAAAGGTCCTCACTTTTGATGAAAGTACCATTAATTGTCTTCCCACTTCTCTTTTCAATTTTTATATAGGCTCTTCCAAGGCACTCAATAGCATCAATCCCAAGTTGCTCACATAGAATAATTAAAGTTACGAAGATGTCTCCCATTTCTAGCTTCATCCTATCAGTGTAGATTTCCTTTAGCTTTTCATGTTCTACCCTTTCAACTTGGTCCATCTCAGCCTTAAATTCAAAGACCTCTTCAATAAACTTTAAAAATTGCTTAGGAGCATTTTTCCTATGAATTAGATCCCTATCCTTGCCCCAATTAATAACTTTAGCTGCTAATTTTTCAAACATTCCTCTACCTCTATTTCTTCCACATTTATTTCCCCAATACTTGCATCACCTAAGTGATATATAGGGTCTATTACTTTTTCAACCATTTCTTTCACATCTGCTTTGGACCAGTCATCGTAAGGCTCAAATTCAAAAGATATTTTAAATTTTTTTGTTTTATTATTTTGAATTTCTTCGTCAAGTTTTTCATAGGTTTTTTCAAAAATATCTGGCTTGCAAGGATAGAACTTTCCATTAACTCCTTTAATAATATAATCTCCCTCTGTCGCTTTCATACAACCTTCTAAAGTGTCGACATAATACTCATTATCATGTGGGTTATACCTAAGCTTGTTGCAAAAATCTAATGCTCTAGCTATATGTTTTTTTTCGTATTCTATTGCTTCAATTTCCACAGGTTTTTTTCTATACTTCATTCTTCCACCTCTTCTTGTTTCTCTATATTCAATAAGGTTAAAAGTCTGCATATATCTTCTGGCTTGTGTCCGTCATACTGTGGTGCTTTTTCTAACTCTTTTACATCAAAAAACTCCCAGTATTTAATGTTATAATGATAAGTGTATTGTCCTATTGGCGTTTCAATTCCAACTATAAATGAATCATCAAACATTGAACCGTCATGATGTTGTTTAGCTTTCCAACTCTTGTCAGGAAATTCTTTCATAATCATATAAAACAGTATCATTCTGTGATAATATAAATCTCCAAAAGTATGCCATTTATCTGATATATTCTTAGTTGAGTACCCTTGTTTTTTACCTTCAAGAATTAGATTATTTATTTCTTTAGTAAATTGTTCTTGCGTTTTAATTTCTTTCATTTTTCCACCTCAATACCTGAACAATTTGAAATAGACTTGATATGACTACTTCTAAACCAGTGATTGTCACGCCTATTTTGTTCTTGTTTACAGTGGTAATAACCTTCTTCATAAGAAGTTCCTTTTTCTAATATCCCTATATACTCATCATTGTCGTCACATTTAACCTTTACTTTTTCCCCTAAAAAACTCTCAACTACTGATTTTTTCATTCTCCCACCTCGTCAATTTCTACTGCAAAATCTCTATATTCTTCTGGTATATGGATTAAGTCTTTTTCCTTCCATGTTTGTCTTAATCCTGTATTTCTCTCGCAAGGAAAGAAGTTCCCTTGATGTGTTAGGAATAATTGCTCTCCGTCACTTGTTGTTAGGTGAGGTAGGGGGACAATATACCTTTTTTCTTCTTCTCTTTCTTCTATTGGTGTACTTGTAAACTTGTAGATTGCATCTAATAAACTTTGTCTTAACCTTTCTTCCATTTCTGAAAAACACTGATAATTTATGCCGATAAGGTAGTTTGTTGATTTATTAACAGTAGCTATAATTTTAAATTCGCCTTCTATTTGGATTTCTATATACAAAACATAACTGCCTTCTTCTACTCTTAAATATTTGTCATAATAAAGACCTATACTTTCTATTGTTTTTTTAAATTCTTTTGTTTTCATTCTTGCACCTCATAAGTATCTATTACATTTAACAAACCTTCTTTTAGATTTTCACAGATACTTTCTTTTAATTCTTCTCTATCTATCAATTTTTTAAGGTTGATATCTTTACCTTCAAACGCTTTTCCTTTACAGAATTTAGTTATACTTTTTGATACATCTTCTTCTATAGCATCAAAATTATCCACAATCCATTCTCTTAAATCTTCTTGACAATTAAATTGAGTATCTATTTCATCAACTAGATTTATTAAATTTGCATAATCGTCATAATCGATTTTTGCGTGCAATTCATCTATATAATCTCTTAATTCTTGTAATTTACTCATATTTCCAACACCCTCCGATTTCATCTATTTTTTTATAAATCTTCTCCCTCTCATCATTTATTTGTCTCCATCTGACAAGTTGATTTTCTTGTGCAAGCTCTAATTGGCTTTGTTCACACAATAATTTATCAACTTCTTTAAATAGCTCATTTTGCTTAGACTCCATGAATCTTATAGTTGTGTTCCTTGACCAGAAATCATTTTTTTTTAAGATTTTATTTAATAAATCTATTAAATCTTGTTTATTAAGAGGTGTACTTTTGCTTATTTTTATCATTTATCTAACCTCTTCAAAAGATACGTAAAATTCTTTCATTCTTCCACCATTCAATCTTTTAACTAGCATTCTTCCACCTCTTTTAGTTCTATTCCCAAGGGTTCTATTGGGATTGTAAAATTCTCTATGCTTATTGATGTTCCTATTTCGTCTTTTGTCACTTGTACATATAGTTTTCTGGGGCCTTGATAGGCATCTATTCCCATTATTATTTTCTTGATTTTTATTTTCTTTGTGTTATCTTTCATGCCTTACCTCTTGTAACAAAAAATATAATTCTCCCAAACTTCTATATAGAAACCTCGTCTCTCATAGTAATTGACTATCCTTATCCTATCTCTAAAAGTCTTATATGGAATTAATAAGCATACTTGCATCTTCCACCGCCTAAACTTCTAAGTCAATTCCTGCTTCCTCTCTCAAAGTTTCACTTATATCCTTAAGGTCCAAATAGTCTTTGTCTATACTGTCATACATATCAATTAGTGCCAGATAGAACTTTTTAAGTCTTTGACCACCAAAGCCAAAGAAGTCTCTTAAGACCATCATTGGTGCATACATACTCCACTTGGAGGCCCTATCTATTGCACTTTTAAATCCCTCTTCAAAAGCCTTTTTCTTAATTGCCTCTATCTGTTCCCATGTCAGGTTGTATGTTGCTACTTTCTTTTTCTTTTCTTTAGCCTTTTTCATTCTTCTAGCCTTTCTTTCAAGACCTCCACAGTTGGCACTGTAGTAATTTTAATTGGATCTTCAAGGTCATCTGAAAGGTCCACCTTGACATCAATCATCCTATTAAGAATTCTGTCTAGCTTGAATTCATACTTACCACTTGCAGATACCAAAACATCAATATCAGTCATAGTCAACAAGTTGTCTATACAAGGGTATGACGAATTAAGGCTTATTACATTTGCCCCTCGTTCAATAAGTTCCTTTGCTAGTGGAATCCCTAAGACATTAGATTGATTTATAATAACCACTGTCTTTTTATCTACTGGTCCAATAACCCTAAGAATAGCTTCTGCAGTTATTGTCAGCCTTCCAGTTGCCACTCCTTCTACATCAGCAGAAGGATAACGGCCTCTCATAAGATTGACCATTGCATTATAAAACCATTCGTTCAAAGGCTTTACAAATAATAATTTCTCTCCAAAAACATGGTTCTTATAATTGCTAATATCAATAAATTCTGCATAAGGAATATGCTTTTTTATGGCCCTTAAATAACTGTCTCTTCCCTTATCTTCTATGCTTTTGTCATATAGAACTGTAAATCTTTCCATTTTTTCATTGTCGCTCCTATGCGTTAAAACATTAACATTTCTTAACATTTTTCTAAATTTCACTAATTTCCAAATCAGGATATTTAAACTCAAAAATCTTCTTCTTGAGCCTGTAAACATCAGTCTTTAAGCCTTTCACATCTTCCACTACAAACTTATCTTTTTCTAAATCGTAGTAAGAGAAGTCGGCTATATACTCAATCTTCCTAACTGCCCTTCCGTTTTTAGAATAAGCCTCTTGCAAAAGAAAGTGAGGCTGCAGGCATAGGTCCTCAATAACCCCTGCTTGCTCCAGAAGTCTTAACTCCCTATACCTCCTGCCCTCTTTCCTACTGTCAAAAGTGATTCCATCAACCACAGTCTTAATTGCCCTGTATTTACTAGGTTTCTTATACATCAACATTAACTCCTAACTTCTCAAATCCCTCTTTCTGCTTTTTCATTGCAACATCTTCAAGCTCTTCAGCAGAAAAAGAGTCAGTAATACCCTTAAAGTTATTGAATTTATTAGAATTAGGTCTCTTATAATCCCTATAATCGCCGTTACAAAGTTTTACAAGAAAAGAGTTGTTAGCTTTGTTTAAGTTATGGTTCTCACAAACCCACTTGCTCTTAGAAAGCTCATCAATTAGCTTCTCAACATCAATGTTTGAATTGATTTCTGTGAGGAAGTTAGGATGCACAGGAATTTTAAGCAAAGAATTTAGCCTAGATATAAGTTTATTATTTATATCACCCTCTATACTTTTCTTTACTTTACTTTCCTTTACTTTACTTTGTGTACTTTTGCTAACAATAACCCCAGTTTCTGCTTCAGTAACTATAGTTTCTGTTACATTAACCCCAGTTTCTGTTACATTAACTAATAAATATTCATTTATTAAGTTTTCTCTTCTTCTTCTTTTTGTTATTTCAAAGAATCTTTTTTGTATTCCTTTAGAAGTTATGATTTTAAATTTCTCAAATAATTCACTAGAAAATAGATCTACTTGCAAGCACTTTTTTAAAACTTCTTTAACATACACCTCTTTAGCCCCAACTGCATCAGCAACTAAAAAGCATACATCTTCATCCCACTTCATGAAATACCCTTCGTCTCCATAGATATTTCCGAGCAGCAGTATAATTATCGCAATACTATTTGGCCCACAAGACTTCATAATTTTTCTAATTTTTAAATCGTTTAAAAAATCAACATCTAAAGGATAATACTCTATCCCTCTACTTAAAGGTCTTGCCATGTTAAAAACTCCTTTCAAGTTGCTAGCCCCGACATAAGTCAGCAGCTAGCACCCAAATTTTGTTTGTTTTTATTAGGATTAACCTTCAAAAGGAGTACCCTTTAAAAAATCTTCCTCTTCTTCAACTTCTTCAACAACTTCTGCATCTTCAATATTTTCAACCTTTTCTGTCTTAGATATACTTATAAGCTTTATAATATCTTCGCAGATACCATCAAAATCAGATTTCTTTATATTCCTAGTACTTCCATACATGTACTTGCTTAAAACTGCCTTAACAACCTCTACCTTGCCGTCAGCTAGTTCAAATATTTTCTTTCTTTCATCATTTCCAATAAAAAATTCATCTTTATTTTCTAAAACAATAGAATCTTCAATCGCAGGATCTGTTCCCATTTCTTCTGCTGCGTAAAGTTGTGATAAATCATCAGGAAAGGCCTCTCTTAAAGCTTGCACCAGTGCAACCTTCCTTATCATAATTGCAGGCATGTTCTTCCATGTTGCAGTTCCCTTATTAAACTCAGAAAGTGCTACTGTGTGGTCAAAAGGCACATCCCAATCCTTAATATAAATTGATGCCCAACCACCTACTAAGTTTTCTTGTCCTTTTAGGTAGAAAGTTCCCTCTCTCTTTTCGATACCTCTTTCACTTTGGACTATAATCCCTGCCTTAAAACCTCTAAAGCTCTCATTTGCCCTTGCCCTCTTTAGAAAGACATCTTTGCCAGTTATAATATTTGCATCATTGCCAAACTTGATAAGGTAGGCTTCCCTTAAAAAGGGATTTAACTTTTGAGCCTTACAAAGTTCCAAGAATAGTTTAAATTCTTTATCTGTAACCTTGTCAGCATCTCCAGTAACCAAAAAATTCTTAACATCACTTTGACTAAGTTGTATTTCTTGGCCACCTGCTTCGTACTTAACCATTAATTCATTATTCATAATTACTCCCCTCAGTATTTAACATTGAAGTTTCTGAATTCAGTAATTGTAATACCTTCAACAACTTCTCCATTGCCATCAACTACAATATTATCTGCTACTAAATTCAAATCTTTCTTTAACTTAGTCTTATCAATGGACTTCTTAACTTTTATAAACTCGTCTAAGTGCTTATCTTCCAAGTCTTTTAAAAGGACTTCCTCGTCATAGTTCCACTTTTTCTGAACCTTGCCATAAGATGCAGAACCTTTTGCAGTCTTTAATTTAAAGTCCTTATCTTCTTCTAGTCTTTTATCTGTATAGATCCTTAAAAGTCCTTCGAAGTATGCAATATCATCTGCAGCCTTCTTCTCCTCAGCTTCGATGTATTCCTTGTACTTCTTAATCTCTTCTTCAGCATAAGCCTTTCTTTCCTCAAGATTTGCCTTGATGCCCTTAAGTCTTTCAAAGCACCAGTCAGCACCAGAAAGAGAATTAATTTCAAAGACTTCCCTTTTCTCTTCAACTTCTACATCTTCAATTTCATCAATCATTTTTAAATTTTCCATAAGATCTCCTTTTATAATTTTGAATTTTTCAAAATTACAATATATAGTTGTTTAGTTTTTCTTTCTTGAAATATCCTACGATATATAGTACGATTTAAGAAATCTAATATAGGGAGGTGATATTATTTGAAAAACTCTAAGCAAACTTCCAAAAGAGCTGCTAGTGCTGCTTCAAGAGTGCTTCGTGACGGTAGAACTTCTAAAGCATCAAAAACAGCTGCAGGAAGTGCTCTATCTCAAAGAGCTTCAAGAAAAACTAAATAGTATTATTCCGGAGCAAGATTTTTATCTTGCTCTCTACATATTCATAAAAACTTCCATAATATCATCTTTATTTAGCTTAAGAACTCCAGAAATGTTCTTTATATCCTTCAAAGTTAGATTTTCGCCGCTGTTAGCAATTCTTCTATATAAAGTGTCTCTATTCATTCCAATTTCTTTAGCTAGTAAAGTTATATTTAAATTGTTTTCAGCTACTTTTCCTTTTAGTTTTAAAATATCAAGCATTAATAGCAAACCTTTCTTAACTCTCTTCTTCCAAAATCTTCAGTAATTCTGCTAACTTTGATGCTACTTACTTCCTGAGTTCCATTGATATTAAAACCATTCAAAATCCTATTCACTGCAAAGCAATAGCCGTTTTGTGTAAGTTCTTCTATTGTGTGATTTTCTAATAACATTCCTAATACCTCTTGATTCTTAAATTCAAGTTCAAATTCTATTTTAAATTTCATAACCAGTTCTCCTTTGTGGTATAATAAAGGCAAATAAAATATATTTATTTTAATCTTTAGTCCTGTTGTTTAGTCGCTGCAGGACTTTTTATTTGCCTTTGTTTCCTCATTTTTCGTCAATTCTTTCTATATTTCCATTCTCAATATCTAACAACAAATCATTAACAGTTATTCTCACTCTATTAATTCTTTTCTTATTGATGAAATTAGTAATTCCATTTTCATAAGCCTTAAAGTTATCCTTGTAATTCTGTAAAATAGTTATTGCTGCATCAATAGTTGCATCAAACTTTTCTTTCTTTTTTAGATCTTTCATTTTTTCTCCTTTAAACAAATTTAATTAAATATGCAAAAATATCATCTATAACGTTGTTGCCTACATATAAAACAAAAAACAGAAATTTTAGGCTAAAGCAAACCAACCAATAAAGTAAAGTTATAGATAATACAATGCCTATAAATCTTCTAATTTTAATTGGCACCCTATACCAACTTAAAGCTTCCATTTCAACCCCCTAAATAACTTTCAACATTCCCCACATAATCTTCTAATTTTTTCTTAAAAATAATGTAAGAGTACTGTTTTTCATTTAGGATTGCAGCTCCAAAGGGTAAAACCCCTTGCTGCAACCCAAGCCTTATAGTTTGCTCAGGCTTGCCAAGAATTTTAGCAGCCTCTTTTATCGTTAAAGTAAGGTCATTTAACATAAATAACTCCTTTCTATTGCTATGATGAAATTTGATATAATCATCTCAAGGAGGTGATTATATTGAAAAGAGACCTAGACCTAATTCGAGATATGTTAATCAAAATAGAAGATTTAACTCCTTCAAAAGAAGTTACAATAGGAGATTTTTCAGACCTATCTTCTGACAAAGATAAACTTTATTATCATTTCGAATTAATAACAGATAATAATTTTATTTCATATAACTCCATACCTTGTATGGGAGCTAAATATAATTTATTTACAATTAACAGATTAACTTCTCAAGGTCATGACTACCTAGATTCAATAAGAGATCCAGAAATATACAAAGAGACCAAATCTAAAATAGGTTCATTAGTTAAATCTTGTTCTCTTGCAGTCTTCCAAGCTACCGCTGAATCTATAATTAAATCTCATCTAGGCATTTAGCCTCATAACAAATAATTTCATTAAAGAGTCTTTCGAGTTTTGAGTACTTAGAAAATAACTCTTCATTTTCTTCATATATATTTGAGTTTATTTCCTCTCTAAGTTCTTTTTTATGTTCTTGAAGGACTCTTATTCTTTCCATATTCATTTCTTTTAAAAGTAATGATTTACTTTCCATCAATACCTCCTCTCATCCTATTTAACAATCAATTTATTTGCTAACTGTGAATTTAGTTGGCAAAAAAATATCATTTTTGTTTATATTTAATATATTGGTTATATTTTCAACTACCTCAACAGGTACGCTCCTTTTGCCCGTTTCATACTGACAATACGTTGAGATTCCTATTCCAAGCATTTCAGCCATATCTTTTTGTGACATTTTATTTTCTTCTCTAATTTCTGCTAATGTTTTTTCCATCAAATCACCTCCCTATTATTTGCTAACTGTGAAGTATGATTTAATTATATATTCACAGTTAGCAAATGTCAATACTATTTTTCACTTTTTGTGAATTGATGTTTTCATTTTGCAAATTATAATATATAATATTCACAAAAGGTGAATGAGGTGTAGAACATGGCTTATAATTTAGGAAAGAATATTAAATATTTAAGAGAGAAAAACAATCTATCTCAAAAAGAATTTGCAAAAATATTAAATATTAGTAACTCTGCACTTTCGCAATATGAAAGTAATGTAAGAGTTCCTAGCGATGACATTAAAATAAAAATTGCTGATTATTTTAATGTTTCCCTTGATTACCTACTTGGTCGCCCACTTACACACCATATAACTAAAGAAAAATCTAAAGCTAAGGAATTAGAAGAAGACTTCCCTGAAGGAGTATCTGTACTTTATAGAGCAAACAAATTTTTATCTAAAAAAGAACTAAGGTTTGTAATATGAATAATTTAAACTATAACATCCGTTATGCAATTAGCATGGCACACTGTGTTCACAAGAAAATTACATATGAAGAACAGTTACTACCAATAAATGTGGAAGATATTATTAAATATAGGCCAGATATTAGGATTAAAAAAGAAGATCTCTTAGGTTTAGATGGTTATAGTATCTATAATGCCAAGACAAAAAGATATCTTATAGCACTTGATGATGTAAATTATGACTTATCCCGTCAAAGATTTACCTTGGCCCACGAGTTAGGTCACATCTTTCTGCAGCATCACACAAAGTATAAATATCTAAGTGATTATGTAAAAGAAAAGTCAGCAGATGCCTTTGCAGGAGAACTCTTAATGCCAAGAGATATGATGTATAAGACGGCAAAGTTTCCACCTAATTATGTTTTAAATGTCTATGGAGTAAGTTATCAAGCCTATAAGATGAGGAAGTTATTCTTAGACGATATGGAAGACTTTTCCAAGAAAATAGAAGATGAGAAGTCCATATCTTTAAATGACATTATGAAGTACACGAAACATTCATTAATCTTGAGCAAAGCATGAGTTTGAAAAGGAGTTAAAAATGAATAGATACACATTATTAAAAGTTTTATGTTTTATATTTTCTGGATTATTTGCCATCAGTTTTTTAGTGACAGCTAAATCAGCTACTCAATTTGCACATTATGTTATTGGAACAATTATATTTTTAGCACCATCTATTTTACTTTTGAAGTTTGGTCTATGGGCATCAAAAAAAGAGAAATCTAAGAATTTAGAAAGAGATCCTGATTATTATATTAAAAAGGATGAATTAAAAAAATCTAAAGCAATAGAAAAAAGAAATAGAAAAGAAGCCAAAAAGGTTGAGAAAAATAATAGAAAAAAAGTTAAAAAAACAAATGTAGAATCATTTGAACCTATTTATAGTGATAATCAAATCAAGAATGATATACATTCATTATCTTTAGAAGAGTTGATTTCTAAAAACCACGATAGGATTGCAAGAGAATCTCTTGAAATACTTGGAAACACCAAAAATCCAGAAACATTTTTTTCAAGATATGATTTAGCATTAAAACACATGAATAACCAAAATAAGAAATTATTAATTAATTCTTTTGACAGCCTATGTAATGAATTTATTTATAGATTTGATAATGCTATTTCAACAAAACTTTTTTCATTAAAGACAGAGAAAGCTAAATTAAATAACTTAGAAAAGTTTAAGGAATCATTTAACCCACATATATACAGGCTATCTGAAGAAAATAAGAATTTATATAATTCTTTACTTGCTAAATATGACCAAAATATCAAGAAAAAATTACCAGATATAAATTCTAATCCAATTTCTACTTCAAATAACTTGCCTGAAAATTTTATAAAATCAATCCCAAGCGAAGTCTTTAATTTACTATGGTTTAAAAATGGACCATTTAAAAATTTTGAAAAGCCTATAGATAATATAAGCTCGAAAAATGGAGTAAAACTAGAAATAAGTTTTAGCTCTGACGAAGAACCATCAGCCCTTGATGTCTTTTTACCAATTAAACAAGGTGTCGATGACGAAAAAATTGGATATTATCCTGCATACTCTGATTTAAATGAAGTCCAAAGATATCAATATTTAAACTGGCTTAAAGATATTAAACAAGAAATTGACATATCTTATGTTTTTATATTTTATTATGGCCTAGAAAGATACTTATTTACAGATAAATGGAAAGATGCTTGTAATATGATTTATAATTTGCAAAAAAATCATTCCAATGGATCCTTTTATTCCTATTCAAGTGATGCTTTGTTAATGACCGCCTTAAAACACAAAGACATCTCCTTATTAGAAATGCTTGACAAGGAAAAAATACAGCCATTAGCATACGCTAGTATAAAAGGAGCATTAGCCAAATCATTTAATGCCAGTGATATTATTTCTTTTTCAAGAATTGTTGGTTGGACTAATAAAAGATATATAGATTCAGAATATGATTTATTCTTAAGTGAACTTGAAAAAAACTTAAAAAATACATTTAATTCTAATGAATATTATGTTGACCCTGAAGAATATAGGAGAATAAAAACTCCAGTTACATTAATGCTTGCAAACTATTCACTCAACATAGATGATAGAAAATTTGAAATACCAGATATCCTTAGTTCTATAAAAATTAAAAAAGATTTATATAAATTATTAGAGACAACACACAATAATGTAAAAATCATTTTAAGAGAAAGAAGAAAAAAAGAAAAAAATAAAGAAATTTAAAGTAAAAAAATCCCCTATTCTACCGCCATAGAATAAGGGAAGGCTATGAGATTACCGCTATAACCTAAAATAATTATATCACATAGCCTAGTTTATAACTAGGAGGAAGATTATGAGATTACCCAATGGCTATGGAAGTGTATATAAACTTCCTGGCAATAGAAGAAAACCATGGAGGATATTAGCTCCTGCCGATAAGTTTGGCAACCAAAAGACAATAGGATATGCAAAAACAAAATCAGAGGGCCTTACTATGCTATCTGATTACAATCAAAGTAAACCTCAAGACAGTAAACCACCACTATCAGAAATATTTGAAAGCTTTATGATCACAAAAAGACATAAGGCACAAAAAACACAAGATATGTACTATACAACTTGGAATTACTTTGAAGACTTAGAAGATGAGCCCATAGACACAATCAAGTCAAGACACATACAAGATATAGTTGATAATCTTTTAGACGAAGGCAAAAGCTACTCTTCAGTCCAAAAAGTAAAAGTATTAGCATCACAACTTTATAAAATAGCAATGCAAGATGACTTAATAAGCAAAAACTATGCTCAATTTATAATTCTACCCGACAAACCAAAGCCTAACAATGCAACCTTTAGTGAATTTGAAATAAATAAACTATTTGCATTTGCAAAGAATAATTACTGGGCAAAAGTAATGGTAGTAATGATTTATACTTGTATGAGACCAAGTGAACTTTTAAATGTAACAAAATTTAATGTGCATCTTAACGAAAACTACATCATAGCCGGTGGAAAAACAGAAGCAGGTACTGACAGATATATCCCAATCTACTACAAAATAAAACCCATAATAAAACAACTTATGTCAACACAAGGATCAGAATATTTAGTGTCTATGGAAGGGGAAAAAGTGAGATATAGATATTACTTAGATAAACACTATGAAGTAATAGAAGAATTAGGGCTTCAAAAACTAACACCTCATAAATGTAGAAAGACTGGGGCAACAGAATTCCAAAAAATGGGAATGGATATGGTTACTTTGCAAAAAATTATGGGTCATGAAGATTTTAAAACCACAGAAAAATATTATATAGGAGATCTAACGGAAGCACTTCAAAAAGAAATGCAACAACTAGCAAAATAATTTGTGCGTAGTTTGTGCGTTATTTGTGCGTTATCCAAAAAAATTCAGGCGAATTCAAGCGAATTCTTGATATTTTAGAAAACAAAGAGAAAAGCTTGTAACCATTGAGATTACAAGCTTCCAGATGGTGCACCTTTACGGACTCGAACCGTAGGCCCACTGATTAAGAGTCAGTTGCTCTACCAACTGAGCTAAAGGTGCATAAGTATTAACTTGTCTGTACCATCAGTACAACAAAAATAATTATAATTAAAAAAAACACTCCTGTCAAGTGTTTTTTTTAATTATTTTCTAAACATTCTATAGTCAGCTTGCTCTTCAAACATCTCGTAAATTATCTCGATTGTTCTCTCGCTAGCCTTCCTAGCTTCCTTAGGTTTTTTCTCTTCGATTAATTTATAAATTTTTTGTAAGTTATCGTAGTGTCTCTTGTAATTTTTCTTGTCTCTGAAAATAAAATTACCAAACCTGTAAAGTCTCTTATTGACCATAGTCATTACCTCAATAAGAATTTCATTGTTAAGTGACCTTACAAGAGCCATGTTCCATTCAATAATAAGATTTTGAGCAAGTTCTTCTTCACCATTTTCAATGGCGATCCTAAGATCTTCGTTGACTTCTTCGAAGTACTTGGTCTTATCTGTCAATCCCTTCTCTGCTAAAAGTTCAACACAAAGAGGTTCTAAAGATTTTCTAACTATATAAAGATTCTTGGCTTCCTTGACAGAAATTTTTGAAACAATATAAGATTTTCTTGGAAAGCTAGTAACAAGACCATCCTTCTCCAACTTTTTCAAGGCTTCTCTTACTGGTGTCCTAGAAACGTCGAGTTTAGAAGCGATTTCCATCTCAATAAGCTTATCCCCTGGAAGTAATTTGTTCTTCAATATTTTTTCTTTTAAATCCCTATAGACCATATTGCTAAGAGACTTTTTATTAGCTTTTGCATCCAAAAATCTCACCTCCTACATCCTAAAAATGTTTTCCTTCAGTCTAGGAAATTTTCTTTTTTCATTATACCATAAAGTTGGTAGTTTGCTATACGTTTATTTTCAATATTTCATGCTTTTCCAAATGTTTATACCTTGCCATTTCGGGTAACATAATTGTAGGCAAAATTAAAACACACTTTAATTGGAGGAATATAATGAATAAGAAAATTTTAATGACAACACTTGGACTAGGACTTGCACTAACACTTACTGCTTGTGGTCCAAAGAATGAAAAAGCAGATAATCCTAATGCAAAAAATACTGCAG
>QWCD01000232.1_pt1 | contig 15528 bp, 13 predicted proteins | sample 1972461 | NCBI WGS metagenome assembly QWCD01 (sample SAMN09866717, study PRJNA288562) | Human vaginal metagenome isolate term4_vaginal, whole genome shotgun... | isolation source: vagina | host: Homo sapiens | place: USA: California | reverse complement strand
AAGTAGGCTTTTTTTTTTTTTTTTCATGATAGACTATGAAAAAAAGGCAAAGGAGTTCCGATCATGAAGAAGAAATACATGCCCTTGATGGCAGCAGGGGTGATGCTTAGCCTATTAGCGGCTCAAACGCCTGTCTTAGCTCAAGAAGAGGAGAATCTATCTCACTGGGATCTAAACAAAGAACGAGAAAAAAGATATGAAGAAGCTGAAAAAAGACGTGCTGAAGAAGAAAAGAAACGTCAGGAAGAACTTATTCAGAAGATCGGTAAGGAAAAGATTGATGAGCGTTATACTCAAGAGAAGCCAAAAGCGCCTAAAGAAATGGTTATCAATACAGAAAGATATAATTATTTCTCTGAACGCCCTGTGATGAAAGCCACTAAAAAAGATCGAAGAGAGACTAAAGTTTATTCTCAAGATGTCACCCATGAAACGAAAATTATCAATGATCAAAAATCATATAGGGATCGTTTAAAAACTTTAGATACCAAGGTGCCACTAAAGGATGGCTACATTGTTGAAAAATCAATTACTTTGGATCAACGAAAAATTCCTGGACAACTTATTCAAGATATTCGGACCTTAAGGGGGCAAGTCTGGGATATTGATGAAGGAAAGCTGGATATCCTTCCGCCTATTTATGACCCAAAAACAGGACAAAAAATAGAAGGAGTTTGGATTAATGGTAAACGGCTCAAAGAAGCTTTAGCGGGCCAGGGCATCCATAGTAAAGAAGCCTATATGAAGGCTGCTGAATGGAATCTTGATCTCGAAAATTTAGCCATTCAAAATATGGCGGAGTACTCAGATGTTTATAATTCTCCTAGAGCTTATATCAGTTCCGCCACAGCAGCAAGAACACAAGCAGATGCGAGAGTATATTTATATCGTGATAACTTTAATTGGTTAGGTAATTATGGAGAAGAACTTCAACAACTTATTCAAAATTATGGCATAGATGAGTATAGTCACAATGATTCTTCTGATGAAAATAAGCAAAGATCTCTCATTTATACAGCACTTAATCCTGTTTACCATAGTTATGCATATGCAGCAGTATCGGATATGCATTCGCGTGATAAATTCATTTTAGCTTCTCAACAGAAAGCCACAGATACCAGCTCAAGCAATTATCAAGGGGAGTTTGTGGTTCCTGTGTCTTTTTCAAAAAAGCCACCAATAACAATTTTGCAAGTAGAGAAATTATATGTGGGGACACCCCATCAATTAAGAATTGAGTGTGACTACTTAGCTGTTAAAAATTACAAAGGGAAATTTTATTCAAGCGATCCTAATATTCTAACGGTTGATGAAGGAGGCTTAATTACACCTAAAAAAGAAGGAAAAGCTCAGATTATTTGCGATGAAAATGGTGTGCCCAAAACTTTTAATGTAGAGGTCCTGCCTGCCTTAAAAGTAGTGGATGAAATGTATCAAACAAGTCCTTATTCTAATCCTCATCCTAATCATCCTAAAATCATTTACTCGGATGATCTAGATGAAGGGGAGGAACGAATCCTTCAAGCGTTTAAACCGAGCGTTTCTTATCAAACGCTAAGAAAGGTTGTGGATTCTACAGGAGAAGTTTTAAAGGAAGAAGTCTATTCAAAAGGAGAGTTTGAAGGGCAAGAAGAAATTATTAAACGAGGACGTAAAAAGAAAGCCCCAGAACATAAACCAGATAATAGCCCTCACGATAAGCCGGATAATTCGACCAATGGTTTTGTTTTGTTTGCTCCTCCTTATCAGTCGCACGAAGGGTATTTTGAGGTGATGCCAGGCTATTATGTCAAACTAGAACCTAAGTATGAAGACCAAGTGACACGAATTAATGAGAAAGATCATGCAGTCATTGTCAAAGCAACCACAGCGCTTGCGGTGGGGGAACATCGCGTGCTTCAGGTAGGGAAGAATGCCTATACAGAGATCACTACGCGTGTCTATAAGGATGATCACCAGCAAATCTTGAAGTCACAGGAACTAAGTCGTCGAGAAGAACCTGGACAAGCTTTGATTGTAGAAGTAGGAATTGGGAGCTCTAGTCAAAAGGCTACTTTACCAGCAGAACATCAAAATGTAAATCTTTCTGACAATCTTCCAAAAGCAAAGGAACCAGAAACCCTTTCGACTGCTTCTCCATTAGTAGCCTCCCATCCAACGAATCCAGAGATTCAGGAAGAAAGCGCCCAATTAAATACTCAACAGGTCCTTTCTCCAGGAGAAGTGAATCCTTTAGAGAAACAAAGAGAAAGAAAGGATAAGGAGATTTTAGTAGCTGATCGCAAGGAGATACAACCAGATCGAGAAAGGCCTAATCAGTCGGCCATAGAAAAAGAAAGTCATAAAGCAGAAAAGAAGACTTTCCGATCAAAGAAAGAAAACCCAACGGATAAAGGGTCAGAAATACTTGCCCCTTCAAGGAAGAAGAAAAATGAACCTTTGAAAGATCAACAAAGGCAAAGAGAGGTTCGTACGACGGAATCCACCCAAGGAAGTCGAGTTCCTCTATCCAGTCCATTTCATGAGGAAAGAAAAACATTGCCTCATACAGGAGCTCAAGATCTACCTCTAGCTTTAGGAATTTCTTTAGCTAGCTCTGGCTGTCTGTTTATGATCCCTCAAAAGAAACGAAAACGAGAATAAGAAAAACAAAACCAGGGAAGGTTGTAAGACTTTCCTTGGCTTTTTTGTTGGATAAAATTTGCCTCACAGGAAATTTTGGGATGATTGGGATATATGTTAAAATAAACCGAGAATGGAGGCGTTTTTTTGGAGGAATTAGTTCAAGTCGTTTTGCAAGCAATCAGGGAGGAGAGAACAGACGATGTCAAGCAAGGCATGCAGAAGCTGTTGTCAGAGCTTCAGACGGCCCATACAATTGAATCCTATGCCCAGGTGGGAGATCAATTTCAACAAATTGGGTATTTAACCTATGCTAAAACCATCTTTGAAGAGGGGCAAAAAGAATTTCCTAATGAAAGCGTATGGCAGCTTTTGCTGGGGGAATTGTTGATGGATGATGGCCAGTATGAAGAGGGGATTGATCATTTATTGGAAATCCCAAAAGAGGATCCTCTTTATCTACAGGCTTTGCTTTCTTTGGCGGATGCTTATCAAATGTTGAGCTTACCAGAAGTGGCGCTCGTCAAACTCAATGAAGCGAAACAACTCGCTCCCGATCAAGTAGTGATTACTTATGCTTTAGCAGAGTTAGCTTTTCAACAAGGCGACTTTTCAAAAGCGAGATATTATTACGCAGATATTATGGCTCATCCGGATCTGTCCCCAAGTCTTCAAGAAACCGCTCAAGAACATTATCAATATGCTCTTGCTGCGGATGGGCAATTTGATCAAGCGGCGGATTTCCTAAATCATAAGGCAAAAGATCAGAACAAAATGACCTTAGAAGAGAAGACCCAGCTGGCTTTCTATGCTTATCAAGAGAAGGATTATGCCTTAACCCGGCAACTTTTAGCCCCTCTCTATGAGGAAGGGCGACTCCCTGTGAAGTGGTTTGTGCTTTTAGCCAAGGCACAAGGGGCTTTGGGGGAAGAAGAAATGGCCTTTAGGATTTTGAATGAAGCGATTGATAGGGATCCTTATTCGAGTGTCCTCTATAATGAACGGGCTAATTTGAATGAACAGTTGGGGCACTTAGAAGCAGCCAAAGCGGATTATGAGGAAGTGATTCATTTAGACCCAGAGGCAGTGATGGCACATCGCAAACTGTTAGGAATGGCCTTGGATAATTTTGAAGAGGAAGACGCTTTAAAAGTTGCTAATCAAGCAGAGAAGTTAGATTTGGCGGATAGTTCGTGTGAATGGCTGGCGGCTCAGATTTATGAAAAATATGAAGTTTATGATAAGGCGGATAAGGCCTATGAAGGGGCCTTCTTTGATCTAGAAGATAATGTGGAATTCTTAAAGGATTACTTACGCTTCCAAAGAGATGAGGGACGGTCTGAAAAATTAGCTACTCTGTTACAACAACATCCTGAATGGAAACAAGTGCCAGAATTAATGGCCTTCCTAGATACGATGAATGATGGTGAAGAATAAAAGAATAACGAATAAAGAAAGGAAGAGGACAATGAAGATTATGGTGACCGGCTTTTTAGGGAAGATGGGGAGAACGACTGTAGACATGGTGTTAGCCCATGAAGGGTTCGATTTAGTGACTTTAGTGAATAGCCGCTTAGTACGTCACGCAGAAGAAGTGAAAGCTTTTGAAGGGGTAGCGCCAGTCTTTCAAACTATTGAAGAAGCTTTGAAAGAAGTAGAGGTCGATGTGGCCATTGACTTTACCCAACCAAGTGTCGCGTATGCGCATACTAAGTGTTATATTGAACACAATGTTCATCCAGTGATTGGAACAACAGGATTCAAGTTAGAAGAAATAGAGAAACTTAAAGCTCTAGCAAACGCCAAAGAATTAGGTGGTATTATTGCCCCTAATTTTGCGATTGGCGCGGCCTTGATGCAGAATTTTGCGGCGCAAGCAGCGAAATATTTGCCTCATGTAGAAATCATTGAAATGCATTCCGATAGTAAGAAAGATTCTCCGAGTGAGACGGCCTTAAAAACTGCAGAAGGGATTGCGGCTCATCGTGGAGAAGCGAAAAAAAGAGTGGGACAACCTATCGAACGCATTTCAGGAACGCGTGGTGGGGAATACTTAGGAATTCCTATTCACAGTTTGCGTTTGCCGGGGTATATTTCGAGTCAAATGGTTCAATTTGGGGGACTAGGCGAAGTCTTGACTATTCGCCAAGAAACGTATGATCGTCAGTCTTATATGCCTGGAGTCAAGATGGCATGTGATTATGTCATGAAATCTAAAGAATTAATTTATGGATTGGATCAAATTCTATGAGAATAGAAGCAGAAGAATTTAAGCAAGCTCTGCCTGTATTACAGGCGATTGAAGCGGAAGGTTATCGGGCTTATTTTGTAGGGGGATGTATTCGAGATGTCCTTCTTCATTTGCCGATTCATGATGTGGATATTGCAACGAGTGCTTATCCGAGTGAAGTCCAACACATTTTCCCTAAGCATTTTGATGTGGGGATTGAGCATGGAACGGTGATGGTCTGTTTTGAAGGCGAAACTTATGAAATCACCACCTTTCGAACAGAAGCAGACTATGAAGATTTTCGTAGACCAAGTGAAGTGACCTTTGTTCGGTCGCTGTCAGAAGATCTGTTGAGAAGAGATTTTACTATTAATGCGATGGCGATGGGAACTGATGGACAGATTGTGGATTATTTTCAAGGAAAAGAAGACCTTCAAGCGAAACGTTTGCGGGCAGTGGGTGTACCTAAGGAGCGGTTTCATGAAGACGCTCTGCGGATGATGCGGGCGGTTCGTTTTGCTAGCCAGTTAGATTTTCATATTGAAGAGCAGACAAAATCAGCGATTAAGTCTTGTGCCCCGCTCTTGAAGCATATTGCAGTGGAACGAATTGAGACAGAAATGAATAAGCTGTGGATAGGTAAAAACTGGAAGCAGGGGATTCGTGAATGGCTGGATTTAGACCTTTATCAGTATTGTCCACAAACGTCCGCTCTTTATGATGTTTTTGAGAAGTTATTGGAGAATTTGAGCGGACAGGTGAAGATGCCGGATGAGTGTTTGCCTTGGGCTTTGCTTTACTTCTTGAATGGACAAGAAGAAAGGACTTTGGGACAGTTTATAAGGGCGTGGAAGTTGTCCAACAAACAGTATGAAAAAATCAAAAGTTATTTGAAAGCTTTACACGAGAGAGCTGCTTCTCCTAACGGTTGGACTAAGGAAATGGTGTATCGTTATGGGAAAGAAGTAAGTGCGTGTTTAGAACAATTTATCCACAATCAAGAAGAAAAGGGTCAAAAATTTGCGGACGTATTTTCAGCAATATCCCCCGATCAAGTGGATAAGGTGTGGACAGAGTTAGCTATTCACTCTCGAAAAGAATTGGCTGTGAATGGTTATGATATTATGAAGGAGTTGCAACCTGAAGATAAAAAGCAGATTGGCTATTTGATTCTTCGGGCGGAAGAAGCGGTGGTTAAGGGACAGTGTGAAAATGACCGCCAAAAATTATTAAACTATCTCAAAAAATAAAGGAGTGCGGTAGTAGAATGTCTACCCGATATGCAGTCGTGGATTTAGAAACAACGGGGCCTAAGGTTAAGGAAGGCGATCGTATTATTCAGATAGGAGCAGTCTTCTTAGAAGAGGGAAAACGGGTGGAAGAATATGCCACGAATGTGAATCCACTTCAACCTTTATCTGAGCATGTGAGCAACTTGACGGGTATTCAGGATGAAGACTTAGCAGGCGCTCCTCTTTTTGAAGAGCTAGCGGAGGTTTTATGGCAGAAGCTCCAAGGGTGTGTATTTGTTGCCCACAATCTGCAATTTGATTACAATTTCCTGAGTCACTCCTTTGAAGCGGTAGGCCTTCCTCCCCTTAACTTAAGAGGGATCGATACGGTAGAATTGGTGCGTCTGTTTTATCCTCAGGCGAAAAGTTATCGCTTGGGCGATTTTTGTAAGGCGCATGGCATTTCTTTGGAGCATGCGCATACAGCCATTGAAGATGCAGGAGCAACGGCTTCGTTATTGGAGCTGGTTCACACGAAGATTGCTCAATTTCCAGAGAGCTTGTATCAACAGTTAAAGCCTTTTTTGGCTTTCTTATCCAAAGATTGTCAAGATTTTGTAGATGCATGTTATGCTCAAAATTTGTTTGTAAAGAAGAAGGAAGGAGGGTATGATTCTCCTTTTACTTTCAGAAAAGATTTGGGCAACTTTACTGTTTATTCCCAGTCTACCCCTTCAGTTTCTTCAAGATTCTCAGAGGGGGAAAAAGTCTACCAGAACATAGCTTTGGATAGTCAGAATTTCTTTGAGGAAGGTCAGGGCCTTCAAGTGATTCAGGCAGATTCTGGCTTAGGAAAGAGTTTTAATGTTACCTTAGGGGCTCTCCGCTCTTCTTGTGATCGGGTCGTGTTGTCGCTTCCTAATAATTTCTTGGGAGAAGATTGGGTAAAAAATCGCTTGCCTGACCTCGCCGCTCAGTTAGGCAGAGAGGTGAAATATACCTTTTTAAAGAGTGCCAAGCATTATGTGAATTTAGCGTCGATGAAGCAGTTTATTGTCTACGCCAAAAGCAATTATTCAGAAATCAATAAGCAAGAAGCACATTTTATTGTGGCTGTGTTGGTCTGGCTGTTTGAAACAAAAACAGGGGAAAAATCAGAATTGAATTGGGGCCTGTTCCAGTCGAAGCTTTGGGACAAAATAGATCAGCAAGAAGAAGCTTATGATTTCTCTAAGGAAGATTTTGGAGAATATGACTTTGAAAGGCGACCGCTGCAAGCTGCAAAGGATTGTGAATTAATCATCACCAATCATGCCTATCTGAATCAGTATGTGGACTGGTTGAAACAAGAGGGCTGGGTGAATGAGCGGACAGCTTTTATTTTGGATGAGTGTCACCGTTTGCCCAAAGTCTATCAGACTAATCATCAGATCAGTTTTGATATTTCTCAGATGGAACGCTACTTAAGAGGGCAGAATCAGCTGCTTTCACAGACCTTGCGCTATCCTTTTAGTGATGAGCATTCTTTAGTGTTTTATCAGTGGGAATCGAGCTATCAAAAGGTTCTTCTTCTTTTAGATGCGCTTACTGACGATTTGGAAAAATTACTTGATCGAGCAGAGGCTGATAAAGAGGGAGAGCGGGTGGTATATTGTTCCTACGAACAAATGACGCTATCCGCTCATTGGCTGGATCTGGTTGATTTTTGGCAAGAATTTTGTCGGTTAATTTGGTTATCGAAAGATGTTTTTAAGGCGTTTCGTTCCCAAATAGAAGAAAAAAAGAGTCGATGGACCCAATGGGAAAAGAATCTAAGTTTGGGACAAAGGTTGGTCAGCCAATTAGAAGATTTAGTCACACTTGATGACCATTATTTTTTTGTGGTAAAGCAAGAGTCTTTGATTTCTGAAGCGGGGGGTCACTTACTTTTAATGGGAAGTTTAACCAATCCTAGAGAGCAATTAGGTCAGTGGTTACGCCGATTAGGCCATCGGGTAGCTTTGGTATCTGCTACGCCAGCAGAAGGGATGAGTGTAGAGCAGTTAGAATCTTATTATGGGATAACAGGGCTGAAGGCGGTGACTTATCCTTCTTATTATGATTATGACCGTCAAATACGCGCTGTTGTTTTGAAGGACCAACCTTCCTTGCCAGAGGTGGATGAAGAAGAAGCCAGTCAGTTGGTCTGTCGGGTACTCACCTTTTTACAAGAACATCAAAAAGGGCCGATTCAAGTTTTCTTCCAATCGAAAGCTTTTTTAAGGCAAGTGTTTGAATTCTTAGAAAAGGAATGGGAGGACGAGCCGCTATCGCATGTCTATCGGCAAAAAGAAAAGGCTTCTCGTATCCGTCTCTTTAATCGCTTTAAACAAGATGAGAAGGGGATCCTGCTGGGGACCGCTTCTTTTGCAGAGGGGGTACATCTGAATAGAGGGATAGCGGTTTATGTTTTAACGCGGCTACCTTTCCAATCTCCCGAAGAGGTTTATCAGAAGGCTTGGCAGGATTATTATCAAGCCCATGAAGGCAATTATTTCAAAAAGGAAGCTCTCAAAGAAATGTTAATCAGCTTGAAACAAATCTTAGGGAGACTGCTGAATCAACCAGTGGATTATTCTTTATTTATTTCCTTAGATAAGCGGATAATTGCCAGTCCCTATGCTAAAATAATACAGGAAGCTCTTCCGGAAGGATTAACTTTTGAAGAAGTTTCTTTAGAAGAGTTGGAAGACAAACAATAGAGGAGGCAAGAATGAAACATAAGCTAGCAAATGGCTGTTTATTGATTTTGGGCCTAATTATTTTTGGAATGTTGACCATTTTTATAAATTCTCAAAAAGAAGTGAATAAAATTGAGAAACAAGTAACGACCTTAGCACGGGAAGAAGTGGGGTTAAAAGGAGTCGATAAATTATATATATTCAATAGAGATCAATCGAGTTATACCGTCAAAGGAAAAAATAAAGACGGAGAAACGATTTATTTTGCCTATCAGCCTGAAACAGATGAAAAATTAACAGAAAAAGAGGATAAATTGGTGAATGAATACGAAGCCTTATCTTTAACTTTAAATGCTTTAGGCAATGTCAAGGTGAAAGAAGCTCGCTTAGGGATAGATAATAAGCAATGGGTTTGGGAAGTCAGTTTCTATAATGAAAATGGAGATTTAGGTTATCACTATATCAATGCAGTGAATGGACATTGGGTAGAAACTGTGAAGAATTTATAGGAGGATAGGGATGTTATCACAACGTATTCAAAATTTACAAGAGTCCAAAACTTTAGCAGCGACAGATCGCGCAAGAGAATTAAAAGCTGAAGGAAAAGATATTATTACGCTAACTGTGGGAGAACCAGATTTCAATACGCCCGATTTCATTTTGGAATATGCCCAAAAAGCGATGAAAGAAGGAAAAGGCCACCACTATACGGCAACTAGTGGGGCTTTAGAAGTTCGTGAGGGAATTTGTGCTTATCATCAAAGAAAAGATGGGATCGCTTATCAACCCAATGAAGTCTTTATGGGAAATGGCGCAAAGATGATCCTCTATTATCTCTTTCAGACTTTAATCAATCCAGGGGATGAAGTCATCATTCCAAGCCCTTACTGGGTAAGTTATGAAGAACAAGTGCGTTTGGCAGGAGGCGTTCCTGTCTTAGCCCCTACTGACCCAGCCAATCATTTTAAAGTGACGGTGGATGTCTTAGAAGCTTGTCGGACGCCTCAAACGAAATTAATTGTCTTGAATACGCCAAGTAATCCGACAGGGACAGTTCTTAGTTTTGAAGAATTAGAAGCCATTGGAAACTATGCTGTGAGTCATGATATCTTGGTTATTGCGGATGAAATTTATGGACGTTTAGTTTATAACGGGACAGTCTTTCATTCTTTAGCTTCGGTTTCTCCAGAGGTTAAGGCGCACACTGTTGTGGTGAATGGGGTATCTAAGGCCTTTGCTATGACGGGTTGGCGTATTGGATATTGCTTAGCTCCAAGAGAAATTATTCAAGGAATGAATAAGCTAGCGAGCCAAGCCAGTGGAAATCCAGCAGGGATTAGTCAATATGCTGCTTTAGGTGCAATGACTGGCCCAGATGAAGCCATTGAAAAGATGAGAAAGACTTTTGAAGAACGTTTGAATGCGGGGTATCAAGCCCTTATGGATATTCCTGGTTTTGAATTGACTCAAAAACCTCAAGGGGCTTTCTATCTATTCCCTAATTGTAAAAAAGCTGCTGAGCTTATGGGGTATGCATGTGTGGATGATTTGGTTTTAGGCATTTTAGAAGAAGCAGGTGTCGCTTGTGTAGCAGGGAGCGCTTTTGGCATGTCGGATTATATTCGCTTTTCCTATGCCACAGACCAATCTCTATTCTTAAAAGCAATGCAACGCATTAAGACCTTTATTGAGAAAAAAATCGTTGAAAAGGAAGAGAAAATGTGATCAAACAGGAAACTTATACGGTACTTACCAATCGCTTGCTTGAAGCTTATCATAGTTTAGGGATTACCAATGAAGAAATGATGTTTTTGATTCATATCTTGAGTTTTAAACAAGTGAAAGAGGACTTTCCACCTATTCAGTTCTTACAAAAAAGAATGGGACTTTCCCAGGAAGAAACTTATAATCTCATTCAAAGCCTTCTGGATAAGGAAATGATGACGATTGAAACGGAACAACTTGCTTCCGGTAAGTCTAGCGAGGCTTATAATTTAGAACCTTTATATGGCAAGTTAGATCAGCTGGATATTCAAAAAGAACAAGCTAAAAAAAGACAAGAAGATCTGAAAGAAGAAGGAACAATTTTTTCGATAGTAGAAGAAGAATTTGGACGTTCCTTATCTCCTATTGAATATCAGCAAGTCGCCGCTTGGTTCAGTGAGGATAATTACAGTTTAGATATGGTGAAGAATGCCATCAAAGAAGCCGTTTTAAACGGCAAACTTAATTTGCGCTACATTGACCGGATTTTGATCAATTGGCGCAAACAAAATCGCTCAGGGAATGAAAGAGAGAAAGCTAGTTATCGAAATGCCAAACTTCGGCAAGAAACGACCAATCTCCCCCCTGTTCCTTTGACTAAGATTATTAAACGAGTAGATGATTTTAAAAATTAAAAAAGAGGTTTCCTTGAGGGAAACCTCTTTTGTTTTCTAAAAGGAATCTTATTTCTGAGAGAAGTAAGTCGTACTGTGAATAGGTGAGAGTTTGGCTTGAGGATGAAGATAGTTCGAAATAGCGTTAATAGCAGTGGGAGCCTCGCCAAAGCCTGAAGCGATTAATTGCACCTTCCCAGGATAGCTTACAATATCTCCAATAGCATAGACTCCTGGATGTGAGGTGGCCATCCAATGATTGACAGAAATCCGGTGTTTGTCTAAGGTGATCGGCCAAGTCTTTAATAAATCCGTGGATCCTGTAAATCCGAATGCAGGAAGGACTGAATGAACAGGCAAGGAATAGGAGGCCTCCCCTCTAGCTTCCTTCAAAACAAGGGCAGAAAGCTGGTCGTGCTCGTTTCCTTTGAGGGCAACCACTTGGTAAGGGGTTAGAATCTCAATATTTGAAAAAGATTGCAAGCGAGAAAGACTATGTTCATGTCCTCGGAATTGAGAGCGCCGATGAATGAGAAAAATTTTTTTGCAGTAGGGAGCTAAGCTTAAGCAATAGTCAAATGCAGAATCTCCTCCCCCTAAGACTGCTACTGTTTGATCAGCAAAGTTTTGAGGATTCGTAAGCGTATAGAAAAGTCCCTTATTCTCAAAAGTAGAGGCTTCTTTTAGAGCTAACTTCCTTGCCTGAAAACTGCCAGCGCCTGTAGCAATAAGTATGCTTTTGGAATAGAGCGTTTGGTGGGAAGTTTGAAGAACAAAACTTTCATTTTCTTGATAGAAATTAGCGACGGTCTCATTTAAGAAAAATTGAGTACTGGCCTGGAAAGGAGTCAGTTGATCTTGGAGCTGTTGGATCAGTAGAGAAGCTTCGATTTGAGGAAGACCTCCAATGTCAAATATCTTTTTATGGGGATAGAGAGCTTGAGGCTGACCTCCAATATGGGGAAGGCTATCTACAATTTGGACACTAAGTCCGCGCATTCCGGCGTAGAAAGCGGCAAACAATCCACTAGGCCCTGCACCAATAATGGTAAGATCTGTTGAAGTTGTCATATTAGAACACCCATCCTAAAAAATAAAAAACATATCGTGAAAGTAAAGCTATCAAAACGCCAGTTAATAACCCCCCAAAGACTTCTGAAGGCTTATGACCAAGGTAATCGTCAATAATAAGATCTTTTTTGGCAAGTTGTTGCAATTTTTCTTCTAGCAAGGGATCTTTCTTTTCAAGAGCTTTGGCTTCAAGAAGGTCTAAAATTTCTCTTAAAGCGACCCCTTGCTCGCCGCTTTGGCGCCGAACTCCCATCGCATCGAACATAACGATAAGTCCATAGGCAGCAGCGATCGCCACATATGGAGATGCGAAGCCTTCTTGAAGACTGAGAGCTGTAATTAAGGCAGTGACGGCTGCTGTATGGGAACTTGGCATTCCACCAGTGGTATGAATAATAGAAAGTTTTGTTTCTGTTTTTTTTATGAAAATACGAGAAATCGGATATTTTAAAAATTGGGTAATTAAGATGGCTAAAACGGTAGCCGCTAAGGGATAATTTTTCACATAAAGATATCCTCTCTAATTAATATAATTACATATTATCACGAAAAAAGGGGGGATTAAAGCATTTCCAAATCGCTTCTATACAAAATTAGTGGAAATTGGTACAATAACCCTAAGGAGGTAAATAATGGTATATGTTCAATTAGAAGATTTAAACAATTATCCAGAAGCTACCCTTCATACGAATTACGGAGACATTACAGTGGCTTTGTTTCCAGAAATTGCACCGAAAGCAGTGAAAAACTTTTTAGAGTTGAGTCGATCAGGTTACTATGACGGGGTATTGTTTCATCGCGTAATTCCTAACTTTATGATTCAAGGTGGCGATCCTACAGGAACAGGATGCGGGGGTCAAAGTATTTATGGAGGATCTTTTGAGGATGAATTTTCAACTGAAGCCTTCAATTTCTATGGGGCATTGTCCATGGCCAATGCAGGTCCTAATACGAATGGCTCACAGTTTTTTATTGTGTCTGCGCAATCTGTCCCAGAGGAGATGTTGCAACAAATGAAACAGTTAGGCTGGCCAGAAGAGGCAATCGCTACTTACCAAGAAAAGGGAGGAACCCCTTGGTTAGACCAAAAACATACCGTATTTGGGCAAGTGAAGTCCGGAATGCAAACGGTTGCGTCTGTTGAAAGTGTGGCTCGTGATGCTAGGGATAAGCCTAAAGAACCTGTTATTATTGAAAAAGTGACGATAAAAGAGGCTGAATAGATGGCTGTTAAGAATTACCATATTGGAGATGTGGCCTCTGGTAAGATTACTGGCATTCAAGCGTACGGTTTGTTTGTGAGTTTGGAAGACGGTTCGCAAGGACTCATTCATATATCGGAGATTGATAATGGCTTTGTGGATAATGTCCAAAAGAAATTTACTTTAGGACAGCAAGTAAAAGTGTTAATTATAGATATTGATGAATATACTCAGAAAATGAGTTTTTCCTTACGGGCCTTAAAGATGAACACTCTAATAAATATTCCCGTCCGATCAAAATGGCCAAAAATAAGAAAGGCGTCAAAAATTGGGTTTAAGACAATAAAGGAAAAAATGCCGGAATGGATTGAAACGTCTTTAAAGGATATCCACTCTGGAAAGGTAAAAGATTATAGACAGGAGAAGTAAAATGTCAACATTATCTTTTGATTATTCAAATACAGCAAAATTTATTAAGACACATGAATTAGAATATTTACAACCTTTTGTGACGGTAGCTGATAAAATGCTACGCGAAGGGACAGGACAGGGAGCAGATTTTACAGATTGGGTAAATTTGCCAGAAGACTATGATAAAGAAGAATACGCCCGCATCAAAGCTTGTGCCAAACGTATTCAAGAAGACTCTGAAGTGTTAGTCGTTTTAGGAATTGGGGGTTCTTATTTAGGAGCCAAAGCGGCTATTGAATTTTTAAGTCATCAATTTAGAGATAGTTTCCCATCTTCTGAACGTAAATTCCCACAGATTCTTTTTGCAGGGAATAGTTTAAGTTCTACTTATCTCTCAGAAGTGATTGAAGTTTTAGCTGATCGTGATTTCTCAGTGAATGTTATCTCCAAGTCAGGGACAACAACAGAAACAGCCATTGCCTTCCGTGTTTTCAAAGAACTTTTAGTGAAGAAGTACGGTAAAGAAGGTGCTCGGAAACGGATTTATGCGACAACAGACAAGGCACGTGGAGCTTTACGGGAAGAAGCAACAAAAGAAGGCTATGAAACCTTTATTATTCCTGATGGTGTCGGTGGACGCTTTACTGTATTAACTCCTGTAGGACTCTTACCAATTGCTGTAAGTGGTGCAGATACGGATGCTTTGTTAGCCGGAGCGCATGAAGCAATGGAAGCTTATAAGAATCCAAGCTTAAAAGAAAATATTGCTTATCAATATGCGGTTTTGAGAAACATTTTATACCGTAAAGGTTTTGATACAGAAATTCTTGTTAATTATGAACCAAAGATGCAATATTTTGCAGAATGGTGGAAGCAATTATTTGGTGAATCTGAAGGGAAAGACCAAAAAGGCTTATACCCAACGAGTGCTAATTTTTCAACAGATCTCCATTCAATTGGTCAATCTATTCAAGACGGTAAACGTAATTTATTCGAAACTGTTATTAAATTAGATAACCCTGAAAAGAATGTTCAAATTCCAACTTTAGATAATAATTTAGATGGCTTGAAATATCTTGAAGGAAAAGACCTTCATTTTGTGAATACCAAGGCCTTCCAAGGAACCTTATTAGCTCATACAGATGGAAATGTGCCTAACCTTATTGTTCATTTAGAAGATATGAATGCCTATCATTTAGGCCATATGATTTATTTCTTTGAAATTGCAGTGGGAATGAGTGGCTATTTGAATGGCGTTAATCCTTTTGACCAACCTGGCGTAGAAGCTTATAAGAAGAATATGTTTGCTTTACTAGGTAAACCAGGTTATGAAGAATTAGCAGATACTTTAAACGCGCGTTTAAATAAATAAGAGGATGTTTAATTAAAACTACCGATTAAAAATAATGAAAAGGCTTTGTGTGTAGTAGCGAATACTGTACGCAAGGTTTTTTTTGTGAAGGGCTGAAGTTTATGCGAGAAGATCTTTTTAGATTTTAGTCTCCAATTAATGAAGAAACTTTATATAATTTATCTTCTCTAAAAAAACTTAAAAAAGATAAGAAAATTTGTTGACAAGAAGATCAAATCTTGATATTCTAAATAGGCTGTTTCTGAGAGAGCGGCAAGATACTTATCAGTGTTTAGCTTGTAATGAAAATT
>QWCD01000699.1_pt1 | contig 15547 bp, 13 predicted proteins | sample 1972461 | NCBI WGS metagenome assembly QWCD01 (sample SAMN09866717, study PRJNA288562) | Human vaginal metagenome isolate term4_vaginal, whole genome shotgun... | isolation source: vagina | host: Homo sapiens | place: USA: California | reverse complement strand
TCGAACATTAAGCTATATTGCATCCTGCAAAATGAGCTATTGAACGATTTCAAAGGTCGAAATATCTCTGAAACGTTTGAATTGCTGAGAACACCAGTGGATATCGGTAGTTAAGGAGGATTCCATCCTGCAAAATGAGCTATAGGTCAATTTTTTTTCTATAAATGAAGGTTTTGCAGAAGTCTCAAGTTGATAGTTTTCTAGTATAAACTGAAAATATATAAGAACTAACTTGTAGGTTAAGAACAAAACAATTAATTTTGCCATAGCAGTAGAGAACTATCTTTACGCCAAGACATATCCTAGGAGGAGGGTATATAATATTTTGTAATAATATAATTTTCTAAAACCTATAAATAATGAAAACTTTTTTATTTTCGCATTTTAGTTTTTTAAAACGTTCAGCCCTATTATTAGGAAGCTTGTTCCTTGGGCAAGTATTATCAGCCCAAACATCCTCAACACTTGAACCACCCGCTCCTCACGACTCGGCTTACTATGCTCGTATGCAATGGTTTGATAATGCCAAACTTGGTATTTTCATTCATTGGGGTATCTATGCTGTCGATGGAGTTTCGGAGAGTTGGTCGTTCTTTAATAATAATGTCCCTTACGACAAGTATATGGCGCAATCAAAGGGCTTTACTGCGAGCAATTACAATCCTGCCGAATGGGCAGACTTAATCAAGGAGAGTGGTGCGCAATACACAGTAATTACAACTAAGCATCATGACGGTATGGCACTTTGGAACACAAAACAAAGTAAACTTAATGTGGTGAAACAAACACCAGCCAAGCGCGATCTTATTACCCCTTTTGCAGAGGAAGTGCGTAAACGTGGTATTCATTTGGGTACTTATTACTCACTTCTTGACTGGAGTCATCCTGATTATCCTAACCATACTAGAACGAGTGTGCGCTATGACATAAAGAAGGATCCTGCTCGTTGGCAGAAGTTCTGCAAGTTTAATATGGCAGAATTGAATGAGGTTAACACCAATTGGAAGCCTGATCTCATTTGGTTTGATGGTGATTGGGAGCAGACAGCAGAGACATGGAATGCTCCAAGCGTGATTAAGATGTTGCGTAAGACAAATCCTAATGTGATTATCAACTCTCGTATTCAGGGCTATGGCGACTATGCCACACCAGAGATCGGTGCGCCAGTGGTACGCCCAAAGGCTCGTTATTGGGAGTTATGTTATACTATCAACGACTCATGGGGTTATCAACAGGGTGATACCAACTTTAAGTCGAAACAGTTCTTGCTCACTACTTTTGTTGATTGTTTGAGTAAGGGCGGAAATCTTTTGCTCGATATTACACCAAAGGCTGATGGCACCATACCACAAGAAAATATAGATGTTTTGAAGGCTTTCGGTCGTTGGACGAAGAAACACGCTGAGGCTATTTATAATACTCGTGCTGGTGTGCCTGGCGATTATTTCATTGGTTACACTACAGTAAACCCACAAAAAACAACACTTTATCTCTATTTACCTTACAAACCAGTAGAAAAGGTAATGGTAAAGGGTATTGTGAACAATATTAAGGATATACGTGTAGTAGGTCAGACGGAAAAGCCTACTTATACCTTATATAATAAGTTGTCGTGGAGTGAGGTGCCGGGTGTTCTTTATATTGATGTGCCAGAACGTTTGCTAGATGAGAATATCACAGTATTGGCTCTCGATCTTGAAGGCGAACTAAAAGTATATCAAGGCGAAGGGCAGGTAGTAACAGCTAACTAACTATCCCTTATCGTCTTTATTCTCTCTTACTTTTTTAAATGAAAAAATCTCTTTTATACATAGCTTTCTTAGCTTTCCCGCTAGCTTTACTAGCGCAAAAGCAGGGTTTACGACAAAAATATAAAGCCTTTCTAACACCGCCCAAACGTTATGTGTGCTATCGAACATCGGAAAAGATAACCATTGATGGTAAAGGCGATGAGCAAAGTTGGCAGTTGGCTAAGTCTACGGAAAACTTTGAAGACATCTCTGGTGAGGGACATCCAAAGCCTTATTATCCCACAAATGCAAAGATGTTGTGGGATAATGATTATCTCTATGTATTAGGCAATATTACCGATCCCGACCTTGCGGCTCAACTTCAACAGCGCGATACCATAGTGTATCATGACAACGACTTTGAAATTTTTATCGATCCTACTGGTGATGGGCATAATTATTTCGAGATAGAAGTCAACCAGTTGGGAACAATTTTTGATCTTTCGCTAGAAAAACCTTATCGTGCGCCTTCTCGTGGCTTTATCCAATTTCAGTGGAATTGCCCGGGATTGCAATGCGCTATTCATCTTGATGGCACATTGAACAATCCAAACGACCGAGACAAAGGTTGGACTGTAGAGATGGCGATCCCACGTAAGGCAATAGCTGCCGAATTTGATAACTATCTAAAGGCTGGTAAGGTACTCCGCATAGGCTTCTCTCGTGTGGAGTGGCATCGTGATTATGATGTAAAAACAGGACTTTATTTAAAACGTAAAGACACAAAAGGTAAGACATTGCCAGAGGATAACTGGACGTGGGGAGCTACAGGAATGGTGGCTATGCACATGCCAGAACGTTGGGGGTATGTTTACCTTTCGTCAGTGGTAGTAGGAGAAGGTACAGACACTGTAAAGCTTCCTTATGATGAGAATATGTATCGTTTTATGTGGATGATATTCTATGCACAAGAAGAATATTTCGCTAAAAATCATCATTATGCGAAAAATTATGCAGCGCTAGGACTTACTATTACCGATCGTGAGTTGGCGGCAGGATATAAGTTTACGTTAGAAACTACCACTTATACTTATGAATTGTCGGCTCAGCGTGATGGTGTAAGCTATGTTATCAATCAAGATGGAAAGTTTTTCAAGCGATAATAACTAAAATAAAAACGAAATGAAGATATTTAAACGTCTAACAGCATCAGCACTTTGCTTGCTAGCAGTTATAACAGTTTCAGCTAAATCGTTTCCTATACTTGTATGGCAAGGATGGGAAGAGGATAAAACCACCGAGGCTTCTTTGCAAGAACAGTTTGCTACATGGAAGGCTCACGGTGTAACAGGTGTGTGTATGAACGTTGGCTTTAATGTGGAGCATGCACGTATCGCATCGGAGGTGGCTCATCGTAATGGACTAGAGTTTCATGCTTGGATGCCTTGTATGTTGCATAAAGGTTTACCATCGTCATGGTATGCCGTTAACCGTAAGGGCGAAAGAGCCGACTCGGTGCAGGCTTATGTACCTTATTATACATGCTTAGACCCTAATAATAAGGATGTTCAAGCTTATTTAATTGATAAGTATAAGCGAGTAGCTGCTTTGCCTAGTGTCGATTATGTGCAGCTCGATTACATTCGTTATCCCGATGTTATCCTTGCTAAAGGTCTGTGGTCGAAATATAACCTCGTGATGAACGAAGAATATCCCACGGCTGATTATTGCTATTGCGACGATTGTGTGGCTGAGTTTAAGGCAAAGACAGGTATTGATATCCGTTCTGTTCAAGATCCTTCTAAGGTGAAGGCATGGGCACAATTCCGTTGCGATGTTATCACAAACTTTGTGAATAAGCTCTGCGCCGAAATTCATGCTATGGGTAAGAAAGTGAGTGCCGATGTGTTTCCAGGTCCTAAATCGCATGCTGTCTGGATGGTTCGTCAGGAGTGGAATAAGTGGAATGTAGATGCTTTCCTCCCAATGAATTACAACGACTTCTATCTAAAAGATGCGCATTGGCTCAAGACTATCACCAAAGAAGAAGTGAAAGCAGTAAAGGGAAAAGCTCCAATCTATAGTGGACTCTTCATCTGTAACGATTGGAGAAACAAGCATAAGGTGGTCGATCCAGAGGCTTCTGGCTTGCTTCCATCTGAAATAGACGAAGCCATTAAGGGTTGTGTAAAGGCTGGTGCTATGGGCATTTCGTTATTTACTTCCACTAGTATGACAGAGGAACATTGGCAGGCACTCAGTGAGGCAATTAAGAAGTATGTGAAATAAAAAAAAGAATGAAATATGAGTATTCAACCCTCTATAAATTGAACGATAAAAAGATTATTACAATGAGAAAACTCTTTATCTCTCTAGCACTTATTTCTCTCACGCTATCAGCTTCAGGACAGCGTGTTTTGGGCAATGATGCTAGCTATAAACAACAAGTATATACAGCTTTGGCACAGAAGCAAAAGGACTTGCCAAAGGGCAATCTTTTTGCCATTCTTTACAGAAAAGACCTAACAACAGAAGAACGTGATGCGCTTGCTTTCCTCTATGCCTATATGAATACGACAGATATAGTCGACCATTCAGGCGATTACTTTCTCAAGCAAGTACGCCTTGCCTTTCAAGTAAAGCAAGAAACTGCGTGGGGAAAACACATCCCTGACCAGCTCTTCCGCCACTTTGTACTTCCTAACCGTGTGAACAATGAGGCGTTAGACGATAGTCGTGAGATATTTGTGAAAAATCTTTTACCTCGTATAAAGGGAATGAATGCCACCGATGCTATCCTTGAAGTAAACCACTGGTGCCACGAGCATGTTACTTATGCACCATCGGATAGCCGTACAAGCGCACCACTTGCAACTATGAAAAATGCACTTGGTAGATGCGGCGAAGAGAGTACTTTCACGGTAGCAGCGTTGCGCGCTGTGGGTATTCCTGCTCGTCAGGTATATACTCCTCGTTGGGCACACTCCGACGATAATCATGCATGGGTAGAGGCTTGGGCTGATGGCAAATGGCATTTCCTCGGGGCTTGTGAACCAGAAGCGATCTTAGACCTTGGCTGGTTTAATCTTCCTGCATCACGCGGACTATTGATGCACACCAATGTTTTTGGCGATTATAATGGTCCAGAACTAGTGATGAAACGCACAAAAAACTTCACAGAGATTAATGTTACGAGCAATTATGCTAAGACGGGCAAAGCAGAAATACGCGTGGTAGATAAGGAAGGTAATCCTGTGCCTGATGTAGATGTAGAGTTTAAGATCTACAATTATGCCGAGTTCTATACTGCTGCTCGCCGACATACTAATGCGCAAGGCATTACCGACTTTGAGGCTGGGCAAGGAAATGCTCTGTTCTATGCTTCAAAGAATGGTTATTATGGTTTCAATTTAGTATCTTTTGGCAATGAAAAGCAGGTGATAACCTTACAATTAAATCATAAAGTAGGTGATGAAGTTTCAGCTAAGTTCCATATAGTTCCTCCTGTAGGATCCGACTATCTTCCTCCTATAACCCCTGAACAAAAGGCTTTAAACGAATGTCGTTTCAAGCAAGAAGACTCTATTCGTATGGTTTATACGAATACCTTCCTGACGCGTCAGCGGGCAAACGAACTTGCTCTACAAAAGGGATACGACTCTACTACCGTTGCTCCCCTCCTTGTTAAAGCGCGTGGCAACTATGATGAGATAGCTAAGTTTTTATCATTGGCAGCTAGTCAGCACAAGGAAAAGAAGGCTGTAGCACTCTTGCAATCGCTTCGTGAGAAGGATTTGCACGATACCCCAGTGGAGATACTTATGGACCATCTTTACTATTCACCCAAGGATATAACTGATGCTAAAGTGCTTTGCCCTCGCGTAGGTATGGAAATGTTGTCGGCTTATCGCTATTACTTCCTAAAGAATTTGCCAAAGAAATTTCAAAAGGTATGGAAGCAAAATCCAAATACCTTTGTAGAGTGGGTGAAACAGAACATTGCTATGCGCAATGACCTGAATAGTGTGAACATTATAGCATCGCCAGTGGGAGTATGGAAGAGTGGTACAGCTACTACGATGGCACGTAAGGTGTTCTTTGTTACAGTGCTTCGTACACTCGGAGTGCCAGCATGGATGGACGAAGTGGATGAGCATATCTACTATGAACAAGCTGGAAAGCAGGTATTTGTCGATTTCGACAGTACAACACGCGAAATAAAGCGTGGCGATTTGCAAATGACTTACAAACCAATTGCTACCGTGCAAGATCCAGTTTATTATACCAACTTTAGCCTTTCACGCTTTAATGGCAAGGGCTTTAGCTTGCTGAATTATCCAGAAGATAATACTAGTACATGGAGTGCTTTGTTTAAAAATCCTCGTAAGGTAGAAGAAGGCTATTATGTATGTGTGGCTGGTAATCGTGCTGCTGATGGCAGCGTTGATGCTACTGTACGTTTCTTTAATGTGAAAGAAGGCGAAACTAATCAAGTTGCCCTTGAAGTACCTGAACTAACCAACCCATTAAAGGTATTGGGAAACATTGATCTGACGGCTTGTTATCATCGCGTAGGTAGTAAGCAACAAGAAACATTGCGCAGTAGTGTGGGTAACGATTACTATGTGGTGGGTATTCTTGAACCTAACAAAGAACCTACTAACCATGCTTTGAAAGATATAGAGCGCGTGAAAGAAAAGCTAGAACAATGGGGCAGACCTATGATTATGCTTTTCCAAAGCGAGGACGCATGGGCTAAATTTAAGGTGTCCGACTTCCCTAATCTACCAAAAAATATCATTTGGGGTATTCTCACCGACACACAGAAGATCCCAACAGGTGCTTCTCTTCCAACAATCATACTTGGCAATACTCGTAGTGAAATCCTTTTCAAGGTAGATGGTTACACCATTGGTATGGGCGATCAGATTATGAAAGTGGTGCAAAGATTATAGAAAATATAGGCGTAGTGAACAGTGAATAATCAGATTATTTCTAGTCAAAATCAATGCTCATTACGCTAGCACTAAGCTATCGTTTTGTAAAAGCACTTAGGCTGAAATCATATTTTTTTATCGGACAGCAATAATATTATATATCCTTAATTCCGCAACACTATTATAAATTCAGTAATGAGAGGACGTGTAAACGCAATAAGGACGTTCAAGGGCTTAGTTGCGGATTTGAGGATCATGGTTCAAGATACCTACAAATGGGTATTGCAAATTTATTTTATATGCAGTACCTTTGCCGCCAACAAAAAAAATATTTCAATGGCAAGAAAACGAAAGAGAGACAAATCGCTTTGTAGAGAATTTATATGTAGATGCATCAACTTTAAGTTGATGGATATGTTACCGATGAGCAGCGACATATTCCCTTGAGCGGTGCCAGTATTGAAATCATAGGGACGGAGAAACGTGCCATCAGTAACGAACAAGGTAGATATGTTCTGCCCATCAGCGAAGAAGGAAAGTTTACTCTACGGGTGTCTTACATCGGCTATAAAACAAAAAAGACCAATGTAGATTTATTTGTCAACAAACAAGACAGCATTTGCATCAACATAGGTCTACATGCAAACAGTAACACACTACAAGGTGTAACCATCTTGGGAAAAAATAAGATAAGACAACTAAAACTGTCGGCTTTGCCCGTATCGGTCATAGGCAAACGACAATTAGAGGGAACTGCCACGAATGTTAATGACGTACTGGCTCGCACCGTAGGGGTAACAGTACGCAACACAGGTGGCATGGGAAGTGCGTCACGCATATCAATACGAGGGCTGGAAGGCAAGCGCATGGGCATGTTTGTTGACGAAAGCCCCTTAGGAGGATTAAATAATTTTGTGGCACTCAATGACATTCCTACCTCAATGATAGAACGCATTGAGGTGTATAAAGGTATTGTGCCCTACAAGTTTGGTGGTTCTGCATTAGGTGGAGCCGTAAACGTAGTAACCAAAGAGTATCCTCCCCTTTATTTTGACGCATCGTACGAGATAAGCTCGTTCAACACTCACCAATTATCTACTGTTCTGAAACGTACCAACCGACGCACAGGACTGCAGTTTGGCATTGGTGGAGTGTACACCCATTCGGACAACGATTATGACATGGTTTTAGACCATTTGGATGGAAGAACCGTGAAGCGCACCCATGACAAATTTTCCAAAATAATAGGTGGTGCATCTGTCAAAGCTACCAAGTGGTGGTTTGACGAACTAAAGTGGGAACTGATATTTACCCACACCCGACAAGAGATACAAGGTATTGACCAATATATTCGTGAGGCATTCAATAAGTCCCAAAACCTCATAACCGCGCTGAAACTACAAAAAGAGAACTTTTTTGCACCGGGCTTAGACCTAACTTTTGAGACACTGCTCTCGTACGGACGATATGGCATGACAGACAAAGCCTTGTGTCGCTACGACTGGGATGGCAACCCCTTGCCTGCCGTATCGCCTTTTGGTGGTGAGCAAGGCAACCATCCAAGCGATGGCGATAACAAATCGTATGATTGGAGCGGCAAGCTCAACCTAAATTATCTCATCAATGCACACCACAGCCTCAACTTCAATGTATGTGCCAACAATACGAATATGTTTCCCACCGACTCGCTTATGGATAAGGCTTTAGGATTCAATGCCAACTTTCATAGCAGAATGACATCCACAACCATAGGACTATCGTACGACTTGACACTTTTTAATGGCAGGTTTCAAAACGCATTCACGATAAAAGACTTTATATATAGTTCCGACTCACGGAGTATTTCCACTTACTCTATTAGTGAGCCAAAGCCCATCAGCAGCTCAAAAAACTTTGCGGGTTTTAGCAACGCCATGCGCTGGAAGTTCTCCGACGAACTGTTGGCCAAGGCGTCGTTCAACTCAGAAGTGCGCATACCATCTACCGAGGAGCTTATTGGTAACGGCTATTCCATATTACCTTCGCCAGCTCTAAAACCCGAGCGCACGACAGGATATAATATTGGCTTGCTCTATCACAAAGCATTAAAAGACGGTGGAATGATAGAAATGGAGTTGAACAGCTTTTACAACACTTTAGAAGACATGATACGCTTCACGCCCGACATGATACCTACCATGGCTCGATATAGGAACTTTGGAGAAGTGCAAACCATGGGAATAGAGTTAGAAGCCAAGGGAGACGTATTGCCCATGCTCTATCTATATGCCAACACCACATACCAAGACTTGCGTGACAAGCGAAAGATGGTTCCTGGAACAGTGGTGGAAAATCCCACCTACAACATGCGTATTCCAAATGTACCTTACTTCATGGCTAATGGAGGGCTGGAATATCATCAGGAGAATATCTTTGGCGGTCAAGGACAGAATACCCGCATCATGGTTGACGCTTCATATATACACCAATATTACTACGATTTTGAGATGAGCAAATATCAAGAGCGCAAAATACCCACCTCCATAATAGTAGATGCTGCAATAGAACACACGCTACAGAACAGTACATGGAGCTTTACGCTAAAGGTTAAGAATATAGCCAACCGCCGTGTCGTATCCGATTTGAATTGTCCTTTGCCTGGGCGGTCTGTTGCTTTCAAAGTAAGATATTTATTAAAGTAAGACTTATAGTATCAATTCATCAATTATATCATTAAAACAAAAAAACGTATGAAAATCAAGTTGTTATTGTCAGCCATTGCTCTTTCCGTACTGGCTGCATCGTGTGGTAGCGACGACAACGCTGGGAAGTACAACAACAAAAACGCCACACCCACAGGATTTGGTTCAACACCTATCATCACACCAAGTGGTAATCTATATTCCTTCCCCGATTATATGGGGAACTCCAAGGCAGAGATTACCCGATACAACATTGATGCGCAAGGCAACTTTGTACAAAAAGGCACACTGTCCATCCCTGCAGGAGCTGCTGCCAGCAATGTGGTAGAACTGAATGAAGAAAAGGCTTACGTTAGTTTTCAAGGTTTGGGAAAAATAATGGTATTTAATCCGCAAACTATGAAGAAACTGACAGAGATAGACCTTAACTCTTTAGCACACAAAGACACCAAGGTAGCCCCAGCTGCCATGATTATCCGAGACGGCATGCTGTTTGTTGGGCTTAATCAGTTTAATGCACAGTGGATGCCAACCTCCAACACCATAGAGCTTGCCATAATTGACACCAAGACAGTCAACTTCCTGGAGGTATTGCCCGCATCAAGAACGGAAGCGAAGAGATAGACCCCACATACTGCATTCGGTTCGACCAAACAGAAGTAAAGGGCTTATCTACCAAGAAGGGTGAGTTTGCCGCAACCATATTATACGGTGGTAAAGGCAAACTATACGCTTATCTAAACGCTTATGGTTTAGATCCTAACGCCATGAGCAATCCGTATCTATCAATGACCAACGTACCCGTGGAGATAGATTTATACCAAAAAAGTATTACCAAGATAGAGGGCATGGAGGTAGGCAATCCTCAAGGAACAGCCATTGGCAAACACAAAAATCTAATTGTATTTGGGAGTGCCAACAAAAAGGCAAATGGCTTTTACACCTACAATCCAGAAACAAAGGAAGTAAAAGGACCTGTATTGGAAGTAATGGGTAATCCGAGTTTCTTTTATAGTTTTGCTAAATAAAAAAAATAGAAGATTGAGTCTGTTCGACACTTCTGCTTCAGCCCCCCAAAAGAACAGACTCATACTTTTTCGCAGTATAAAATACGCTCAACATGCAGACACAAAAAGACGAAATCAAAGAACGAATCATCGCTGTTGCCCGACAAGAGTTTATTGCGAATGGAGTGAAAAACACATCTATGCAGCGCATTGCATCACTTTCGGGCATTGCGGTTGGCAACATATATCATTATTTCAAAAGCAAAGACCATTTGTTTAGGTGTGGGCTGCCAACACCTCACTTCATCATGCCATTGACAAGATGATAGAACAACAAAGTATTGACGGAATGAACTACATCAAACGAATGAAGCAGCAATATCCGTGCATTAACGACCAAATATCACCTCATTTTCTCCGTGTACTTTGCAATTTATGGAAAGAAGTAATCAAAGAAATTGTAATGCACGACAATCTGACACCCACTGAACAAGAAAACCTTATCCTCGATTACGTTAAATTTGACGTGGGCGGCTGGAAATACATGCTGAACATTCAAGACACTCTGGACTTAGAAACCGAAGACTAAACAACAATACCAAAAAAAACATAGAAGGAGTTCTATAAATTAGCTTTGTCAGATTTTAAGGCAGATAATATAAATTACCATGCGAATATTGTGAGTAAAATTTATCAACCCCTAATTCCGCAACACTATTATAAATTAAACTTTTTAAGTACCTGAGCAACAACAAGTTGCTTGGGACTTTGCCATGTCAGAATTTTCACTTATCTTAGTGTTGCAAAAAAACAAGAGAATCCGACGATAGACATAGCGAAGATACAAATTAAATCTGAGAGACTCACTCCTTTTGAGGAATTATTTTTGGGTCATGGAGCAATTTGACTCCACACACATTATCATCTGTAATCGACTCAACCCTCGATCTAAGGTGTAGATCGTTCCATTTCATGGCACGTTTTCTCGCCACGGCAGAGCTTAAACTTGTAGCTCTGATACTATCCTCAGAGCGATAAAGGAGTTGACGCAAGAAAACATTTCATACACATCAGATATGGGCAAGACCTACGATTTCAATACGACTGACCCCAATAAGGACGTTCAAGGGCTTAGTTGCGGATTTGAGGTATATGTAAAATATATTCACAAGACATCATTTTTTACGTTTGAAACGATGATATTTTACTCACTAAAAGGTGATCTTTTGCCGTGTAAAAGATCACCTTTTACGAAGCAAAAGGTTATGTTTTACTTTCGGATATATATAGTATTGACTTTCAAATACTTATGAAACACAAAAATAATAAACAACGTTTTTATAGGGCTTACGCAATGTAAAATGTTTATCATAACAAAAAACGACAACCTATATGGGTTATCGCTCTATCTTTTTATTGTTTGCCAAGCCTAAAAACAAGGCAAACGGTCTTAAAAATAATGTTCTGATGTGGCTTGTTAATCAAGGTTGATCTTTCTTGAAACAATTAAAATCTCTGCAACGACTGCTGCAACTGTGATAAGAATACCTACTAGAGTTACCATAATTTTCCTTTCTTCTTTTGTGTAAGATCCCTTTGATCTTACGGATTATTAAATTTTCATTCTGTTTTACGTATGCAAAGGTACGACGAAAAAAGGGTAATGTGTTTAAAAACGAAAGAAAAATTTATAATATCGAATATTTGTTGATACAAATCAATACCGTTATGATAAGTCAAGAAAAGGTGGGAAATAAGAAAATTACGGCGAAAAGATGTAGGTAAAAAGCTCCTTTCAACGTAACTTTGCGCTGCTTACGAATAGAAAACCGAAAGGTTTTGTTTCGAAAGATAATGGATAATAAACTAGAGATAACTTTAAAAGGGAAAAAGTATGCATAAGTTAATAGCAGCAAACAAGGAAAACGAGAGCAATGTAAGCACTCGTATTGAGCTGATGCAACAAGCTCGTCATGCAATGATCGACAGAAGAAGCAGTAAGGTAAATTAACTGTTTCATATTGAATGAATTAAAAAAAAGAACCATCCTACGTCAAAGGCTTAGGATGGTTCTTTTGGTTTCTCTATTATTCCTAGTGAGTTTATCAACAACTATTACTTTGTACTTTGCGATTGTCTATGCGCTCTGCTAGCTTTCCGCGCATACTCAAATAGCGACGTAGGCAAGTGGCAATAGCCCGTAGGATTTTTCACGAGATAGTCTTGATGATATTCTTCTGCCCTATAGAAGTTGCTTAGAGGGAGATTTTCTACAGCTATATGCTCATTGAGCTGACGTTGCTCTGCAGCAAAAACCTTCTCTATCACGGCTTTATCAGCAGGATCGACATAATAAACACCCGTGCGATATTGTGTTCCCTTGTCGTGTCCCTGCTGATCAATACTTGTAGGATCGATCGCCTTGAAATAAAGTTGTAGCAAGAACTCAAGCGATACTTTCTGTGGATCGTAGGTTATATGCACTGTTTCGGCATAGCCTGTACGGTCGGTACATACATCTTCATAAGTAGGATTAGCAATATTACCATTGGCATAACCCACTTCTGTGGCAACAACACCATCCACTTGCTTTATATAATGCTCTGTTCCCCAGAAGCATCCACCAGCTAAATATATTTCTTTCATTGGCTTTAATAATTTAATATAGGCACCGTATCCCTCACGCTTCATATCTTGTAGGGGAATAAAGCGCAGCGATGCACTGTTAATACAATAACGTGTACCACCTTTATCTGATGGTCCATCGTCGAATACATGTCCTAAATGGGCTTTTCCTGTACGACTTTTCACCTCTGTACGTACCATACCATGCGACTTATCAGTATGTTCCACAAGCAGTTTTTTGTCGATAGGCTTACTAAAAGCAGGCCATCCACAGCCCGAATCGTACTTATCCGTAGAAAGGAAAAGCGGTTCGCCCGTAGTAATATCTACATAAATACCGGGGCGGAACTCCTTGTCGTACTCATTTGTAAACGGACGCTCGGTGGCAGCATGCTGTGTAACAGCATATTGTTCAGCCGTCAAACGCTTACGAAGTTCGGCTTCGGAGGGTTTCTTGAAAGAGGTACGTTGTGTGGTAATGGGGTTGTCTGTCATAATGGTATCATTCGTTTGGTTTCCTCGTGCAGCATTCTGGCAAGCACTAGTGAGCGTAATTCCGATAAAAGAGAAGAGGAAAGCGAGTATAAAAGTTTTCATGTTAATTAAGTTTTAAGTATTAATAAAATTGAGAATTGTGTTTTATTGAGCGTTGGTTCTATTAAAATTGAGAGTTGAAAGAGGGAAAAGTGTTTTAGAACCGTTTATGCCTTTATTATCGTTTACCTTCTTTTCGTCGTTCGAGGACAAGAACTTTCAACTCTCAATTTTCAATTATTTTAAAGATTGCAAATAACGATCAGCCTCAATAGCTGCCATAGAACCTGTGCCTGCAGCGATAACCCCTTGACGATAAACAGGGTCGGCAACATCGCCAGCTGCATAAACACCTTCTACAGAAGTAGCAGTAGAGAAGCCCTTCGTAACAAGGAAACCATGATCGTCCATTTCTAGCTGTCCCTTGAAGAGTTCAGTGTTAGGAGAATGTCCAATAGCGAGGAAGAAGCCATCAATTGGCAAATCGAACTTTTCTTCGTTAGGTTCACCCTTAAAGCGAACGAGGTGAGCACCCTCAACACCGTCTTGTCCATAGAGTCCTACGGTGTTGGTATTGTAAAGGATTTCAATATTTTCTTGCTTTTCCACACGCTTACGCATAATATCAGCCGCACGAAGATGATCTTTACGAACTATCATATATACCTTCTTAGCCAATCCAGAGAGATACATTGCCTCTTCACAAGCAGTGTCGCCACCACCCACAACAGCTACCACGCGCTTACGATAAAAGAAACCATCACAAGTAGCACAAGCACTGACACCTTGTCCACGATACTTCTCCTCGTCTGCCAAACCTAGATATTTAGCCGATGCGCCTGTAGCAATAATAATGGTTTGTGTTTCTATCTCGTTACCGCGTTCGTCCTTAGCAATGAAGGGTCGCTTACTTAGATCCACTTCAACAATAGAGCCATCGCGAATATCAGCACCATAATTCTCGGCTTGTTGCTTCATCTCTAACATAAGTTGGTTAGCATCAATACCCTCATGAAACCCTGGGAAATTCTCAATTATTGTAGTAGTAGTAAGCTGTCCACCTGGTTGTAATCCAGCATAAAGCACTGGTTGGTGGTTAGCACGTCCAGCATAAATGGCTGCTGTATATCCAGCAGGACCACTGCCGATGATTAATGTCTGAATTTTTTCCATATATTATTTTATATTTTTACGCTTTATCTATTTAACTGCGAAGATACAAATATTTAATAAATCGACAAAGATGAAAATACAATTATTAAGTCAAATTAGCCTTTTATCATTCTATAACCCAACGCGTTTAATTCAACAGCAGCCCCCATTACATACAATTGCTGGAGTGCATCAACAAAAGCAAGAAAAGCCTCTTTACTACCAGGCTGAATACCGAGGTGCATAAGTTTGTTATTAGTACGAGATGCACATTCTCCTACTACCTCTAACCAGAATTTCTGATCGTCCTCACTTAACAAGAGTACCTTTTGGAGGATATATTCGTCCATGTGATCATAATCGATACGATCACGAAGATAGAGGTAAAGATTATCTACCTTATTATATAATTCCCAATCTTCGTCCCAATACTTAGCAATAGCCATTCCAATATACATCATCCACCCTAAAGCAGCAGTAGGATATAGTGCAAACTCGCGGATACCATCAGGCAAATATGCTTCGGCTATTTGCTGCCATTTATCGGCAATATCAGGAGTAGTAGGTAGGATTTCATCTATTAAACCACGTGAAAGTAAATACTGGGTGAGATCTTGTTGAAAAGAAAACATAGGCATAAGAAATAGAGATTTTAAAGTTGAACTCTAACCAATTAGGAATAATTGCGATATTAATTTAACGTGAGTTCGATGAATTATAAGTGTCTATAAATTTGGTGATTAGCGAAATTTGTTGTAACTTTAAGGTATTGATTTACAAACAATTACAAACAAAAATCGCTATGATCACCGAGGACAAAGTTACTGAAATATTTTGTATGGCAGATGATTTCTGCAAGTTTTTTGATGCAATGGTGGCAA
>QWCD01000227.1_pt1 | contig 15617 bp, 12 predicted proteins | sample 1972461 | NCBI WGS metagenome assembly QWCD01 (sample SAMN09866717, study PRJNA288562) | Human vaginal metagenome isolate term4_vaginal, whole genome shotgun... | isolation source: vagina | host: Homo sapiens | place: USA: California | reverse complement strand
TCAACATCTGCGTCCGCTGAAATAACAACAATCGGCAAAGAACTTACAGCTCTGACATCTGAAATCAATTTTAAACCTTCGATGTCCAATGAATCAGAATCTAAAACAATTACATCTACTTGTTTTTGTCCCGCAAGATCTACAGCTGATTCTCCACTGTAATCAGCTAAACAAGTAAAATCAGCTTCTTCCAATTTCCCCTGAATAAAATGTGCTACATTTATATCTTTCTCTATAATCAACACACAATTTCTCACAATAAACCCTCCGCAAAGTTTAATAACAAATTACAACATTAAAAATTATTTATATATTGTGTAAAATGATACTGCTATAATAGCACACAAATTCAGTTTTTCAAGAGTTTTTTAATCTCTTTATATTAAAAAAATTATACTTTTATGACCAACCTCTTTAATTTTTGATTTTAGTTAATATTTTTTATCATAACAACCTAAATTATATGGCGCTTTTTATATTCATAAATCGAATTGTTTTGGTTAAAATATATGATTTTTTGTTATAAGTCTCACTACTACTCAGATAATTAAAAAAATACTTATGTAAGATACAAAATTGACTACATTAATAAAAAAATATATAAAAAAAATTTATTGCCTTATTAAAAAAATCATTTATTTATCTTTATTTTTCTATTAACTAAAAAAAGTAGCACTTTTATGTTTCATTTGATTCAAAATTTAATGTTTACATAAAAGTGCTACTTAAGAAATGTTATTTAAATCTGTTTAATTTATTTATTTCCAAACTGCCATATAAAGCATCTGCATCAAGAATTTCTTCTATTCTCAACAGTTGATTATATTTCGCTACTCTTTCAGTACGTGCAGGAGCTCCGGTTTTTATTTGTCCTGCATTCATCGCAACAGCTATATCTGCAATAGATGTATCTTCAGTTTCACCAGAACGATGTGAAATTATCGTTGTATATCCGTTACGATGTGCCATCTGTATAGCGTCAAAAGTTTCTGTCAGAGTTCCGATTTGATTTAATTTAATTAAAATTGAGTTTCCGACTTTTAAATCAATTCCTTTTTTCAAACGTTCAGTGTTTGTGACAAATAAATCATCACCTACCAACTGAACTTTATTACCTAAAGTTTTTGTCATTAATGACCATCCGTCCCAGTCATCTTCTGCCAAGCCGTCTTCAATAGATACAATAGGATAATTTGAAACAAGATTTTCATAAAATTCAATCATTTCTTCAGCAGTTTTAGCTTTTGATTCACCGGTTAAATAATATAATCCGTCATCTTTTAAAAGTTCAGATGCTGCTACATCTGTTGCTAAAACAATATCTCCGCCTACAGAGTAACCTGCTTTCACAATTGCTTCACAAATCATTTCCATTGCAGATTCATTTGATGATAAATCAGGAGCAAATCCTCCTTCATCACCTACTGCGGTTGAAAGTCCTTGTTTTTTTAATACATTTTTTAAAGAATGATATACTTCGGAACACATCATCAATGCTTCTTTGAATGATTTGGCTCCTACAGGCATAATCATGCTTTCTTGTATATCTACATTATTATCTGCATGAGCTCCGCCGTTTATAATATTCATCATCGGAACAGGTAGTCTACAAGCATTTATACCTCCCAAATATTGATACAACGGTAATCTGCAAGAAATTGCACCTGCATTTGCTGCTGCCAAAGATACACCCAAAATTGCATTGGCACCTAATCTCTTTTTGTTCTCAGTTCCGTCCAAGCCTATCAATATTTGATCAAGACCTCTTTGGTCTGTAACTTCCCATCCTATCAATGCATCTGCAATTTCACCGTTTACATTTTCAACTGCATTGAGCACACCCTTGCCTAGATAACGTTCCTCATCATTATCTCTAAGTTCTACAGCTTCATGAATACCTGTTGATGCTCCCGAAGGAACACAAGCTCTTCCATATGAACCGTCTTCCAAAAAAACATCTACTTCAACCGTAGGATTTCCTCTGGAATCCAATATTTCACGTGCATGTATTTCATTAATTGCAGCCATCATTATACTCCTTGAGTCAAAATAACTTTATTATATATTTCTTTAAATTTAGCTGTATCTAAACTTGCTCCTCCAATAAGAGCTCCATCTATATCTTTTTCTTTTATGAAATCAGATATATTCAAACTGTTTACGCTTCCTCCGTATAAAATTCTCACAGATTCTGCATATGTTTCACCATATATATTTGCAATATAATTTCTTATATTTTGTGCAATTTTTTGTGCATATTCCGGTGTTGCGGATTTTCCGGTACCTATAGCCCAAACAGGTTCATATGCAACAACAGGTATTATTTTTTCATTTTTACTTATTTTTGAAAATACAGATTCGATTTGAGTTTTTATCTTTAATAACGCTTTTCCTTCTTTTATATCTTTTTCATTTTCTCCTACACAAAGTATGGGAGTCATCTTTTCATCAATAACGGATAATACTTTCTTAACTATTATTTCATTGTTTTCATTAAAAATATCTCTTCTTTCCGAATGCCCGCAAATAACATAACTGCATCCAAGTTCAGAAAGCATAATCGGAGAAATTTCGCCGGTAAAAGCTCCAAATTTTTCAGGATACACATTTTGCGCACCCCATTTTATAAAACTGTTTTTCAGTATTTTACTCATAGCTGAAATACTGATAAACGGCGGACATATTAAAAGTTCTATATTTTTATTTTCAATATTCAAATTCTTTAAAAAATCTATAGCTTGCTTTTCGGTGAAATTCATCTTCCAATTTCCCGCAATTAATATGGACCGCATACAAATTACTCCTTATCTTGTAAAATTGCAACGCCCGGCAAAATCATTCCTTCTAACATTTCCAATGATGCACCTCCGCCTGTAGATACATGAGAAAATCTATCTTCAATTCCCAACTGATCCACAACAGATGCAGATTCTCCTCCACCTATAACAGTTTTAGCATCCAATTCTGCAATCGCTTCAGCTATAGTAAATGTACCGTCTGAAAAAGGTTTCATTTCAAAAACACCCATAGGTCCGTTCCATACTACCGTTTTCATCTTTTTCAGAACTTCTACATACTTAGATATTGTCTTGGGCCCTATATCCAGCGCCATCCACGGATCTTCAAATTCATTTGCTTCCAAAACTTTTGTTTTTGCATTTGAAGAAAATGAATCTCCGGCTTTGAAATCCACCGGCAACATAATTACCGAACCCATTTCTTTCGCTTTATCCATTAAGTCACGTGCCAAATCAAATCTGTCTTTATCTTGAAGAGACTGTCCCATGTCATAGCCTTCCGCCGCTACGAAAGTATTTGCCATACCGCCACCGATTAAAATAACATCGGCTTTTTCCATTAAATTTGCAATTACTTGTATTTTATCTCTTATTTTAGCGCCTCCAATAATTGCTGCAAATGGACGCTCAGGAGATTCCATAAGTCCTCCTAAAAAATCTATTTCTTTTTTCAGCAATAATCCTGCCACCATAGGTAATTTTTTACCTACACCTGCGATTGAAGCGTGCATACGATGCGATACACCGAAAGCATCGTTTACGGCCAATTCACAACCTTTTATCAACTGTTCCACGAATTCAGAATCATTTTTTTCCTCTTCTGTATGGAATCTTAAATTTTCGAGCAAAAGTACTTCACCTTGCTTCAGTTGAGATTTTTTTATTTCAACTTCTTCACCTATACAGTCATCGGCAAAATATACTTTTTGTCCCAATAATTCAGATAATCTTTCCGCAACAGGTTTAAGTGACAATTCTCTTTTTACTTCACCTTTAGGTCTTCCCATATGACTTGCAATAACAATTGATGCACCTTCTTTAATAAGGTATCTCAACGTAGGAATTGTTGCTCTTATTCTTCTGTCGTCTGTAATACCGTACTCATTATGCGGAACATTATAATCTGTACGTAAATAAATTTTCTTGTTTCTTACATCAACATCATAAATAGTTTTCTTTTGCATATTTTATAATCCTTTTGATGCAATAAATGCTACTAAATCAATAATTCTCATGGAATAACCCCATTCGTTATCATACCATGCAATAACTTTTACCATTTTATCTTCCATAACCATAGTTAATAAACTGTCTATTGTAGTACTTACATCAGTTGTTTTAAAATCACTCGAAACTAAAGGCTCATCAGTGTATGCAAGAATTCCTTTCATTTGGCTCTCAGATGCTTTTTTAAATGCTGCATTTACTTCTTCAACAGTTACTTTACTCTTAAGCTCACACGTTAAGTCAACCATAGATACGTCAGAAGTCGGAACTCTTACAGACAGTCCGTTTAATTTACCTTTCAATTCCGGTATAACAATTCCGATGGCTTTTGCGGCACCTGTACTTGTAGGAATCATATTTTCTGCGGCAGCACGTCCACGTCTAATGTCTTTTTTATGAGCTTTTTCCAAAATGGCTTGATCGTTTGTATACGAATGAATTGTTGTCATTAAACCGTAGTTTATTCCAAAATTTTCTTGAAGAACTTTTACAACAGGTCCTAAACAATTCGTTGTACATGAAGCGTTGGATACTACGTGATCTTTTTCAGGATTATAAACATCTTCATTTACACCCATAACGATAGTTGTAATACTGCCTTTTCCCGGAGCTGTAATTACAACTTTTTTAACAGTGCCTTTTATATGTTGTCCTGCACTTTCTTTATCTTTAAGTTTTCCGGTAGATTCAACAACTATTTGAGTACCGTATTTACTCCAGTCCAATTTCGACGGATCACGATCCATAAATACATGAATTCTTTTCCCGTCTACAATTAAATCTTCACCGTCGATTTCAACCGATTTTCCCAATCTTCCATGAACAGTATCATATTTCAATAAATATGCAGCCGTTTCAACTCCGCTCGGATTATTAATTGCAACTATTTCTAAATCATCTCTTTCCAAAAGACCTCGAAATACCAATCTGCCGATTCTTCCAAATCCGTTAATTCCGACTTTTATCATATAGTTGCCCTCCTAGAGCCAATAAATAAAATAATGCACACATTCTAAATTGTTAAATATAAAAACTATATATTTTACACAATTAGTATATCACGTCAATCTTTTTTGAACAATATTTAGTAACTTTTAGTGAATAAGTGTACCATTAATTGATAAATATAAAAAACAGTAATAAAATAGAGATAACATATTTTACAAATTAAATTATTTACAATAAAGGAGAATTTATACTATGTGGAACACAGAGCTGACAAAACTTCTTAATATTGAATATCCTATTATTCAAGGTGGAATGGCACATATTTCAGATGCAAAACTTGCTGCTGCGGTTCGTAGTGCCGGCGGTGCAGGTGTTATGGCATCTGGCGGATTTTCCGTTGATGAAGTTCGTAAAAATATAAAATTATATAAAGATATAATGGGGAAAAATCAATGTTTCGGTGTAAATATAATGATTAAAGCGCCTAATAAAGATGATATTTTACAATTAGTTTGCGATGAAAAGGTTCCTTTTGTTACATTAGCTGCAGGAGATGCATCACCATATTTCAGCACACTTCAAACTAATGGAATAAAATGTATTCCTTTAACAACAACTTTAAAATCTGCTATATATGTGCAAGAAAAAGGTGCTGATGCATTAATATTGGAAGGTATGGAGTCCGGAGGTCATGACGGAAAAATTACAATTATGTCATTAATGCAAAATATTGTTCCTTCAATAAAAATTCCGATTATTGCTGCAGGAGGTATCGTTGATGGCAAAGGTATTGCAGCAGCTTTAATTTTAGGTGCATCCGGTGTTCAAATAGGCACACGATTCCTCATATCCGAAGAATGTGCGATACATGAAAATGCGAAAAATGCCATCATAAATGCCACGGATACAGATTCTACGGTAACAGGTTTTTCAACAACAGCAAGTGTTAGAGGATTAAAGAATAAATTCTCTGAAAATTATATTTCAAAAGAATATAACGGCGCATCGCAATCAGAATTAGATTCATTGGCAACAGGCACTCTTGAGAAAGGTATGCTCCAAGGTGATATTGAAAACGGATACGTACTTGCAGGAATGTCACTGGTTCAATTAAATAAAATATTACCTGCAAAAGAGATTGTTAAAGAATTAATTTATGAAACTGAACTTGCTTTAAATAAAGCTCCTAATCTTATTTGATAATTAAAAACACGTTTCACTTCAAAGTGGAACGTGTTTTAATTTTATAATCCCGGAAAATCAAGAGTTGAAAATAAATCATTTAAAGTTTCATTTCTTCTTATTTTTTGAATTGTACCGTCCGAATGTAATAATAATTCTTGATGTCTGAGTTTACCGTTATAATTAAATCCCATTGAATGTCCATGAGCTCCTGTATCATGTATAACAATCAAATCACCTTTTGAAATTTTCGGTAATTTTCTGTTTATTGCAAATTTATCATTATTTTCACATAAAGAACCCACAATATCATAAATTTCAGTTTCATTTGTATCTTCCTTGGAGCAAACTGTAATTTCATGATACGCACCGTATATTCCGGGTCTCATTAAATCTGCCATACAAGCATCTACACCTATATATTTTTTATAAATATTTTTATGATGTATAACTTTTGTTACCAAGTATCCATATGGTCCGGTAATTGCTCTTCCGCATTCAAAACTCAATTGAGTTTTTTCAAATCCGCTCATCATTGATTTAAACAACTCATGAGTTCTTTTTCCCAATTCAAATAGATTTACAGCTCTATCATAAGGATGATAAGGTATTCCTATTCCTCCACCGAAATCTATAAAATCTACAATTACATTAAATTTTTCTCTTATTTCAATTGCCAACTCAAACAACATTCTAATATTGGCTATTAATACATCCAATGTTAATTCTGATGAAACAATCATCGTATGTATGCCTATAAACGGTATTTTAAGTTTTTTAGCTATTTGTACACTTTCAAGAAGTTGTTCTTTAGTCATTCCATACTTTGCATCTTCAGGCTTTCCTATGAAATTATTTCCTATGGATACTTTATTTCCCGGATTATACCTAAATGAAATTTTTTCCGGAATAATTTTTAATCTTTCCAAATCTCCAAACATTGATATATCATCCAAATTAATAATAGCTCCTAAAGAATTTGCTTTTATAAATTCTTCATCGGCAGTATTATTTGATGAAAAAACAATTTCCTTGCCTTTTAATCCTACAGCTTCTGCCAAAATCAACTCTGCCATCGAACTGCAATCTGCACCTATACCCATGTTATGTAATAATTTTAAAATCCAAGGATTAGGTGTGGCTTTTACTGCAAAATATTTATAAAAATTTGAGCACCAAGAAAAAGATTTTTTAAAATTATTTATATTATCTTCAATACCTTTTTGATCATATATATAAAAAGGAGTGCCATATTCTTCTGCAATTTTATATAAACGATGTTCTGTAATAGGTAATTTTTTCAGAACCATAAATAAGTCCTCCTAAAATATTTTGTTTTATTTTAACACAAGAAATAAAGAAAGAAACACTTCAAGTATTTCTTTCTTTATTTTTCATCAAATTATATAAAATTTTTACAACTTCTTTTGCACTTTGTACGGTATTTGCTCCACAGGCTTCAGCCATTTGTTTCCTTTTTTCGGAATTTTGCAAAATACTTTCTACCGCTTCCGACAACTCTCCACGTTTAACCCACAATGCACAACCCTTATTAACCATGTAAGATGCATTTGCTCTTTCTTGTCCCGGCAAAGTATTTACAAGTACCATAGGTAATTTCAACATCATGGCTTCAGTACAGCTCAATGCCCCGGGTTTAGTTACCAAAATCTCACTTCTTTTCATTATTTCTGCAACTTTATTTGTATAACTATGTAATTCCACAGGATGTATCAGATGTTCCGACAATGCCGATACATCTTCATAGAGACTAATATTTTTACCTGTAATAACAATAAATTTTTTTATTTCTTTTACTTTATCCAAACGTTTTAAATTATCGGTTATATCTCCAAGTCCCAATCCTCCACCCATCAAAAGTACAGTTCCTTTTTCAGGTGTTATATTGTCCGAAACTTCATAAAACGACTTTCTTATCGGTATCCCGGTAGAATAAATCTTATTTGAATCAATTCCATAATTTTTTAGATGTTCGGCCAAATTATCGGTTGCTACGCATAATGCATCCAATTCTTTATCTATCCACAGTTGATGTATATCAAAGTCGGTAATAACACCCAACAGCGGAATTTTTATTATTTCTTCTTTTTTCAATAAATTTGCGGCAGCAGCCGGAAACGGATGAGTAAATATTAAAGCATCAGGATTTAATACTTTAATTAATTTTTTCATTCTGTTTTTAAAACTCCAAGAAACTAAAATTTGTGAAGTTTCTCCAAAACGACTTTTCTGCGAATTACTATATAAACTGTCATAAAGTTCCGGAAATAATTCAATCATCTTCAAGTACGATTTTTTTATCATTGAATCAATAGAAAAAAAATCTCTTGAAACAAAATCTAAAACTCTTACACTATCTTGCGGATGTTCTTCCTTGATTGCTTCTGCAATCGCTCTTGCAGCTTGACTGTGTCCTGTCCCTATACTTGCCGTTAAAATAAAAAAACGACGAGATCTTTGTTTTTCCATTAATATCACATTCCATTTCATAAGCTTTTTTAATTATAGAGGAAAGAGCTGCAAAGGTAAAGAAATTTAAAATCTTTTATAAAATTAAAAAGCAACACCGCGCTGTGCAATGTTGCTCTTTAATTCTATATTACATTATTTTGCATTTACTTTTTCTTTCAACTGCTTGCTTACACGGAATGCAGGAGCCTTAGATGCAGGAATCTTAATCGGCTTCTGTGTTGAAGGATTGTGACCTTCTCTTGCTTTACGTTCACGAACTTCAAATGTTCCGAATCCGATTAACTGAACCTTTTCTCCTTTTACCATAGCATCTGAAATAACATCAATAACTGCTTTAACTGCTTTTTCAGCGTCTTTCTTTGTCATTTCAGACTTCTGTGCTACTGCCGTAATCAATTCCGTTTTATTCATATTTAAACATCCTCCTTGAATTAAATGCGATTATATTCACTTAACAAAAATATAATAACATTTTCTGTCTTTTATAGAACACGGACTATAAAAAATAAAAATTAACAAATATAATCGCTTATACAAGCACTTTCAGTCGCCAGTGCCCTATGGAACTGACTTTCTACTGAATTATACACGTTATATCATCTCTTGGCAAGGATATTTGCATTTTTTATGCTTTAAATCTGATTTTTTTATATATATCAATCTTCAATCAGCTCTTAATGCTTAATTTTCTTATAATTTTCGCTAATTTATTTCCTATTTTCGGTATTCTTACTACATCATCTTCTTTTACCGCTTTAATCAAAATAATTGATGCAACATATACTACAATACCTGCAATTATTGAAAATACTGTCGGTATAGTATTTCCTTTTACTATACTATGCAATCCGTTATAAACTCCATAAACTGCCGCACCCATAATGAAAGCTGAAATAAATATTTTTATTGTATGAATCCAATCCATCATATATTTTCTGTATTTATACAAAAATATAAGATTTAAAACAGCTGCAACACCAAAGTCTGCATTTGTTGCCCATGCAGCTCCAAGTACTCCGAAACAAGGTATCGCGGTTAAATTCCACGATAAAACAACTTTCACGGTAGCACTTATAACCATGTTTATAAAAGGTATTGAAGTTTTGCCCATACCTTGTAGTACACCTGTTGTTACTTGTTGAATTCCTAAAAGAAATATACCGAAACTCATTACTGCTATGGATGGTCCTGCATCCGGAATAGCATAAAGCATCGTCGAAATAGGAGTTGCAATTACACACATTCCTATAAAAGAAGGAATTGTAACAAGATTTGATAAACGAATTGCGGTATCGGTTCTTGAGATAATAACTTCTTCTTTTTTTTGTGCTATAGCTTCAGAAATTACAGGAACAAGGCTTGCAGCAAGTGATGCTGTTACAATGGTAGGCATATTCACTAGTGATGTTGCCATACCGGTCAAATATCCGAACAATGTTGTTGCTTGTTCGACATTGTATCCTGCTACTTCCAATCTCTGCGGAACTATAAATAAATCTATATTTGAAACTATAGGAAGCATAATATTTGCTAATGATACAGGTATTGCCAAAACTAAAAGTCTTTTTATAATTTCAAAACTTCCTTGAGGTTTTATACTTAAATCTTGTTCATGTGCCAATTCATTTCGCCAATTGCGTGTAGTATAGAAAAATGCAATCAAAACCATTATTCCCATGAAGGCACCGGGAGCCGCACCAAGTGTTGCTCCTGCAGCACCGAATTCCAATCCATAAGGTAATAATATAATTGCAAAAATAATCATGGCCGCTACTCTGACTACTTGTTCTATAATCTGAGACACTGCAGTAGGTGTCATTAATTGCAATCCCTGGAAATAACCTCTCAATGTTGCAAGCATAGTTGCACAAAAAATAGCCGGAGATAAAGCTAAAAGTGACCAGTAAGCTCTTTCATCACGAACCATACCGGAATCAACCAACCATTGTGCGCCGAAAAATAAAAGAACACTGAAAAACAATCCGGTGGCCGCCAACGATATCATTGATATACGGAAAACTTTTTGACCACCAAGATAATCATGTATGGCATTTCTTTCCGCAACCATAATTGAAATCGCAACAGGTAATCCTGCAGAAGATACAGATAAACACAGCAAATAAATAGGATATGCCATTTGGTATAATCCTATACCTTCACCGCCGAGCAATCTTGATAAGTATATACGACTGAATGCACCTATAAATTTTACAATAATACCTGCTACGGCTAAAACCATAGCACCTTGTATAAAAGTATTTTTACGCACTTTTTCACCTATGAATTTCTTTCAATATTTTATCAATAAATTCTGATATCCAATCCGTTATATTTTCTTGAATAGCAGCTTTATTAATTCTAACACGAGCAGGAGAACCTGGCAAAATATGTATTTTCATAAGGATTTCTTTTGGAAGATTCATCCAATTTATTTTTTTCAGACACTCTTCTGCTGCCCATGTAATCAATACAGTCTTACCTTCATCCATTATCGAACCGATCCCCAGTTCACTTGCTTTAATACGCATTTCTGCAATTTTAAATAATCGCTTCACAGGCTCTGTAGGAGTACCGTATCTATCAATTACTTCATCAATGAAATCATTTAATTCTTCTATAGATGTAACGGACGACAGTCTATAATAAATTTCCATTTTACTGTTATCATTATCTATATAATTTTTATCCAAATACGCTTCTTGCCTGAATTCAATCATTGCGTGATGAATTTTTTTAGGTATTGGAGTTTTATATATTTTTGCGCGAAGTTTAGATACTTCTTCTTCCAACATATTACAATATGTAGAAAACCCTATATTGTAAATATTTCCATGTTGTTCTGAACCTAAAAGATTTCCTGCACCTCTTATTTCCAAATCTCTCATTGCAATTTTAAATCCGCTACCTAGTTCCGTAAACTCACGAATTGTATTTAAACGCTTTTCGGCAACTTCCGAAAGAACTTTATCTTTTCTATAAAAAAAGTATGCTTTAGCAATTTTATCGGATCTTCCGACTCTACCTTTCATTTGATAAAGCTGAGATAATCCCATAAAATCGGCATCATAAATAATAATGGTATTTGCATTAGGTTGGTCTAATCCATTTTCTATAAGTGTAGTACATAATAATACGTCATATTTATCTTGATAAAAATCAAACATGACTTTTTCAAGTTCACTGCCTTTCATTCTTCCATAAGCTACACCTATACGTACTTTTCCCTTAAATATTTTTTCAAGCCTGTCTTTCATCATATCTATACTTTCGATACGATTATAAACAAAATAAACTTGGCCGTTTCTTTCCTTTTCTCTTAAAACCGCTTCTTTAACAATATCTTCATTGTATTCAATTACATATGTTTGTACTGCATGCCTGTTCTGAGGTGCTTGCGTAATTGCAGCCATATCACGTACTCCGGATAAACTCATATGTAAAGTTCTCGGTATAGGTGTTGCAGATAAAGTAAGTATATCAATTCCGCTTGTCAATGACTTCCATTTTTCTTTTTGAAATACTCCGAAACGTTGCTCTTCATCTACAACCAAAAGTCCTAACCTTTTGCAATTTATAGACTTTGATAAAACACTGTGAGTACCTATCAAAACATCTATTTGCCCTGATTTCAAACCAGATAATATCTTATTTTTTTCACTTGTTTTTACAAAACGATTTAAAAGTTGAACATTAACTCCGAATTTATTCATTCTTTCTGAAAAAGTTTTAAAATGTTGACTTGCCAAAACCGTTGTAGGGCAAAGTACTATAGATTGATATCCGCTCATTACACATTTAAATACGGCACGCATTGCAACTTCAGTTTTACCGAACCCTACATCTCCACACAAAAGCATGTCCATAGGTGTGGAAGATTCCATAGATTTTTTTATTTTTTCCGTTGCAGATAATTGATCGGGGGTTTCTACATATTCGAAAGCATCTTCAAATTCAATTTGCTCACTGCTGTCAGGTAAAAAAGAAATCCCTTTTGCTAATTGACGCTCTGCATATACTTTTAATAATTTTTCCGCCAATTCTTTTATGGATTTTTTTGCTTTATTTCGAATTCGTTCCCATTGAATACCGCCCATTTTATTTAAAGCAGGAACTTTTCCTTCCGGACCTATGTATTTTTCAAGCGTTCGTATTTTTTCCATAGGTAAATATAATTTATCATCACCTGCATACTGTATTGTTACATAGTCACGATGAATACCGTCAATTTCTATAGTATTGACCCCTATATATTTTCCTATTCCATGAGATCTCTGAACTACATAATCCCCGACTTTCAAATCTGAAAAGTATCGTACTTGTTTCCCTTGAGAAAATTTAGCAAAACGTTTTTTCTTATGTTTACCGAAAATATCTCCCGCAGAAAATACAACAAAAGATGAAGAAGGTACTTCAAAACCTCCTGATATTGTTCCGTTTGTAAGGTATACTTCACCGTTTTTTATTTCTTTTGATATATTTATTCCGAAATCGGAAAATAAATTTTGTAATTCTTTATAAATTGAAATACTTGGAGCTAAAACAATAACACTCCATTTTCTTTCAAGCAATTTTCTTAAATCTTCTATAAAAATCTGAATTTGTCTTTGATAATTCGTAACGGTCTGACCGTCCCAATTAAAAGATGATTGTATTTCTATTCCTTCAATTTTTTGTTTTAAAAGTGAAAAGAATGTACATTTTCCTATATTTTCTTTTTTGTTTAAAATATTGATTACGTAATTCCAGTCAAATGCTTTTTCTTTGTTCTCTTTTTCCTCTTTAAAATATTTCTTTAACTGTTCTTTACATCTTGACGGTTCATCAAAAATCAAATGACTGTTATTTAAATATGAAAATATACAATCATCAATTTCCATTCCTATAGTTACAGGAAATATAGTAGCTTTATTTAAACCGCTTACAGATCTTTGAGTATCTTTATTAAAATACCTTATATTATCTACAACATCTCCAAAAAATTCAATTCTTATCGGATTTTCCTCATTTATTGAAAATATATCAAGTATATCTCCTCTTATAGAAAAATGCCCTACTCTCTCAACTTGATCTACACGTTCATATCCCAAATCAACTAATTTGTTTAATATTCTTCCACGAACAATTTCATCTTGAAGAGAAATTGTCCATGTCTTTTGAATTACATTTATTTTAGACGGTATTTTTTGCATTACCTCTACTATTGATGCTATCACAACTACATCTTTATTATCGTATAATGCCGCTAAAGATTGTACTCTGTCCCTTAATCTTTCCGTACTGCTATATGTAACTTCAAAATTTACCTTATCCATAATCGGGAAAAATAAAACTTGTTTTTCCGGCATAAAAAACTTAATATCTTGATTCCATAAGAATATATCTTTCTGTTCAGGAACAATAATCAATGTAGAATTATTATTTTTTAAAATTGAGGTAAGATATGCTTTTTGCGCTCCAAAAGCGCCGGATATCATATTTATTTTACCGGCGTTGTATTTATTTAAATCATTTTTTATGTAAGATTTATTATTTAAAAAATCAATAATCTCTTTACCTGCATATAAATTTACTTCATAATCATCTTTTTTTATTTTTCCTAAAATATTTTTTGATGGAAGAGTTACTACATTGGCATATTCCGTCTTATCATTCATAAAATCCACCTTTACCACTGCAATTTATATTTGATTACATCTTCATAACCGTTAAGCTCTTCTATTCTATTTTTTATAGTTTGATTTTTAAATTTAAATTCAGGTCGTATATCACATAGCGGAATCAAAACAAAAGCTCTATCCCAAAAAAACGGATGCGGTATTTTTAATGTTTTCGTATTTACATATACATCATCAGCATAAATAATATCTAAATCCAATGTCCGAGGTCCCCAATGTACAATTCTTTTTCTTCCAAATTCTTTTTCGACCGAAAGCAAATATTTCAACAATAAATCCGGTCCTTTATCAAAATCAATTTCTATTACAGAATTTAGAAATACAGGTTGATCTGTTTTACCCCATGGTTTTGTTTTATAAAGTGCAGATTTCGAAATAATTTTACAACCTTTACATTCCAAACTTTTACATGCGCATTTAAATATTTCTTCACTTGCACCTTGATTGGATCCCAATGCTATATAGTACTTCATATCTCACGCTTCTTTTGTATGGTAATAACTATGTCATCCAATATTCCTTGAATCGGTGCTCCGGGTTTATGTACGGATGTTGTTACTGCTTTAACATCGGAGTAATTATTTAATATCTCTTCATTTATTTTCCCCGCAAGTCTTTCCAGCAGTTTGCAAGAATCCTCTTCCACAATTCTTTCCACTCTTTTAAAGACCTCTGCATAATTAACAGTTTTTTCTAATGAATCTGTTTCAGATGCTTGAGATAAATCCAATTTCATAATTAAATCAACATATATACGTTGTCCTATTCTTCGTTCTTCTTTATCTGTTCCATGATGCCCGAAGAAAGACATATTTTTTAAAAAAATCTCATCCATTTTACACCTTCGTCGACAAAGCATTCCACATTTTTATCAATCTTGCATTTAAAGCTACATTATGCACCCTCATTATAGTACATTTTTTCGTTATTCCCCAAATACTTACAGCACCTGTTCCTTCATCTCTTTCATCTACAGGTAAATCGAGCACGGTTCCTATAAATCGTTTGCGACTAACACCTAAAAGCCAGGGATATTTATATTCACATGTAAGTTCATCAAGTCTTTTTAAAATCTCTAAATTTTCTTCTGAATTCTTATTGAAACCTATACCCGGATCCAAAATAATTTGTTCTTCATCAATTTTATGTTTAGCTGCAATTTCTAATGATTTATCAAAAAATGATTTTAAACAATCAATAATATCCCCATTGTAAATATCATCTTTTTGATTATGCATTATAATCACCGGTACATTTTTATCTGCAACGACATCTGCCATTTCTCCATTATCAT
>QWCD01000317.1_pt1 | contig 15676 bp, 17 predicted proteins | sample 1972461 | NCBI WGS metagenome assembly QWCD01 (sample SAMN09866717, study PRJNA288562) | Human vaginal metagenome isolate term4_vaginal, whole genome shotgun... | isolation source: vagina | host: Homo sapiens | place: USA: California | reverse complement strand
ATTAAAAATTACATTAAAAAACGATTCAAATTAAAACATAAATATCAGATATTTAAAAAAAATACTTAAAATCTAAAAAAATATCTTGACAAATAAAATAACCTTTTATAGAAAATATATATATATAAATTTTATTATCAAATTATTCTTAATAACAAAAATATTTAAGTAAAATAATAAATTATAATATATAAAGGGGGAGATTTTTTTGAAAAAAGGATATTTAGGTTTTTTATTTTTAATTTCTTCTTTAAGTTCTTTTGCAGTAGAACAAGAAGTAAAATTAGCACCTACAACAGTAGATGGACGCTCTAGTTATAATGGCTCTGTTACAGAAAATGAAATAAAAAATATTGTTGTTATTACAAAAGAGGAAATTCAGAAAAAGCAACATAAAGATTTACTCTCTGTTTTTGAAGATTCTCCTATGACGATGGTAACACATACACAAGCAGGACCTTTGATTGCTTTACGTGGAAGCGGAGAAAAAACGGTAATGCGAGTAAAAGTGCTTTTAGACGGAACTTCTATCAATACGGTAGATGATTCTATGGGAGTCATTCCCTTTAATGCAATTCCGGTAAGTAGTGTTGAAAAAATAGAAATTATTCCGGGAGGAGGAATTACCTTATATGGTAGCGGAAGCTCCAGTGGGGTTATCAATATTATTACAAAATCAGGAAAAATGAAAGATTATGGTGTCGTTAATGTAACATCAAGTTCTTTTAACACTTATAATGTAAATATGAGTAAAGGCTTGAAGTTAGGAAAAAATATTTTTGCAAATGTGGCAGTGGAAGCAGAAAAAGGAAAAGGATATCGTCAAAAAGAAGAACATAAAAAATATAATGTTCTAGGAGGGTTTCATTTTCGTCTGAATGACAAAAATTCTATACGTATTTATGGAAGCCAGTATAAAAATGATGAAGATAACACGAACGAACTTAGTATATATGACTTGAAGCGGAACCGAAGAAAAGCAGGAGATACTTTATCGAAAGTAAAATCGGATAGACATACTTTTGGTGTGGACTACCAATATAATCCAAGTGAAAAGCTTCATTTCACAGCCAATTACAATAGCTCGAAATTTTCAAGAGATATTACTCAAGATGCGAGACCAAGTCTTACTTTTTTACCTTCTATTGATTTCTTTGACAATGCTTTTGCAGATTCTGATTCAAGAATTGACTTAGTATTACGTAATGTTTCTCAAAGATTGGAAGGACGATTCGAGGAAAATATTGATAATGCAAGAGGAAAGTTAGACTATTCTTATGCGAATAATAAAGGAAAATTCACTTTTGGATATGACTATACTTCTCATCATTTAAAAAGAGTTTCTACTACTGTAAGTGCTCCATATAATGAATATCGTGATATTGGTTTGTTAATACATAAGAAGCATGATAGAGCTTTTTCGGAAGAGAGATTGAAAGAAAATCCGGATATGATTATAGGCTATTCTACGATTGCAGCAGATAGTATGTATAATAATCCGGAAGACTATTTTTTAAATGGAAAGATAGGGGAAAAAGGTATAGAAGATTTTTATATAAAAAAAAATAAATTCTCATTGGAAGATAAATTAGCGAAGAAACTCTATAAGTATGCAACTCCGGAAATGATAGCTGATTACGAAAAAAAGAAAGGAACAGCAGAAGAAAAAGGAGTAACGTCATTAGTTATGGAAATTTTTAAAAGTGGGGTAGATCCTATGCCAATGATGATTGATATCAATCGATGGTATCAAACCGATTTTAGAAAAGAAAAGGTTTTTTCTCTGATAGATCAAAATAAATTAGTGGAGAAAGATGGGAAAAAAGGAGTGTATGTAAAAAATCCAGCTTCTAAGGAAAATACATTTTTTGAAATCAACGAAAACACTACCTTTGAGGACTTTGCACGAATACACGAAACTTTAAATTCACCACCTATTACAAGCTCTACTTTTGTATCTTCTAGAATTGATACGAAAAAAACAACAGACTCTTTTTATTTACATAATGATTATTCTCTTACTGATAATTTTGATATAGGATTGGGATTACGATATGAAAAATCGAAATATTCAGGAACAAGAAAGACATTGACGAATCAAATCATTAAAATGAACCCCGGAGTAGATAGAAAGAAGTTTGCAGATTCTGCTAGTGAAACTTTAGATTTATACACTCAGACCTCCGATGTTGTGTATACAGAAAGAACAGATAGAGGACAAGATCAACCGGGATTCATGATTTTGGAAAAACTTAGAAGATTAAAAGAGCTAAGAGAAACAGGACAAACTATTATTCCAATGGTAAATTTAACAACACAATATAGAAAGACAGAGGAAAATATTGGAGGAGATATTTCTTTCTCTTACAAATTAAATGATACCAATCGTATGTATGTAAAATATGAGAGAGCTTTTAATACACCGTTACCAACTCAAATGACAAATAAAACCTTTGACCCTATCCATAAAGTTCGAGTTTATTGGGAAAGTGGAATTAGAACAGAGAAGATGAATAATTTTGAAATTGGTTTTCGAGGTATGTTACGAAAAAATATTAGTTTTTCGGCAGCTGCTTTTTTAAGTGATACTTATGACGAAATTATTTCGGTAGTAAAAGATGGAAATTCTCATCAAACCAGAGAATGGAGATTTATCAATTTGGATAAAACCAGAAGATTAGGATTGGAACTTCAATCAGAACAAACGTTTGACAAGTTACGATTGAAAGAATCCGTTACGTATATTCATCCTAAAATTTTAGCAAATAATTATAAAGATGAAGTGATGAGAATTGCAAATGAGCAAATGACTCATCTTATTGATGGAAGAAGAAAATCGATTCGACAATATTTTAATAATAGTGATATGAAAAAGATGAAAGAAAAAGAACGAATTATAGCTGCAATAGACCATTTCTATCAAGAGGAATTTTATCAAAAAAATATTGCTGATAAAGAAAAAATCAACCATTTCATTGAAGAATATGTACAAAAAAATATCAATCCTTTTATTGATAACAGTAGTGATGTAGATAATGAAACAAAAAAATATTTGAAAGATGGAATTAAAAATAATTTGGAAAATGATAGAAATTATGTCTCTATTATTCGAGAACAATATGACTATGAATACTCTTTAACCAGTAGAACCTGCAAGAGTGTATGAAATTATAAAGACAAAGGTTCCTGCTCATTTTGTTTCTGATATTTATGGAACATATCATTGCACAGAAGATTTCTCCATTAAATTTGGTGTGAATAATATCTTTAATCATCAATATAATTTAAGACAAGATTCTTATACTGCAACTCCGGCTCCCGGTAGAACATACAGTGCAGGATTTAGTTATCGATTTTAACCATATTAAAAGCCATTGATACAATTTCAATGGCTTTTATAGTAAACTATTTTTTGTACAAAAAACATATAAAGGAAAGTTCACCGTCAATGCTAAACAACGATTTCTTTTCTAAAAAGGATATTTTGTTACAAGGAGAAAGAAATGGTAAGAAATGCAGAAGATTTAGAATTTTTAGCTTTTATTATACCTGAATAGGAAAAAGGGAGGACTCTATACATCCTCCCTTTGATTTTAATAATATACTTTATACAGAGTTAAACCTTTTGCAGGAGCTAAAAATCCTGCTTTTTGTCTCGCTTTTGATTGAAAAATAGAAATAATATCTTCTTTTGTTTTCTTTCCTTCTCCCACTTCAATGAGAGTCCCGACCAAAATTCGTATCATATTTTGTAAAAAACCATTTCCAACAAAACGAAATAAAAGACCGAACTCTGTTTCTTGAATCTCGATCCTATCGATTCTACGAATGGTAGATTTCTTTGTTTTTTTCAAAGAGGAGAAGGCAAGGAAATCATGCTCTCCCAGAAAATATTGGCTGCTTTCTTTCATTTTTTCGATGTCTAATTGTATAGGGCAGTACCAAGTAACATTTCTATGAAATACACTTGGTTTTTGAAGAGAAATTTCATAATGGTATTCTTTTGTTTTTGCATGAAAACGACTATGAAAGAGTTCCTCTACAAAGTGAGCATGAAAAATACGAATATCTTCCGGAAGATATTGATTGCAATATTCTTCAATTTCTTGTGGAGATTTTCCGGAAGGGAGATGAACATTTGCAATCTGTTCTTTTGCATGAACACCTGCATCCGTTCTTCCGGAAGCAATGACAGAAACTTCTTCCGGATTTAAGGCAAAGAGTCTTGCCAATACTTGTTCTATTTTTCCTTGAATCGTTTTTTCCCTTTGTTTCTCTCCGAGACGTTGCCAACCTAAATATCTGGTTCCCTCATATTCTATGGAAAATCGAAGATTAACAAATTCCATAAGAGTTTCCGATTTCAATATACTTCTTCATAACTTCACAAGCTTCTTTAAATCTTTTTTCTTCTCTTTCATTTAATGGAAGTTCTAAAATTTCTTCTACCCCATTATTTCCAATGATGGCAGGAACTCCTGTGTAGAAACCGGATTGTCCGTATTCTCCTTCTAGATATGCACTACATGGAAGAACTCTTCTTTCATTGTGGAAAATAGCTTTCACAAGGTTTGCACAAGTACATCCGATTCCAAATTCTGTGGAACCTTTTCCGGCGATAATATCCCAAGCTGTTCTTACTACTTGTTTTTCCAAGTCTAATAAATCAACATCTTTAAATTGTTCCGGATGTGTTTTTACATAGTCTAAGAAAGGAACTCCATGGATAGTAGCACTGGAATAATTTGCAACTTGTGTATCTCCGTGCTCTCCTAACATGAAAGCTTGAATCACATGGCTATCAATATTTGTTGTTTCACTTAAAATTCTTCGTAATCTAGCACTGTCTAATCCTGTTCCGGTACCAATGACTCGATGTTTAGGGAAACCTGATAATTGTCTTACAAAGTAAGTTACAATGTCAACAGGATTTGTGATAACCACAAAAATTCCATTGAATCCGGCTTTTACAACATCGGGAACAAAACTTTTGATTGCTTCCATAGATCCTTTTAACTCTTCCAATCTTTGATTATTTTTTGTTAGGCTTCCTACACTGATGACGATGACATCCATTTCAGATAATTCTTTGATTCCGCCATCTTTGATGATAGTTCTGTGAGGAAGAAAACTCACGGTATCCATACAGTCAATGGCATATCCCTTTGCTTTTTCCGGAAGAATATCCATCAATACCATTTCATCACAAACACCTTGCAATAACATAGCCAAAGCACAGTGACTTCCTACGTGTCCAATTCCAACAATTCCAACTTTTTTTGTTTGTAACATAATCATACTCCTTTCAAGTAAAATATTCATTGTAATTCTATTATATCATAAATTTTTGAGATAAAAAATATTTTCTTGATGCTATGGAAATGTGCTATAATGAAAGGAATTAAGTGTGGAGGAAAAACAATGGTTTATTTATTTTTTGCTCTTTATGGAGAGGCAAAACCCTTTATAGAAAAATGGAAATTAAAAAAACAAAATCAATATACAAAATATCAGGTCTTTGAAAGAGAGAGTTTCTGCTGTGTGGTTACAGGAGTAGGAAGTATGAAAATGGCAATTCACACTACACATTTTCTTTCTTCTAGGAATTTACAGGAAGAAGATATTTTTTGTAATGTTGGAATTGCCGGAACAAAAGCTTCTCATTTTGACAAAGGGGAACTCTATTTCATTCATAAGATTCACTCGAAAGAGAGCGGACGAGATTTTTACCCTGAACTTGTATATAGACAAAAATACCAAGAGGCTAGTTTAGAAACTTTTTCTAAAGTAGTTGAAAAAGAGGAAGAAATACAGGAAGATTTAGTGGATATGGAAGGAGCTGCTTTTTTTGAAACTTTACATTTTTTTGCGAAGAAAAAGCAAATTTTTCTTTGGAAATGTGTTTCGGATTTTTTAGATGGCGAAAGAGTGAAACCGGAGGACTTATTGAAGAAACATTGTGATACTTTGGCTCTATTTTTCGAGCAATTTCATAGAGTGGAAAATAGGGAAAAGGAGCTTTTTCAGAAAAAAAGAAGAGATTTGGAGGAAAGATTGTGGAAACATCTTTTTTGTTCCGAAACGATGAGAATACAAGGAAAAGATTTACTTCACTATGCAGAATTATCGGAAAAAAATGTAGAAAAGATGATTCAAAAATATTTAAGAAAAGAAGTGAAAACAAAAACAGAGGGGAAGAAGTATTTTGAAGACTTACGAAATGAAATCTTGGAATTCTAATTTTTCACATATTTATGTAGAAAAAGAAGTGATGAATTATGAGAGAACGAAAAAAATAATAGAGAAATTCCCAAAGGCAGTTGTCATACCGATTGAGAGGTATCAAGATGTATTTCATCCGGTGGGTCAGGAATTTTCTTATCAAAAACAAAGTCAAAAATTGATTTTAGCAAAGAAGCAAGATAACTTTCTTTATAAAGGGGCAAAGGTTTGCGAGAGTTTTCAAAATCATCATTTTTACTATACTAGTTTTTTCTTAAATTGTATCTATGATTGTGATTATTGTTATCTACAAGGAGTCTATTCTTCTGCCAATCTTGTTATCTTTGTGAATTTAGAAGATTTTTTACAGGAAGTAAAACAACTTTTAGAAGAAAAAAAAGAACTATACTTGTGTATTTCGTATGATACAGATTTATTAGCTTTTGAAGGAATTACTTCCTTTGTAGAAGAGTGGTATGATTTTAGTTTGGAGCATCCTAGTTTAAAAATTGAACTCCGAACAAAAAGTGCAAAAGTCTTAGATTTTTCTAAGAAAAAATATAATCCTAATTTTATTCTAGCATGGACTTTATCTCCAGAAAGTACGAGTCAAATTTTTGAGAAGAAAACACCTAATTTGGAACATCGTTTAGAGGCAATTCAAAAATGGCAAAGACAAGGTTTTATAACTCGACTTTGTTTTGACCCCATTTTTTGGAAAAAAGACTTTCAAGAAGAGTATAGAAACTTTTTGAAAAAATGTTTCTCTAAATTAGATCAGGAGAAAATTTTAGACATTAGTGTCGGAACTTTTCGAGTGTCTAAGGAATATTTGAAAAAAATGAGGAAACAGAATCCCAATTCTCTATTACTTGCCTATCCTTTTGTTTGTGAAGAAGGAGTGTATAGTTATCCAAGAGAAATACAGCAGAAAATGTTTTCTTTCGTAGAGGAAGAACTCTTACAATATATTGAAAAGGAAAAGTTATTCATTGGAGGGAAAATATGAAGATTTTAGTGACAGGAGCTACTTCCGGAATTGGAAAAGCTGTCGTAGAACGATTGTTACAAGAGGGAAATCAAGTTACAGGGGTGGGAAGAGATTTCCAAAAATATCCAATCGAACATGTATGCTATCAAAAATATTCTTGTGATTTTAGAAAAATGGCAGAGATGGAAACATTATTAAGAATAGTAGCAAGAGAAGAGTGGGATGTCGTGATATTAGTGGCAGGGTTAGGATATTTTGCTCCTCATGAAGAAATTCATTTCTCAAAAATTCAGGAAATGGTACAGGTAAATTTAAGTTCTGCTATGATGATAGTCCAAGCAACTCTTAGAAATTTAAAAAAGAAAAGAGGGCAGATTATTTTTGTTTCTTCCGTAACGGCTACCAAAGCAAGTCCTATGGGAGCTGCGTATTCTGCAACAAAAGCAGGAATTTCTCATTTTGCAACAAGTCTTTGGGAAGAAGTTCGGAAGTATGGAGTGAGAGTCAGTGTGATAGAGCCCGATATGACAAAGACAGATTTCTATGAACATAACTCCTTTGATGTTGGAGAGGAAGCAGATAATTATTTGTTGGCAGAAGAAGTGGTGGATGCTATTTTCTTTTTATTATCTCAACGACAAGGTATGAATATTCGAAGAATAGAAGTGCAGCCGCAAAGACATAAAATAACACGTAAGGGGTAAGTGGTATTGTAGAAATTTACAAAACAAGGTATGATAATTTTATATCATCAATAAAAGGAGGAACAAACATGAAAAAAAGATTGTGGGCACTGTTACTTGCTATGTTATGCTTATGTATCGCATTGATTGGGTGTGGAAAGAAAAAGGAAGAAGTGGTATCAGATAAGATTAAGGTAGTAACAAGTAATTATCCTATGTATGATTTTACAAAAAGAATTGCAGGAGATACTTTAGAAGTTGTAAATTTAGTTCCACCGGGAACAGAGCCGCATGATTGGGAACCTAGTGTTCAAGATATCGCTCAATTAGAGGAAGCAAAGGCTTTTATTTATAACGGAGCAGGAATGGAAGCATGGGTAGAAAAAGTGTTAGAAAGTTTAAATAATAAAGAATTGTTAGTCGTGGAAGCCTCTCAAAGAGTGGACTTATTAAAGGCAGAGGAACATGAAGAAGAACATCATCATGAACATGAGCATGAACACGAACATGAGGGTCATGAAGAGCATCACCATCATCATGGAGAATGGGATCCTCATGTATGGTTGAGCTTAAGAGCTGCTCAAGTGGAAATGGAAAATATCAAAAATCTTTTAGTAGAAGTCAATCCGGAACAAAAAGAAGTATATGAAGAAAATTATCAAAAGGCTATAAAAGAATTTCAAAGCCTAGATGAAGAATACAAGACAGCTTTAGAAAGTTTTAAAGGAAAAGAAATTGTAGTAGCTCATGAGGCTTTCGCTTATTTATGCCGAGACTATGATTTGCATCAATTAGGAATTGAAGGAGTCTTTGCAGATTCAGAACCGTCTCCTGCTAAAATGAAAGAAATCATTGATTTTGTAAAAGAACATCAAGTAAAAGTGATTTTCTTTGAAACTTTGGCAAGTCCTAAGGTAGCAGAAGCGATTGCAAAGGAAACCGGAGCAAGTACAGATATGTTAAATCCATTGGAAGGACTAACAGAAGAAGAAATAGCTGCAGGTAAAGATTATTTATCTGTGATGAGAGAAAATTTAGAATCTTTGAAAAAGGCATTTGTAGAATAAGAGGGAAATGTGAAAACACTAATTCAAGTAGAACAAGGATATTTTCATTATCCGAAACAGGAGAAATTGTTGGAAAACATCAATTTTCATATTCAAGAGGGAGAATTTACTGCCATCATTGGAGCTAATGGAGCAGGAAAAACCACTCTTTTAAAATTATTATTAGAGCAACTATCCTTTCAACGAGGAAACATTACAAGAAAGTATCGACAAATTTCTTATGTCAGTCAAGCACAGGACAAGTTGCAGGAATCTTTTCCTGCAACAGTTTTAGAAGTTGTTCTTTTAAACTTACGTCAAGAGATTGGCTACTTTCATTTTACCAAGGAGAAACACCGAGAAAAAGCTAGAAAAGCTTTGAAAATGGTAGGAATGGAAAGATATGAAAAGCATTTGTTGAAAGAACTGTCCGGTGGGCAAAGACAGAGAGTGATGATTGCAAAAGCACTTGTTCAGGAGCCGGAACTTCTTATTTTAGATGAGCCGACAACCGGTTTAGATAAAAAATCGGTAGAAGATTTATTCGATACGCTAACGAATTTAAATCATGAAAAGGGAATGGCAATTCTCATGATTAGTCATGATTTGTTTCGAGTAAGAACTTGGTGTGAGCATATTTATCTTCTAGAGGAGGGAGAATTGTATGCTTCAGTATGAGTTTATGCAAAAAGCTTTTTTTGTAGGTCTTTTGTTATCTATTATTGTTCCATGCATTGGGAGTTTTATTGTTTTAAAACGTCTTTCCATGTTAGGAGATGCCCTTTCTCATGCTTCTTTGAGCGGAGTAGCTTTTGGCTTACTTCTTGCTTGGAATCCTTTGGTAGGGGCTTTTCTCGCTTGTGTGATTGCAGGACTAGGAACCGAATATCTACGAAAAAAAATTCCACAATATTCAGAAATTTCTATCGCAGTGATTACTTCCTTGGGAGTGGGTTTCGCTGGAGTATTATCCAGTTTTATTAAAAATGCCACTTCTTTTCATAGCTTTTTATTTGGAAGTATTGTGGCGATTTCTACTTTAGAAGTGATTATGATTACTTGTGTCAGTGTTTTAGTTCTTTTTCTTTTCTTGTTTTTTTATAAAGAACTTTTCTATATTGCCTTTGATGAAGAGGGAGCAAGAGTAGCAGGAGTGCCAGTGAATCGAATCAATTTTATTGTAGCGATTATCACGGCAATTACAGTTTCCATTGCCTCTAGAACCGTGGGAGCCTTGATGATTTCTTCTTTCATGGTTTTACCTATGGCAGCAGCAATGCAAGTAGCAAGAAGTTATAAGACTACAATCCTATTTGCCATCTTTTATGCGGTATGTTCGACTTTGTTGGGTTTAACTTTATCCTATTATTATGGATTAAAACCGGGAGGAACAATCGTTTTGTTATCGGTTGGAATTTTCTTCTGCAATGTGATTTGGAAAAGTATGATAGGCAGCTCTTCTTTTTTTAATATTTTCCAATAACCAGAACGATTGTTTCCGATTCTTTCGATGTAGGATTGCTCCTTTAAGAGAGAGATAATTCTCTCTAAAGTTCTTCTACTTATATTTAAATCTTCCATAATATTTTTATGTTTTGTGGTTGGGAATTGATTTAGATAGTCAAAGACTAGATAAAAATTATCATCTATCTTGCTGGCGGTATTCTTGGCGGTATTTAATGCTTCGAATTTAAGCATAATATCTTCACAGGTATTTTTATTCCATAATTATTACAGGCTTCACATATTTTTTCAATACCTCTACCCCAAGTTTCGATAAACCCAGCTCTAAAAAATCCATTTGCTATATTAGGATTGAATGGCTTAGATTCTATAGTTGTCAAACATATGTTTGACAACTATAGATAATGATTTATTATGGCAGAACATTTTTCTTATTTTGCTTATCTGTTTATGTTATAATTGTCTTACAAAAGAAATACAAAAAGGAGGTCGTCTTATGTCTGTTATTTCCTTGAGATTAAATGAGAAAGAAGAAAAATTATTAAAAGAATTTTCAGAATTTGAGGGCTTAGGTATTTCCTCGTATATAAAGAAAATTATTTATGAGCGATTAGAGGACGAATATGATATTCAATGTTTTGATAAAGCTTATGAAGAATATTTGGAAAGTGGAAAAAAATCTTATTCTTTTGATGAAGTTTTAAATGAATTGGGAATTGAATTATGAGATACCAAGTAGAATTTTCACAACAAGGAAAAAAGAACTCAAAAAACTAGATGCTTTTGCTCAGAAAATTATTATGAAATGGATTTCTAAAAATTTAATAAATACAGAAAATCTAAGAATACATGGCAAAGAATTAAAGGGAAATTTAAAATCATTTTGGAGATATCGTGTTGGAAATTATAGGCTATTAGCAGATATCCAAGATGAAAATATAACTATTTTACTCATTAAGATCGGGCATAGAAGAGAAATTTATGATAAAAAATGAAAAAAGGACTGATTCCTTGTATTATCTAGGAGTCAGTCCTTTTCTTTTAGAATTTAGAAAGCAGCAACGACACCGCCTTTGTATTGTTTTTCGATGAATTCTTTTACTTTTGGATTTTGAAGAGTTTTTACTAGTTTTTGTATATCTGCATTTTTTTCTTTTCCTACTTTTACTGCAATAACATTGGCATAAGGAGATTCTTTTCCTTCTAATAATAAAGCATCTTTTGTTGGATTTAGTCCAGATTCTAAAGCATAGTTTCCATTGATAAGAGCAGCATCGACATCAGCTAACACTCTTGGCAATTGAGCAGTCTCTACGGCCTTAAATTTAAAGTTATTTGGATTTTTTACAATATCAAATTCAGTAGCATAAAGATTTTTAGGATCTTTTAAAACTAATAACTTTTTATTATGCAGAAGAATCAAAGCTCTTCCACCATTGGATGGATCATTAGGAATTGCAATCGTTGCTCCCTTTTTTAAATTTTTTAAAGAAGCTGCTTTTTTAGAATATAGTCCAATCGGTTCCACATGAATTTTTCCGACAGAAGTTAACTTTAATTTTCTTTCACTTGCAAACTTTTGTAAGTAAGGAATGTGTTGAAAGAAATTGGCATCCAATTCTCCGTCAGATAAAGCTAAGTTTGGAGTTACATAGTCGGTAAATTCTACCACTTTTAAATCTACTCCTTGTTTTTTCAAATCTGCTTTTACAAAATTTAGAATTTCAGCATGTGGAACAGGACTTGCCCCAACTTTTAAAGTTCCCGCTAAAGCCAATGATGATAATACAACAAAACTTCCGATAGTAAATACTTTTTTTAACATAATCATACCTCCATAATTTTTTATTAACCTAATTTTTTCTTTCTTTGGTTGATAAACCAATTTCCAATCCATTGCGTTGCTTGCACAATAATTAAAAGAATCACAATGGCATAACACATAAGATCGATTTGAAACCTTTGATACCCATAACGAATTGCTAAATCTCCTAATCCTCCTGCTCCGATGGCTCCTGCCATGGAAGAATATCCAATTAAACTGATAATTGTAATCGTAATTCCATTGATAAGGGAAGAAGTCGCTTCCGGAATCATTACTTTTCGAATAATAGTCCAGTTAGAAGCTCCCATACTTTCACTGGCTTCGATTAGACCCGAATCAACTTCGAGTAAGGCACCTTCTATCATTCTTGCCACGAAGGGAGCGGTCCCAATTGCTAAGGGAACGATGGCAGCAGTAGAACCAATCGTTGTTCCTGTAATCACTCGAGAAAGTGGAAACAAGACTATCATTAAAATGATAAAAGGAAAGGAACGTAAGATGTTGATGCTTGTTTCTAATACTTGATGAAATTTTAAATGTTCCCATAGACCATTTTCTTTTGTAATTACTAATAAGATTCCAAAAGGAAAACCTAATAGTAGAGCAAATGCTGTAGAAAAGAATACCATGTACAAAGTTTCTAAGGTAGAAGTCCATAGCATATTAAAGAGCATTGTAAATCACCTCCACTTTTACATCTGCTTCCTGAAAGGCAGCGATTGCTTTTTCTTGTGCTTCTAAGTTTCCTGAAAGTTCTACATAAAGATGACCGACATTCATTGTGGCAAGGGTATCAATTTTTCCTGAAATAATACTAATATCGATAGCACAAGTTCGAATAATATTAGAAATAATCGGTTCTTCCGAAATGCTTCCCAAGAAATTTAATTTTAATAGCATATGTCCTTTTTTTCTTGTAAAGTTTTGTTCTTTCTTTTCAGGAACATAAGAAATGAGTTCTTTTGTAATTTCTGATGTTGGATTGGAGAAAATGTGATGTACCCCTCCTTGCTCTACAATTTTTCCCTCGGACATGACGGCAACCTTATTACAAATTTCTCGGACAACTTCCATTTGATGAGTAATCATAACGACGGTAAGAGAAAATTTCTTTTGAATTTCTCGCAATAAATCTAAAATCGATTTGGTTGTTTTCGGATCTAAAGCAGAAGTCGCTTCATCGGAAAGTAAAATATCAGGTTTATTAGCTAAGGCTCTAGCAATGGCAACCCTTTGCTTTTGACCTCCGGAAAGTTGACTTGGATAGTAGTTTGCTTTTTCACTCAGTTCCACAAGTTCTAATAACTCTTTTACTCTTCTTTGAATGTCTTCTTTTTTCCAATTTGCAATTTCTAAAGAAAAAGCAATATTTTCTGAAACGGTTCTGGAAGATAATAAATTAAAATGTTGAAAAATCATTCCTATCTTTTTTCTTTTTTCCAGTAATTGATCCTTAGAGAGAGAATTGATATTCACTCCGTCCATCCAAATTTCCCCGGAACTTGTTTCTTCTAAACGATTTAACATCCGAATGAGGGAAGATTTTCCTGCTCCACTCAGACCGATAATTCCAAAAATATCTCCTTTCTGAATTTCTAAGTTGATGTCTTTTACAGCATGGAAACCATTGTTGTAAATCTTATTGACCTGTTTTAGCTGTATCATAGCTGTTGCTCCTTTCAAAATAATTGTTGATTAAATTTGTATAAAAAAATCTCCATATAGAAATATGGAGATTTGAAGTCTTATAGGATTTTCTCTCCATCTGTCTGGAATTAGCACCACACTCTCAAAGTAGGTTGCTGAAGCATCATCGGGCCAGTCCCTCCGCTTCTCTGGATGGTATTCAGTTTTAATTTTTGATAGTATACTTTGTTTCTATTTTTTTGTCAACAAAAATTTTAAATCATTTTCCAACTATCGATATTTTTATCTAGAATCGGTAAAATTTCACTAATAGTATCAATATTGGTAAAGCGAACAGAAATGCAATTCTCTTCTTCTGTTAGAATACCATAGATGATACCTCTGTCAATATCTAATAAAGTCGTATATCCATTTTCCGACAAAAACAGTTTGAGATTTTGTTTGGCAGCATCTTGTATGGTTTGATAGAAAAAAGACTTCGCTTGAATAGGAGTATCAAAATGAGCCAGAATAATAGTATATCCTTGAAAATTGTTTTCAATAGTAATCGCATCATAAGAAGCATTTTGTCTACGGACCTTGCTTGTTGGAAAATTCTTTTGAATTTTAGGGATATCGTAATATTTTTTTACTTCTGTATCAAAGGAAAATGCGAATATCTGAATAGATAGAAGTAAAAAAATGAAAAAAAGAAATGTGATTTTTTTCATAGTTATGGTTCCTCGTTTCTAAGCTTTTGAATATTATATCAAATTTGATAAAAAAAAGAAACTATATTTTCATTGACACTCTTTGCAAAATATGTTAAAATTAGAAGGTATAAAAACTGATATTCCGCTTTTTTCTCAATAGTAGAAAGAATGAATATCTATGAGGAGGAAGAAATGAAAGAAAAATTAATTCAATTAGTAGAAAAAGACTATTTGAGAACTGACATCCCTCAATTTAAAGCTGGGGATACTATCGGAGTTTACTACAAAGTAAAAGAAGGAAACAAAGAAAGAGTTCAATTATTTGAAGGGGTTGTTATCCGAGTAAACGGTGGAGGAATTGCAAAAACTTTCACAGTAAGAAAAGTAACTGCTGGAATTGGAGTAGAAAGAATTATTCCTATAAACTCTCCAATGATTGATAAAATTGAAGTTCTTAAAGTCGGAAGAGTTAGAAGATCTAAACTTTATTATCTTCGAGGATTATCTGCTAAAAAAGCAAGAATTAAAGAAATCATTAAATAAGTTTTTCAAAAGAAAGGAGTCTTATAAAAAGGCTCCTTTTTATTTTGAAAATACTTTTTTCTTGACTGAAAATGTGGTAAAATATAGAAGATTAAGAAAATGAATGGAGTGAAATAAAAAATGAGAAATCATATTCTGTGGAATGTAATTATTTATGTCATTGTAACTTCTTTTTTCCTATATATTTGGTGGAAACAAAAGAAGTTAGCGGGAATCATAGAAAAATATCGAATTCAGTTTGGAAATTGGATCATTGAGAAATTTCATGTTCAAGCAGAAGCAACAAAAAAAGGAATTCAACGATTTATTGATGTCACAGAAGCTTTAGTAACTGCTTTAGTCTTAGTGTTAGTATTACAACATTTTTATGTGGGAAATTTTAAAATTCCTACTCCATCTATGGTACCGACGATTGAAATTGGAGACAGAGTATTAGCCAATATGGTAGTATATCGATTTAGCTCTCCCAAAAAAGAAGATGTGATTGTGTTTAAAGAGCCGATCGAGGACAGTAAGAATTATACAAAACGTGTGATTGCTCTTCCGGGAGAAACGATTAAAAT
>QWCD01000223.1_pt1 | contig 15740 bp, 11 predicted proteins | sample 1972461 | NCBI WGS metagenome assembly QWCD01 (sample SAMN09866717, study PRJNA288562) | Human vaginal metagenome isolate term4_vaginal, whole genome shotgun... | isolation source: vagina | host: Homo sapiens | place: USA: California | reverse complement strand
CAAGAGAAGGTCTAGATGATGAAGAGCCTTCAAACAATGTCATTGATCCAGAAATAATGAAAAGATACTATGCAAGTATCTATATTGGGGACTAATGGCTGGAAAATTAACAAACAAAAATAAAAACGAATCAAAAGCCAATAAGTTGACTAGGGTTCAAAATATAGAGTTTAAAATAGCGATTGCACACTCGTTAGAAAATCGATATTGCTTCAAAGATTTAAAACGGGAAGGGCTAATAGCGTTTAACGCTTTTATCGAGGCGACAGTGGGGCGGAAGCTCACAATTTCTCAAGTAGACAAATTATTCCTTCGAAAAAGAGGGGATGTAAAACAAACGTTATCTGTTCAAGGTGTTCAAAAAGAAGTGGTGCATTACGGAAAAGACAGGACATCTTTCAGAATCTTTGGTTATTACAATTCGGACGGCTATTTTGTTTTAACACATATTGATCAGAATCATAAGGTTAATTCTTAAGAAGGAGGATGTCGTTATAAAAAAGAGGAGCTTTCGTGCTCCTCTTTTTGTTGATTTTATGCTGACTGGGCGATAGAAAAGTTATAGAAAAGTTATAGATTTTATAGAAATTATTGGCATTTTTTAGCGATTATTAGAAAATCCATTTTGTTAAAAACGTTGATTTGACAGGCATTAGGTACTACTAAGAATTATTAGATATAAGTGAACGGAGACGGTGGGATTCGAACCCACGTGCCGGTTTCCCGACAACTTGATTTCGAGTCAAGCGCGTTACGGCCTCTTCGCTACGTCTCCTTCAAGGTAACGTTATTATTATACTGTTTAGACCATTAAAAATCAAGAATTTTTGAGAGGGTCGATAATTGTCTGAAGGCTTAGGCGACCTTCCTCCCAGATAAAATGAAAAATAAAACAATTACCGATAGGAGGAATATCTTGACAATATTGAGTGAGGAACTGGTAGATAACAGAACCGTGAGAAACCATTAGCACTTTGGAAGGATCTGCTTGCTTTTCCAAAAAGGACAAAATCCCTTGAGTAATTCGTTCTTGAACGTGAGTGCCATCTTCTCCTCCGAAGGCAACAAAGTAGTCTTTTTTGGGGGGATTGTTCAAAGAAACGGTGACTTTTTTGCGAGATTTACTTTCTAAACTCCCATAGCCCCATTCTCTTAAAAAGGTTTGTTTATGGATAGGGAGAGCATAGTCGGTAGCTAATTGAGCAGTTTGATAAGCGCGATCGAGGTCTGAACTCAGGATTTGATCAAAAGTGATCCCGTTCTTCTGAAAGTAAGCATGGGCAGCTTTGGCTTGGAGGATGCCTTCTTGGGTAAGGGGAGAATTACTCCAGCCTTGAATTCGATAAGAAACATTATATTCTGTTTGTCCGTGACGCATTAAGAATAATTCTTTTGACATGAGATACTCCTTGAAATTGTAATCTTCGCTAAGTTTAGCACTTTATGGACAAGAAGTTAATCTTTTTAAGGCCTTTCTTTGAAAATCGATGGAAAAATTGACAAGAATTTAAGTGTAAAGCCCTTCAGGTTCTGTGATAAAATAAAAGAGATGTCAAAAAGACAGGTGTTAAGAAGATTAGACAAGGATGAATGGAAATGACAAAATTGGTAGATACCACACCAATGATGAAGCAATATCACAAGATGAAGGCCAACTATCCCGATGCTTTTTTATTTTTTCGTTTAGGGGATTTTTATGAATTGTTTGAAGAGGATGCTGAGAAAGCTGCCCAACTTTTAGAAATCACCTTGACGAGTCGAAATAAAAATTCTAAGAATCCAATTCCAATGTGCGGAGTCCCTCATCATGCGGTGGACGAGTATATCAAAACGTTAGTGAATCAAGGCTATAAGGTAGCTATTGCTGAGCAAATGGAAGATCCTAAACTTACAAAAGGCATGGTAAAGCGCCAAGTCATTCGAGTGATTACGCCTGGAACGTATTTAAGCAATGGCAACAAGGAAAATAACTTTATTTGTACGATCAGCAAGCCTTCAAGAGGGTATTGCTTGGCTTATACGGATATCTCTACAGGAGAAATTAAAGTCACAAAAATTTCAGATTTTGAAACCCTCCAAGCGGAATTTGGACAATTACAAGCCAAGGAAGTGGTATTTTCAGAACTCTTTTCAGATAAAGAAATGGAAATTTTACAAAATATTCATTCCTTTACAGTTTCACAAGTCCTCCAAATGCAAAAGCAAGACTTGAAGGATGAAACATTTCAGAAATTAACGGAAGATATCGAAGATCTCGATGAAAAGGAAGCCCTCAAAGATTTGATGGCTTATGTGGCTTCGACGCAATTCCAAATGATTGATCACTGGCAAAAAGCTGTGAATTATGAAGTCAGTCATTACTTGCATATGGATTATTTTGCGAAGAAGAATTTAGAATTAACAGAATCAATTCGTACCCAGCAGAAGAAGGGGAGCTTGCTTCACTTTTTAGATCATACACAAACAGCGATGGGGGGAAGATTGTTAAGACAGTGGTTAGATCGTCCGCTCATTATTCAATCTCAAATTGAACAACGGTTGGACCAAGTGGAAGCTTTGATGAATGCTTTCTTCTTGAGAAGAACGATTCAAGAAAAATTAAAGGGTGTGTATGATTTAGAGCGCCTTGTGGCTAAAGTGTCAATGAAACAAGTGAACGCCAGAGAACTTCTCCAACTCAAACATTCCTTAGAACAGGTGCCAATTATTTTGCAGGCTATTCAAGAATGGATCAGTGAGGAACCTATGCGTGGCCCTATTTGGCAGCCAATCCTTTCAACGATGAAGGCTTTACCAGAAGTGGTAGATTTGATCGACAGGGCGATCGATCCTAACGCTAACTTATTGATTACTGAAGGAAGTGTGATTCGGGATGGCTTTGATGAAGTGTTAGACGGCTATCGCCAAGCCCTTCAACATGGGACCGAGTGGTTGGCTACCCTGCAACAAGAAGAACGACAAAAAACAGGCATTAAATCTTTAAAAGTGGGCTACAATAAGGTATTCGGCTATTATATTGAAGTAACAAAAGCTAACTTGCATCTTTTGGAAGAAGGCCGCTATGAGAGAAAGCAGACCTTAACGAACGCAGAGCGCTTTATTACTCCTGAATTGAAAGAAATGGAATATAAAATTTTAGAAGCCCAAGAAAAATCGGTAGAAAGAGAATACCAACTCTTTGTAGATGTTCGACAAAAAACTCAATCCTATCAAGGGCGTTTGCAAGATTTGGCAAGCAGCATTGCTCAGTTGGATGTGGTTCAAAATTTAGCAGAAATTTCAGAAAATCATCAATTTGTGCGTCCACAATTTGATGAGAAGCGCTTATTTTTAAAAAACAGTCGTCATCCTGTAGTGGAAGAAACAATTGGCCGTGATCAATTTGTGCCTAATGACATTTGTATGGATGAGCAAACCTCTATTCTCTTAATTACAGGACCCAATATGTCTGGAAAATCAACCTATATGCGCCAGTTAGGACTTATTGCGATTATGGCTCAGATGGGATGCTTTGTGCCAGCTGATCAAGCGGTTTTGCCTATTTTTGATCGGATATTTACCCGAATTGGGGCGACGGATGATCTTCAAGCTGGCCAATCCACTTTCATGGTAGAAATGATGGAAGCTAATCAAGCTATCCAACATGCTACAGATCGGTCGCTTTTGCTGTTTGACGAGATTGGGCGGGGAACCTCCACTTATGATGGAATTGCTTTAGCGCAAGCTATTCTGGAATACTTACATAGCCATTATCAAGCGAAGATACTATTCTCTACCCACTATCATGAATTGACAAGTCTAGAGACGACACTCCCTCGCTTAAAAAATATTCATGTAGGGGCTACGGAACAAGACGGAGATTTGGTCTTCTTACATAAAGTTTTCGAAGGACCAGCGGATAAAAGTTACGGGATTCATGTGGCTAAATTGGCGGGAATGCCGAGAAGTTTACTGGTAGATGCGCAAAATATTTTAGAAGAATTGGAAGAAGAGAATGCCCAAGAAGAGACCCAACAGATGTCGCTCTTTGTTCAGGAAGAACCCTCTAAAAGAAATCCAGTGGAAGAAGAGGTACTGGATCAATTAGACCAATTAGATCTAAATAACATGACGCCTATCCAAGCTTTTGAAAACTTGAAATCTATTCAGGATCTCTTGAAAGGAGAATCTTCATGATTCATGAGTTACCCCCACAAGTTGCCAATCAAATTGCGGCCGGAGAAGTCGTAGAGCGGCCGGCTTCTGTCGTTAAAGAGTTGCTAGAAAATGCGATAGACGCTCAAGCGACAGAAATTGATATTTTTGTAGAAGAAGCCGGTCTCAAAACCATACAAATCATTGATAATGGGATAGGGATGTCTTCTGAGGATGCTCAGATCGCTTTTAAGCGGCATGCTACCAGTAAAATCTTTCAAACTAAAGACTTGTTCCGGATTCACACTTTAGGCTTTCGGGGAGAAGCTTTGCCAAGTATCGCTTCTGTTTCAGAGATGTCTTTAGAAACCAGTGACGGCAAAGAAGGCACGGCGATTTCTTTGGTAGCTGGAGAGATTGTAGACGTAAAGGCAGGTCATTTGCGTAAGGGAACTTCTATACGCGTAGAAAATTTATTCTATAACACCCCTGCCCGCCTCAAACACATCAAACAGTTAAGTACAGAACTTTCTCATATTACAGACATTGTCAATCGGATGGCGATGGGATATAGCCATATTCGTTTTCACTATGCGCATGATGGGAGAGTGTTGTTGCAGACGAATGGAAAAGGCAATCTGCAAGAAGTGTTAGCGGCTATTTATGGCTTTAAACAAGCGCAAGATATGGTCAAAATTCAAGCCGAAGATTATGATTTCTCCCTCTCAGGCTATATTTCTAAGCCTGAACTCACCCGAGCTTCTCGGCAGTATTTGTCTATCTTTTTAAATGGACGTTATATAAAAAATTATTTGCTTAATCAAGCCATTATGAAAGGCTATGGATCGAAGCTCATGGTGGGGCGTTATCCATTGGCTGTATTGAGTATTCAAACAGATGCTCAACTTCTGGATGTGAATGTCCATCCTACTAAGCAGGAAGTACGGATTAGTAAGGAAGATCAACTCTATGATCTCATTGTGAAAGCTATTCAAGAAGTTTTAGATCCTATGCAGCGGATTCCTACTGGGCGACCAGGGGATTCAAAAGAAAGCTTAGAAGGCTTTTCTCTTGCTGAAGAGAGTCAAGGGGAGCAGGTACAACTGAAATGGCAAGGAACAGGCTTAAGGGTTGAAGAAGAAACCGTGCCTTCAGAAGACTTCACTGAGAAAGGACAAGATAGGATTATTGAGCCAGAAGCCTCTCGAGAATCCACACAAATCAACAGTCCTTCAGAAGGAGCAATTTCATCGGAATATGAGGAGGCGCCCTCTCTAAAAGTTACTCAGAGAAATGCTACTTTTCCACATTTAGATTATATAGGACAGCTTCATGCCACTTACCTTCTGTGCTCAGACGAAACGGGAATGTATATGGTGGATCAACATGCGGCTCAAGAAAGAATTAATTATGAAAAATTCCGAGAAACTATTGGAACTAAAGGAACCGCTGTTCAAGACTTGTTAGTGCCATTGATTTGCTCCTATTATTCTGTTGAAAGTGATCAAATTCGACAAGTATTACCCGCCTTGCAAGATTTGGGAATAGGCATTGAAGAATTTGGCAATCACCAATTTATTATTCATTCGCATCCTACTTGGATGGGAGAAAACAATATCAAAGATCATATCGAAGCAATGATTCAATTAGCAATAGAGGATCGCCACTTTTCTTTGAAGGCTTATCGTGAAAAAACAGCTAAGATGATGTCTTGTCGTCTAGCGATCAAAGCCAATCATTATTTAACGGATGATCAAGCCAAACAGCTTCTTGAGGATCTCTCTTATTGTCATAATCCTTATAATTGTGCGCACGGACGTCCTGTTCTGGTTCACTATTCCACCTATGATATTGAGCGGAGCTTTAAACGGATTCAGGACCCTCATCAAGCAGTTAAACCTCAAACAAAATCAATGAATAAATGAGTGGAAACGTGTAGAATAGTTCATGAGAAAAGAGATGAAGGAGAATAAGTATGAATCTAAAAGAAAAAGAAGAACGTTTAAAAGAATTGACGGAAGAACAATATGAAGTCACACAAAACCAAGCAACCGAACGTCCTTTTACGGGGGAATATGATGAATTCTTTGAGAAGGGAATTTACGTGGATATCGTGGATGGAACGCCCTTATTTTCCTCGGATAATAAATATAATTCAGGGTGCGGGTGGCCAGCTTTTACACGCCCTATTCTAGAAGAGCAGATTGTAGAGAAAAGAGATCTTACGCACGGCCTTGTCCGCAGAGAAGTGAGAAGTCATCAAGCGGATTCTCATTTAGGACATGTTTTTACAGATGGGCCAGTAGAAGAAGGTGGATTAAGATATTGTATTAATTCGGCTGCACTTCGATTTATTCCCTATGATAAGATGGAAGAGGAAGGATACGGCGATTACAAAAAATACGTAAATTAAGTGGAGTGAAAGCTAATGTTTGAATATTTGAAGGGAATTTTAACTGAAGTAATGAGTGATGCAGCTGTTCTTGAGGTTCAAGGGATCGGCTATAAGCTCTATATGGCCAATCCTTATCGACTTAATGGCCAAAAGGGGCAGGAAGTTAAGATTTGGGTGCATCAATCTTTTAGTCAAGAGGCCGTACGCTTATATGGTTTTTATACTTCGGAAGAGAAAGCCTTATTTCTTCGCTTGATATCAGTCTCTGGGATTGGACCTAAGAGTGCGATTTCTATCTTATCCTTAGGAGATCATGCGGGTTTTGTTCAAGCTATAGAGGCAGAAGATATTAAGTTCTTAACGAAATTCCCAGGTGTAGGGAAAAAGACCGCCCAACAAATTATTCTTGACCTCAAAGAAAAATTAGGAGAGTTCACTGGAAATTTGAGTGATCTTCCTAGAGAAGAAGTCATAGTTACAGAAAATCCAGTTGTGATAGAGTTGCAGGCAGCATTGGCAAGCTTAGGATACTCTAGTCGTGAAATTAGTCGGGTGGTGAAGCAGGTAGATTTCACTCAGGTAACAGATACAGCAGAAGCTATTCGGATAGCTTTAAGGTTTATTACGAGTCAATAGGAGAAAGGAGTCCGTATGGTCCAGGAAAGTCGCTTATCGGATGGACGAGAGAGGGAAGAAGAACAAGGAGAAGAACAAGTGCTTCGTCCCCATTACTTGAAAGAGTATATTGGTCAAGCCGAAACGAAAGAAGAGTTACTCGTCTATATCAAGGCTGCTCAAGCTAGAAAAGAATCTTTAGATCATGTCTTACTTTATGGACCACCAGGTCTTGGAAAAACGACTCTCGCTCAGGTGATTAGCCATGAATTAAATGTGAATATTCGTTTGTCGAGTGGACCTGCCATCGAGAAAACAGGGGACCTTTTAATTCTTTTAAATGAGCTTTCTCCGGGAGATGTTTTGTTTATTGATGAGATTCATCGCTTACCGAGAGTCGTGGAAGAAATGCTTTACAGTGCCATGGAAGATTTTCGGGTGGATATCATCATTGGCCAAGAGGAAAGTTCTCGGTCGGTTCAATTTGATCTCCCTCCCTTTACTTTAATTGGAGCAACGACGAGAGCGGGAAATCTTTCTGCCCCTTTGAGAGATCGTTTTGGAATTATTCAACATATGCGCTATTATACTGTGGAAGAATTAGAAGCGATTGTTCAAAGAACTAGTCGTGTGTTTGGAATAGAGATTGATGAGGAAGCGGGGCATGAGATGGCGCTTCGGTCACGAGGCACGCCTCGGATTGCCAATCGCATTTTGAAACGAGTTAGAGATTTTGCACAAGTCTATAATTTATCCGGACATGTTGATTTAGGGGTGACCCAAAAGGCTCTTCAAGTCTTGCAGATCGATTCAGCTGGGTTAGATGCTTTGGACCGGCGAATTTTAGAAACGATTATTTATTTTTATCAGGGCGGACCGGTGGGGGTATCAACTATTGCTGCGAACTTATCAGAAGATAGGGAAACGATCGAAGATATGTATGAACCTTATTTGATACAAAACGGTTTTTTGAAGAGGACGCCAAGAGGAAGAATGGTGACCTTCAAGGCTTATGAACATTTAGGAATTCCCTACAAGGAGGAGAATAATGACTTTAAAAACGAGTGATTACGATTATGATTTACCAGAAGAATTGATTGCCCAAACCCCAACGAAAGATCGGTTGGCTTGCCGACTATTGAAATTACGAGCGACAGATGGGCATTACGAAGATTGCCAATTTGAAGATGTGGCGAGTGAATTTGAAGCAGGCGATGTCTTGGTTTTAAATAACACACGGGTTCTTCCTGCACGTTTATATGGACATCGTCAGGGGACAGGTGGCCATGTAGAAGTCTTGCTTTTGAAGAATACAACGGGCGACCAATGGGAAGTCCTCGTACGTCCCGCTCGTAAATTACACGAAGGGGGCGTTCTTGAGTTCGGAGACGGTCGCTTAAAAGCTACCATTTTGAAAGAGTTAAATTATGGGGGAGGAAGACTCATTGAATTTTCTTATGACGGTATCTTCCTTGAAATCTTAGAAAGTCTAGGAGAAATGCCTCTACCTCCTTATATCAAGGAAAAATTAGACGATCCAGAGCGCTATCAAACCGTTTACGCTAAGGAAAATGGATCTGCTGCAGCGCCAACAGCCGGACTTCACTTTACGAAGGACTATCTCAAGAAATTAGAAGAAAAAGGAGTAAAGATTGCCTATCTGACCCTTCATGTGGGCTTAGGAACTTTTAGACCGGTAAATGAAGAAGATATTGAAGATCATGAAATGCATTCAGAATTCTATCATTTAGACGAAGAAAATGCGGAGATCATTCGTCGGGCGAAGGAAGAAGGTCGTCAGGTGGTCGCTTGTGGGACGACCTGTATTCGAACACTTGAAACCATTGGAGCCAAGTTTGACGGCAAGGTTCAAGCAGATTCAGGCTGGACGAGTATCTTTATCTACCCTGGCTTTAAGTATCGGTTAGTTGATAGTTTTATTACGAACTTCCACTTACCCAAATCAACTTTAGTGATGTTAGTGGCTGCCTTTACCGGGCGGGAACATATTCTAGCCGCTTACCGTCATGCGGTGGAAGAAAAGTATATGTTCTTTAGTTTCGGAGATGCTATGTTTATTCGTGGCCCTCAAAATCCAAAGGCCTTGGAAGAAAATCATTAATAAAAAGGCTAAAAAAGGAAGGAGGTTACTCGTTCCTTTTTAGCTAGGAGAAAAAGAAGGGAGGTAATAGATGATGTTTGTACCACTGAATGTCACTTCTACTTACACGCTTTTAAAAAGTCCTATGACGCCCAAAGCTTACGTAAAAGCCGGTAAAAAGTTAGGCTACTCAAGTCTAGGATTATGCGATCAAAATGTTTTGTATGGCGTCAATGAGTTTTATCAAGCTTGTCAACAGGAAGGCATCCAGCCTTTAATTGGACTTCGGGTGGCTTTTGCAATAGGACAAGCCAATCAAGAAGAGTGGATAGTCTATGCCCAAAATTACCAAGGCTATCAAGAATTAATGGAAATCTCTACTTGGTTAAAATCAACCGATTCGATAGAGATTGAGCAGGAAAGACCCTTCCTTTTGCAGAATAGTAGGAACTGTTTTTTGATTTTAGATAGTGTGAATGGCCCTCATATCAACTATCTCAAACAGAATCAACCGCAATTAGCTGAAAAATTTTTGGAGCAATTTCAAGGCGAAAAATGGAACGGCCGGGTGTATTTAGGGATTGATGATCAAGACACCTATTATCATTCTGCTTTACGCACTCTTAGCAAAAAAAGTGGCTGTCCTCTTATCGCTATGCCGGCTGTTGCTTATGAGAAACCGGGCGATTATTTTATTCAACGCCTCCTGCAAGCCATTGACAAAAATGAAGTCTTAGAGGATTACCAACACCTCGCCGGTGAAAGCGGGGGTGCTTTTCTCAAGCAAGAAGCGGCTTACCTCAAACGGTATCAAGCTTTAGGACTAGAAGAGGCGGTGGAGAATTGTCGAGAGTTGGCGAATCAATGTCAAGTCACTCTTCCTTACCATCAGCACCTTCTTCCACGTTATCCTCTGCCAGAGGGAGTAGAGGTTTGTGATTATCTTCGTCAAAAGGCAGAAGAGGGATTAGAAGACCGACATCTTTTGAATTTACCTGTCTACAAAAAGCGCTTAGATTATGAACTAGCAGTCATTGATCAGATGGGCTTTAGTGATTATTTCTTGATTGTTTGGGATGTGATGGCTTATGCGCATCGTCAAAAAATCATGACGGGGCCTGGGCGGGGATCTGCCGCGGGTTCTTTGGTAGCCTATGCCTTAAAGATTACGCAAGTGGATCCTATTGCTAACCATCTTTTATTTGAACGCTTTTTGAATCCAGAACGGAAGAATATGCCAGATATTGATTTAGATTTTCCGGATGACAAGCGCCAAGAGATCGTAGAATATGTTTACAGAAAGTATGGGAGTGAACATGTGGCTCAGATTTCTACGTTCGGAACCTTTCAAGCGAAGAAAGCTCTGCGAGATGTAGGACATACTTTCGGAGAAGACAAGAAACTAATTGATCAATGGGCGAAGACTATTACAGGCATGGGACAAGGGCTAAGGGATGCTTACCAAAGCTCTCCCCAATTGCAAGGACTTGTCAATAACCACGTCAATGGCATGCTGTGGTTTAAAACAGCTTGTGCTTTAGAGGGATTGCCACACCATGTTTCCACACATGCGGCTGGCGTTTTGTTAAGTGATAAGCCTTTAGTTGAAACTATTCCCCTTCAAGCTGGACTCAATCATACGATTCACCAGTCTCAATTTACTATGGGAGAAGTAGAAGCGATTGGCTTATTGAAGATTGACTTTTTAAGTTTGTCAAACTTAACCATTCTCGCCAATGGGATAGCAGCAGGTGAAAAGATATTGAATCAAAAGTTGGAACCAAGTGTTTTTCCTAGAGACGATCAGGCTGTCTACCAACTCTTCCAAGAGGGGGATACTTTGGGAATTTTTCAGTTTGAGTCTTCAGGCATTCGTCGAGTTCTCAAGCGGGTGAAGCCTACTAACATGTCAGATTTAGCCGCGGTCAATGCGCTTTATCGGCCAGGTCCTATGCAACAAATTGATGAATTTGTGAAGAGAAAACATGGTCAAGCTCCGATTACTTATCTTCATCCGGACTTAGAGGGAATTCTTAAGGAAACTTATGGTGTGATGGTTTATCAAGAGCAAGTCATGCAAGTCGCTCAAAAAATTGCCGGCTTTACTTTGGGAGAGGCGGACCTACTCAGACGGGCGATGAGTAAGAAGAAACATGCCCTCATTGAACAAATGAAAGAAAAATTTGTGCAACAAGCTAAAGAGAAGGGCTATTCCCAAGAAAAAGCGGAAGAAATCTATCATTATATTGCTTCTTTTGCGGATTATGGCTTTAACAAATCGCATGCCTATGCTTATTCGTATCTGGCTTATCAACTGGCTTGGTTGAAGGTGAATTTACCAGCAGCTTTCTATTACGGTATATTGAGTCGCACAAAAATTTACGAAGAAAAGGGACAAGCACTTTATCAAGAAGCCAAATGGCGTGGCGTGACGATGGAAGTGCCGGATGTGAATCAGTCTTATGTCGGAATGCAAGTCAAAGACGCTAAGACCTTACAGTTAGGTTTGAGCGATATTCGAGCAATTCCACGAGCGAGTGCCTATCAATTGGTTCAAGAAAGATTAGAAGGCGGAAGATATAAGAGTCTCTTTGATTTAATGAATCGATTAGATTTGAAATATATTCGCAAGGAAGTTCTTGAACAATTAGCCCTTTCAGGGGCTTTGGATACATTTGGACTGACTCGACGCACCTTAATTGAAGAGGCTATTCCTAAATATATCGATCACATTACCTTGTTTGGACGAACAAGCGATCAGCAGTTATCTTTGCCTTTGTTTATTGAAGGAGATAAACAATTATATGCCCCAAATATCAAAGAACTCCCAGAATACGATGAGAGTCACCTTCGACTAGGGGAACAACGCACACTTGGACAAGCACTGACCTTTCCTCTCTTTCAGGATTATCAGCCTTTTTATCGAGCAGGTTTGATTCAAGCAACTTCTCAACTCCCTGTTTCTCAAAAAGTTCATTTACTTCTTCATATCCAACAAATAAAACGGATTCGTACGCAGAAGGGACAAGCTATGGCTTTCCTTCAAGGAGATGACGGTTTTGGTCAGATCGAAGTGACTGTTTTCCCGAAAGCTTATATTGATTATGCAGCGCTTCTTCATGAAGGAAGAGAGATTTTTCTGAGTGGAAAAGTTGAAAATCGAAAAGGAAAGAAGCAAGTTATTCTTCAGACCGCAACAGAAGTTTCTCAACGCTTAAAAGATGCATTAAAGAAACAGACTAGTAATCAAAAAAGCCACTTAAAAAAAGAAAAAATGTATCACATTCGAGTCGCTAATCGAGCATTTGCTAGTCAAACAAAGAAACAATTAATGCGACTTATTCAAAAAAATCCAGGGGAGTATAGGATAAATTTCACAATTCAAGAAGAAGGTAAATCGTATGTTTTATCTGATTCTTATCGATTAGGAAATTCTTCTGAAATCCTTGCTACGCTTAGGATGATGTACGGCAAAGGAAATGTTTTATTTTTATGAAATCGCTTTCCTACAAAAATGCTACTCATAATCATAAAAACATGATATGATACTATGTGAACGAAAAAGAAAGGATACGGTGAAATTATGGCAAAAAAAATCGCTGTCTTGACGAGTGGGGGAGACGCCCCTGGAATGAATGCGGCTATTCGTGCAGTTGTTAGAAAAACAATTTTTGATGGCCATGAAGCTTACGGTGTACGGTATGGCTATCGTGGACTGGCAGAGGGAGATATTTTTCGGATGGAAGCTGCTGATGTTTCTAATCTTTCTGCTCGTGGTGGTACGGTACTTTATACGGCCCGTTATCCAGAATTTGCGAATGAAGAAGGGCAACTTAAAGCTATTGAACAACTCAAACGTCATGATATTGATGGCTTAGTTGTTATTGGTGGAGATGGATCTTATCGTGGCGCTTTAGCCTTAGCGCGCCATGGCTTTTTGACAGTAGGTATCCCTGGGACGATCGATAATGACATCCCTGGAACTGATTTCACTCTTGGGTTTGATACCGCATGTAATACAGCGATTGATGCTTTAGATAAATTAAGAGATACCGCTAAGAGTCATATGCGTACTTTTATTGTTGAAGTGATGGGACGTAATGCCGGAGATATTGCTTTATGGTCCGGAATTGGATGTGGAGCAGATCAAATTATTATTCCAGAAAAAGACTTTAATATGGATGATGTTATTGCTCAAATTGATCACGGTCGGGAAAGAGGCAAGATGCATACTATGATTGTTCTTGCAGAAGGCGTGATGCCTGCTCATGAATTTGCAGAGGCAATGAGTCAATATGGGGAATATCATATTCGGGCTGTAGTTATTGGGCATATTCAACGGGGCGGGGCACCTAGCGCCAAAGACCGCTTGTTAGCAACTGCTTTCGGTCATCGTGCAGTTGAAATGATTGAAGAAGGTAAATCAGGAATCTGTATGGGAATTCGTGATAACAAGCTCATTTACACACCAATTGAAGAAGCTTTGAATAGCAAGGGAACAGACTCTAATTTTAATGAGTATCTCTATAACTTGAATAACGAAACTTCTGTTTGGTCATAGGTATAAAAGGAGAAATAATTATGGCATTTAATATGAAATTAGATAAAAAAACGAAGATTGTCTGCACGATTGGGCCAGCTTCTGAATCTAAAGAAACACTTATGGAACTCGCAAGATCCGGTATGGATGTTGCTCGGATGAATTTCTCCCACGGCTCTCATGAAGAACATTTAGCCAGAATTAAAATGGTTCGTGAAGTGGAAAGAGAAGTTGGGAAACGGATCGGGGTCTTACTTGATACTAAAGGACCAGAAATCCGTACCCACGATATGAAAGATCACCAGCCTGTTCTTCTAGAAAAAGGGACCACAGTTCGGATTTCTATGAACCAAGTAGAAGGAACCAAGGACTTAATTTCTATCACTTATCCAGAATTGATTAATGATGTGAAACAAGATTCTCATATTTTAATTGATGACGGTTTGGTAGACCTTCGCGTAACGGCCATTGACTTTGATAAGCAAGAAATTGTCACTGAAGTAGAAAACAGTGGGATTATCAAAGACAAAAAAGGGGTTAACGTCCCGGGCGTTTCTATTGGATTACCAGGGATTACCGAAAAAGACGAAGATGATATTCGTTTCGGACTTGAAAATGGCATTGATTTCATCGCCGCTTCCTTTGTTCGGAAAGCAGAAGATGTCTTAGAAATCCGTAAAATCTTAGAAGAAACCGGTCAAGAAGATGTTCAAATCATCCCTAAAATTGAAAGTCAAGAAGGGGTAGAAAACTTAGATAGCATCTTACAAGTGTCTGATGGGTTAATGGTTGCTCGTGGGGACTTAGGGGTAGAAATCCCAGTGGAAATGGTTCCTGTTTATCAAAAGGAAATGATTCGGAAATGTAATGCTTCGGGTAAACCAGTGATTACGGCTACTCAAATGCTAGACTCCATGCAACGAAATCCACGTCCTACCCGTGCAGAAGCTTCTGACGTTGCTAATGCGATCTTAGATGGAACTGATGCTATCATGTTATCTGGTGAAACAGCAGCTGGGGACTATCCTATTCAAGCTGTTCAAACGATGGCAAGAATTGCTGTAACAACGGAACGAGAAGACAAATTACGTAATCAAGCGAAGAAGGTCTTGAAAGAATACAAGAACAGTGATGTGTCTGAAGCGATTGCGCAATCTGTTGCTCACACAGCTCGCAACTTAAATATCAATACCATCGTAGCAGCCACCAATTCAGGGCACACCGCTCGTTTAATTTCTAAGTATCGTCCAGACGCTTATATCTTGGCTTTGACTTTCACCGAACGTCAAGCCCACAAGCTATTGATCAGCCGTGGCGTTGTTCCAATGGTTATTGAAAAGCCAAAATCAACCGATGAATTAACTTTAGTAGCTACTCAAACCGCCAAAGAATACGACTACGCTAAAGACGGCGACTTAATCTTGATTACAGCGGGTGTTCCTGTCGGCGAAACAGGCACAACTAACTTAATGAAGATTCAAATGATTGGAGAGCGCTTGATTGAAGGCCAAGGTATCGGTAATTCTTCTGTGATTGGACATGTGGCTAAGGCAAGCACTCCTGAAGAAGCTATTCAAAAGGCTAACTTCAACAATATTCTCGTCTTGGATCGGACAGACGAACGTTATAATGAAGCAATCGAAAAAGCGGGGGCAGTCATCGTTGAACATGCGACTTTGACAGGCCATGCTGCTGTAATGAGCGTGAATACAGGGACCCCAGTCCTTGTTAATGCGAAAGACGCTTTCGAAGTTCTAGAAGAAGGTCAATTGATCACTTTAGATGCTCGTCGTGGAAGAGTCTACGCAGGGGCTACTACCACTATATAATAGGAAATAATAAACACTTAAAGGATGAAAAGGACGATTTTTCGTCCTTTTTTATTTAGAAGCTAAGTTAAAAATAAAAAAGGTAAGTTGTAAAATGAAGTGCATAAAGAAAAGGACGACAAAAAA
>QWCD01000222.1_pt1 | contig 15752 bp, 9 predicted proteins | sample 1972461 | NCBI WGS metagenome assembly QWCD01 (sample SAMN09866717, study PRJNA288562) | Human vaginal metagenome isolate term4_vaginal, whole genome shotgun... | isolation source: vagina | host: Homo sapiens | place: USA: California | reverse complement strand
ACGGTGCATATTCCATTATTACCGGTGATTTTACCGGTGAGGGCGGCAGGAATAGTTGGACATACGGACCGCAAAATTTCGGTGCCAATGTGGTCGGCTCATTGAACAGTATCCGTTCTAAAGGACATAGCGGATCATCCGGTGTGGCAAACAGTATTGTCGGTGTGGCAAATACCGTAGAAAATGCCAACGGTACTTTGGTGTACGGTGCCGGAAATAAAATTACCAATTCAATTAAGGCTATTAGTGCCGAAGCGGGATTTACTACGTTAAAAAGTTGGGAAGATACGGTTACCGGGTTGCAAAAGGTGATTAAAAATTCCGACTCCGGCGGTGCGGTATTGGCTATCGGCGGCGGTAACGTAGCGGATTATGTACGTCATTCACAATTGGTTGGCGTCAACAATACCGTGACTGGTACGGAAAATAAAGTAAGCGAATATAATATGGTAGACGGCTATAAAAATACGGTAACGAACGGCACGCACGTAACCATGATTGGTTCTGAAAATACGGCAACCGACAGCGAATCCACCTTGATCATGGGCGACAAGCAAAAAGTGACTAAGGTCAAACACGGCGTATTGCTGGGGTCACAGGATGCTGAGAAGGAAACGACCGTATCCGATATAGTCGCTGTCGGTCATAATGCATATGTCAAAAAAGAAGGCGGCATAGCTTTGGGAAGTTATTCCATAGCTTCGATAGATAAAGGCATAATCGGGTATGATCCGCTTACCGGAAAAGCAAGTACGGAAACTTCCGCAATTTGGAAAGCAACAAAGGCGGCACTTTCTGTCGGAAGTACTGAAGATAAAAATAATTTAATAACTCGCCAGATTACGGGAGTTGCTGCCGGTACGGAAGACACCGATGCGGTAAACGTGGCGCAGCTCAAAGCTTTGGAAAAGAAATTGTCTAAAGGCGGTTCAAATGTAGAAGTTGTCGGTGATAAAAAGACGGGTATAGTTGTAGAAAAGGATCCGAAAGAAAATACATCGACACCGTCAACCGGCGGAACAACACCGTCAACGGGCGGAACGACACCTGCTCCGGCAGCTGAAAGCAAGACCGTTTATAAAGTAAAACTCGACAAGAAAGTCGATGTGGGAAATATTTCCATAGACGGCACTGAAAATCAAGAAACAATTACAATCGGTAAAGGTGACAACAATGTTATTGTAAACAACACCGGACTTACCATTAAAGACGGTCCTTCCGTTACAAAGAACGGTATCAATGCCGGAGATAAAAAGATTACGAACGTTGCAGATGCTACCGAAGACAGCGATGCAGTTAACTACAAGCAGTTGAAGCAAGCAACTCAAGGAATGAATGAAATGTTCGGAGAAATCAATCGTGTGGGTGCACACTCTGCAGCACTTGCGGCACTTCAACCGCTCGACTTCGATCCCTACAACAGAAGTCAAATTATGGCAGGAGTTTCAACTTACAAAGGGCAACAGGCGATTGCACTTGGAGTTGCACACTACTCAAATGAAAACACACTTGTGCATGCCGGTTTATCCTATGCAGGAGAAAGCGATCTCATGGCAAATGTAGGTATTTCCTATAAATTCGGTTCAGAAGAAGATAAAAAATATCTTCACGAAAGAAATAAAAAATTGTCGCAATATAAAGATGGTCCGATAAGTTCAGTATACATATTGCAAGACGAAGTAAAACAATTGCTTGAAGAAAATAACGGAATGAGAAAAGAAATAGAAGAACTGAAAGCCGTAATAAAAGAAATACAAAACAAAGCATAGAATTAACCCAATAAAGATAAGTCAGAACAAGATTTTTTTGATAGCTTGAAAGGCAAGGATGGAAAAGATGGTAAAGGTACGGGGGTATCTGTCGATATACAAGGAGATCCTACAGGTATTCAGGTTACATCTAAGACTAACAACGATAAGACAACATATACGGTGAAACTAGATAAGAAAATCAATGCTGGTAAGATTAGCATTGATGGATCTGACACAAATGGTAGTATTACAGGACTTTCCAATACGACATGGGATGTGAAACTAGTGCAACAGGATCGTGCTGCGACAGAAGGTCAGTTACAACAAGTATCACAATCTATGCAAAATAGCCTAGCGAATATGGGACAACGTATGAATCGTGCAGGAGCTAGTAATGCGGCACTCGCTGCCTTACATCCATTAGACTTTGATGCGCAGGATAAATGGAATTTTGCGGCCGGCTTTGGCAATTATATGGGGGCTAATGCATTAGCACTTGGTGCTTTCTATCGTCCAAATGAAACAACACAATTCTCGATAGGCGGATCGTTTGGCAACGGAGAAAATATGATTAACGCTGGTGTATCATTGAAAGTGGGCAAAGGGTCTTTACCAATTTCCTCAAAGGTGGAAATGGCACGTCAATTAACGGCGCAAGCACAGGAAATTGAAAGATTGCAACAAAAAGATAAAGAACGTGATATGGAAATGGTGGCTATGAAAGAACGAGAAGCACAATTATGGAAGGAATTGCAAAATTTAAAACATAATCATTAAGCGATACCTATTGATAGAAAAGAAGATATGAACCTAGTTGTTCATATCTTCTTTTTGTGTAGTATATATGTTATATCATACCATTCATATAGTTCTTTATGATATAATATAAAGTAAACATTAATACTAGTATACAGAATGATATTGTTGGTACGTGAGAAAAATTAGATATATAGTCAGGTGTACTACATAGATTATACTTATTTATGGTAGTTTGTAGAGGTGATATAATGGCTAAAAAAGTGACTCCTATGATGACGCAATACAATGAAATTAAATCTAAGTATTCAGAGGAGTTATTATTTTTTCGTTTAGGCGATTTTTATGAATTATTTTTTGAAGATGCATATATTGCATCACGCGAGCTAAATATTACGTTAACTGGGCGTGGTACGGGAGAGGATACGAAAACACCTATGTGTGGTGTGCCCTATCATGCAGCGGAATCATACATTGATACATTGGTGAAAAAAGGCTATAAGGTTGCTATTTGTGAGCAAATGGAAGATCCTAAATTAGTGAAAGGGATTGTTAAACGTGACGTTATCCGTGTTATTACACCAGGCACGGTGATGTCTGAAAGTGGAACTGATTCCAGTAGTAATAATTTTCTAAGTCTTTTTTATAAAACCTTAACTAGTTGGATTATTTTGTTTTGTGATATCACAACGGGAGAACTTATTTGGGAACGTATGACATTAGAAACGCATCATACTGAGATGTATGATGCGTTATCTATGTATAGACCAAGTGAAATTGTATTAGCTGATTCTGTAGAATTACCATCGAGAGTTTTTAATTTTATACAAAATAATTTTCGTCATGTTACATTATCTCCCTATAAAACGGATAAAAATCATAATGAATTAATTCAAGAGGCTTGCTCACAGTTTACTGATATAGGATTAATGGAAGAAGATGTATTGCAAGCCTTAGGATATTTATTAATGTATCTACAAGATGTGATTAAAACAGAAACATCACATATTAACTATGTTCATCGGTTAAGTGTGGGAGATCGATTAATTTTAGATACCGCGTCCTTGCGTCATTTAGAAATTACTCACAATTTACGAGATGGGGGACGTAAAGGAACTTTGTTGTCCGTATTGGATAGAACATTGACACCTATGGGGGCTAGATTATTAAAACAATGGTTAGAGACTCCTTTAGTAGATATTTCACATATTAGCCGACGTCAAGCTGCTATTACAGAATTAATTAGTCGCCATGAGGAACGGGAGGAAATTCGTCAGTATTTAACATCCATATTTGATTTCGAACGAATTGCAAGTCGTATTGAAACGGGCAGCGTATCGCCTAGAGATTTTACGTCTCTTAGAGAATCACTTAGCACGTTGCCAACGATTAAACACATCATAAGTAATTGTCAAAGCTTATCATTACAGATGATTAATGAGCAATTGCATGAACACGATGATATCTTTCAGTTGTTATCTAAGGCCATTGCCGAAGAACCGGCGTTAACGTTAAAAGAGGGTCGTGTAATCAGAGATGGATATAATGCTGAACTGGATGAATTACGATCATTGGCGAATGACAGTCAATCCTGGCTCCTACAACTGGAAGATGATATTCGAAAAAAAACAGGCATTAAACTTAAAACGGGATATAACAAGGTATTTGGGTATTATTTTGAAGTAACTCATGCACATACATCGAATGTACCTGATTACTTTATTCGCAAACAAACTTTAACGAATGGAGAACGGTATATTACACCAGAGCTTAAAGAGTTTGAAATCAAGGTATTAAGTGCAAAAGAAAAAATGATTGCCTTAGAGCATGAGCTATATCAAGAGTTACGCGTACAGGTGAAAGAGGCCATTAAATCCATTCAAGAAACAGCACGAGCATTAGCACAACTTGATGTGCTGATTAGTTTGGCTTTGGTAGCCTATGAAGAAAAGTATATTTGCCCATCCTTATCAATGAATGGTCAAATTACGATTCGTGATGGTAGGCATCCCGTCATTGAAAAGTTTTTAAAACAGGAATTGTTTGTTCCTAATGATGTGACATTGAATCATGAAGAAGAAGAGTTTATTTTGATTACTGGTCCCAATATGGCAGGTAAGTCTACGTATATGAGACAAGTTGCTATTTTGATGATTATGGCACAAATGGGATCTTTTATACCAGCACAGGAAGCGTGTATTAGTCCGGTAGACAGAATATTCACGCGTGTTGGTGCTAGTGATGACATTTCTACAGGGCAAAGTACGTTCATGGTGGAAATGAAAGAAGTGGCATATATTTTAGAAAATGCAACGGCGAATAGTTTGATCATTCTTGATGAAATCGGTCGAGGGACGAGTACCTTTGATGGATTGAGTATTGCACAAGCCGTGGTGGAATATATTTCTAAACAAATTCATGGGAAAACATTATTTGCTACACATTATCACGAATTAATTCCCTTAGAAGACCAATATCCTAAATTGAAAAATTATACGGTAGCGGTCAAAGAAAAAGGAAAAGACATCGTCTTTTTACGGCGCATTGTTCGGGGCGGTGCGGATCGTAGTTATGGTATTCATGTAGCTAAATTGGCAGGATTACCATCTTCGGTATTAAAACGGGCAGAAGTTATTTTATCCTCCTTAGAAAGAGAATCATCTGAAATAGATCTAATGAACCGCGTTATGGTCTCCGATACAGAAGTGCAGAGTACCCATAAGTCTACGAATACACATCAAGTGATGAATGACAATTTATTCACCCATTCGGTGGTGGATGATTTATTATCTTTAGATGTAATGAGCATGACACCTATTGAAGCGATTAGTACACTATATCAATTGCAAGAAGCGGCGAAAAAAGGTGGTGGTAAATAATGGCAATGGTTCATATTCTTGATGAAATAACAATTAACAAAATTGCAGCTGGCGAAGTAGTAGAACGACCAGCATCAGTGATTAAAGAATTGGTGGAAAATTCTATTGATGCGGGAGCTAATTCTATTGAGGTTGAGATTTCTGATGGCGGTAGTACATATATGCGAGTCACTGACGATGGGATAGGCATGACGGAAGAAGACGCTAGATTGGCTGTATTGCGTCACGCTACTAGTAAAATACAAGGGGTAGAGGATTTATTTGATATTGCATCGTTAGGCTTTCGTGGTGAAGCATTAGCTAGTATTGCATCGGTATCAAATTTTGTACTAACGACTAGAAAACAAGACTCTGAATGGGGAACACGCGTTATTATCGATGGAGGTACGTGTATAGATTGTTTGCCTTATGGTACTACACCTGGTACGACGATTGAAGTAAAAAATTTATTTTATAATACGCCAGTACGACGAAAATTTTTAAAAACAGAGCGTACAGAAAGTATTAAAATTTCTGATATTGTTGGCAAACTTGCGTTAAGTAATCCACAAATTTCTTTCAAGCTAATCATTAATGATAGAGTTAGCATTATCACGCCAGGTAATGGCAATTTATTGGAAACTGTCACTGCTTTATATGGCTATAAGGTGAGGGAAGACGTATTTCCTATTTCTTATGAAGCGGACTCAATTGTAATAGACGGTGTTGTTAGTAAACCATCATTAATTAAAAGTACGCGCACCTGGCAGACGATTATTGTGAATAATCGTGTAATTGGCGATAAAACAATTTATAAAGCTATCGATAATGCCTATCATGCATTATTGCCTAAAAATGGATTTCCCCTAGTGGTGCTTGCCATTACAGTGCCAGCAGATTGCATTGATATTAATGTGCATCCTCGTAAAAGTGAAGTAAAGTTTGCAGATGATAAAGTAATATATCGCGCTGTATATCATGCGATTTTACAAGCTATAGAAAATCCATTAGGCACTATGGACACTAGGTCAGAAGTAATTGATAATCAATGCTCACAGGAAGATGCTATTGCTACGAATGTAGAATTTGATAAAGTATTTGGACATACTAGAAATGGGGGCTATACAATTCTTAGAGATGATACGAATCGATTTGTGCATGATTTACGAACAAATGGCTTTGTAGCACATCCTCGTTCTTCCTATGAACAAGATTCTTTTATGAGTGACGCTACTTTTTCTAATGTGCCATCAGAATTTACTAGTTATACAGAGGAAGATAAAGAAAAATTTCGTCAATTGCATAGAGAAAGTGCATTTCAGTATCCTCCTAATGCAGGAGATACATTACAGACTGTTGAAGAAACTACATCAACTATGGCATGTTCTACAGGGGCTAAGGAATGTATAGAACAAAATTGTGAAGAAACTGATAGTATCACGCCTCCCGAAAAGGAAGCCTTTAATGGGGATACACCTATTCATAACGCTCATACGAGAGTGATTCAAAATAGTGGACTATTACCTATGGGGCAAGTGGCCTCTTGTTATATATTAGCGAAAAAGGGCGATGATTTATATATTATTGATCAGCATGCAGCACATGAACGGGTGCGGTATGATACATTGTGTAAATCAGCACAAGCAATTCCTATGCAACAGTTACTGGTACCCATTTATGTAAAAGCCAGTGATGATGATATGCTTATAGTAGAAGAATATCAAGCGGAACTAATTGATGTGGGATTTGCTGTTGAATTGGGAGGACCAACGCAAATTAAAATTACAGGTATGCCGGTAGATATTGTAGAGGCACAGGGTGAAGATATTTTGCAACATGTGTTTTCATGCTTGCATGAGAAACAGATTCCCACAAAAGCACAATTACGTCATAAGATGTTAGCCTATGCATCGTGTCGCGGCGCTATTAAGGCGGGCCATAATTTGAATTTATATCAAATGTCTGTACTGATTGAAGATTTATTTCATACAGATAAGCCGTTTGTATGTCCTCATGGAAGACCGACAATTATTAAGTTTACGCCTAGTGAATTGGGACGCTTATTTTTACGGTCCTAGAGTAAATTACATAGAAATGTTGATATTTTCAAGGAACCTACAGATGTATGAGTCAATGGCGTTCTGCTCGTAGTATATGGAGAAAAATATGAATATAGTAACTACATCACAAAAGTCTAGCGCCATTATTCATGCCCAGGCACAAGAGGCTGCAGAGCGATTGCAATTAACCTATGTTAGTCGTAAAAAACTTTCATTACGACAATTACAAGATAGGTATGGTAGTGAATATATTGTCGTGTATAATTCACAGGGACCATCATTGTATATAGGCGAAGGAAAAGAACATCATTTTCATCTTTCTATGGCACAATTGCGAATTTTACATTTGCAACGGACGGGACATGATTATTTGGTAGAAGCTATTGGATTGCCTAGATTATCCTCTTTTTTAGATTGTACGTTAGGATTAGGTAGCGATAGCATTGTTGTTTCCTATGCGTATATGACTGGACAGAATGATATAGGTGCAGTACCACAAAAAACATACATGGTAGGAATAGAGGCTTTTTTACCATTGCATCATATTACACAGTACGGATTGGCACATTTTTGTCATGATGATCCTCATGTTACACAGGCATTACGACAAATTAATACCTATGGCTGTCATTACCAAGAGTATTTAGCAACTTGTGAGACGAATGCTTTTGACGTAGTGTATTTAGATCCTATGTTTGAAGTTCCTATTGTAGAAAGTCCTCAATTCTTAAGTTTGCGAGACCATCTTGTTAAATCCGCTTGTACAGATCTAATTATACGGGAGGCTATGCGCGTGGCTAAGCGAAAAGTAATTATAAAAGAGCGCCCATTTAGTAGAATCTTTCAGATGATAGAACCAGATTATTTTGTTGGTGGTAAGTATAGCAAGATTGTATATGCTGTCTATGAGGTATGAGTATATTTGAGAAAGTAGCACATTGTAATTAAAAATTATCGATAGTTAGTTTTTATACAATAGGATTATTCTTTTGGATTTTCTTAGGAACCTAGGTGTATTTAAGTGAAGGATGTATTTGGTGGAACGATTATTAACGATTTTAGGGCCTACAGCGGTAGGAAAAACAGATTTAACATTGCGACTGGCACAAGAAATGAAAGCCCCTGTTATTTCAGGAGACGCCTATCAAGTATATAAAGGTTTATCCATTGGCACAGCGAAGCCATCGACAGAAGAATTAGCGCGTGTGCCACATTATTTAATTGATATTTTAGAGCCTAATGATGTGTATAGTGTAGCGGACTTTCAAAGAAAAGCACGAGACGTGATAAAAAAATGTAATACACAAGGAGTTATGCCCATTTTATCAGGTGGAACAGGATTGTATGTACAATCACTATTAGAAGGATATCAATTTTCAGAGGTATCGCCGAATCAGACATTGCGAGAAGAGTTGAACCAATTATATGAAGTACAGGGCATTGAGGGGTTACGGAGAAAGGCTCGTGAATTAGCAGCACATGGTTCTATTACTATTGAATTACAAGATAAACATAGATTGTATAGAGCTATTGAACTCATGAGTGCAGGCCAGTATGATGTAGTATCACATCAGAGTAAAGATGGGTTGATGTATGAAGGCACTGTATTAGGTTTAATGCGTGATCGAGAGTCTTTGTATAAAAGAATTAATGAACGAGTTGACACTATGGTGCAACAAGGTTTGTTTGATGAAGTAGAATGGTTGTTAACGCATGGTGCATCACCAGATAGTCAAGCTTTTAAAGGAATTGGCTATAAAGAGATTGTTTTATATATGACGAATCAAATTTCAAAAGAAGAGGCTATTGATTTAGTCAAAAAAAATACGCGACATTTTGCTAAACGACAGATAACATGGTACAAACGGATGCCGTATATACAATGGATTTACATCGATGATACTATGAGCGAATTAGATGTTTATAAAATGGCTAAAGATTTGCTATAATAAACTGTTAATATATTTAAAATAATGAATACACTGTTGTATCCATATAGAATCAAGGAGTTATTGTTTATGGTGTTAGAAGAATTGCGTGAGAAGGCGTTTTCTTTAGCTAAGGATCAGTTTGAAAAATTTGAGCCCATCGCATTAGCGAATACTAAAAAGGTGTTACATGCATTTAAAGAGTGTCAAGTGTCCGACTATCATTTTAATGGTAGTTCTGGATATGGTTATAATGATGCGGGCAGAGAAAAGTTAGATGAAGTATTTGCTCATGTATTTAAAGGAGAAAAAGCGTTAGTGCGGCCCCATTTTGTGTCTGGTACACATGCATTGGCTACAACATTAATCGCTTTATTGGGAAATGGTGCACAGGGCAAAGAGTTTGTGTATGCAGTAGGAGCACCCTATGATACTATGCAGTCTGTTATTGGTAGCACTTGTGAGGTACGCGGATCTTTAGTAAGTAAAGGATTTATTTATAAAGAAGTACCATTATTAGCACAGTCTTATGATATAGAAGGTATAAAAAAAGCAATTACAAACGATACAAGAGTTGTCGTTATTCAGCGCTCTCGTGGGTATAGTACGCGCAAGCCTTTATCAGTAAAGGATATCGGTGATATATGTAACGCCGTTAAGTCAGTGAATCCAGATACAATTTGCTTTGTAGATAATTGTTATGGGGAGTTTACAGAGCTACAAGAACCTTTACAGGTTGGGGCGGATATTATGGCAGGTTCACTTATTAAGAATGCTGGCGGTGGTATCGCACCAACAGGTGGTTATGTAGTAGGTAAAAAAGAATTAGTAGAAGATGTAGCCTATCAATTGACAGCACCCGGATTAGGAGATCATATGGGATCGTATGCTGCTGGATATCGCTTATTTTTTCAAGGCCTATTTTTAGCACCGCATGTGGTATTACAAGCACTGAAAGGGGCAGTATATACAGCGGCAGTAGCACATGTATTGGGATACGAAGTATTCCCTTCGATTGAAGAACCACGATATGATTTAATTCAAGCTATTAATTTACATAATGCAGAAGAAATGGAATTATTTTGTGCAGGGATGCAAGCCTACTCTCCTGTAGATGCACATGTGAGACCAGTGCCAGGTGATATGCCAGGATATACAGATCAAATTATTATGGCTGGTGGTACATTTGTACAGGGATCTTCTATCGAATTAAGTGCAGATGGGCCAATACGACCACCGTACACTATTTTTATGCAAGGTGGATTGGTATTTGAACATTCGATGTTGGGCATTTTGGGGGCGGCTGAAGTGATTTTAAAAAGTCGTCAATCTTAATGTAGACGGATCATGTATTTCTATATTGCTTATGAATATAGGAAGACATGATAGTAGATAAAATGTATGAATTATAGGTGTAGCAATGGTAGCATGCATCGATTCTTACATGTAAATGATTTATGATAGAAATATATAGGTATATAGTTTAATTATACACATTCAGACTTTCACTCTTTATTGATGTATGTCGTTAATTATCATAGTTGATAATTGACCAGAAGGAGAAAGCATGGAACAAGTTTTTGCAGTGGCAATGAGTGGGGGCGTAGATAGCTCCTTAACAGCTAAAATGCTATTAGAACAAGGGCATAAGGTATTTGGGATTACACTTCGTTTATGGGTAGAAAACACACCAGAAGATGACGTGCCTTTAGCAGTTACGGATGCTAAAAAAATGTGTGATTTTTTAGGCATCAAGCATTATGTTGTTGATGCACGTCATGTGTTTTATGAAAATGTAGTTGACTATTTTGTGAAAGAATATGCAAGGGGAAGAACGCCTAATCCATGCGTGTTTTGCAATAAAAATATAAAGTTTGATTTACTCTTACATCGTGCGTTAGAGCTAGGAGCTACTCATATGGTGACAGGCCATTATGCACAAGTGAAATATAATCAGACGACAGGCTTATATGAATTACATAAGGGCGCGGATCCTACAAAAGATCAAAGTTATGTTATGTATACTATGAATCAACATATTCTAAGTCATATTGTATTTCCTTTAGGGGCCCAATGTAAAACCGAAACGCGGAAAGAGGCAAATCGTTATCAGCTTCCTGTAGCCAATAAACCAGACAGTGAGGATATTTGTTTTTTGCCAAATCATAATTACCAAGGATTAGTGCAACGTGAATTGAAACAGCCTGTTAAAAAAGGCAAAATCGTTCATGAAAATGGCGAGGTATTAGGCACTCATACGGGCTTGTTTAATTATACAATTGGACAGAGAAAAGGATTGGGTATTGCTTATAGTACGCCATTATATGTAACTAAGCTTGATGCGGAGAAAAATGAAGTTGTTGTAGGCCCGAATGAAAGTTTATTTACGAAGCGTATGATTTGTAAATTTTATAATTTCTTAGATGGTGTTACGCCAAAGGTATTGCATGCAGAAGGTAAAATTCGCTATGCAGCGAATCCAGCTTCCTGTACGGCACATATACTAGAGGACGGTACTATGGAAGTTGTATTTGATGAGCCACAACGAGCGATTACACCAGGCCAATCCGTGGTGTTTTATAAGGGAACCCAAGTTCTTGGCGGTGGAGTTATAGATAAGGTTTGTTAGTAGAGAGGTAATTATGACCACAAATCATATTAGAAATTTTTGTATTATTGCCCATATTGATCATGGAAAATCAACATTAGCCGATCGGTTAATTGAAAAAACTGGGACGTTGACAAAACGTGAAATGGAAGCACAAGTATTAGACTCCATGGAGCTAGAGCGAGAACGAGGTATTACAATTAAAGCACAAGCAGTTCGCATTTTGCATACGGCTAAGGATGGCAATGAATATACCTTGAATCTAATTGATACACCGGGTCATGTGGATTTTAGTTATGAAGTATCACGGTCTTTGGCAGCTTGTGAAGGTTGTTTGCTGGTGGTTGATGCGGCACAAGGCGTAGAAGCTCAAACATTGGCGAATGTGTATTTAGCATTAGAACATGATTTGGAAATTATACCGGTCATCAATAAAATTGATTTGCCAAATGCCGACCCTGAACGAGTTAAAAAGGAAATAGAAGATATTATTGGCCTTGATGGAGACGAAGCAATTTGCTGTAGTGCGAAATCTGGCATGGGCATTGAAGATATTTTAGAGGCTATTGTAGAACGTATTCCAGCACCAGTGGATAAAACGGATAAACCTTTAAAAGCATTAGTTTTTGATTCTCGATTTGATTCCTACAAAGGTGCGATTGCTTATGTGCGCGTGCAAGAGGGTTCTTTGCGCGTGAAGGATACGATTCGCATGATGCATAACAATCATGATTTCGAAGTGACGGAGCTAGGCATATTTACACCCAACTTATTACCTGTTCAAGCATTGACATGTGGGTCTGTAGGATGTATTGCAGCAAGTATTAAAAATGTTCGTGACTGTCGTGTAGGTGATACGATCACATTGGCATCTAATCCAGCGGATGAGCCACTACCAGGGTATCGTAAAGCAGTACCAATGGTATACTGTGGGTTATATCCGACAGATAGCAAGGACTATGAAAATCTCCGAGATGCATTGGAAAAGTTAAATTTGAATGATGCTGCTTTAGAATATGAACCAGAAACATCATTGGCATTAGGGTTTGGATTTCGATGTGGTTTCTTAGGGTTGTTGCATATGGATGTTATCCAGGAACGATTAGAACGTGAATATAACTTATCTTTGATTACAACAGCACCAAGTGTAAATTATCGAGTGTTTAAAACCAATGGAGATATGTTAGAAGTTGATAATCCAGCTAAGCTACCACCTACTACGGAAATTGAATATATACAGGAGCCATATGTAAAAGCGACAACTATTGTTCCAAAAGAATACGTGGGTACGATTATGGAACTGTCTCAAGAAAAACGTGGTGAGTATCAAAGTATGGAATATTTAGATGAATCTCGCGTATCAATTGTGTATCATCTGCCATTAGGTGAAATTATTTATGATTATTTTGATAAATTAAAATCTGCCACGAAAGGATATGCATCTCTTGACTATGAGTTGATTGGGTATCAAACATCGCCTATGGTTAAGATGGATATTTTATTAAATGGAGAACCAGTCGATGCACTAAGTATTATTGTACATAAAGAAAGAGCGGCCATGCGTGGTCGTGCATTGGCAGAAAAATTAAAGGAACTAATTCCACGACAAAACTTTGAAATCCCTATACAAGCGGCTGTGGGCACTAAAATTGTAGCTCGTGAAACAGTGAAGGCTTGGCGTAAAGATGTGCTCGCAAAATGCTATGGCGGCGATATTAGTCGTAAGCGTAAATTATTAGAAAAACAAAAAGAAGGTAAGAAGCGAATGAAAGCGGTAGGAAGTGTAGAAATTCCTCAAGAAGCATTTATGGCAATTCTTAAAGTGGAAGATTAGTATGACAACACTAGCATCTAATAATAGGGATATGGGGATTTATCTTCATATCCCTTTTTGTAGACAAAAATGCACATATTGTGATTTTGCGGCCTATCAAAATTTAGAAGACTATTATGATGCGTATGTGGCGGCCTTATTAGATGAAGTGCGAATATGGTGCGAGATGTATCCTGAAAGCACTACTATACCGGTAGATACTATTTATTTTGGCGGTGGTACGCCTACTGAGTTGAGCATTGTACAGTTAGAGAAAATTTTGAAAACTTTGGACGTATATTTCCCTTTGCAGAACGTTAGACAAGTCTCTATTGAAGCTAATCCGCACAATTTGACGACATCTTATTTGTCTGATTTATATGCGTTAGGATGCAATCGCATTAGTTTCGGAGTTCAAACGTTTAATGATCGCTTGCTGCATATGATACATAGAAATCATACAGGGCGTGAAGCAGTTGATACTATTTATCAAGCTTATGAAGCGGGGGTTACTAATATTAATTTAGATCTCATGTATGCATTGCCCTCTCAAACACTTATGGATATAGAAAATAGTGTGCATACAGCAGTGACTTTGCCGATTCATCATATTTCCATATATGGATTACAGGTAGAACCAACAACACAGCTAGCGTATGCCATCAAACAAGGACAATTAACACTACCTGAAGAAGAGGTGGAAATGGCTATGTACGATTATTTGGTTTCTACATTGCCAGAAGTGGGATTTAATCGGTATGAAGTGGCTAATTTTGCTAAAGAAGGATACGTTAGTCATCATAATTTACGTTATTGGCACTATAAAGAATATTTAGGTTTTGGTGTGGGAGCGCACTCCTTTTATAATCATTATCGCCGTGCAAATCATGCCTATGTTATTCCCTATATTAAAGCAGTCGAACAGTCTGTATTGCCTATAAAGACTGAAGAATACATTGATAGACAACGAGATAAAGAAGATTATTGTTTTTTACATTTACGTACAACTACAGGTATTTATGCATCTGACTTTGAAGATAGGTTTGGACTATCTTTAGAAGAAGAGTATGGAGTGGTTATAAGAGGTCTTATGGACAAGGGACTACTAACAAGTAAGGATAATCGATATTATATGACAGATGAGGGGTTTGTTCACGGTAACTATGTATTTGCACAATTTATCAAATAGTATTTCTAGTATATTGATAACAAGATATAGTTAGCTATGATAGTTATCATGAAACATTTTAATAGCATGCGTAATAACCATAATATATAGATATAAGATTGTAGTGGACTGGATAAGCTATTGTGAATGGGCATTATATCACAGAATTTGAAGTGCTTTTTTGCTATAATAAATATAATCAGTACAACACTTGTTAGAGATTAAGTTAGATATGATTCTATAAATGAATCTAGTATATATGGCCGAATTAGATTGGATGGAGTCTTACTTTATAATAATTGTATGAGTAAGTACATGATAGATTTTTATGTAGTATAGATTTATGATTGAATAGATAGTGTATATGAGGTATATATTGTGAAAACATCTATTATTTTACATGCGCGCCACAATGAGTTTTCTCCGAAACAAATGATGGAAATCGTAGCATTGGGAGAAAAATATGGCGGCTACTTTCGACATGTTGTGACAGGAATTCAAATTTATAATATTACAAAAGAAGACAAAGAATGTATCATTCATGAATTGCCTGAAGGCATTGTGCAAGTTAAGCATCGTGGGGTTAATAATTTGTTGGCTTGTGTGGGAAAAGGCAATTGTAAAAATGGCCTTATGGAAACACGTGAGTTAGAGGCTTATATTGATGCACACCACTATGGAAAAGGTACGGCCCACAAATGTAAAATCGGCATTAGTGGTTGTGGTCGTAATTGTGCTGATGTGATGGTCAAAGATATAGGTTTTTATGGAACGGTTAATGGTTTTGTTATGTCTTTAGGCGGAACGACA
>QWCD01000319.1_pt1 | contig 15760 bp, 14 predicted proteins | sample 1972461 | NCBI WGS metagenome assembly QWCD01 (sample SAMN09866717, study PRJNA288562) | Human vaginal metagenome isolate term4_vaginal, whole genome shotgun... | isolation source: vagina | host: Homo sapiens | place: USA: California | reverse complement strand
TATTTGTATATAACAATCTATTACGTGTATCTCTTCTGAAAGCGGAATTAGCTTAGAGGGATCATTAAGACTGTGTCTAAAATAGTCCGATAAGTATTTTATTAATTTTACTGCAGTATCAGGATTATGATGTACGTAAAAATTAATGGTATTTAACGTATTATATAGAAAATGTGGGTTTATTTGAGATTGCAAGGCACGAATCTCGGCTTCTTGTAAAAGAAACTTTTCTTTTTTTAGCTCCGAATAGGCAGTTATTAATTGAATGATTCGTGCGGTTCCGTTTAAGAACTCTTTATCTGTTTTGCTAAGAGGGAGATCTGAAGGATTGGAAATTAAAATATGGCAAATTTCCTTGTCTTTTTCAGAAAGGCGAATTTGACTCAGATGGTGCATAGAAGGAAGGCTTTTTTGTAAATGTAATATTGCGGTTTCAGAATTGCCCTGATTTCTGTGTTTTGGAAGCTTATAGTTAGTAGAAATGAATACTCTGTCATTTACTATAATAGCAGCCCAAATTAGATTGGGTAAAGCAGAAATTATGACTGAAGGAATATTTGATAAATCGAGGCCATTTGACTTATTTTGGATTGTCTTTATTAGCCTATTAATAGAGTCAAATAGGGTTTTTGTAGTTGCGGTTTTTTTTGAATCTTGATTTCTGGCACTACTTTCTAATACTCGCATAAAAAGTGCAATAGCAGGGATATTTGTGATAATTACAGGGGAAAAAAGTGCCAAAAATTCGAAAGTATTTGTATAAGCATATGGCCAGGTGAGCAATGCATAAAATGTCCAGTATACAATTTCAATGAGGATGCTATATAGTAGAGCCCACATCCATTTATTTTTAGGTTGACGTTTTATATAGTATGAAACGAAACCAGCGACTATTCCTTGCAAAATTGATAAACTGCCACTAATAGGTGCAGTACTTGTTTGCAATATAAACATTCTATTAATACCAACAATTAGTCCGGTAATACTACCGACTATGGGGCCACCTATAAATCCACTAAGTATTATAGCAACAGCCCTAAATGTCATAATTCCACCAGGCGTGGGGAAATTCCAGTAGGTTCCACAAAGACCAAGAATAGTGAATAGCGAAGTAAAAATAAAATATTCTTTCTTGGTATATTTTTGTGAAATTAAAGCATTTCTGAATATATCTGTTCGACTTAACAATAAAAGGAACAATAAAAAAATGGATATGCCTAACCATACATATTGCACACCATTAAATGCGGTATCAATAGAGTTATACAAAGGGCACCTACTTTCGATTTTATGCGGCTAAAAATGTACTATGTTCTTATGAAAATACAAAATAATAGTATGTGATGAACAAAATATTTACATCAAAGTATTGTAGAGTTTAATGTATCTTATCTTGAGATTTTTGCATCTTGCAGGAAAGATAAGAAAAAGACAGCAAAAGTAAACTATAATAATTTGCGTAAGGATGTTTTGTTACGAACAAAATTTATTTTTATGTTTAGAGGAGGTATTGTTCATGGTTAAAGCATTAGATGGTATTTTAGTTCTTGACATGAGTCGTGTCCTTTCCGCACCTTTTACAGGGATGGTATTAGCGGATATGGGTGCTGATGTAATTAAAATTGAAGCACTTGGTCATGGGGATGATGCGCGAGCTTATCCGCCATATATGGAGGATGAGAGCATTTATTTCATGGATTTAAATAGAGGGAAACGATCTATTACTTTAAATCTCAAATCCATGGAAGGGAAGGAAATACTCAAGAAGCTGGTAAAAAAAGCGGATGTTTTAGTAGAAAATTTTCGCGGCGGCACAATGGAGAAGTTGGGGTTAGATTATACTGTTTTAAAAGAAATAAATCCTAAGTTAATTTATACACAAATTACAGGATTTGGACGTACTGGTCCTCGTGCTAAAGCTCCAGCCTATGATGTGATTGTACAGGGGATGGGCGGAATTATGTCTCTAACTGGTGAAGAAGGAGGCACTCCCATGAAAGTTGGTATTTCCCAAGGAGATATTGTAGCTGGGCTGTATGGGGCTATTGGAACCGCCATGGCACTATTAGCGAGAGAAAAAACGGGTAAAGGGCAGCTTGTAGATATATCAATGTTAGACTGTCAAGCACAGTTTATTGAAAACGCTATGGTGCGTTATCTAAATGCAGGGGTAATACCTAAGGCTATTGGAAATCGCCATGCATCAATTACACCTTTCCAGTCGTTACCGTGTTCTGATGGATACATTATGATTGCAGTAGGAAACGATACTCTTTTTGAGAAATTCTGTGATATTATTGAACGTCCAGAGCTTAAAAATGATGAACGTTTTTTAACAAACGCACTTCGTACACAGAATGTGAAGGCTTTGGACGAAATTTTAAGAACAATATTCCCTAATAAAACTTGCGCGGAATGGCTGAGAATAATTGGAGAATCTGGAATACCTGTTGGTCCAATTAACACGGTTCCCCAAGTAGTAGAAGATCCTTGTTTGAAGGCTCGTGATATGATTGTTACCTTAAAGCACAGTAAAATTGGAGAAGTAAAGGCGATAAATACACCTATCAAATTATCTGAAACGCCAGGAGGTGCGGAAAAGGCAGCTCCGATATTAGGAGAACACACAAGAGAGGTACTTAAAGAGCTTGTTGGGTATAGTGATGAAAAAATAGATGAACTATATTCTACTGGAGTAGTATAACAATATATTTTTCAAATTATCTTCCACATTATATATTATTATTATTATTGATTCAAGAAGAGAGGCGTTTAATTTTTACTTAAATGTCTCTCTAAAATAAGTTCATCATTTAGAAAGGAGGAGTTTATTTATGGATGCAAAAGAATTTATGGACTCACCCATGATGTGGATTATGTCTAGCTTTATGGTCATTAATATTATAGTAATGGCAGTTGTGTTTATGAGACAGGCATTTAAATCTGCGGAAGAGATGGGAATTAATCGATCAGAGTGTGTGGCAGGGCTCAGGTCAGCGATGATTACAGCTGTGGGTCCATCATTTGCTCCGATTATAGTTCTCATTGCATTAATGGCAACCATTGGGGGGCCAACCGCATGGATGCGAATGAATGATATTGGGGCAGCAAGAACGGAGTTGGCAATGGCTCAAATATCAGCCAACATGGCTGGTTCATCGCTTGATAGTGGAGTATTATCATTAGCTGGATTCGTTTTTATTCTTTGGGGGGCTGCATTGAATAATTCTGGATGGATTGTAATTGGGGGATATGGTGCACCCTTTTTAGATAAAGCAGTTCTTTACTTACATGAAAAATTTAATTCTGTATGGATAAAATTATTAATGGCATCAGCAGCTTTCGGTTTATTTTCGACATTGCTTGCAAATTCTGTTATAAAAAAAGTGATTAATTTCAATAACTTATACGCAGCAATTATTTCTTTTGTAGCGATGCTTATTATTGGGAAATTATTTGAAAAACAAAAAAGAATCCAAGAGTTTAGTCTCGGAATAGCCATGTTGATTGGTATGTTTTGTGCAGCGTTTTTCTTTTAGGAGGTGATAGTTTATGAATGAAGAACTTGCTCTCAAAAAGTTTAATTCAAGTATTAAAGTGTTAGGATATGTTTTTGTGACAATTGCATTAATATGTAATTTTATTCCGGCTATTTATGCATCTATTACAACAGGTATATTTCCTAAATTAGATGAATTATTTATGCTGTGGTTGGCGGCTGCTTCAGCATTCGGTGTTGGCTATTTCGTGCAACCAATTTCTTTTTTCCCGATGGCAAATATGTCAGGAACTTTTATGTGTTGGATTGTAGGGAATGTAGGAGAAATTCGGATACCGGCGGCTACTATGGCCCAAAAGGTCACCGGAGCTGAATTGGGCACGCCTAAAGCACAGCTAATGTCTACATTAGGGATAAGCGGATCTGTTTTGGTATCTATTTCTTTAATTACACTATTTGCAATAATTGGTAGTTCGATTATGCCTCTTATGCCAAAACTTGTATTGAAGGCATTTGGGTTTGTACTACCTTGTGTTCTTGGGGCTGTGTATGCTTCACTTGCAAGTAAAAATATAATTTTGGGTTTTCTGATTATAATCTCATCAATCATTGGGAAAATTGTTTTTCCAATGATTGGAATACCAGGAGGATTGATAATGCTTCTTAATATTATTGTAGCAATAATTATTGCTCGAGTATACTTTCTTTATAATACAAAAAGAGCAAATGATTGTGTATAAATAAAGCACATAAAAATAAAGAAACTCTTATGAGAAGTCATAGGAGTTTCTTTATTTTTATGTGCTGGAAAAAGGGTTGATTGTGCGGATAATCCATTTTTCACGGCCCGTAAATTTTGAATTGTATTTTCTTGCCGTCTGCTCATAGTGTGTTTTCAAATCGGAAACGCCTTTTTCCAATGAAGTCAGACGTTTGATGACCGTTTCTGGCCTCATATCGCCTTGGTAAAGGGGACAAACCGACAGCGTGACGTACGTACGGTTAATTTTAGAGTGGCAGTGCGAGCATGAAATGAAATTGGCGGTGAATCGTTTCGTTTCCTGATTCTCTTTATACTCTTTAAGCAGCCGCTCTTTATCGGGAAGCCGTTTTTGCAAAGAAATCATTTGCGGGGACGGCTCGATTCCGATTTTGTGTTTTACCGCATAGGTGGTAGGAAGGGATTTTAAGAACTCGACAGCCTGTACTTTGGTGTTGAACACTTTTTCTTTAAAGAACGGTCCTTTGAAAACAGGTGTCTATATTTCCTTTTTTATAGTTTGTTTCATGAATGTTGGAAACATATTTTATGTACTACGGTAGAGAAAAAATGGGATTTCTTCTATAATAAGAGCAAGGAGAAATAATCAATGAAAGTATTGGTCAGTGCCTGTTTTTTAGGGGTGAAGTGTAAGTATAACGGCGGTGATAATCGCAATGAAGCGGTGATTCAGTTTTGCCGTGATAAAGATGTGATTGCTGTTTGTCCGGAAATTCGTGCCGGCATGCCTTGCCCACGAATACCGGCAGAGATTATGAATGGAAAAGTCATAGACAAAAAGGGAAAAGATGTAGATGCCATCTATCGTAATGGAGTGGCAAGGGTGATGAAAGATATCCAACATCAAAAAATAGAATTGGCTATATTAAAATCTCGAAGTCCCACTTGCGGCGTTCATGAAATTTATGATGGCACTTTTTCCGGTACGTGTATTCCGGGGGAAGGACTATTGGCAGAAGCTTTAAGAAAACAGGGGATTCCGGTTATAGATGAGAAAGAAGTCGAAAGAAAAGGGAAAAAGAGATGATGCTTGTAGGTGGTATCGAAGCCGGCGGTACAAAAATTGTTTATGGTACGGCGGAAGTAGACGGTAAAGAAATACATATTCTTGAACGCAAAGAAATGCCTACTGATGAAAGTTCAGTGGTCATTGATAAATTGAATTTATATTTTAAGGAAAATAAAATAACGTCTTTGGGATTAGCGTCATTTGGTCCGTTGGAATTGAATAAAAATTCTTTTGATTACGGTATGGTCATGGGAACGCCGAAAAAAGGTTGGGATCAAGTTCCTTTTGGCGCTGCTTTGAAGGAATATTTACATATCCCGGTGGAAATTGATACGGATGTGAATGCGGCGGCCATGGCAGAAGTGGCATATGGCATGGGGAAAGGTTCTGAAAGCTTAGTGTATATAACCGTAGGCACCGGTATCGGTATGGGACTATGGATCAATGGCGCGCCGGTACATGGATTATTGCATCCCGAGGCCGGGCATATGGGAATTGTGAGACATGAAAAAGATCATTCTGCAGGAATTTGTCCTTTTCATGTAGATAAATTTGGAAAATCGTTATGCTTAGAAGGTGTAGCAGCCGGACCGGCCATAGAAAAACGATGGGGCAGACCGGGAAAAGAATTATCGAAAAATGCGGCCGTGTGGGAGATGGAAGCAGACTATTTGGCACAAGGCATAGTCAATCTGATTCTTGTCACATCGCCGGAAAAAATGATTTTGGGCGGCGGAGTTATGCATCAGAAAGAACTGTTCCCCCTTATTCGTCAAAAAGTACAAGAGAAATTAGGCGGATACATTCATCGGAAAGAAATATTAACAGATATTGATTCTTATATCGTGCCACCTGCATTGGGGGATAACGCAGGAATCATGGGAGCCTTTTTATTGGCACAAAAGAAAATATAGAAAATATAAAACTCTCCTTTTGGCAAAACAGTCAAAGGGAGAGTTTTTGTATGGCATAAAAAAATCGTCTTTTTGACAGACGATTTCATCATTATTTTTTATTATCTCGCGTGCGACACAAACCGCGATCACAATTTCGTAAGAAGCGGAGTAAATGCTCTACTTCAGTGGTAGGTGGAAATTCTTGCTCCATTTCATGAATAGCATCATCTAATTTCAGCCCGGAACGGAAAATAATGCGATAGGCTTTTTTTAGCCAAATTTTCACTTCCGGAGAAATATTATTTCTGGACAATCCCACATTATTAAGACCTACGACACGAGCCGGATTTCCGTCAACAATAACGAAGGGACATACATCTTGAACAATTTTGGACATGCCGCCTACCATGGCGCCCCATCCGATTTTTACGAATTGATGAATGCCGCTCATGCCACCAATGACAGCATGATCCTCCACTGTAACGTGACCGGCAGCACCGGAAAAACTTGACATGACAATGTAACTGCCGAAATCGCAATTATGCGCAATATGCGTATAAGCCTGAAACATATTATGAGAACCTACACGGGTTTCGCAATTTTCTCCTGTGGCACGATGAACAGTACTAAATTCTCTAAACTGATTATGATCACCGATAACAACAGTACTATATTCATTTTGAAATTTTAAATCTTGCGGATCTTCTCCGATAACGGCATGCGGATATACATGATTATAGCGACCCATGCGTACATTTTTGGCAATGACTGCATGCGCATCGATGATGGTACCTTCGCCGATTTCACAATTTGGTCCGATAACTGCGTAAGGTCCTATGACGACATTCTTATGCAAAATAGCCGATGGATCTACTACGGATGTTTGATGAACAGCCGGATCCTCGGATTTGATTACTTTTAATTCCATTAGTTGACATCCCCTCTTAACGTAGGTGTGAGTTTTTCTTGATAATAAAAATAATTGTATCACAAAATCCTATATATATAAATCATATATTTCAATTATTTTGAAACAGTTGTATATAGGAAGGAAATAGGGAAATTGCTTTATTTCTTTCCTATGCTCTTATTATCATTGATTATCTACTTGTTTTATCCATTTGAAATTATTCTTTATTTTCTCCTTGCGCAGGATCCGATAGATAAAAAAGAAAATCTGCGGAAGCTTTGAGTGTATCATCTACGAAACATTCACAATGAATTTTTCCCATTTTCTTGATAATATTTGTCACGGTAACTTTGGTCACAAGAAGATCGCCGGGACGTACCGGGGAACGGAAACGCACTTTATCCATACCGGTGAACATAGGAATGAGGCCTCTATTTTCTTTTGGATATTGAAGTGCCACACCGCCGACTTGAGCCATAGCTTCACAAATCAAAACGCCGGGCATGATAGGATGACCGGGGAAGTGACCTTGAAAGAAAGGCTCATTTATAGTGACTGCCTTGACTCCCGTGGCAGATTTCATGGGTTCCAATTCAATAATTTTATCGACCAAAAGCATGGGATAACGATGAGGTAAAATTTCCATAATTTCTTCAATATTAAGCTTCATTATAGCCTCCTAATTATTTTAACAGTTGTAATTTTCCACTTAATGCTGCATTGAGTTTATGACTGCCCAAGACGGAAATAATATGAGCGTGAATAGGGCCAACAAGGGAAATATCTCCTAAAATATCCAAAATTTTATGACGCACTAATTCATCCGGGAATTTCAATTTCGATAGACATTCCGTTTCAGAATAAACCACGGCATTATCCAAAGTACCGCCCTTGCCGAGATTCATTTTGCGCAAAGCATCTAATTCCCAAGTAAACCCGATGGTTCGTGCCGGAGCTATTTCTTTTACATAAGACTCCGGATTGATAATGATATCCTTCATTTGCGTACCCAAAAGCGGATGATTATTGATTGACGTAAATGTAATGCGAAGCCCGTCATAAGGAAGTGCAGCAATGAATTTGTCGCCGTCATACACTGATTCAACCGTAGATAAAGTAAGAATAGAAATATTTTTTTCTTGTTTTACGATGCCGGCATCATTGATCATTTGAGCAAAAGTAAGCGCGCCGCCATCTGCCACCGGTGGTTCCGGTGAATCCATTTCAATGATGCAATTATCGATATGCAAAGCAAAAAGTGCCGATAGTAAATGCTCGACAGTAAATACTTTTGCATTGCCTTTTTCCAGTGTGGTGGCACGTAACGTATTCGTTATAAATTTACTTTTAGCCTCCACTTCCGGTGAGCCATCTAAATCCGTGCGACGAAAAACGATACCTCTATCTGTTGGCGCCGGACAAAGGGTAAGTTTTACCGGTAAGCCGGAATGAAGACCATTACCGCAAAAAGAAATAGACGTTCCGATAGTGTTTTGATTTCGTTCCAACATAATATCCTTTCTTGATGATTTTCACATAGGATTCATTAAATGTAACTGATAATTTATTATAACGCGTATGATTTACAAGTACAATGAAGAGAGAAAGAAAAAAGAAATATAAAATTTTGTTAGCACTCTATTGACTTGAGTGCTAAAGGTGATATAATACTATACAGAAGGACAAAGAAAGTCCCTCGAAATGAAAAAAGAAAGGGGTTTTGATTATGCGTAGTTTACTTCCATTTGAAGGTTTATTCGGAGATACGGTGATGGATCGGTTTTTTGATGATGTGTCCAGCGGGTTAAAAGATTATGTGACCGTGCCGAAAGTAGATATCGAAGACAAAGGAAATTCCTATGAGATTACCTGTGATATGCCCGGATTTAAGAAAGACCAAATCCAAATTTCTTACGAAAATGGCATATTGTCTTTGATGGCAAAGAAAGAAGAGAAAGTAGAAGAAAAAGATAAAACCCATAATTATATTCGTCGAGAAAGAAATAGTTCCATTTTCCGTCGTCAATTTACAGTAAAAGGTATTAAAGAAAATGAAATCAAAGCAGGATTGAAAGACGGAATTTTGACTATCACATTACCGAAACAATCTCCGGAACTGGAAAAATCAACTCATCATATTGAAATAGAATAATGAGTCGATAACAAGAATAAGCAAGGAAGCTGTCATTTGACAGCTTTTTTGTATGCTTGAAAAATGATGGTGTGAATAGCGATGGCTGAAAGTTTGAGATGATAGGCGTATAAAGAGTAAAAACAGCAATAAAAAATTGGGAGAAATAATGAAGAGTTTTTTACTCATGTGAGATACTTTTTGTTTGTTGCAAGAAAAATGATTGTAAACTATATAAGACTTTTTTATTGACATATCGGATTGTTTCTTTTATACTCTTCAAAGAGTGACAATGAGGAAAAGGAAGTCATCAGTAAGGAGTGTGCCAATGATGAATAGTGACTGTGAAAAAATTATTCAGTTAGCAGAAAAGGTTATGGATGGGGGATCCATAACGCAAGAAGAAGCAAAATGGATTATTCGTAGAAAAGATGAAGATACGATGTTGCTCTTGGCTATGTCGGACAAAATTCGTCAAAAATTTAATGGAAATGCAGTGGATTTCTGTGCAATTATCAATGCACGGAGTGGGCATTGTCAAGAAAATTGTAAATTCTGTGCGCAGTCCGGTTGGTGGAATACCGGCGCTACGGTGTATAGACTTTTGCCGGAAGAACAAATATTGGAGGCCGCTAAAAAGGCAAAAGCAGCCGGTGCTGTTCGTTTCTCTTTGGTAACCAGTGGACGAAATCAAGATAATCCGAATGAATTTGAAGAGATTATTGATATCGTAAAAAAAATTAAGGAGCAAGTAGGTATCGAAGTATGTTGTTCATTGGGTCTTATCTCTGCTGAACAGGCAGTGCGCCTGAAAGAAGCAGGAATTACTCGTGTTCATTGTAATATTGAAACGGCGCCGTCATATTTTCCTGAAATTTGTACGACCCATACCATGGAAGATAAAGAAGATATTATTTCTACTGCACAAAAAGCCGGCATTCGCGTATGTTCCGGGGGCATTATCGGATTAGGTGAATCTTTGGATCAACGAGTGGAAATGGCCTTTAAATTAAAAGAAATGCACATTGACTCTGTTCCGCTGAATATTTTAAATCCCGTGAAAGGAACACCATTTTATCACAATAAACGATTATCGCCATTAGAAGTACTTCGTACTTTTGCTATGTTCCGATTCGTTTTACCGAAAGCGCTTATTCGTACAGCCGGCGGACGAGAAGTTAATTTGCGAAGTTTACAACCGTATGCATTAACCGGTGGGCTTAACGGTATCATGGTGGGCGGTTACCTCACTACGGGAGGACGTGATCCGCGAGAAGATATTCTCATGACAAACGACTTAGGACGGAGCAGAACGGCACCGGCATTATAAATAAGCTTATGTATGGAAACGAAATATGTTTCCGATGATATATCAATGGTTTGTTATATATCACAACAATTATAGGATAATAGAAAAATAAAAAACGCCTATCATCATTTTGTGTTGAAGTGATGATAGGCGTTTTATCTGTTACATTAACGGCACTGTTACTGTGATTTCATCGGAAATAGCAATACCCTCAGGATTTTTCGCCGGAGTAAAAGTCCATGATTTAATGGATTTTTCTATATATTTTTTTAATATAGCCATATCGCCGGCAGATAAATTAGTAGTAGGTTTTATTCCGACTATTTCATTGACAAACCCTTTGTCGGATATGGAGAGAGTCAATTGAAGAACGGGATGTGAACGGGCGATAAGTTGCTTTTCTTCTTTGGAAGGAGTAGCCAATTCTTTTTTCACGATAGTTGCCGGAGTCACGACCTTCATGGAAACAAAATGAACAGGAACAGAAACCTTTGCCTTTACTGATTTATCTCCTAATTTTGATGGAGAGAAAGTCCAATCATTGACAGAATTGATAGCGTATTGATCCAAAACTATCGAACCGGAAGACTGTTTCACTAATACATCTGTCGGATAACCATCTTCAGTGACGGTTAATTCAATGAGCGTATTTACACTTTGCGGCAATGCCATCATAGCTTGAAGCTCTTTTGTGCTAATCGGCTTCATCGGATTAGAACGAATCGAAGGAGCCGTTATTTGTTCTTCTGTTAAAGGCACGCCGTCTTTAGATAAGAAATATCCACTTTGCGGAATATCCGCCTGAGCCACTGAAGCGGATAATAAAAGAGCTGTACTTAAAAGGAAAACAATTTTTTTCATAGGAAATCTCCTTTACTTTTTCATGGTTAAATCACAAATTTATTTTATCATAAGTATTGTAAAAAGAAAAAAAGTAGTTTTTCTTAAAGAAATAGAAATCATCTCTTGACGTGGGCGAACAATATTTGTACAATACAATAAATAAATAAGCGTTGATGAAGACGGTTTATGGATATCCGGCAAAGAGAAACTCCGTGGGGTGTGAGGAGGAGCGGTGAACATGAACGAATCACTTCTGAGCTTCGGAGAAGAAAAAACTCCGACGGGGCATCGTTATCTGTACCGAGTGGCAATTGTCATTAGGGTGGTACCACGGGAAAAATTTTCTCGTCCCTTATTGGGGCGAGATTTTTTATTTCATGAAATAGGGGAGGAATTATTATGGATTACAGTGAAACACTTAGACTTCCGCAAACAGAATTTCCCATGCGTGGAAATTTACCGGAGAAAGAACCGGAATTTGTAAAACTTTGGGAAGATAAAGATTTATACAATGAACGAATCATGCAAAGAGAAAAAGACGGTGCACCGGCTTTCGTACTTCATGATGGACCGCCCTATGCGAATGGGAAAATTCATATCGGGCATGCATTGAATAAGACACTGAAAGATATTATTGTCCGTTACAAATATATGGCGGGATTTCAAGTAAATTACATTCCCGGATGGGATACGCACGGACTTCCTATTGAATATGCCGTGCTAAAAGAATCAGGCGAAGATAGAGCAAACCTGACACCTTTGGAATTGCGTCGCAAATGCTTAGCTTATGCGAGAAAATGGATTGAAATACAGAAAGGTGATTTCATTCGCATGGGCGTAATTGGTGATTACGATCATTGCTATGTAACATATGATCCTCATATGGAAGCACGAGAAATAGAAGTCTTTGGCGAAATGGCAAATAAAGGGTATATTTACAAAGGAAAAAAAGCTGTTTATTGGTGTTCTCATTGTGAAACAGCTTTGGCTGAAGCGGAAATTGAGTACAAAGACAGAAAATCGCCATCCATTTATGTGAAATTCCCGGCATTAGATGTAAAAGGAAACTTTTCGCAGTAATTTGGACTACTACACCGTGGACAATCCCTGCCAATATGTTTATTGCGGTCAATCCTAAATTTACCTATGTTTGGGTACACAATTTAGATGCTGATGAATATTATTTGATGAATAAAGAATTAGCACCGAAGGCGTTAGAAGAATGCAAAGTAGAACATTATGAAATCGTTGGAAGAGAAATGCTCGGTGCAGAGTGGGACTTAGCGGCATTCAAGCACCCGTGGGATTTTTATCATAGAACCGTTTATGTGTTGGAAGGAAATCATGTTACTTTAGATGCCGGTACCGGTTGCGTTCATACAGCACCGGGACATGGCGTAGAAGACTTTGAAGTGTTCAAAGCCTATGAAAATGCCGGAAAAATTCACGAAGAATTGATTTGTCCGGTAGACAATAAAGGTATTATGACAGAAGAAGCCGGGGAATTTGTTCAAGGAAAGACGATTTGGGAAGCAGAAGGCCCCTGTATTTCCATGATTGCCAAATCCGGATGCCTCTTAGGAAAGAAATCCATTCATCACCAATATGCACATTGCTGGCGTTGTAAGAATCCGGTTATCTATCGTGCCACCGAGCAATGGTTTGCGTCTATTAATGATTTCCGCGACAAAGCCCTTCAGGCGGTAGATCAAACGAGATTTATTCCGGCATGGGGACATGATCGACTTTATAACATGGTTCGTGATCGTCAAGACTGGTGCATTTCCAGACAACGCTCTTGGGGCGTGCCTATTCCGGCCTTTTATTGTGATGATTGCGGGAAATATATTATTACCCCCGAAACCATCGGAAAAGTAAAAGAAATAGTAGAAGTAGAAGGAACAGACGCTTGGTGGAGTCGATCCACAGAAGAACTATTACCGGAAAATTTCCACTGTCCTTATTGCGATGGGCAAAAATTCCATAAAGAAAAAGACATCATGGACGTATGGTTTGATTCAGGAACGACCTGGAACGGCGTATTAAAAAATCCTCATGAAGAGTGGAAAAAACAACAAGTCACCTACCCTTGCGATTTATACTTGGAAGGATCAGATCAACATCGCGGTTGGTTCCAAAGCTCCCTTTTATCCTCTGTGGCAGCCAATGGGACAGCGCCATATAAAGCCGTTTTGACACATGGATTTACCATGGACGGCGAAGGACGAAAAATGTCGAAATCTGTAGGAAACGTCGTAGCGCCTCAAGACATCATTGACAAATACGGCGCTGACGTCATGAGACTTTGGATCTCCTCCGTTGATTATCAAGGTGATGTACGTCTGTCAGAAAAGATTATTAGATCTATGAGTGACGTTTATAGAAAAATAAGAAATACATTCCGCTATCTTTTAGGGAATCTTTATGATTTTGATCCGAAAACAGATAGTGTTTCCTATGAAAATATGGAAGAATTAGACCGTTGGGCCCTTCTGCGTATGGAACAAGTCAAACGCACCGTGATGAAAGCCTATGACGAATATGAATTTCATGTCATGTATCATGCCGTACACAATTTCTGCACTGTTGATCTATCCTCTATTTACTTAGATATTCTCAAAGATAGATTATACACAGAAAAAGGCGATTCCCTCTTAAGACGGAGTGCGCAGACAGCCATGTATGAAATACTTACTACGTTAGTGCGTTTAGTAGCTCCGGTTATCTGCTTTACTGCTGAAGAAGTATGGCAAGCTTTGCCAAATAAAGAAGAACGGTCTTGGTCAGTACATATGACTCATATGCCGAAAGAAAATGATCAGTACTTGGACAAAGAATTAGACGAAAAATGGAAGAAACGCTTAGCCATAAGAAGTGTAGTAACAAAAGCATTAGAAGAAGCACGGCGAGCAAAAACCATCGGGCATCCATTAGATGCTGAAGTGACAGTATACGCTGATGGAGAAAGTTTTGCCTTGTTACAAGAAATGGAAAAAGAATTAGCTGATTTCTGCCTTGTTTCACAAACTCATATAGTAGAAGGGACAGGAAACGCCAAAGCAGATGCGATTTCCGCTGAAGATGGAACCGTGAAAGTATCTGTGGCTGTATGTACACTCAGAAAATGTGAACGCTGCTGGAAAAGAACCGCTGATGTAGGTGAGAATGCCACATACGAAAATACCTGTCGCCGTTGTGCAAAGGTATTAGAAGAAACAAAAGCATAATAATATAAAACCTCGAAGAAAAAAACATCTTCGAGGTTTTATATTGCTTATTTTATGAAATTTATCCTGATAAGTAGACATCATATTTATTTTGCTCTATACTCAATATAAATATAGGTAATGATAAATAAAAATAAAGTTATATAAAATAGCATAATCATATAAGACAGTATTTGAACAAAGAATTTTTTGGATGGGCAGAAAATATTTATCATACAGGAAAGCTGATAAAAATTTTATGTAAGTCTTGCTAAGACGAATATTTCATCGCAAGGAGAATGAATGAATGGATAGCTTTGAAGAATTACTGCAGAAAGAACATTTGAAACGAACGAAAGCGCGTGTCATGATTTTACGTGTGCTGGAGGGAAGTGCTCCGATCACGGCGGCGGACGTTTATGAAGCTGTACGAAATAAAGATACGAAATTAAGTCTTTCTACGGTGTATCGTAATTGTGAAGCTTTGGCAGAGAAAGGTATCCTGTCCCGATCCACCATGATGTCTGATGGACTTATCCGCTACGAATATGCGCATGGAAATGATGTATATCATGCCATATGTCTGGCTTGCGGTAAAATTTTTTCCGTTGATATTGTTCCACTACCGGATTACAAAAAACAATTAGAAATAAAACAGGATTTTGAAGTAACATCTCAGCATATAGAGTTTTATGGATTTTGCAAAGACTGTAAAGAACGAGAGAAAGAAAATTGACTGCGATGGTTTTATGATATTTGAAATGGAATACTGACTACTTTCATCGTGAGGAGAGGAATTCTTATTTTTTTTGATAGGAATGCACAATAATGATTTAGTCATAAACAATACATGATTGAATGATGAAATAAAAAAAGTTTATAAAAAATTTATATATAAAGCGCAGAGCAAAAAGGAAAGAAAAAATAGTGGGAATAATCAGATTATACCGAATGTTTCATGACATATAGAGTTTCTTTATTTTTATGAAAAACTGAAAAAGAAAGGAATTTTAGGGATTTTTTATGAAAGTACTTGCGAAATGCTTGTACTTGTCGTATACTAAGGGTACGTAAAAAGGGTAGCTCCCCTCTTTGACGTAGATAGAAAGAGTATGCAGAGGAAACACGGAAACTCGAGCGAGACTCTCCTATCTTATTTATGGGAGCAAGAAAATT
>QWCD01000482.1_pt1 | contig 15767 bp, 14 predicted proteins | sample 1972461 | NCBI WGS metagenome assembly QWCD01 (sample SAMN09866717, study PRJNA288562) | Human vaginal metagenome isolate term4_vaginal, whole genome shotgun... | isolation source: vagina | host: Homo sapiens | place: USA: California | reverse complement strand
AGGCAGATGCGCTACCGGACTGCGCTATATTCCGACAAATATTCTATTGAACATATAGAATATTATCATAAAGTATTGCTTCTGTCAAGGCTTTTTCTATTTTTTTAGATAATTTTTTCCAAAAAAAGAAAAAGAGTTTCTTCTTTTCTTATTTGATTTAGAAAATTAGAAACTCTGAACTGATATTTCTACTAATCCCAAACTTCTGTATTAGTAATTTCTGGAGTATCCTTAACAGAATATTCCGGATTCTTTCCTTCTTTTCTTTTCTTTCTATAATCTTGAATTACGTGCAATGCTTTCGGACTTAAAATAGCAATTGCCACAATGTTCATAATTGCCATAATTCCCATTGATAAATCTGCTAAATCCCATACAGTCGATAATTTTGCCACAGAACCGATATAAATAATTGCAACACTGATGACTCTAAAAATTAACATAATTTGTTTGTTTCCACCGGATAAAAATTCTACATTGGTCTCTCCATAATAATAATTTCCAATGACAGAACTAAAAGCGAATAAGAATAAGCAAGCTGTGATAAATGGATTTCCCCAAGCTCCTACTTCTCGAGATAAAGCAATTTGAGTCAATTTAATTCCTGTTTCTCCTACGTTTGCATAATCAGGAAGTAACAATACAATAAATCCTGTTGCACTACAAATAATAATCGTATCGACAAATACTCCAAAAGCTTGTAATAATCCTTGTTTTACCGGATGAGATACATTTGATGTTGCTGCAGCATTCGGTGCTGACCCCATACCAGCTTCATTAGAATACAATCCTCTTTTTACTCCTTGTAACATAGCCACACCCATAGCTCCTCCAGCCATAGCTTGTACTCCGAAAGCACTCTTAACAATTAACATAATTAAAGCAGGAATATGTGCAATATTCATCAATAATACTATCAAAGCTACAATAACATATCCTAAAGCCATGACAGGAACCACTAATCCCGCAAAGTTTGCAATTCTTTGTAATCCCCCGAAAATAACTAAAGCAGATAAAACGGTTACCACAATTCCGACAACCATAGGGCTAAATCCAAAACTTCCTTCAAAAGCTTGAGCAATCGTATTCGCTTGTACTGTATTGAAAGCAAAAGCAAAGGTAATAATAACAATCACAGAGAAGAATTTTGCCATAGATTTCCATCCTAAAGCTTTTTCCATATAATAAGCAGGTCCTCCTCGGAATCCACCTTTTCCATCTTCTTCTTTATAAACTTGAGCTAAAGTATTTTCAATCAAACTTGTCGCACAACCGATTAAAGAAGTAACCCACATCCAAAATAAAGCTCCCGGTCCTCCTAATACCACCGCGATCGCAACTCCAGCTAAGTTTCCTGTTCCAACATGTGAAGATACGCTAATACAAAATGCTTGGAAAGCTGAAACTTGATTTGCTTCTTTTTTTTCTCCGTCTTTTAATGCCGATAACTTTCCAGTAACTAATTTCAACATATCTCCAAATAAGAAGATTTGTGCAAATCCTGTTCTCAAGGTATAAAAAATACCTGAAATTAACAATAGTCCTATTAAAATATAAGACCAAAGATACCCATTAAGTGTGTTTACCAATTCCATTATGTCCTCCTCTTTTCTTATAAAAAAATTTTTACTAAGCTAAGTATATCATACTTCATACAAAAAATACAACTGATTTTTTATTAAAATTGATACAAAACAGAATTTTTTGTTTCAATTTCAAATTTAATTATCTCTTTTAGATTTTTATGTTGAAAAACCTATAAAAATTTCCCTTTATTTGCATATTTTTTTGAAAAGAAGTATAATATAACAAATTACTTTTAAAGGAGGAATTGTATGAAATTTCAAAAAACGACTGCAAGTTTACTATTAGCTTTGACCTTAGTTGGATGTACTTCAAGTCCATTTTTAACAGACGAAGGAAATATAAACAAAAAATCATCAGGAACTGCGGGAGGAGCTGCTGTTGGTGCTTTGCTTGGACAACTTATCGGAAAAGATACCAAAGGAACTTTAATTGGAGCTGGAGTGGGAGCTTTGGCTGGATTAGGTTGGGGAGCTTACCGAGATCAACAAGAAGCTGCTTTACGTGCTAGTTTGAAGAATACAGCAGTCCAAGTACAAAGAGATGGAGAAAATATCAGCCTTTACCTTCCGGGAGGAGTTACTTTTGCAAGTGATAGTGCTCAAATTTCAGGAAACTTTTATTCTGCTTTAAATTCTATTGCACAAGTTTTAGTACAATATCCCGAAACACAAATTTTAGTGCAAGGTCACACAGACAACACAGGATCTTTTCAACATAATATGGATTTATCAAATAGAAGAGCAAATTCTGTAAAACAATATTTAATTGGACAAGGAGTGGCTTCTAATCGTTTAATGTCTCAAGGATTTGGACCAAATAATCCAGTAGCTGATAACTCTACTCCAGACGGAAGACAAATGAACCGAAGAGTAGAAATTAAAATTGCTCCAAAATATAACTAAGTTATATCATTTCCTTAAAAATAAAACATTACATAATATAAAAAGGGCTAAACTCACGATATGTGAGCTTAGCCCTTTATTTATTTGCCTATTTTATTTATTTCTTCAATACTTTTTCTACCAAACCATTTACTAAGTCATCAGAAGCAATATAAGGTAAAGTGATATGATCTGTACCTTGGTTCTTATTATTATATTCTATTACTGTTTCAATGGAATGAGGATTTCTTGCCCATGCTCTTCTAGCAACTCCTCCCATAACATCCCAAGGCATTGCTTGTTTCAAGATTTCATCTACTCGTAAGCTTCCATCCAATACCATTCCAAAACCACCATTGATCGATTTTCCGATTCCAACTCCTCCACCATTATGAAGAGCTATCATAGTCATTCCACGAGCAGCATTTCCGGCAAAACATTGTGTTGCCATATCTGCCATGATATTACTTCCGTCTTTAATATTAGAGGTTTCTCGGAATGGAGAGTCTGTTCCTGATACGTCATGATGATCTCTTCCCAACATTACCGGTCCGATTTCTCCTTTTCGTACCATATCATTAAATTTTAAGGCAATTGCTGTTCTACTCATCGCATCTTGATAGAAAATTCTACATTGTGTTCCTACTACTAAATTATTCTTATCTGCATCTTGAATCCATACATAGTTATCTCTATCTTGGTATCTTCTGTTCGGATCTACCAATTCCAAAGCTGCATGGTCTGTTTTAATTAAATCTTCGTGTTTTCCTGATAGACAACACCATCGGAAAGGTCCATATCCGTAGTCAAATAATTCCGGTCCTAGAATATCTTCGACATAAGAAGGGAAAATAAATCCTGCCTTATCATCTCTTCCATTTTTAGAAATTTCTTTCACTCCTGTATCATAGATAGCTTTTAAGAAAGAGTTTCCATAGTCAAAGAAATAAACTCCCTTATCTGTCAATCTCTTAATGACGTCATAGTGACGTTTTAATGTCTTATCTACTAATTCTCGGAATGTTTTTCTATCTTCTGCCAGTAATCTTGTTCTTTCTTCAAAGGAAATTCCTACCGGACAATATCCTCCGTCATACACAGCATGACAAGAAGTTTGATCAGATAATAAGTCGATGTGTTCATTGTGTGTATCTGCATATTCTAATAAATCTACTACATTTCCATGAAAAGCAATGGCATAAGCTTCTTTTGCTGCTAATTTTTCATGAGCAATTGTAAAAGCTTCTTCCGGTGTTTCTGCAATTTGATTTACCCAACCTTGTTCTAAACGAGTATGAATTCTCGAAATATCCACTTCTGCTACAATGGCAACCCCTTTTGCAATTACTCCTGCTTTTCCTTGAGCTCCACTCATTCCTCCAAGACCTGAAGTCACGAATAATTTTCCTCGTAAATCTCCATCAGCCGGAACTCCACAGAATAATCTTCCGGCATTTAAAATCGTAGAGTAAGTACCATGAACAATTCCTTGCGGTCCAATATACATCCAACCACCGGCTGTCATTTGTCCGTAGTTAGCCACTCCAATTGCAGCTCCTCTTGCCCAGTTGTCATAATCATCAAACAATCCTACCATAAGTCCATTGGTAATAATCACTCTCGGAGCATAAGGATTGGAATGGAATAATCCCGTTGGATGTCCAGATGCCATCACCAAAGTTTGATCTTGTGTCATATTTTCTAAATATTTTTTAATCAATCGGTATTGCATCCAGTTTTGACAAACTTGACCGGTTTCTCCATAGGTAACTAATTCATAAGGATATAGAGCAATCGCAAAATCCAAATTATTATCAATCATAACTTGAATTGCCTTTGTATCGGTGCAATTTCCCTTATATTCATCAATGGGTCTTCCATAAATTCTTCCTTCCGGTCGAAAACGATATCCATAAATTCTTCCATGTTCCATCAATTCTTCCAAAAATTCCGGAGCTAACATTTCATGAAACTCTTCCGGAATATAACGTAAAGCATTTTTCAAAGCTAACTTAATGTCATCTTCTGTTAAATTGACTACTCTTTTTGGAGCTCTTCGAATGCTTGGATCCATCTTAGGAATTTCTTTTGGAATATCACAAGCTTCTAATTTGATTGTCATTGCATGAAATATATCTTGATTTATCATTTTAATGTAGCCCTCCTATTATTTTCTCAACAGTTTCTACTATCTTATTTGTTTTAATAATTGCTTCCGCTTTATGAATATCCACATAACTTTCTCGATCCACATCTACATAAGGAACATATTGTCGAACTTCATCATAAGCAGCTCTTGTTGCTTTCGATAATTTATCTTTTGCTCCTTTCAAGTCAATCGCTTGACAAGCCGTGATCAGTTCCATTCCAATGACATTTCTTACATTTTCTAAAATATCCTTCGATTTCTTCGCCGCAACAGATCCCATAGAAACATGATCTTCTTGATTTGCCGAAGTTGGAATCGAATCGACAGAAGCAGGATGAGCCAACACTTTATTTTCAGATACCAAAGCTGCCGCACTATATTGTACAATCATAAATCCGGAATTTAATCCACCTTTTTCCACTAAGAAAGCCGGTAGTCCATGGTTAATCGCCGGATTTACCATTTTTTCAATTCTTCTTTCCGAAACATTTGCCATTTCCGCCAAAGCAATTCCTAAGAAATCAAATGGCAATGCCATAGGTTGTCCGTGGAAATTTCCTCCGGAAATCACTTCGTCTGTATCCACAAAAATCAATGGATTGTCTGTGACTGCATTGATTTCAATTTCCACTTTACGTTTTACATATTCTAAGGTATCTTTACTTGCTCCATGAATTTGAGGAATACATCGCAATACATAAGAATCTTGAACTCTTTCCACTCCTTGTTTCGTTACATTTTTACTTCCTGCTAAAAGGTTTCTCATATTTTCTGCTGTTTGAATTTGCCCTTCTTGACCTCTTACTTCTCCAATCCTTGCATCATAAGCATCGATAATTCCATGCAATCCTTCCATTGTCGTAGCAGCAGCGATATCAAGATGTTTGGATAAGTTAATAGCATCGTATAAAACATGAGCTCCTACCGAAGTCAAAGATTGTGTTCCGTTGGTCAAAGCCAATCCTTCTTTCGAAGATAAAGATGGTAAAATTGGAATTCCTGCTCGTTCCATCGCTGTTTTTCCATCTAGTAACTCCCCTTCATAGTAGGCTTTTCCCATTCCTAATAGAACTAATGACATATGTGCTAATGGAGACAAATCTCCTGAAGAACCAACCGAACCTTTTTCAGGTATCCATGGAGTTACATTTTTATTTAACATTTCCACTAAGGTTTCTACTACCACTCTTCTTACCCCGGAATATCCTTTTGCCAAGTTTACCGCTCGTAGTAAAACAATCCCTCTTGCAACATCATTGGGCATTGGATTTCCTACACTACAAGAGTGACTCATAATGATATTTTTTTGTAATTGACCTGTTTCTTCTTTTGAGATCGTTACTTCTGCAAATTTTCCAAACCCCGTTGTAATCCCATAAGAAACTTTTCCTTCTTCCACATACTTATCTACCAAAGCTCTCGCTCTGTCAATCTTTTCATATGCTTCCTCTGAGATTTTAACTTTATATCCTCTTCGTGTTACATTTACTAAATCTTCCAAAGTAATTCTATTGTTTCCTAATACTAATTCCAATGAACAACACCTCCTAGACAATGTAAAGTTATTTTTAAAATCACTTTAATAATTTAAGTTTACCTTATTATTTTTTGAAAATCAATATCTTTTTTTATAATTTAAGGTATAATAGAAATCAAGGAAGGTGAATTTATGTACCAAAAAGAAATCAAAAAAAATAATGAAAATATTATTTTTGAATACATATACAATCAAAAACAAGGATTTTCGATTGCAGAAGTTTGTCAAAGTTTAGATTTGACATTTCCAACTGTCAAAAGAATTTTCGAAAGCTTTCTAGAAAAATCTATCCTAATTCAAGCTAAAAAAAATAATCATGGAGTTGGAAGAAAGGCTATGGAATATACTTATAACAATGACTTCTGTTACTCTATCGGAGTCCGTATTTCTGAAGATTTTCTTCATTTGATTTTGACAAATAGTATCGGAAAAGTTTTTTGTCAATCTAAAATAACAATACCCTCTCAATTAAAAAATATATGTTCTTTCTTAGAAGAAAATATATTGGTATTCTTACGACAAATCAATCAGGAGAAAAAAAATAAAATTGTTGGAATCGGTATCTCAATTCCCGGAATTTTTAATCAGGAAACAAAGATGATAGAATTTAAAATCAATCATTTTTCATCTTTTGTGGCCTTAGAAGAGTTACAAAAAAATATTCCTTATCCAATTTATATTGAGAATGAATCTAATTTATCTGCCATTGCAGAAGCAGTTTTAGGCAAATATCTAAATCTTTCTGAATTTACTGTTTTGACTATCAACAAAAATATAGGAAGTTCTCATTTTGTACGGCGGGAGAAGGATAGAAATTTTTACTTCAAAGCGGGAAGAATTCATCATATGATAGTCAATAAAAACGGAAGGAAGTGTTATTGTGGAAGTAGAGGTTGCCTAGGAACTTATATCTCTATTAAAGCTCTACTTCAAGATTTTCAAGAAATTTTTCCGGAAATTCAAAATATCGAAGACATCTTCCAAGAAAAATATCGAGAAAGCAAAGAAGGGAAAAAAATATTGGAACAATATATTGAATATCTCGCCGCAGGAATTCAAAATTTACTCTTTTTTTCCAATCCGGAAAAAATCATTATCAGTGGAATGATTTGCCATTTCCAAGAATATCTATATACAAAGTTATTAAACAAAATTTATCATTCAGGTCATATTTTCTTTCGTGGAAGAGATACTGTTGTCTTTTCTTCCTTTCATGAAAATTCTAGTTTAGTTGGAGCAGCACTTTTTCCTATTGTGGATTCTATGTTTTAAATACTTTTTTGCGAAATATTTCTGATGATAAAAACAAGGAGTGGAATTTCCCACTCCTTGTTTTCTATTTTTTACTTTTGCTTTAATAACAACTCTAATTGCTTTTCAATTTTGTTGATTTGTTGTTGTTGCTCTGCAATCTTATCTTCTTGTTCTCGTAACTTTGTTTTTTGTACTTTATTTTCTTGTAACAATCCTTCTACTTCTTCTTGCATCATATAAATAGAGCCAATTGGTCCTTCTTTGTATCGTTCCGGTAAATCTTTTCTGTCATCATCTTTTCCAATTTTCCATGTTAAACCAACATTTGCCATAGTTTTTACTCTATTTTCTTCTCCAACGGAAATCCCGGCTGTCATCATTAAGTTTTCATTAAAGTAGTGTGTCACTCCAACAGCAACTGCTTGTTTATCTCGATAACTTCCGAAACCGGCCATCACTTGATTTGGTTGAAGTGGATCATATTGCATTGGATGTAATCCTGCTAAAGCTGCTCCTAAAGCTCCTACATGTCCTACTTCTTTTTTCACATTCTTAACATCTTCTGCGGTTTTATGGATGGCATCTATTTGTTTCATAGAATCTTTTTCCAATTTCTCCACTTTCGTATTCGTTTCCTGTAATTGAGAACCGTTAATCGCATCGGTAGAAGTAGCCGAAACCTCTCCTTTTGCTATCTTCGTAATCTTTGCTCCACCCATATCGATCGTGTTATCTTCTCCTAATGTAATCTTTGTTTTTTTATTAGAAATAGAAGTAATCCCAGTTAAATCAGAATTTAATGTATGATTGATTACACCATTGTCGCCAGTAGAAACTTTAATATTAGCATCTCCTTTAAAATGGAATCCTTCAGAAGATTTTACAGTCTTAGATGACTCTTCATCTCCTCCTTTGTAAGCAATGTTAGCATTCGTTGTAGCAGTTTTTACATAGTTATATACAGTTTCTCCTGTTACTGTATTTTTGTCTCCTTTTTCAATTTTACCAGTACCAATGCTGTTAATTTTATTTTTTACTTCTTGTTTCAAATCCACAACAAAATCTTTTCCTCCAGTTGAATTCTTCTTGGAAGAATCTACAGAAATCATTCCCTGAGCTGCTTCAGATACAGATTCTTCTTTATTTATTTTATCTGTAAGATTTTTATTAAGAGCAATATTGAAAGTTTTCTTCTGAGTTGTTCCATCCGTTGTAGTAGTTACTTGAATACCATTTGATCCTGTAACATCCACTAAATCAGTGATAACTTTTTTACCTTCATTCGTAATATTATCCAAATTTGTGTTTGCTTTATTATTCAAATTTGTTGTTACTGTTGTCACTTGGTTTGCTACCGCTTTTAACTGAGCAACATTGACTGCATCGGTATCTTCGCTTCCTGCTGCCACATTAGTAATTTGACGAGTATAATCTTTATCTCCTACAGACACGGCTCCTGCTACAGAATGATAAGAAGCTAGAAGTTCAGATTTTTTATTTTTTGCTAATTCTAAAGCTTTTGCATTATCTTTGTTATTTTGATCTGCATCATAAGCTGCTTGTTTCTCAGAAATTTCTTGATTTATTGCTTCTAATTCTGATTTTTTTCCAAGAAATTCTGCAACTTCTTTTTCATCTACAAATTGCTTTCCACTAACTGGATTATAACCTATAGTGATTCTTCTCCACGAGCCTGAGAATATCCTCCTAAAGATGTCCCACGTTTCATAGCTTTAGAAAATGTTCCAATGGAAGTATTGATAAAACCATCTTCATCTTCAGTTGAAGTATCTTTCAAAAAATACGCCCGTATTCCTGAAGCTTGAAAATATTTTTCTTTTTCCGAATCAGAAAGAGCATTGTATTCATCTTCGCTTATAAATCCATTATGAGCAAACGCTTGATATCCTATTGCTATTGAATTATTTCCTGCAGCAACGCTGAAAGCTCCACTAGCAGTAGATCTATATCCACGAGCATTGGCATAAGCTCCTGAAGCAGTTGCTGTTTTTTTATCAGCAATACTATCAATTCCAATGGCTGTTGAAGTATCTCCCAATGCTTTGGCAGAGCCTCCAACTGCTACTGATTCATTTCCTAAAGCTTTACTGCTAGATCCAATAGCTGTTGATTCTTCCCCTTTGACTTCAGCATAACTACCTAATGCAGTTTCTGCAGTTCCGCCAAAAGTTTTTACTTCATGTCCTATTAAAACTCCAAATGTGGCTTTAGTTGAATCGTTTGGATCATAATCTTTTGTTCCTTTTCCAATAACAATACTTCCATAAGATGCTTCCGCTCCATCTCCAATAGCAATAGAAAGGTGTCTATTGGTATTAAATACCTTTGCCTTATTTCCAATAGCGATTGCTCCTGCCGGATCATGCCCACCGCTTTCAACAGTCGCATTATGCCCAATAGCAATTGAATTTTCTCCTTTGGCTCCGTCATTATTGTAGTTTGTGTTATCTGGAGCTGCACTATCATCAGAGTTAACAGAAAAATAATGAACTTGTTTTTTTTCTAACTCCGCTACTCTTTTCTCTAAGTCTTCTATGCTTCCTGCAAAACTGGTCCCCCCGGTAATTAAAAAACCAACTACTAAAGCTACTGTAATTTTAAATCGTCTTTTCAACCAATGTTTTAACATTTTTTCTTCTTTCATAACTAACTCCTTCTTCCTTTATATTAAATATTTTATTTTTCTTATTTGATCTACAATTTTTCCGAGAAATAAAAAAAGATATATCCCACACATAAGCTCCCTGCGAACTCAAATGTTTCCTATATCTTTTATTTTTTAAAGCACATAATACCCCCCCACGTTAAAACAGGAGAAAATAAGTCTTTGTTCAAATTTTATGTATTTTTTTCTTATTTTGTCTTTTTTATTTTAAATCATATCACTATTTGATATAAAAGTCAATCTTTTTTATAACTCCTCTAGTATACTTTTTTAATTTTGGGTGTATTTTAAAAACAAAAGCCCCTGAAAATTCAGAGGCTTTGCATCTTATTTTTTTGTTTCCATAACTTCTTGTACTGCTTCTTTCCAAGTTCCTTTTTCTTCTGAAGCTGAAACTTCTTGTCGTACTTCTGTTTTTTCTGTCACAGTTACTTTTGCTTCTTCTTTCCCTACAGAAGTTTCTTTTTCTTTTGCCAAAACATTTTCTTCCGGTTTCGGAGTTGTTACCGGTTTTGCTGCAGCTGGTGCTGCCGGTTTTTTAGGTTCCGGTTTCTTTGGAAGAGGTCTATTTAATCCTGTATGAATTGCTTTGGTTGGACAAACCACAACACATAATTGACAATTCTTACATTTTGCCGGATCAATCTTTGCCAAGTTGTTACTTACTTCAATCGCTCCAAACGGACAAGTTCTTTGACACATTCCACATCCAATACAAGCAATTCCACAAGCCTTCTTTGCATCTCCACCTTTATCTTTGGACATACATTTTACAGTTACTTTTTTTGCTACAGGTGTCATTGCAATAACACTCTTTGGACAAGCCTTTACACATAATCCGCAAGAAATACATGCTTCTTCATCCACAGAGGCAATTCCTTTTTCATTGACAACAATCGCTCCTACAGGACAAACTCTTTCACAGTCTCCATATCCTAGACAACCATATTTACAAGATTTATCTCCACCTGCATACAAAGTTACAGCTGCACAAGTTCTTAATTCTCCATCAAAATCAAATCTTTTTTTCGAAAAAGTATTATCTCCTTGACAAAGAACTCTCGCTACTACTTTTTCACCAGAAGTATCGACTGATGCACCCATAATATCTCCAATTTTAGCTGCTACCGCAGAACCCCCTGGAGAACATAAAGTCATTGCTGCTCCTGTTTCTACAATCGCACTAGCATATCCTGAACATCCTGGGTATCCACATCCTCCACAGTTTGCTCCTGGAAGTATACTAATGATTTCTTCTATCTTGGGATCAATTTGCACTTCGAATTTCTTAGCAGCAAACGCTAAGAATAATCCCATCGCCAAGCCTGTTACCCCTAAGATAACAACGGCCATTACAATCGCTTCCATACTAACCTCCAAGTTTTCTCTCTACTTAAATTTTCATTCCACTGAATCCCATAAATGCCATAGCCAATAAACTTGCTGTCAAAAAGGCAATTGGAATTCCTTGAAATGCCTTTGGTATCGCTGAATATTCTATTCTTTCTCGAACTCCCGCTAATAAAATCAATGCTAAAGAAAATCCGACTGCAACAGAAAATCCATTGACTAAAGTTTCAATAAAGTTATAGTCCGCTTGAATATTGATAATTGCTACCCCTAATACTGCACAGTTTGTAGTGATCAATGGTAAAAATACTCCCAATGCTTTATACAAACTTGGAGATGTTTTTTGAATTGCCATTTCTACAAATTGTACCAAAGAGGCAATAATCAAGATAAAAGCAATCGTTTGTAAATATGCTAATCCCATTGGTTCTAAAACAAATCGATATACTAACCATGTTACTCCTGAAGCTATTGTAATAACAAACGTTACTGCCATACCCATTCCAAGAGAAGCATCAATTTTTTTAGATACTCCCATAAAAGGACAACATCCCAAGAACTTAGCAAAAATAATATTGTTAATAAAAATAGAACTGATAATAATTCCAAAAATACTTCCTAAACTCATTTCTTTTCACCCCTCTTTGCCTTTACAACATTGATGATCGCTAAAACCACCCCAATTGTCATAAATCCTCCTGGTGCTAGGATGAAAATCAATGCAGGAGTAAATCCTTCTGGAAATAAAGAAATTCCAAATACAGATCCATTTCCTAAAATTTCACGAATGGTTCCTAATAATGTTAAAGATAATGTAAATCCAATTCCAGTTCCAATTCCATCTAATAAAGAATCAAACACAGAATTCTTAGAAGCAAAACTTTCCGCTCTTCCCAATACAATACAGTTTACAACAATCAAAGGAATAAACAATCCCAATACTTTATATAATTCTGGAGTGTAAGCATTCATCATCATATCTACAATCGTAACTAACGAAGCAATAATCATAATGAAAGCTGGGATACGAACTTGATCCGGAATACATTTTTTAAATAAGGAAATTAACACATTAGAACAAGCTAGTACTGCAATAACGGCAACTCCCATAGAAAATCCATTAATAGCTGATGTTGTTGTTCCCAAAGTTGGACATAGCCCTAAAAGTAATACAAATACAGGGTTCCCTGTAAACATTCCTTCTAACAAAATTTTAATTTTATTTCCCATTATTTTATCACCTCAGCTTTATAGGCTTTAATGGTTCTCATCATTCCTATGTACACAGCATTTGGAGAAATAGTAGCTCCGGCAAAAGCATCCGTAGCTTTACTGAATTCATGACTATCATCTTCTCCAATCCAATGGGCTTGCCATTCTGGTTCATTGATTCTAGCTCCTAATCCTGGAGTTTCTCCACTGCTAATAATATTGATTCCTGTAATCTTTCCTTCCATATCCAATCCTAATACAAAATTGATATTTCCAGCATAACCATTTTGATCCACAGAAACGACATATCCCACATTAGATCCTGCTTCATCAAATCCAGGAATAAAAGTCATCCCTTCTACTTCTTTTCCTTCTTCTTCCTTAAAAGAAGCTGCTGCTGGTAAAACTTGCTTTCTAGCTTCCGTCACTAATTGAATTGCATTATTGGCAATCACTTGGCTCGTGAATCCATTAACGGCAGCTAAAATCCCTGCAGAGACTGCTGCAATAATAAATAGTACGGCTCCATAATGTACAAATTTATTTTTCATTGTTTGTCTTCACCTCCCCAAATTTTTTAGGTCTTATATATCGATTGATTAGAGGTACCACTCCATTCATAATTAGGATTGCATAGGCTGTCCCTTCTGGGTATCCTCCCTTCATACGAATACAAGAAACTAAAAATCCAATTCCAAAAGCAAAAACAACTCTTCCCTTATCTGTATGAGGACTTGTTACCATATCGGTTGCCATGAAGAATGCTCCTAACATCAAACCTCCAGATAAGATTTGCATAATAGGATCTGCTGCCCCCATAGCCCAAGTCATCACAAAAACAGTTCCAATCATAACAGCTGGAACTTTCCAGTCGATTTGCTTTTTATAAATTAAATAACATCCACCTAAGATTAGAGCTAAAGCAGAAGTTTCTCCTAAACATCCACCCATTTTTCCAATCAAAGCATCTAAATATAAATTTCCACTATTTGCAATTAGCACAGTGTTAATATCCAATCCTCTTTTCATTGCATCCAACATAGTTGCTCCTGTTCTTCCATCATAAGCAAATGTTGTAATGGCAACTGGCCAAGATGCTTGTACAAAAGCTCTTCCAACCAAAGCCGGGTTAAAAATATTATGTCCTAATCCTCCATACACCATTTTTCCAAGAGCAATGGCAATGATACACCCAATAATGACATAAGGTAATGGCATAATGACTGGAATAACAAAAGAAAATAAAATCCCTGTTAATACAGCACTTCCATCAAAAATCGATATATCTTGTTTCATAATTTTTTGACAAATATATTCTGTTACTAAACATGTCAACACTGCTACTCCTGTAACAATAATTGCTCTTAGTCCAAAAACATAAACAGCAATAAGAAATGCAGGTATCAATGCAATAATGACATCATACATAACAGATTCAACTGTTTCTGAAGTTCTTATATGAGGTGATGGCCCCATCTTTAATATGCTACTCACGTTATCCTCCTTACATTTCGTTATTATTTCTTCATAGATCGTAATTTTGCTTTTCCTATTTTAATAGCTTCTGTTAATGGTCGATTTGCTGGACAAATAAATGCACAGGAACCACATTCAATACAATCCATCAAATGATAATGTTGTAAGCCTTCCCATTGTTGGAAAGCTGCTAATCTTGCAAACATTACAGGTTCTAAACTCATAGGACAAACGCTTACACATTTTCCACAACCAATACATGCCTTTGGCTTATATGGATTTGTTTCTTCTGTTGTCAAAGCTAATAAACCAGAAGTCCCTTTAATGACAGGGGCATCTTCTGAGAATTGAGCCATTCCCATCATAGGTCCTCCCATAACTAGTTTATCCACTTTTTCCCGATCTACTCCACATGCATCTAATAAGTAAGAGAATGGAGTTCCAATTGCAATTCTAACATTCTTAGGTGTTGCAATTGCTTTTCCTGAAACAGTTACTACTTTTTCAATCAATGGAGTTCCATGTACTAAACCTTCATAGATAGCTGCAGCTGTTCCTGTATTTTGTACAACAACACCAACAGAAGAAGGTAATTTTCCAGATGGAACCTCTCTATTTAAAACAGCTTTAATCAGTTGTTTTTCTCCTCCTTGAGGATATTTTGTCTTTAGTGGAGCAATTTCAATACCAGTACCTTCTGCAGCTTTTTTCATATTCGCAATTGCTTCTGGCTTATTTTCTTCAATTCCAATAATCGCTGTGGAAACTCCTAAGATTTTTTTGATAATTTTTACTCCTTCTATAATAGAAGAAGGATTTTCTAGCATCAAACGATTATCCGAATTTAAATATGGTTCACATTCAGCACCATTTAATAACAGAGTATCAATCTTAGTATCTGCAGGAGGGTTTAATTTTACATGTGTAGGAAAACTTGCCCCCCCAATTCCTACAATTCCTTTCTCTCTGATCATGGCCAATAAGTCTTTTACTTCTGCAGTTTCCCAATTTTCAATTTTACTAAGTTCTGCCCAAGTTTCTTGCCCATCATTTTCAATGACAATGGATTTACAAGTTCCCATCAAGGGGAATACTCGTTCTTCAATTTTCTTTACTGTCCCGCTAACTGGAGAGTGAATAGGTGAAGTTAAAAAACCTTGCGAATCCGCTATTTTTTGTCCTTTCAATACTTGATCTCCAACTGCTACAATGGGATCTAGTGGTGCTCCTATATGTTGTAATAGTGGTACATACAGCATTTTAGGTGCTTCCAGTTTTTCAACAGGAAAAGTTTCAGTTTGCAATTTATTTTCAGGTGGATGAACACCGCCTCTGAAACCAAAAAATTTCATATGAACACTCCTTTCTTAACTAGTTAAATTTCCACAAATCAAGTGTAACACATTTCATTCTAAAATTCTATAAAAATTTTAAATATTAGTTAACAAATTAAAAAAAATTGAAATTCCTATTTTTTGTTCTATTCTTTACTTTTTTCGTAATGTTATTCTTGAAAAATCTTATCTTTTATTGTACAATTCTTAAAATAAAACTGTTCGTTTTTTGAAATGAAAAAGGTCAAGTGTTCACTTGACCTTAACAATCATTTCTTATTGTATTTTTGCATCATTTTTT
>QWCD01027856.1_pt1 | contig 15790 bp, 11 predicted proteins | sample 1972461 | NCBI WGS metagenome assembly QWCD01 (sample SAMN09866717, study PRJNA288562) | Human vaginal metagenome isolate term4_vaginal, whole genome shotgun... | isolation source: vagina | host: Homo sapiens | place: USA: California | reverse complement strand
TGTTTATTGGCTTGGCAACGAATCCGAGCAAGCCCAGAACCTCGATGAATGCCAAGCCAATAAACATGAACAACTGAATACGGTTGCCGACTTCTGGCTGGCGTGCAGTGGATTCCATAGCCTTGGATACAACCATTGCCATTCCGATAGCAGGAGAAAGAGTAGCAACGGCAAAGCCGAGAATGCTAAGGTTGCCCGTCAATCCTGCGAGAGCGATGATACTATTCATTGGTTTCCTTTCTTTAGGAACAGTAACCAGTTATAAACCCTAAGATTATCAAACCTGACTTATTTGTTTGCTTTAATTAGTTTTACCTATTTACGCAATAGCAACAGCAGATTTTTCTTCTTTCTCRGGGTAACTTTCCGAAATATACACAGATGCAAGAACTGTAAAAATAAACGCCTGCAAACCTGCGACTATTATTTCGAATACTGTAAACAGAATGCCACCAAGCAGCCATAATGCACCGCCTAAGGCAAGGAGTTTATTGCTGGAATCCACCACAAAGAAGTTGGTGAATACTAGGCAAGTGGCCACCAGCAAATGGCCAGCAATCATATTCGCAAACAAACGGATTGTAAGCGAAAGTGGTCGCACAATCAACAATTCCAGCAGCTGCAATGGCGTAAGAATAAAGTAAATCGGCCATGGCACTCCTGCTGGGAACAAGGATTCGCGGAAGAACGTTAGGAATCCTTTTTCTCTAATTCCAGTGATTAAGTATTGGCATACAACCCAAAGAGCAAACACTAATGGCCCTGTAATAGTTGCTGTTGCAGCCATGTTTAAGCCTGGAATAACTGAGCAAAGATTAAAGAAGAATATTGTTATAAAAAGAGTTGTCATCATTGGCACATAACGCTTTCCGCGCTCTTCGCCAATCATTTCGTACACAATGTTGAATCGCACAAAGTCCATTAGGATTTCTAGCACGCTTTGGAATCTTCCTGGAACCACTTTTGCACGAGCTGCACCAATGCCAAAAATAATCATAACGATTACGGCCATAATAAGACGCACCATAACAATTCGATTCATGGCAAAAGGTGTGCCTTGGAATAAAATCTCTGGCGGCAAAAAGTCATTAATGCTTGGCATCTCTGGCTTTGCTGAAGCTAGCAACGCCGCAACATTTATATGCGCAGCTTTCGCTAAAACTTCGATAGCTCCACTCATTCGTGCCTCCTTGTAGGACTCTTTTACAATACAGTTGCGTTAAGTATAAAGTTATTCACAAGCTAGTTTGTAAAACCGTAAATCCTGTAAATTCATTCGTTGACATATGTGCGAAACGAAAATATATCTCTAAAAAGCTGATTCTACTCTTAGTTTGTACATTTGAGTTATATTGCTGATTATTAACGAGTGTTGCGATTGTAGAAATTATGCAAATTCTTAATAACTCGCTTTAGTCACTTGTTTATTATACTACACATTTGTTTAGAATTAAACTACTTGCGCGATAAAATTACGCGAGAAACACGCCGAAGACTTGACAAATCCAGATTTGCCCCTATCGTAGATAGAGCTGCTAAAAGCAGCCGACGCGGGGTGGAGCAGCTCGGTAGCTCGCTGGGCTCATAACCCAGAGGTCCATGGTTCAAATCCATGCCCCGCTACTTAAGCCAAGAATCGCATATTTCTCACGAATGCGTTCTTGGCTTTTCTTTTAATCTTTTTAGTTGGCGCAGTCTTTAGCGTGGTATATCTGATATATCAATAGAGAAGAATCGCTAGGCGGCGTCGAGCGCGATTCAAGCGCTCATCGCCAGCTGGAAGCATTGCAAAATACTCAAGCATGCGGTCTTTAACCACCTCTGCGCAATCTTTGTGAGAAGCAAGAAAATCAAGAAGCCTGCCAAAAGCATCGTCAATGTGGCCGTCAATCATATCTACATCTGCTACAGCAAGCTGAGCGGAAACATCGCCAGGATTATCGCCAGCAGCCTTGCGCACAGCCTCCACGTTTGTATTCGTATTTCTGCTAAGAAGCAAAGCCTTTGCACGCTCACGAGACGCCAAAGAATCATTCGGGTTATCTTGCAATACTTTTTCATACTCGCGCGCAGCAAGAGCATAATCTCCATTCATAGCTGCATCGTGCGCAATTTTGTGTTCAGGAGGAATGCTGGATGAATCGCCAGAATCCGCAGAATCGCCAGAATCCGCCGCATTATCGTCTACGCCAGAATCTGCCGAATCAACATAAGGAGCCGTTCCAGCAACACCAGACTTTTCTGCAACCTTAACTAATTGCAGCAAAATGGCACTACAAATCTGATTCAACTCATCTTCGCTAGGCAATCCTTGGCAAATAGGCATTGGCCTGCCACCAACCAATCCATATACAGCTGGAAGCTGCTGCGCGCGCAAAGCTTGAGCAATCGATGGGCTTTCATCCGCGTCAATTCGCGCAAGCTGCATTCTGCCATCTAAGGCGCTAACGGAATCCGCAAGTTTTTGCGCTAAGTCGTAAGAAGTTTCGTCACTTTTTTGCCAAACAAGCAAAATAATTGGAAAACTTACGGAAGTTTGAACCATTGCTTGGAAAGTTTGATCGTTAACATCAATCACATATCCGCCTGCAAGCGGCATTTTAGACTGCGGTTTGCCAGATTTTTCGGCAGCTTCGCGCTTTGCAAGAGCCTCCGCCTTGCGCTTTACGCCTTCTAGGTCTACTGCACCAGCAAGCGAAAATCCGCCTGGGTTCATGCCCATAGATTGTGAATCAACCATATTTCCTCTTTTGCTTGTATGTCTTCTACAAAGTGTCTAAAGTGCTTAAAACGGCCTTACAACAAGCCTAAGGCGCTTCTACAACGCTTCTACCTTTATAGGCTGACGTTCTGCTCCAACTGGAATAATCTTTGCGTCCGAGCCAGCAGGAGGCACAACCATCGCAATAACGTTCACATAAGTTACGCGCATTGTAGAAGTGGCCTTAGAATCCCCAAATAACGCTTTTTCTTCGTCGGAAGCTGGCCTAGATTCGCGGCCTTCTCCCGCTTTTCTAGTCCAAACTGAATCAATGCGAGCAATAACCAAATCACTCCCATCACTTGCGCGCATAACGCTAATCTGGTTTGTTACAGGAGTAAAAACTTGTTCTTGAGATCCCTTATTTCGCTCCATTCCAGCTTGAACTGTTTTAGAAAGCTCGCTTAATTTTGATCGCAAGTAATCATTAGCAAAATACTTTGCAAACTTGCTCGATTCTCCTCTTTGCAAAACATCCGCATACGCTGCAGCAGCCGCGTGTGGAGACATAACAAGTCCCGAATCATTAGCTTTACCCATAGAAGCTCCGATTGAAGGAACTGGGAATTTTGGCAAATGCACGCCAGGGAAAAGCCTTGCAACAGCCCAAAGCTTGTAGTTTGAGCGCGCACTATCTTGGCGAATCACCAACAATCGTTTAGACTGCTGGTCTTTTGTTGTTGTGGTAATTGTCATTAAATCGCGCGGCCAACTTGCGTTTGTTGGAACAATTGTTTGAGCAACTTCACGCGGAATAGTGGTTTTTGCATCTAGCTTGCCCATTTTTGCAGCAATCGCCAGCTCGCTTGCGCGCACAATAGCCGAAGGTCCGCTCATGTATTCTGCAAGATTACTTGCGTTTTTCTCTTCGTTAGCTTTTTCTAAAGAGCGCAAAACTCTTAAACGTATATCTTTTTCTTTGATTGGCGTTACATCTGGAAGCTCTTTAACGCTAGAGCCTTCTGCAGCTTTAGGAACTTGACCTTCGCAAGCGCAAAGTGTAAAGCACATTGCAGAAGCAACTACCGAAGCACACGCAAAACGCGCATAGTGCTTGATTTTATGAGCATAAAACATAGTCACACTTTCCAAAATACGTTATTTTTTGCGGTTTTTTGAAGTTTTTGAGGAGCCATTTGCATCATGATTAGCATTATTACTGGCCTTGTTGCCGTTGACATTTCCGCCACTTGCAGAGCCACTCGTGCGATTCTCTGAGCCTTTATACTTGCGATTTTTGCCACGATTTTGGCTTCTGTAGTCACGCTGGTTAAACTGGTTGCGCGACTTTCGCCTTGCTTCACCAGGCTTTGCGTCACCAGGCTTTGCACTAGTAGAATCGAAAGCCTCCGACGATTTGCCAAGATTTTCGCCAATGCGATTATCGCTCTTACGCCCATCGTCGTCTTTATAATACTCCGCATCCATTCTGCCATCTCGATTTTTACGCTCACCGCGATTGGCTTTCTTGGAGCCTCCAGCAGAATTTTCTTTGCGATTATTGCGATCGTTGCGATCTTTATACGATTCCTTCTTGTAGCGCTTTTTTGCAAATCCAGATTCCGATTTAGATGCGCTTTCTGATTTTTGTGATTTTTGTGATTTTCCAGGCTTCCCTGCGATTCCCGAATTCCTAAATTTACTAGATTCCGAAGATTCCGCAGATTCAGCAGCTTCACGAAAATCCTCCGATTGCTCCGACTGATTCGCGCTAGACAAATCGAAAGTTTCCGACTCTTTATTCCCAGCAGCAAAATCACCCTTAAAATCAGAACTCGACTCACTAGCAAGCCTTGCAAAATAAGCTTGCAAGTCATCTTTAGAAATAACAGTTGTTTCGTCTAAAGCGGCAGTCTTAGAAGAATTTAGACCAGACTTTACACTTATAGAAGAATCTACAGCAGATTTAGACTTTGCGGTACGCGTTCTTGCGTGAACTCCATGGCGCGCATGCGCTCCAGAACCCACTTTGTGCTTAGACTTTTTGTCTTTGTGGCTACCAAAAATGCCAGCTATTGTTCCAGCCAAAGCCTCCGAGAACTTAACTTCTTCTTGACTATTGTTTTCAACACTAATCAAGCCCGTTCTACTTGCAACAAGTCGCTTGTTTCGCCTGCGATGCGGAGCCATTGCAAACACAGAAGCCGAAAGACCACATAGCAAAATAAACAACGCTCCTACAAAATACATAGGAGTAGCAAAATCAGGAAGATTATGCCTGCGCCAACGCAATTCAACGAAAGCTTCGGGAGAATTCTTACCAAGATCGATTATAAGAACCCTGCGAGCAATTTTTGATTGCAACTCCGACGACAATTTTTGGCGAGAAGTCTGCGATTGCGCGCCATTTTGAGCATTGCTTTGCGCATTATTTTGCTCTTGCGAGCGCTCTTGCGACTCCTGCTTTATCGCTAAATCCGCCGCATTCCCCGCTTGCTCAAAGTCGGCAGCATTTATAGACAACTTTGCTAAACCCATTTGGCAAGTGGCATTAGTCCATAAATCGGAATCCTTAAAATCAACGTCTTTAGCAGCGTCTTTAGAAACCTTAGAATCGTCTGTTTTTGTGCTATCTATGCGAGCACCGTCATCTGCTTGCATAACATCTGTAGAAAGACTATTCCAATTATTAAGACCCGTTATTCGCTGAACGGAATAACCCTTAGTCCATCCACGAACATCTTTAGCTAAACCAACTGCAACGCAAATTGGCTTGCGACTATTTAGTGCCGCAACGCTAATTTTTACTCTATAGTCAACAAGATTCAAAACGCCTGGATCCGTAACAATGTACCTAGACCCATACACGTTTGCATGCGCCGAAACAATAGAGCTTGGCTTCCAAACAGTTGCGTTAAGCACACCAAGAACAATACTAAGAGCAGCAAGAAGGCCAAAAATTGGTGCCACTACTCCTCGCATAAACCTAGCTCGTTTTGTAGGACGTTGCATCAAACCTCTTTCTTAAGCTTGTCACGCCGCCAATTATTCAACCCCGCACGCGCACAAACTTATTAACGTAATTTTAAATTCGTTATATGCATCTACTGCTATCTATTCTACAATCTTTACTAATCTTTTATAAGGTTTGCTGTTTTGCACAATAAATCACGCTAGAATCACGCCTAAATTTCCACCAAATCGCACACAAATCGCTAGTTAAATCACACTAAAATCACATGCAAGTTATAGTCTTAAACTTATGACAAAAACCAAATTAAATTTGACTAAATCACTTATAACTCGAGCAATCTGCACTGCGAGCGCAATTGCCATGTGCTTTGGATTAGCATCTTGTAGCGCAAACAGCGAGTCAAGCAATGGCGCAGCAAGTAGCGAAGCAAATGCAGCTGGAATGAGTGTTTTAAGTGGCGTTAAGGCTAGCGGAGCTTTAGGAAAGCAGCCAAAGGTTGAGTTAACAGCACCTATAGATGTTAAGCCAAATTCTTACGCAATTTTGCAAGAAGGAAATGGCGCTAAAATCCCAGAAAATAGTCGCGTATGCGCTAATGGCATTGTGTACAACGCTAAAAGTGGCAAAGAGCTTATGAACACCTGGAAGCAAGGCAAACCAGACTGCTCAATTGTTGTTAAAAAGGGCGTTACTAGCAAGTCTTACTACACGCTGCTTAAGGAAAGGAAGATTAATTCCACGATTGCGTTTGGCATTCCTGCAAATCCACAAACTAAGCAAGACGCGTACGTAATGGTGTTAACTCTTGTTTCTGCAATGAAAACTCTTGATCGCGCAACAGGCAACAAAGTTAAAGATATTCCGCAAAATCTGCCGAAGGTAACTCTCGATAAGTCTGGCGCACCGTCGTTAGATAAGAATAACTACGTGCCAAATGGAAAGTTGATTTCTCAAACTTTGATTGAAGGCAACGGCAAAGTGGTTACCGAAAAAAGCACAGTAACCGCTCACTACACTGGATGGACTACAGACAAAGACGGAAAATTGTACCAATTTGACTCATCATGGAAGCGCGGCACACCTGCGGACTTCTCGCTAGCTGGTCAAGTTATTCCAGGATGGACTAAAGGCTTAGCTGGAAAGAAGGTTGGGTCACAGGTTCTTTTGGTTATTCCGCCAGAAGATGGATATGGCAAAGAAGATAAGAAGGACGCAAAAGGAAATGTAACTATTCCTGCAAATTCAACTCTTTACTTTGTTGTAGATATTCTCTACGCTTCGTGATTAGTTGCGAATTAACTCGCGATTAAACTGCGATTAATGTTATGCCGCGCTTGAATAAATCTTGCGCGGCATTTTTGTATGCGCGACGACCTGCCTGAGCGCTTTGAGCGTAGCGCGAAAAGCGCTTTGACTGAGCTTGAAATTGCATAACGCATTTCAAGCTCCTTCAAAGCGTGATTTGGCTCAAATGTAAAGTCCAGTGGACTTTACATGCCAAATCAGCCGAACGGCTACTAATAGCCGCGAGGAATAGAGCGCTGAGCTTGCTCAAAGTTGAAAGCACAGTGTGCTTTCAACGCAAGCGAAGACGTGAGCGCGCTGTAACGCGCGAACTATTTGCCAAATTTGGTACAAAGATTTGGTACAAAGTCGGGAAACCGCCAGCGTTACAAACGTCTCACCGCTGAGACAAATGTAACGAATTCGGAGCGCAAAAAAGCCAGAGCTAAATGCCCTGGCTTTTGGCTAATCGTAAGCTAATTAACACCGCGCGGCTTACGCGTATGCGTGCGAATCAAGTATTCCTGGCTATCTACCAATGGCCTGCCTTCTGCATCGCGAGAATGCAACGTGTAAGTGCCGTCGCCATCCATCCACCAAGAAACCGTTGAATCCGCCATTTGCAAGTCAATGTATTGAATCAACGCTTCCACCTGGTCTGGAGCGCTTATGCGAACCAGCGTTTCAACGCGCCTATCAAGGTTGCGGTGCATTAGATCTGCCGAGCCAATCCACACTTCTGGTCCACTTGCAGGGCCGTCGCCAATTTGCGGACCGCAAGAATTAGCAAAAGCGTAGATTCGGCTGTGCTCAAGGAACCTGCCAAGAATAGAACGAACGCGAATATTCTCGCTCAAGCCTTCAATGCCAGGCTTTAGCGAGCAAATTCCACGCTCCACAATGTCAATCTTTACACCAGCTTGAGCCGCGCGATACAAAGCGTCAATCGTCTTTTCGTCAACAACAGAATTGACTTTAATCTTAATCCACGCTTCTTTTCCAGCAAGAGCCGCCGCCTCTTCCCTGCGGATTCGCTCAATAATGCCAGTTCTAACTGTGCGAGGAGCTACAAGCAAGCGATGGAAGCTAGACTTTGGAGCATAGCCCGAAAGCTGATTAAACAAGCGAGTCAAATCTTGACCAACTACAGGATCGCAAGTAAGCAAGCCCAAATCCGTGTAAAGGCGAGCAGTCTTAGGATTGTAGTTGCCAGTACCAACGTGGCAATAGCGGCGCAATCCTTCGGCTTCTTGACGAACCACAAGCGAAAGCTTGCAATGCGTCTTCAATCCAACAATGCCGTAAACAACGTGAACGCCTGCGCGCTCAAGCTTACGCGCCCAAGCAATGTTAGCGTCTTCGTCGAATCGCGCTTTAATCTCAACAAGCGCAAGTACCTGCTTGCCCGCATGCGCCGCGTCTACAAGAGCATCGATAATCGGCGAATTACTCGACGTGCGGTACAGCGTTTGCTTAATTGCAAGCACTTTTGGATCTGCCGCCGCCTGTGCCAAGAACGCCTGAACAGAAGTAGAGAACGAATCGTAAGGATGATGCAACAAAATATCGTGCTCGCGAATCGAAGCGAAAATATCTTGCGCATGGCTAGTTTCCACTTCTGCAATCTGACGATTTGTAGTAGGAATAAACGGACGATACTTCAAATCTGGGCGATCCAACGCTTGCAATTCAAAAAGAACCGTCATATCTAGCGGCGAAGGCAAACGATAGACTTCCTCTGGGCTTACTCGCAATTGATTGGCAAGAAGCTGCGATAAGAATGGGCTAGCTTCGTCGGAAATCTCAAGACGAATAGGCGGTCCGAACCTGCGGCGCAAAAGCTCCTTTTCCATAGCGTTGAGCAAGTTTTCTGCATCGTCTTCCTCAACGTCAATATCTTCGTTACGCGTAACGCGGAATGAGCGAGCTTCCTTAATAATCATGCCTGGGAAAAGCGATTCCAAATGTGCTGCAATCAACTTTTCCATAGTAATGAATCCGTAGCGCTCTTCGCGGCCCTCTTCGTCTGTTAACAAGACGATTCAAATTATCTGGAATCTTCACGCGAGCAAAATGCGACTTTCCAGAATTTGGATTTTCTACAATAACAGCCAAGTTGATTGACTTGCCAGAAATATATGGGAACGGGTGTGCAGGATCCACCGCAAGTGGCGTTAATACTGGGAAAACCTGCTTGCGATAATAGTCTGAAAGCCTATCTTTTTCGGATTGCGTAAGCTTATCCCAACTGAGCATAACAATGCGCTGCTTAGCAAGTTCTGGCAAAATGTGGTCAATAACATAATGCGCATGCTCATCTTGACGACGATGCGTAACCTCGCTAATTGCGCGCAATTGTTGACGCGGACTAAGCCCACTTGCTGCGGTTACTGCGATTCCCGAGTCGATTCTGCGCTTTAAGCCTGCAACTCGAACCATAAAGAACTCGTCTAGGTTGGAGGCAAAGATGGCTGCAAAATTAGCGCGTTCAAGAAGTGGTAAATCGGTATTTTGCGCTAGCTCAAGCACGCGACGATTGAACTTTAACCAGCTAAGCTCGCGGTCAAAGAAGCGATCTTTTGGCAACGGTAGCTCGCCCTCACGAGCTTCACGCTTTTCTGCCTTTTCGTCTTCGGCGATGTGCTCTGCAATTTGTCCACGCAGAATCGCCTTTGAGGGAGCGTCAAAAATTTGTACCATACTCCGTAATTGTATGCGCTGTAAGGGATGTGCGCGACTGAGTGTCGGCGGCTGCGAGTGCTCGACACGCCGATATCTTCAATATGTGAACGCATTTGAACATGACAACCATTGCATATTCACAAAATGATGCAAAACCGTATATTTTTTATGTGCGAATGAACACTAATTACAATATATTAACAAAAGCGATTTTGCACTTTACTCTTACGCAAAAAGCAGCAATAATAATAATCACAAGAACAAATTAAAAGAGCGGTAACCCACAAAAATGTATGGATGTTAGATTCCAATTACGTTGGACGGATACTTAAGACTTTTACCGTTGCAACGAGGATGTTGTGCAGATGAATCCGCAAGATTGTTTTTGTAGTAAGAGGCTCGCCAAGGTGGTGAGCCTCTTTTGATGCACGGAAGTTTTAAGTACTGGCGAGCGCTGGTTGGCTACTCCCCGCCCACAACGCACACACTGTCTGGCTCTTAGGGGAAACTATCAAAGAATAATTGTTGGAAGAATATTGTTAAAATTCATTTTCTTAGCTTCTTTGAAAATGATTTATTAAATAAGAACAAAACAGCAAAACAATTAAGAAGGATCGAAGGACCATGCAACATTCATTTACAGTAATGTTGGCAGCCGAGTTTATTGGAACTGCCATTCTTATGATTTTTGGCAATGGAGCTGTTGCCAATGTTGAACTTAAAAACACTAAAGGTCATCACGCAGGTTGGCTAAACATTGCTATGGGCTACGGTTTTGGTGTTATGTTCCCAGTGCTAATGTTTGGCGGAATTTCTGGCGCACACATAAATCCTGCTATGACAATTGCGCAAGCTGTAAATGGCATGTTCCCTTGGCAAAATGTTGCACCTTATATTGTGGCTCAGCTTTTGGGCGCGTTGGTTGGTCAGCTTATTGTGTACGTAACTTATTTGCCACATTACAACGAGACTGAAGAGCCAGAAGCAATTCTTGGCACTTTCTGCACTACGGATGCTTACAATAACAAGCTTAACTACTTCCTAAACGAATTCTTTGGCACGCTCGTGCTTGTTTTGGCAGCTCTTTGCTGTCTTACTTCTCCTTGGGGAGAGAAGAATTTGGCAGGCGCTTCAATCGTAGTTGGCTTTGTTGTTTGGGGATTGGTGACTTCTATGGGTGGCCCGACTGGTCCTGCTTTGAATCCTGCTCGAGACATTATGCCGCGCTTACTTCACGCCATTTTGCCGATTCCACACAAGGGTTCTTCTCGCTGGGGTGAGGCGTGGATTCCAGTGGTTGCTCCTACTGCTGGCGCAATCTTGGGCGTACTTATGTTTAAGTCGCTATTTGCGTAAAACGGTTGCTTTTAACTGTTATTGATTGCGGTTGATTGTGATTAATTGCGATTAATTGCGGTTGTAAGAAGCGTGTAATGCTAGTATGAATGCGTTACGCGCTTTTTATTTTACAAGTTTATGTTTTGCAAGCTTGTGCTTATTAAGAAAGATTTTAAGAAAGACATTAAGAAAGACGGAATAATGTTTTCAAAGTCAACTATTGCAATTGGACGTTTTGCGCCAACTCCTTCTGGGCGTATGCATATTGGCAATATGGTAGCAATGTTGGCTGCGTGGCTCTCTGCAAAATCGCAAGGTGGAAGCATGATTTTGCGTCTGGAAGATCTTGATATTGCGCGAATGCCGAAGGATGCTAGCGCGCGAGTGATTGACGACTTGCGTTGGGCTGGTCTTGATTGGATTGGAGAGCCGACTTATCAGCATAATCGCAATGCAATCTACCAAGAAGCTCTTGAGGCGCTAGAATCTTTGCAAGACGACGACGGAAATTCCCTGATTTACCCTTGTTTTTGCTCGCGTTCCGATATTCGCGCGATTGCAGCTCCGCAAGAAGGCGACGGCTTTATACGCTACCCAGGTACGTGCAGAAATATGCGCAAAACTGCAGAAGGCCTGGCACAAATCGAAAAGCGTTTGCAAAATAATCAGCAACATTCTTTACGACTTGCTGTTCCCTCGGCTGATTCGCCGCAAGCGAATGTGAGTTTTATAGACGCGATTTTTGGCGCGCAATCATTTAACATTAATCGCGATTTGGGCGACATGGTGATTCGCCGCGCTGATGGCGTATTTTCTTATCAACTTGCGGTTGTTGTTGACGATGTGCTTTCGGGAGTAAATGATATTGTGCGCGGACGCGATTTGCTGCGTTCGGCGGCGCTTCAAATTTGGATTGGTGAGCTGCTAGAAAAATCGGGATTTTTTGCGGCTCATGGCGTGCATTATATGCATCCGCAATTTGCGCATTTGCCACTAATTGATAACGCTCAAGGCGAGCGACTCGCAAAAAGTAAGCATTCGCTTGATGTTGGTGCGCTTCGAGAATCTGGCTGGAGCGCCGAGCGCATGATTGGCTATTGCATGTATCTTTTGGGATACAGGAATCCTGGTCAAACTCGCCCAGTAGACATGAGCGCTGCAGATGCGCTTGCGTTGTTTGAAAGCCTTGACACGCCGTGGGATTCTGTTCGCGCAAACTTAGCAGACAAATCCGTGCCATTCCTCGACTAAACTATGTATTTAGAATGATAGATTGGGGCAATAAATGGCATACATGACGCAAAAAGATTTGGCGAATACTGAGATCGATTGTGTTCGCGCGCGTCAAATTGCCGACGGTGTGCACAGCGTGCAAGACGCCATTGCTCAAGCCGAATCGCATTATGGGCGCAAACCTGAGTCGGTTACGCTGCTTGCTGCAACTAAAACGCGAGATGTTGGGGAGATTATGGCGGCGCTTAAAGCTGGAGTGCGCGTAATTGGGGAAAATCGTCCGCAAGAAATCGTTGCAAAAGCCGAGATTTTACGCAAGGAAGCTGCTAGAGAAGGCTTAAGCGTTGGCGTAAATGGCGGTATAAATAGCGAAATTCCGCTCTATTTAATTGGCCAGTTGCAAAGCAATAAAATAAACAAAGTTTTACCACTTGCAAATGGAATTCAGTCGATTGACGGCATTGAGCTTGCGCAAAAAATATCTACGCGCGCGCAAAATTTGGGACTTTGCACAGACGTTATGTTGGAAGTGAACGTTTCGGGAGAAGTTACAAAATCTGGATGCGCGCCAGAACGCGCAATTGACGAAGCGCTCGCTATATCTAGTTTGCCATCACTTAATTTGCGCGGATTCATGACGCTCGGAGCGCGCGTGAATGATGAAAAAGTAGTAAGAAGCGGTTTCGCTGCATTGCGAGAAATTAGAGATTGTGTAAGTGAGCAACTTGCGCAGGATTATGATGGAAACTCTAAAAAATTAGAGCTTTCAATGGGAATGTCTGGCGATTTTGCGTGGGCGATTGCCGAAGGTTCGACGATGGTTCGAATCGGTTCGGCAATCTTTGGCCCGCGCGCATTTGTGTAGTTTAAGTCAAAATTTTAAGTCAAATTGATGATTTTAATTACGCATGCATAATCACATTGCGCAGCGAACCAATGCCATCTACATGCACAATCGCTTCGTCGCCAGCGTGCAAAGTTCCTGCTGGATACGGAGTTCCAGTCAAAATAACATCTCCTGGAAGAAGTGTTGAGAAGCTTGAAATTGCAGCGATTTGCTCTGGAATACTGTGAATCAATCGCGCTGTAGTGCCGCTCGCCTCTGGCACATCTTTTCCATTAAGCGTAAATGAGATATGAGCGTCTCGCCAATTTAGCTCAGTTGTAATCCATGGGCCCAGTGGGCAAGAAGTGTCGAAGCCCTTTGCGCGCGTAAACATTGGGTCACTACCTGCGCAATCGCGCAAAGTCACGTCATTTACGCAAGTAAAGCCAAAAACATAGTCCATTGCCTTATCGACCGACACATTTTTGGCGATTTTGCCCATAACAACAGCCACTTCTGGCTCAAAATTCATGTCGTTTGAGAAAGCAGGAATAACAATTGGATCGTCAGGCCCTATTACAGATGTGCTCGGCTTTGTAAAAATCACCATGTCTGCTGCAGTATGCGACGCGGCCGCAGCAGAAGATGCGCGCTCTTCGGCAGAACGAGTATCGTAGTTTTTGGCCAATCCGTAGACTTTTGAAGGAATCACTGGCGCAAGCAGGCGCACACCATCGGCGTCTAACTCGTAGCGCTTGCCTGTTGGCTTAACTCCTTGAGGGCTTAGTGGATGGCCTTCTAGCGCTACTAAATAATCCTTGCCGTCTGCTTCGTCTTTTTGAACAAACGCGTATTGAGGAACTTCATTATAGGAAAAACGTGCAATTCTCATATTTTTAAGATTACGACATATTTAATACTTATTTATTTTTATTTATTTTTGATACTTATTTATTTTTGATATTTGACTTTGCGACTTTGCGACTTTGCTGCGGAAAAGTCGCAAGCAAGCGAAGATTTAAGGAAACGCCACAAACATCTTGAAAACAAAACTTGAGTGTAGTAGACTCAAGTTTTAGAAATTGACAGAATGTGGTTTGAGTGTAATTGCAAAAATCGCACGCAAATCACCTAAAATCCGCTAGATAGCGGTGCAAATGGGGGTAAATATGGAACAAAAGTTTACAACCTTAGCGCAAGATGCATTAAGTGATGCTGTGCAAAGCGCGGCGGCAGCTGGCAATGCGCAAGTTGATACGTTACATTTGGCCGATGCCTTGCTTCGCCAAGAGCAGGGCGTCGTGCGCGCGCTTATTGCTCAGGCTGGTGCAGATGCGCAACAAATCGGAGCTGAAATTCGCAACGCATTAGTGGCATTGCCTTCATCTACTGGCTCAACTACAACTAAGCCAGATGCAAGTCGTCAGCTTTTAGCTGCGCTAAGTCAAGCCGAAAAAGAGATGCGCGAAATGGGAGACGAATACGTTTCTACGGAACACATGCTTATTGGCATGGTTGCAAGCGCGCCGAATGCTGTTGCAGATATTTTCAAAAAGCACAATGTTTCCGCAGATGCGTTGCGCAAGGCTGTGCCAACTGTGCGCGGAGGAGCGAAAGTTACAAGCCCAGACGCGGAAGGCAACTACAAAGCGCTCGAAAAGTATTCGGTTGATATGACTGCGCGCGCTCGTGAGGGAAAGCTCGACCCAGTAATTGGGCGCGATCAGGAAATTCGCCGCGTGATTCAGATTCTTTCTCGCCGCACGAAGAATAATCCTGTGCTAATTGGCGAGCCAGGCGTTGGTAAAACGGCAGTTGTAGAAGGACTGGCTCAGAGAATCGTTGCAGGAGATGTGCCTACGACTTTGCAAAACAAGCGTCTTATCAGTCTCGATTTGGCTTCGATGGTTGCAGGTTCTAAGTATCGCGGAGAGTTTGAGGAACGCTTAAAAGCAGTGTTGAAGGAAATTCAACAATCAGACGGTCAAATTATTACGTTTATTGACGAAATTCACACTGTTGTTGGCGCGGGATCTGCAGAAGGTTCAATGGATGCTGGCAATATGCTTAAGCCAATGCTTGCGCGCGGTGAGCTGCGCTTGGTTGGTGCAACTACGCTTAACGAGTATCGTGAGCATATTGAAAAGGATTCGGCACTTGAGCGCAGATTCCAGCAAGTGTTTGTTGGCGAGCCGTCTGTTGAAGATACGGTGACGATTTTGCGCGGACTTAAGCAACGTTACGAAGCACATCACAAGGTGACTATTAGTGACGATGCAATCGTAGCTGCAGCAACGCTTTCAAACCGCTATATTACTGGCAGACAGCTTCCAGATAAGGCGATTGATTTGGTGGATGAAGCGGCAGCTCACTTGCGTATGGAGCTTGATTCTCAGCCAGAAGAAATCGACGAATTACAGCGCAAAGTTACGCGTCTTGAAATGGAAGAAATGCAGTTAAAGAAAGCGGAAGATGCTGCTGCGCGCGAACGCTTAGAAAAGTTGCAGGAAGAATTAGCAAACTCGCGCGAAAAGCTTTCTGGTTTGAAAGCGCGTTGGGATGCGGAAAAAGCTGGTCACAACAAGGTTGGTGATTTGCGAGCGCAACTCGACGCTAAGCGCGTAGAAGCCGACAAATTCACACGTGAAGGCAATTTGGAGCAGGCAAGCCGTATTTTGTATGGCGAAATTCCAAGCATTCAAAAAGCTTTGGAAGAAGCGGAGTCACAGGCTGCTAACGCTAAGAGTGAAGC
>QWCD01027698.1_pt1 | contig 16194 bp, 2 predicted proteins | sample 1972461 | NCBI WGS metagenome assembly QWCD01 (sample SAMN09866717, study PRJNA288562) | Human vaginal metagenome isolate term4_vaginal, whole genome shotgun... | isolation source: vagina | host: Homo sapiens | place: USA: California | reverse complement strand
ATGGAAAACTACGTTTATGCACCTGCAGCTGGCGTAGTTACTGGCATTTTTGTGGGGCCTGGAGATGGTGTAGAAGCAGGCGAAAAGCTTGTAACAATTGACGTGACTAAAGGCGGTAGTGCAAAATGAGTGCGCTTACTAAAGATGCTACACAAGTTGTAAAAGATGTTAATAAAGATATTCAGCCTACGCAGCCTCAGCGCGGAAAAGCAGCCGTAGAACACGCGGCTCGCCTTGCTAGAGACGCCGAGCAGAATGCTTTAGAGCGCCAGCATGCAAAGGGAAAATCCACTGCCAGAGAGCGCTTGGATTTGCTTTTTGACACGGGAACGTTTGAAGAAATCGGCCGCTTTAACGGCGGAGACATAAATAACGATGTTGCAGGATGCGCTGTAATCACTGGCTTTGGCGAAGTGTACGGCAAAAAAGTGGCCGTGTATGCGCAGGATTTTTCCGTTCGTGGCGGCACGCTTGGGCGCGCGGAAGGCCAGAAAATTTGCCATCTTTTAGACATGGCGTTGCAGCTTGCAGTTCCAGTTGTTGCGCTAATCGACTCGGGTGGCGCTCGCATTCAAGAAGGCGTTAACGCGCTTACGCAATATGGCAGAATCTTCAAAAAAACTTGTGAAGCAAGCGGTTTAATTCCGCAAATTTCCTTGATTTTAGGACCTTGTGCTGGTGGCGCAGTCTATTGCCCTGCTCTTACGGATTTTATAATCATGACTCGCGAGCATTCCAACATGTTTGTAACTGGTCCAGATGTTGTTAAGGCTGCTACAGGCGAGTCGATTAGCATGGACGATTTGGGCGGTGGATATGTGCATAACTCCACTTCGGGCGTTGCTCACTATTTGGGCGAAGACGAGGCGGACGCCATTGACTATGCGCGCACAATCTTGGCTTATTTGCCGCAAAATTGCAATCAAAATCCGCCAACATTCGCATACGCTGCCACTCGCGCAGACAGAGAAACCGCTAAGCAGCTTGCGACTATTGTTCCGAGCAATGATCGCCAGCCATACGACGTTTTAGACGTTATTCGCGCAATCGTAGATTATGGCGAATTTGTGCAAGTTCAAGAGCTTTACGCGGCATCCGCAGTAGTTGGTTTTGCTTGCATAGACGGGCATCCTGTTGGAATAGTGGCAAATCAGCCTAAAGTCAATGCTGGAATTCTAGACGTTAATTCTTCCGAAAAAGTAGCGCGATTTGTGCGATTGTGCGACGCGTTTAATCTTCCTGTTGTAACTCTTGTAGACACTCCTGGATACAAGCCGGGATCAGATCAGGAGCACGCTGGAATTATTCGCAGAGGCGCAAAAGTGATTTACGCATACGCAAACGCGCAAGTTCCTCTCGTCACTGTGATTTTACGCAAAGCTTTTGGTGGAGCATACATTGTAATGGGATCAAAGTCGATGGGAGCAGACTTTAACTACGCTTGGCCTACCAGCCAGATAGCGGTTTTGGGCGCTCAAGGAGCTGTGAACATTATTCATCGCAAAGATTTGCAAAAAGCAAAAGAGCGCGGTCAAGATGTTGACGCTTTAAGAAAAAAGCTTGTTGAAGATTACGAAAACACCACTGTAAACGCGAATCTTTCGCTGGAAACTGGCCAGATTGACGCAATGATAGATCCGGAGCAAACAAGAGACGTTATTGCTAATTCTTTGAAGATTTTAAGAAGTAAAAAACGCGTTTCTAAAACGGGGAAGCATCATGGAAACCAACCAATGTGATTTGGGAATAATTCGGGAATAATTCGGGAATTATTTGAAAAGCACTCAAAAGTCGCCAGCAACCGCGCATAAAGCGACCAAAGATAAATAAATCCAAAAAACACAAATAAATTTTAAAAATAAAACTTAAACCCACGAACAAAGGAAAATAAAATGACAACATACTTATTTGACCAGCTCGCACAAACACCACACATTCTTACCTTCGCAGGACAATCCACACCATGGGTACAAGCCTTAAAAGAAACACAAAACGATGCAGAATTAAATAAAGAATTACGCGAATATAACAAATTAGCAAAAACTTTACTATCAAACATATATCCACAGTTATTAGCAAATGCTGGAAGTGACATAAACGTATTCGATGCTTTAGAAAATTCTAAAATCAACACAGCCAGCGCACAATTAAGCGTACCAGGAATCACCATTGCTCAGCTTGCAAGCGTAAGAGACCTAACAAACTTAGGCTACAACTTTGAAGTAAACAAGCCAATTGCAAGTCTTGGACACTCTCAAGGCATAATAGCCGCAAAAATAGTAGAAGCTCGTATAAAAGCAGGGTCATGGCAAAACGCGCAAAACCAAATAGCTGAACTTATAGCAATCGCATACATAATCGGAGCAGCAGCAGACCGCGAAGCGCGAATGTTAGAAATCAGTGGAAACGGCGAAAAAACACCAATGCTATCGCTAAAAGGCGTTACGTTTGAACAGGCAAAAGCCTTGATTAAGCGAGTAGAAAGAACCAGAGGCGTTATATCAATCGCAGTTAAAAACTCGCGAAATCACATTGTGCTATCAGGATATCCAGAAGACATGGAAGCCGTGCAAAATAAGGCACAGAAAGAGTCGCAGCGTTCCAAAAAAATGCGCGAAATGAAGGAACGAGGCGGATCGGTTTTTGCGCCAATTGCAGAGTATTTAGACGTTACAGTGCCATTCCATTCTCCAATCATGAAACCTGCTGTAGAGCAAGTCGAAACCTGGGCAAAGGACGCAGGATTAGATGCTGAACTTGCACTAAATCTTGCAAATGCTGTGCTAGTAGAGCCAGTAGATTGGGCGAATCAAATAGCAGAAGTTTTAAACAACGTAAATGCGCGAGAGCTATACGTGCTAGACATGGGTCCAGGAGAAGTGCTTGGCAAGCTAACAAACGTGCTACTACAAGGAAGCGGAGCTGGCGTAGTAGAAGTCGGAACAATGAACGCGCGCGCAAAAGCAAGCACAACTAGCGCTGCAGAAGCTGAATTATTGCGTACCGGATGCTGGGCGGATTTTGCGCCGCGAGTAATCGACACTCCAGCTGGAAAGAAAGTTGTAACAAAATTCAGCAAGCTAACAGGCAAAGCTCCAGTACTGCTTGCTGGAATGACTCCAACCACAGTAGACCCAGAAATTGTAGCCGCCGCAGCCAACGCAGGATATTGGGCCGAACTTGCAGGCGGTGGACAAGTAACAGAAGAAGTATTCGACAGACACATGGATTCTTTGAGCAAGCAATTGCAAGAAGGAGCAACCGTAGAATTCAACGCCATGTTTATGGATCGCTATTTGTGGAATTTGCAATTTGGCAGCAAACGTATAGTTCCAAAAAAACGTGCTTCTGGAGCGCCAATCGACGGCGTAGTAATTTCTGCAGGAATCCCAGAGTTAGACGAGGCAAAAGAACTTGTTGAAACTCTTCAAGCCGACGGATTCCCGTATGTGGCTTTTAAGCCAGGAACAATGGAGCAGATTCGACAAGTAGTTCGCATTGCAAAAGCTGTTAAGCCAGCAACAATTATTGCGCAAGTAGAAGGCGGATCTGCAGGCGGCCACCACTCTTGGGAGTCGCTAGATGATTTGCTGATTAGCACTTATGCTCAAGTGCGCGAATGCAATAATTTGGTGCTTGTAGCAGGTGGCGGAATCGGCACCCCTTCGCGAGCTGCCGATTACATTAGTGGCGAATGGTCCAATAAGTACGGTTTGCCAAATATGCCTGTAGATGCTGTGATGATCGGCACGGCAGCAATGACAGCAAAGGAAGCGCACACAAGCGCGCAAGTTAAGCGCATGTTGGTGGAGACGCCTGGAATCACAGAAGCAAATGATGCGTGTGTGGAAGGTCTTGGCGCAAGTGAAGATCCGTTTGCTCCGATTGGCGAGCGCTGGGTGCCGTCTGGAAAAGTTGTTGGCGGAGTAACAAGCGGTTTAAGCCATTTGCACGCAGATATTTACGAGATTGAGAATGCGTCTGCGCGCTGTGGTCGTCTTCTTGTGCATATGATGAAGAATCCAGAAGAGCTTGAATTACGTAAAGACGAGGTTATTGCTGCTCTTAACTCTACTGCAAAACCATATTTTGGCGATGTTGAAAATATGACATATACCCAGTTTGCGCAGCGATTCCTTGATTTAAGCTATCCTTGGGCAGATCCTACTTACGCGGATCGCTACCTGCATTTGTTACAGCGTATTGAAGCGCGTTTAATAAGTCAAGATTCTGGCGAATTTACTTCGATTTTGCCAGATATTAAGCAGGTTGCTGAAAATCCTCAGTCTGCTCTCGATTCTCTTGTGCAAGTTTTTCCTAATGCAAGCATGATGAACGTTGTTCCAATGGATGCTGCGTGGTTCCCAACCTTGGTGCGTGAATATCCTAAGCCAATGCCATTTGTGCCAGTAATTGACAATGATCTTCTTCGCTGGTGGGGTCAGGATCAGCTTTGGCAGTCGGAAGATTCGCGATATTCTGCGGATGCTGTGCGAGTAATTCCAGGACCTATTTCTGTTGCAGGAATAACCACAATGGATGAGCCAATCGCGGATATTTTAGGAAGATTTGAGGCTGCGGTTATAAATCGTTCGGTTGCTGGCGACTTGCCTCTGGGCTTTAATCAAAACGCATTTAACCAAATAGATTGTGCGCAAAATATTGAAGAATATGTGCGCTCATGTCCGAATATTTCTTGGATTGGTCACGTAACCAATAATCCTGCTTACAAGACGCAAAATAATAGTGAAAACTATGTTATAACCGTAATAAGTGAAGAAAATAGCGTAATTAAGCTTGATCTAGACATTAAACTAGACACGTTCTGGGATGAGCATGAATCCGACAATGAAAACGGTAGCAATAATAGCGGCAAAAATCATGCTGTTAGAGATATCGTAATTCCGCTTATTGTAGACGCAAAGCGTGCTGGAAGCATACCAGTAGTCGACCGCGAGCGACTACCAAAACACGTTTATAACATGTTGGCAGCAACCGCAGGCATTGGAAATACTGCGATTACTGGAGATGTTTTAAGTGAAATGCCAAAAGTGGACGCAAGCCAAGAAGCGTGTGAGCAAGTTAAAAAAGAAATAGCTTGTGGAAAAGCTAACAAATCAGCCTGTGAAACAACATGTGAAACAGCCTGCGAAATGCCATTTGGCGTGGTTAAATCAGCATACACGCTTTCTAGAAACCTAGGAATCGACCACGAATCTGCTACAGCTGGACGCCTGCCAGAAGGTTTACAAGCATCAAGGATCGTGCCAGACGCGCTAGTAGGTCCAGCATGGCCAACAATATACTCAGCACTAGGATCCGTAATGGTAGACGGATACCCAGTAATTGAAGGATTACTCAACGCAGTGCATTTAGACCATCTAATAGAACTAGATGTATCTACAGACGACCTGCAAAAATATGTTGGAACACGCATAAACCTCACTGGTTGGGCAGAAGATTACGCCGAATCAGCTTCCGGGCGAGTAGTGACAATACACATAATTCACAATGCGCAAGACGGAACAAAAATCGCGCACGAAACAGAACGATTCGCAATCCGTGGGCGAAGCTACAGTGCAGCACTACCAAAGCCTGCTCCAGAATACGGAGATGCGGCAGAATTATACGGATTTAACGTAGACAACACGCCTAGACGAGCGCTTAGACGCGTCGTAATTCGTGCGCCTAAAGACATGACAGCTTTTGCACGCACATCAGGTGACTTTAACCCAATACACACATCCAAAAGAGGAGCTGCAATCTCTGGGCTTTCCGCACCTCTAGTACACGGAATGTGGCTTTCAGCAGCAGCTCAGCATGTTGCTCAAGCATTGGATGAAAAAGGTGCACACTATGATCTTGTTGGTTGGACGTACAACATGTACGGCATGGTTCAGCTTGATGACGAGGTAGAAATTACCGTAGAACGCGTAGGAAAAGTACGACGCGGAGGACTAGCGCTAGAAATCACATGCCGAGTAAACGGGCAAATCGTTTCTAAAGCGAGCGCACTTACACGCGCGCCGCGAGCAGCATTCGTATACCCAGGACAAGGTATCCAAAAGCAAGGAATGTCGCTGGATGAGCGCGCAAAGTCGCCTGCAGTGCGCGATACTTGGGAGCGAGCAGACAAGCTTACTCGCGAAAAGCTTGGATTCTCAATCCTCGCAGTCGTGCGCGATAATCCAAAGGAGCTTACTGCTCACGGCGTAACTTATCACCATCCTGAAGGATTGCTTAATTTAACACAATTTACGCAAGTTGCGCTCGCAACAGTTGCCTTTGCGCAAACCGCGCGTTTGCGTGAAGCAGGATGCGATATTTGGCCTGCTTACTTTGCAGGACATTCGCTTGGAGAATACAATGCTTTGAGCTCCTTCGCGCAAATTATTCCACTCGAAACTGTGCTTGAATTGGTGTTCCACCGCGGATCTACAATGCATCACTTGATTGAGCGCGATGCGCAAGGTCGCTCGAACTACCGCATGGGTGCGCTTCGACCAAACCAGTTTGGAGTGTCAGACGAAGGCGTGAACGCTTACGTTGAGGGCATTTCCAAGGCTACTGGCGAATTCTTGCAAATTGTAAACTACAACTTGGCAGGTCAGCAGTATGCAATTGCTGGAACTATTAAAGGCTTGAAGGCATTGGCGGCAGACGCTTCTAAGCGCGCTAAGGAGTATGGCGGCAAGCCTCCATTCATGTTTGTTCCAGGAATTGACGTGCCGTTCCACTCTCGAATTCTTCGAAAGGGCGTGCCGGAATTCCGCGACAAGCTCGATTCGCTGCTGCCGAAGCATATTGATTACTCTGTGCTTGTAGATCGTTACATTCCAAACCTCGTGGCTTGTCCGTTTGAGCTTACGCGAGAATTTGCGCAAAAGATTTTGGATGTTGTGCCATCTGAGCGCATTGAAGCAGCTTTGGAAGATGAAACTACATGGAAATCTTATGCAGAGGATGAGCAGAAGCTCGGCAGATTGCTTCTTACGGAGCTTCTTTCATGGCAGTTCGCTTCTCCAGTTCGCTGGATTGAAACGCAGGCTCTTATGTTTGCCGATCGCGCTCGCGGTGGTCTTGGCGTTGAAGAGTACGTTGAAGTTGGTTTAGGAAACGCGCCAACTTTGGCAAATCTTGGTGCTAAAACTCTTGCTTTGCCGGAGTTTAGTGGCGAAAAAGTGACTGTTTACAACGTTGGTCGTGACGAAGGTCGCGTTTATATGACTGACACTGATTCGCTTGTGCCTGAAGTGTTTACTGAGGAAGATAGTCAAGAAGCAAGTAGCACTGCTGATGCTACTACTGCTCCTGCAGCTCCTGTAGCAAATGTTGTCTCTGCTGCTCCTGCAGCTAATGCAGCAGCAAGCGGACCTGTAGCAGACTTGCCATTCAAAGCATCCGACGCAATCTCAATGCTTATTGCGTATAGTGCAAAAATCCGTCTTGACCAAATCGGCGACACTGATACAACTGATACGCTTACAAATGGCGTATCTTCGCGCAGAAACCAGCTTCTTATGGATATTAGTTCCGAGCTTGGCGTGGCAAGCGTGGACGGTGCTGCAGAAGCTCCAATGAGTGCGCTTAAAAAGTTAGTTGATTCGGTTGCTCCTCGCTATAAAGCTTTTGGTGCCGTGCTTTCCGATATTGTGCGCGAACGTTTGCGTGCGCTTTTCGGTGCAGCCGGTGTGAAACCAGCGCAAATTGACAAGCGAATCTCTGAAGTCTGGCAACTTGGAGAAGGCTGGCGTGCGCACGTTCTTGCGGCTTTGGTTTTGCAAACACGTGAAGGTGCTAGCGTGCGCGGTGAAAATCTTGCGCAACTTTCAACTGATCCTGCAAAGAATACTGCTGCAGCTGACGCTTTAATCGACGCAGCAATTGCGCAAGTTGCTCAAGCTCACGGCGTTAGCGTTTCTCAGCCTGGTGCTGCTGGCGCAGCCGGCGGTGCTGTTGTTGATTCTGCAGCTCTTGACGCTTTCGCTCAGCAGGTTGTTGGCGCAGATGGCATACTTGCTGAAACTGCTAAGTTTGTGCTAGCAAAGCTTGGTGTTGAGGCTCCTAAAGCAGAAACTGAAAGTGACGAAAATGCTGCTGTTGTGTCTGCTGTTGAAGCTGAGCTTGGTGCAGATTGGCCAAAGCAGGTGGCTCCTCGATTTGATGAGCGAAAGGCAATTCTTTTCGACGACCGCTGGGCTTCTGCTCGTGAAGACGTTGCTCGCTTGTACTACAAGTATGCTGGAAAGAATGTTGATATTCAGGTAAATGAAGTTTCTGAAATCTTAAATGATTTTGGTAGTTTCCTTGGTGCAGGGGAAGCAGTAGCTTCGGAAGCTGAGTGGTTTGCAAGTCTTTCTAAATCTCGCGAATTAAACAATCTTGCAACAATATTTAATGGTATTGCTCGCGATTCTCGCACTAAACTTGCGCAAAACAACGTCGATACTGCTCAAGCAACTCGTTTTGCAGGAGAAGTTGCAGTAGTTACAGGCGTTGCTCCTAATTCGATTGCTGCTCGCGTAGTAACGGGCTTGCTTAAGGGTGGAGCTACGGTTATCGCAACTTCGCACAGTTTCAAGCCGAGCGTTAAGTCTTGGGCGAAGAAAGCGTATCGCGAAAACGCTCAAATGGGCGCAAAGTTGTGGCTTGTTCCAGCAAACTTGTCTAGTTATCGCGATGTTGACGCGCTTGTAAAGTGGGTTGGCACAGTTTCGAAGAAAGTCAGCGGCGCAACTACTACTATTTTGAAGCCTGCTTACGAGCCGAGCATGTTCTTCCCGTTTGCAGCTCCACCAGTTCACGGTACTTTGGCTGATTCTGGTTCGCTTTTTGAATCGCAATCGCGCTTGATGCTGTGGGGTGTGGAGCGTGCAATCGCAGGATTCGCGCAAATCGGAGCAGATACAGATGTGCAACATCGTATGCACGTTGTGTTACCTGGCTCTCCAAACCGCGGTATGTTCGGCGGTGATGGTGCTTATGGCGAAGTCAAGAGTGCTTTCGATGCGATTGTGAACCGTGCGCATGCAGAAAGTGTGTGGTCAAATCGCGTGACTTTTGCGCATCCTAAGATTGGATGGGTGCGTGGAACCGGCTTAATGGGTGGAAATGATCCGCTTGTGGCTGTAGTTGAACGTCATGGATTAACTACCTACTCAACGCAAGAAATGGCAGATCGTTTGCTCGATTTGTGCACGAAGGAAGCGCGCGAACAGGCCGCAATCGCGCCTTTGAACGTTGATCTTACGGGTGGATTAGGCAAGGAGCCTCTTGATTTGAATGCTCTTCGTGCAGAAGCACTGGAAGATCAGAAGCGTGCTGAAGCTGCGGAAGCTGCAGAAGAAGCTGCAGAATCTTCTGTTAAATCAACTGCTAAATTAACCAACAAAGCACTTCCAACGCCTTACGTGCCAACTCAGCCGCGAGTCAACTTGGCTGATTGGAAGAACGTAACAGCGCGTCCAGAAGACGAAATTGTAATCGTCTCAGTCGGCGAACTTGGACCATGGGGTTCTGGACGTACTCGTTTCGAAGCAGAACTTGGAATTCGCGAAGATGGATCCGTGGAGCTTTCTGCAGGAGCAGTACTGGAATTGGCTTGGAATATGGGCTTGCTTACTTGGCAGGATTCACCAAAGCCAGGCTGGTATGATGCGGACGGCACGCTTGTTCCAGAAGAAGATATTGCAGAGAAATATCGCGATGAAGTAGTGGCGCGCTCCGGTATTCGACCATTCGAAACCGGCATGGGCGGCGACTACAAGGATGGAGCGAACGAAGAAGAAGCAGAAATCTTCCTCGATCACGACGTGAGTTTCAGCGTTCCAACAGAAACAATTGCGCGCGAATACGTGGCGCTTGACGAATCTCATACTGAGATTGCTCGCGATACAGAATCTGGCGAATGGACTGTTACGCGCAAGGCAGGTTCTATGATTCGCGTGCCGCGTAGGGCTGCAATGACCAGAACCGTCGGTGGACAATTCCCTAAGGGCTTCGATCCGCTGAAGTGGGGTATTCCAGCTTCGATGGTTGGAAGTGTTGACACGATTGCGTTGTGGAATATTGTTACAACTGTAGACGCTTATATTTCTGCTGGTTTCACGCCTTCGGAGATTTTGCAATCTGTGCATCCGTCGATGGTTGCTTCCACGCAAGGAACCGGTTTCGGCGGCATGAGTTCAATGCGAAAACTGTACTTGGATCGCTTCCTTAACCACGAAATTCCTACAGACGTATTGCAAGAAGCACTGCCAAACGTTGTTGCAGCTCACGTAATGCAAACCTATATCGGCGGCTACGGAAATATGGTTCAGCCGGTGTCTGCATGCGCAACTGCAGCGGTTTCGCTCGAAGAAGGCGTCGACAAGATTGCTCTCGGCAAAGCTGACTTCGTAGTAACTGGCGCAATTGACGATATCGGCGTGGAATCTGTAGTTGGCTTCGGCAACATGAACGCCACTGCAAATAGTGAAGAAATGTATGCGAAGGGCATCAATCCACGATTCTTCTCTCGCGCAAACGATCGCAGACGTGGAGGCTTCCTTGAAGCACAAGGCGGCGGTACGATTCTCGTTACGCGAGGAGATATTGCGCTTAAGCTGGGCTTGCCTGTTGCTGGCGTAGTTGGATTCATCCACTCTTATGCAGATGGTGTGCACACTTCGATTCCAGCTCCAGGATTGGGTGCGCTAGCTGCAGGAATGGGTGGGCGCGAATCCAAGCTCGTGCGTGATTTGGCAGCTCTCGGCGTTACTCCGGACGATATTGCTGTGGTTTCTAAGCACGATACTTCTACGAATGCAAACGATCCGAACGAATCCGAGCTGCACAATACTCTTGCGCACGCAATCGGACGCACGGACGGAAATCCACTGTTCGTAATCAGCCAAAAGACGCTGACCGGACATGCAAAGGGCGGTGCGTGCATCTTCCAAATCAACGGTTTGACGCAACTGTTTAGAAGTGGCGTAATTCCTGGAAATGCATCACTTGACTGCGTGGATTCTAAGCTTGCGCGCGACGACCACATGGTTTGGTTGCGTGAGCCGATGCGCATTGGCGATGGTGCAGGTTCTTGTGCAGTGAAGGCTGCTCTCGCAACTTCGCTCGGCTTCGGTCATGTTAGCGGATTTGTGGCATTGGTTCATCCTGGTGCTTTTGAGGCTGCTGTAGCTGCTAGCGCAGGTGTTAATATGCTTAAGAATTGGCGCACCAAGGCGAATGCGCGTTTGGCTGCGGGTCAGAGGCGATTTGAGGAAGGCATGATGGGTCGATCTGCTTTGTTCGAGCCTGTTGAGAATCGTCACTTGCTGAAGGATGGCACGCGCCTTCCGGATGGCACTCGCTACGATGGTCACGAAGCAGAAAAAGCTATGCTGCTAAACCCAGACGCTCGCCTAGATGCAAGCGGCTACTATTGCTGACTCTCAGGTAGAATCTTGTAGTGCGTTTGTACCAAAAAATGCCAAAATTTGATACAAACGCACTACACAAACAAACAAAACTGTAGTGCGTTTGTACTGAATTTGCGTCGTATTGTGTTGTTCGCACGCTACGCTCTAAGCTCGAAGGCAGGTCGATTCGACTACAAGCGTAACTGATATAGCAGTTGTATTTTTGACTTTTGTAAAAATTACAAAAGTGTTATAATAGCTCCTTACGTGCAAAATTGCGAAAAATTCAATGTGCTTATGGCGATTTGCGTTCAAAATAAGCAATCTTATGTGTAAACCAAAGTTGGTTGTAATAAGAAGTGAAACATAGTTGTGTCACCTATAGTTTTCATGTTTTGCATGGCAATAAAACAATATAGAAGCATGTTTGTGCCAACGGAGGAAAGGATATGCAGATGGTCGCTCATCGCCACCTTGCGTCGAAAATAGTTTCTATGATTGCAGCGAGTGCAATGTTAATAACAGGTTTTGCTGTTGTTGGCAATGCAAGCGCTAGTAGTGAGTCTAGTAGTGAATCTAGTAATCCTCAATCTAGCAATCTAACTCTTAACCGTAAGGGCGTTATTGTTACTGCATTCCAGCAGAATTGGAAGAGTATTGCTCAAGAATGCAAAACAACTTATGGTCCTGAGGGTGTTAAGTATGTGCAGGTGTCTCCTCCAAATGAGCATGTAAAGGGTACTCAGTGGTGGACTTCTTACCAGCCTGTGAGCTATAAATTAAAGTCAAAACTCGGTACTGAAAATGAGTTTAAGAGCATGATTGACACTTGCAAAGTTGCAGGTGTTGGAATTATTGCGGATGCTGTTATTAATCACATGACTGGTGCTGGTGATACTCATACAGAGGGTGTTGGTGGGAGCCAATATAGCGCTGCTAAAGAATATTTCCCAGATGCTGGATATAAGAAGGATGATTTCCATCAAGATGCTAGGAATATTGAGCACTATAACAATGCGGAGGAAGTGTGGAATCGCAGGCTTGTTGGCTTGCTTGATTTGGATACGTCAAAGCAGCATGTGCGCGAAACTTTAGGCAAGTACTTTGCTAATTTGCTGAAACTTGGTGTTGCTGGCTTCCGTATCGATGCAGTAAAGCATATTTCTCCAACAGATATGGCTGCGATTAAGAAAGCTGCTGCTGATGCTGCGCACACTACGCCTGACAAGATTTGGTGGATGCAGGAGACGATTGGTGATCCTTCTGAAGCTAAAGAAATACAGCCAGATCAGCATTTAAAGGAAGGTGAAGTCAACGAATTCCAGTATTCCTACCGATTAAAGAGCAATTTTTATGGTTCAATTTCGAATCTAAAGAATATTACTAATGGACTTGTTCCAAGTGATAAAGCTTCGATTTTTGTTACTAATTGGGATACTCCTCGCGAAAATTATGTGCGCACGCTTACCTATAAGGATGGTCCTCGCTACGAGCTTGCAAACGCGTTTATGCTTGGCTACCCATATGGAAACCCAAACATTTATTCAGGGTACAAGTTTGCGGATGGACATAAGGATGATGGTGCGCCTGGTGCGACTGAAACCTCTGTTCCAAATGTAGATTGTTCTCCAATAACTGGTTGGCAGTGCACTCAGCGTTGGACTTCGATTCGTGGAATGGTTGGCTTCTTTAATGCTGTAAATGGTGCTCAAGTCACTAATTGGCAGGAGAGTGACAATAATAACATTGCATTTAGCCGCGCAGGCAAGGGCTTCTTAGCAATTAACAATACTCCAAACGCAAAGAAAGTTTTGTATACTACTGATTTGCCAAATGGTGAGTATTGCAACGTTTATGCTGCGGGGAATTGCTCTAAGACTGTTAAAGTTACAGATGGCAAGGTTGCTGCGACTATTGCTCCTTATTCTGCAATTGCTTTGCATGTGGATTCTAAAGCAGATAGCGCTAGTAAAGCTGGTCCAGCACGTGATGAATCTGATCCAAAATACAATGTTGACGATGCTAAAGACCAGTCAACAACTGTCTATTTTAATGCTAAAAATAAAGCAGGTAATCCAAGTTCTGTAAATATTCATTATCAAATCGGCAATGGATCTTGGACTGCAGTTCCTGGTAGACCAATGCGCAAAGTTTGCGATGGTTGGTTTGCAAGAACAATTCCTAATAATGGCAAGCAAATTACTGCTGTATTTAATGACGGTGGAAGTAATTGGTATAACAAGAACAATCAGTCTGGAGCAAACTTTGAAATTCAAGCTGGTTCGAAAACTTATGTAGTAGATGCCGATTTGAAAGGTTCTGAATCTGCTAGCATTCCTTGCAAGGTTGAGGACACATCTTCAAAGCCTACTGAATTAAAGACAAAGATTGTTATTCACTATAAGCAAAAATATGGTGACAATCGCCATATGGGCGTCTATATCTGGGGTCTTAAAAATGCAGATGGTCAAGAGATAAAAAGTGCTTGGCATGAGTTCAATGGTCAAGACGCTTTTGGTAAGACTTACGCAGTTGAAGCTGATGGCACTTACGAGAGCGGAAAAGTCGGATTTATTATTACCGAGAAACCCGTTGATGGTCAGGACTGGCATAAGGACGGCGGAGATCGTAATATCTGGCAAATCGAAGATGGTGTTGGCGAAGCTTGGGTTTACGGAGGAGATTCAAATACTTTTGCAGAACCTCCATCTGAAGTCTCTAACAAGCTTAATAGCATTAAAACATTAAATGTTACTGTTCACTACCGCAGAACAAACAAGGATTACAATGGTTGGAATCTTTGGACTTGGTATGGCAGTAATGGTGGCGTAAAGCAAGATTTTACGGCTCATGATGATTTCGGTAAGATTGCAGAATATACATTCCACAATGATTCTGGCATAAAAGATTCAAAGTTTATTGTGCGCTATTCCATGCAAGGAAACGATTGGGTTGCTAAAGATCCAGGTGAAGGCGATCGTGCGATTCCTGCAAAGGCAATCACTTTAAGCCAAGATGGTCAAACTGGTAACGCTGAAATCTGGCTTATGCAGGGCGATAGTAGAGTTTACTTAAGCCCAAATGTAATCAATACTAAGGCTAATGCTTTTAGCGCTGATATTACGTCTTTGAAGGAATTTACTGTAAATGTTAGCGGTGACCCTTCAGAAGTAAAACAAGATAGCGTTACTGTAACTGATGTTACAGATAAAGATGCAAAGAATCACACGAAAGTAGATATTTCGCAAGTTGCTGTTGTAAATAATAAGATCGTAATCACTGCAAAAAGCGACTTAGATTTTAAGAAAATGTATGAAATAAGCATTAAGGGTGTTGGTGGAATGCCTAAAACAGTGTCTGCTTCAACTGTTAAAGGTTCTAAGATTGTTCGCACTGATGAGTTTGATCAAAAGTATGCGTACACAGGTGATGACTTGGGTGCTGTTGTAAAAGATGGTTCTACGACTTTCAAGCTTTGGGCGCCAACTGCTGCAAAAGTGGAGTTAGTAACTTATAAGTCAACTGATGAAAAAGCGCAAGAAGATAAAAAGCAAGATATGACTCTTGGCACAGAAGATGGAAAGCTTGGCGTGTGGAGTATTACTACGAGTGATGCAAAAGCTGGCACTGCTTATACATACAAGGTTTATTTTGCAGATGGCACTGTTAATAATTCTCCAGACCCTTATGCAAAAGCTGCTGTGCGAAATGGAATGAGATCCGTTGTATTCGGTGGCAATATGGCAACACCTGTATCTCGTAAGGCATCATTTGGAAAGCGTCCAACTGATGCGACTATTGCAGAAATGAATATTCGCGACTTTTCGATTCATGAAAGTTCTGGCGTAGATGTTGCAAAGCGCGGAAAGTATCTTGGTGTAATTCAATCTGGTGCTAAAAAAGATGGCAAGCCAACTGGCTTTGATTATTTGAAGTCCCTCGGCATCACTCACGTGCAAATCATGCCAATGTATGATTTTGGTTCTGTGAATGAAGATCTTAAAGTTGACTATGCAGAGAAGAACGACAAAGATAATCCTCACCAAAACTGGGGCTACGATCCAATTAACTACAATGTTCCAGAAGGCTCGTATGCGTCTGATTCAGCAAATCCTGCTACGCGCATTACGGAGCTAAAGCAAATGGTTGAAGGTTTGCATAAGGCTGGCTTGCGCGTGATTATGGATGTGGTTTATAACCACGTTTATAACGCGCAAAAGAACGCTTTTGGTCAGACTGTGCCAGGCTACTACTTCCGTTACAACGATGACGGCAGCTTGTCTAATAGATCTGGTTGCGGAAACGATACTGCTTCAGAGCGCAAAATGATGCGAAAGTATATTGTTGACTCTGTAAAGTATTGGGCTAAAGAGTACGGTATTGACGGCTTCCGTTTTGATTTGATGGGATTGATTGACCTTGAAACCATTAAGGAAGTGCGTGAAGCTGTTCATGCAATTGACCCGAACTCGATTATTCTTGGCGAAGGCTGGGATATGAGCCAATTGCCTTATGGAAACCGCACTATTCAGCCTAATGCGTATAAGCTTGCTGAAAATAATGGTGTTGCGTTCTTTAACGATTCCTTCCGTGATGCTGTAAAAGGCCAGGGAGATGATGGTGTTACTGGATTCGTGTCTGGAAACAGATATAGCGACAATCTGGTAATGCAAAATCTTTATGGCTGCCAGCCTGGAAACGCAAGCTGCACTGGTAGGCGCTACGCGAATGCTGGTCAGACTGTGCAATATGTTGAAGCTCACGACAATCTTAATCTTTACGATAAGTTGAAGAA
>QWCD01000211.1_pt1 | contig 16197 bp, 16 predicted proteins | sample 1972461 | NCBI WGS metagenome assembly QWCD01 (sample SAMN09866717, study PRJNA288562) | Human vaginal metagenome isolate term4_vaginal, whole genome shotgun... | isolation source: vagina | host: Homo sapiens | place: USA: California | reverse complement strand
AAAAAAAAAAAAAATAAAGCCTACTTTACATTTTCAACTGAAAACAACAAAACCAGGAAAAGTCTTACAACCTTCCCTGGTTAGATGAGCGTTTGTTATCCTCGTGAATAGTTAGGAGCTTCTTTAGTAATTTGAACATCATGAGGGTGGGATTCAATGAGTCCCGCTTGGCTGATCCGAACAAATTGAGAATTCATCCGTAAATCTTCAATAGTGTGTGCCCCGCAGTATCCCATCCCAGAACGAATACCACCTACTAATTGATAGATAATATTAGCGACAGCGCCCTTATAAGAAACTCGCCCTTCAATGCCTTCTGGAACCAACTTATTAGCTTCATTGACTTCGCCTTGGAAGTAACGGTCAGAAGACCCCTTCTTCATGGCAGCTAAGCTTCCCATGCCTCGATAGGTCTTGAAGCGACGGCCTTGGTAGATCTCCATTTCACCTGGAGCTTCATCCGTCCCGGCTAACATTGAACCTAACATCACGGCGTGTCCACCAGCAGCTAGGGCTTTAACGATGTCGCCTGAGTACTTAATTCCGCCATCCGCAATGATGGTTTTGCCCATTTCATTGGCGACTTGAGCTGCATCATAGATAGCGGTCAATTGAGGCATACCGACACCAGCAACGATCCGTGTCGTACAGATGGAGCCTGGTCCAATACCAACCTTCACAATATCTACCCCTACTTCGAATAAAGCACGCGTTGCTTCTGCCGTGGCTACATTCCCAGCAATCAAGGTGACGTCAGGATAAGCTTCTCGCATTTCTTTAATCTTTCGAATAACCCCTGCAGAATGGCCGTGCGCCGTATCAATGACGATGGCATCTGCCCCTGCCTCAACGAGGGCTTTAATTCGTTGGAAAGTATCTGAAGTTACCCCTACAGCAGCTCCACAAATTAACCGCCCTTCAGAATCTTTGGCAGCATTTGGGTAAGCTTTTAGGTTGGCCAAGTCTTTAAAGGTAATCAAGCCGGAGAGATTGCCTTCTGAATCTACCAAAAGTAATTTTTCAATCCGATGATTTTGAAGAATGCTTTCAGCTTCATCCAAAGTCGTTCCCACAGGAGCAGTCACTAAATGCTCTTTGGTCATATATTTTTCGATAGGTTGAGAGAAATCATCCACGAAGCGTTTGTCTCGGTTGGTGATAATCCCTACTAACTTATGGCTGGTTTCACTTTCAACAATAGGCACCCCGCTGATGTGATAGCGCGCCATTAATTGTTCAGCTTCTTTGACAGTACTTGTCGGATATAAGAAGAAAGGATTGGAAATGACACCACTTTCTGACCGTTTAACTTTTTCAACTTGCTCAGCTTGGGCTTGAATCGTCATATTCTTATGAATAATCCCCAGGCCGCCTGAACGGGCTAAAGCAATCGCCATCTCAGATTCTGTGACCGTATCCATGCTTGCAGACAAAATCGGAACGTTCAGCCGTAACTTTTTAGAGAGTTGAATACTTAGATCGACTTGATCCGGTAAAACATCACTCGCTTGAGGAATCAAGAGCACATCATCAAAAGTAAGGCCTTCTTTAACAAATTTTTCTTCCCATTTAGACATTTTTACCTGTCACTCCTTTTTCTTTTATTCATGTTTTCTAAGAAAGCATCTTCTTATATTGCCCCATAGTATACCAAAATCTATCCAATAAAGCAAACTTTATTTAAACGAAATTATCTTATTGTTCGCTATTTAGCTTACTTTATGGATATATTTATGTAAATAGTTCGTGATTTATTATAATTTGTTCTATAGGCTTCAATTTCTCTTGTTTTCCTTTAATGCCTACAGAAATCCTTAGAGAATACCTTTTTCTAGAGAGACTTTATTGACGACTTCTTCATCTGTCACGGCGGCTAATGCTTCTAAAATCTCCTCATAATCAGCTATCCTATTAGACGTTTGACAGACCTTGATCGCACCTTCTAAAGCAGACAAGCCGTCCAAGCAAGCAATAATTTCTCCCGTTACAGCAAGATAGGCTGCAATCAATCCCGTGCCCATCGCTTCTCTTTCTTCTAAGGTAATATCTGTGGTCGATAGCTTCCAATAATAGCGATCGATCACGACATACGCTACCTTTCCTGTCATAACTACTGTAGTATGGTAGTTTTGACTAAGCTTCGACAACTCTGCCAAAATCTCGGCTTCTTCTTCCATAATTGGGGGAGCGGCCATTAAACTGCAAATTTCTGAAGGGGTTCCCTTCAAAACAGTGACTGCCTGCTGGCTAAGCCAATGTTCAGCTAACTTTCGACTTTGTTCACAGCTATCCAGACCTGCGCCATCAAGAATAACTGGTATTTTTTGATTCACCGCTCTTCTTAGAGCTTGATCCATCATTTCAGTGCCTTCCGAAAGATTATTCCCGATACCTAAACACAAAGTACAGCTCTTCGAAGAAAGGTCATCCTTCTGACTCTCCACCACTTGAGCCCCCGTTGTTCGTATCGCTGCAACAGCCTTTACTCTTTCTGAAGTGGGCATTCTCACCTCAACAAAAGGTCCTTCTTTTCTAACCTGTCGACGCACTGCCTTCATTTTCGTGACCCTATTAACCATCAGCAACTTCCTTTCTAGCGACTTGCTATTTTGGGTTCATTATAACACGTCTCCCTCTGCTTTTATGAGAGAATGCCCATTCCTTCCTATTCTTCAGTATTCTTCTTATCATCAAAAAAACTCCTACCAAAAGCAGGAGTTGAAATGAAAATCTTATAAACTTTCTAGAATATGATAGAGATCTTCCTTAGTGAGTTTACTTTTTTCTTCTTGATTATAATCTTGAACAATTTGCCCATGATCTAATACTAAAAGGCGGTTACCATAAGTCAAGGCATCTTGAAGATTATGGGTAATCATTAAAGCAGTAAGTTGATTCTCTTTGACTTGTTGGTTAGTAATTTCTAAAATTCGACGAGAAGTTTTCGGATCGAGAGCGGCAGTATGTTCATCTAATAAAAGGAGTTTTGGCTTGACGAGGGTTGCCATTAGGAGGGCGATGGATTGCCGTTGTCCCCCAGATAATTTCTCCATTTCTACATTTAAGCGATCTTCTAGTCCTAAACCAATCGAAGAGAGTGCCTGACGATACTGCTCAATCCGTTGGTCATTCAAAGCAAAAGCTAGTCCTCGTTTTTGCCCACGTCTCGCGGCTAGAGAAAGATTCTCAGCGACTGTCATCCGCGGGGCTGTTCCCATCTTAGGATCTTGAAAGACTCGGGAAATAACACTCGCCCGTTTTTCTTCAGAATCTTTGGTAATGTCCTTTCCCTCCAAGAGAAATTTGCCTTCATCTACGAAAAAACTCCCCGCAATCGCATTTAAAAAGGTCGATTTTCCTGCACCGTTCCCCCCAACAATCGTAATAAAATCTCCCTGATTGATCGTAAGGCTCAGACCTTTTAAAGCATGAAAAGCATCTAGCGTCCCTAGATTAAAAGTTTTGTGAATATGTTGAATATCTAAAACAATCGACATCCTTAATCCTCCTTCTTAACGTGGATTTTATTAAGATTTAAATGATAACGTAACGTTGGAATGGACAAACAGAAACCTACAATAATTGCAGAGAAGAGTTTGAAGTCATTGGCTTCGAATTTTAAGAGGAGGACTCCACTTAATAGCAAGCGATAAAACACAGACCCCAATAAAATGGTGACTAACCGCATAGGGAGACTCACATTCCTCAAAAGAACTTCTCCAATAATAATGGAAGCTAACCCAATAACAACAGTCCCTATCCCCATCGAGATATCCGCATAACCATAACTATTAGCCACCAAAACTCCTGAACAGGCAATAATGCCATTAGCCAACATGTAGCCCAGCATTTCCATTCCTTGAGCATCAATCCCTAAAGATTTTGCCATTTGACGATTGTCTCCAGTGGCAATGAGGGCTTGTCCCATTTCTGTTTTGAAGAAGGCACTCATCAAGGCAATTAAAATCAGCGTTACGACAAGTCCGATCATTAAGGTATCCACATTCCGTGGCAAATGGAGAGCAGCGAGTAACGTTTTAAAGGTCTTCTGACCACTTAAACTCAAGTTAGCAGCCCCCATCATCTTTAAATTGATCGAGTACAAACCGGTCATGGTAATAATTCCTGAAAGTAAGGGATTTAATTTTAAGCGGGTGGTTAATAAGCCAGTAATTGCGCCAGCAGCCATCCCTGCTAAGAAGGCAATCCCTAAAGCTACCACCGGATGGAAGCCAAAGCACATGGCTTGGCCTCCCAATCCTGCTCCTAAAGTAAAGCTTCCTTCTGTTGTCATATCTGGTGCATTTAAAATTCGAAAACTAATAAATATCCCTAATCCCATGACAGCCCAAACACTGCCCTCGGCTAAAGCGTTAATAAAGACTTCCATTTTTTAACCTTCCTTTCCCATGTCTTTGGCTTTTTTGACTAATTCTTCTGGTAGTTGAATGCCTAAAAGTTTGGCTTCTTTGCTATTGATATAAGGGGCCGTTTCCTTGGTGAAGACAACCGGATATTCTCTAGCATCCTTACCTTCAATTAGATCTGCTAACACATTGGCAGTATCTACTCCAAATTGATATTGCGTAATCCCTACAGTTGCTACACCACCCGCTTTAACCATGGCATCTGCAACTGGGAACACTGGAATTTTATGACTGTTGGTAACAGCAATTAAAGTATTCATGGAAGAAGCAATGGTGTTATCGTTAGGTACAAACAGAGCTTCCACTTCTTTACTTAATTGTTCAGCCACCTGACCGAGATCATTCGTTGAAGTGATGGTTTTTTCTACCACTTTTATTCCCATAGATTCAGCTATTTTTTTGGCATCTTGAACGGTCTTAAAAGCATTAGTTTCTGAACTATTATAAATAATACCTAAAGTTTTCAATTCTGGCATCACTTGATGAATAATATCGAATTGTTTTTCTATTGGGCAATCTCCACTTACCCCTGTTACATTCTTACCTGGTTTTTCTAAGCTATCCACAAGTCCTGCCGCAATAGGATCAGAAATAGCGGACATCACCACAGGAAGTTGATCATTGGCAACATTCTTTAAAGCTTGAGCAGCAGGAGTTGCAATTCCTACCAAGTAGTCATCTTTGTTCGCCATCATTTTTTCAGATAACATTTTTAAATTGCTTTGATCTCCTTGGCCATTTGCGAAATCAATTGTTAGATTTTGACCATCTACATAACCTCTTTGAGCCATCTGATCATAAAAACCTTGACGAATTTCATTCAATGAAGGATGATCCATAAATTGTAAGAGACCTACTTTAATTTTTTTATCTACTTTTTTCACATTGGTCGCATTGGCTACGGCTTGACGATTGCCCATGTCCCTATTTTTTATAAGACTTGGCATAGCTAGGAATAAAATAGCGAGCATAAAGATTAATAAACTTCCGAATAATGTTGTTTTTTTCATAATGAAACTCCTTTATTAATAAAAAAATCCTCCAACTAAGAAGCTGCAGGATACAAAAAATCCCGCACAGACTATAGGCGTCTATGCGGAAAGTAATGTTAAGGTTAATCACCGCATAGATACAGCTTCATCTGAAAACTGAAGTTGCATCTACACTGATCACAGAATAAACACAACTACTCCATACGGAATTGCCAGTATAAAGTATTTAGATGGTTTACAGTAACTTGTGACATGTGATTAACTCCTCTCTTATAATCTTGTTGTTTAATACTATAACACCTTGTTCATAATTTGACAAGTCATTTTTAAATTTCTTTTTGTGCTGCCCTCTTTTTTAGGCAATTACTCCGTTTAAAAAGCAGCCATCAAAATTACCAGTGTTAAAGTTCCTAATAAAATGGTCCAAATGATGTTCTTTGTCCAGTAAGCAGCTCCGACACTGACAAGAGCAGCTAAGAGTTTCCAATTCACCAAAGGATTCAAGCAAGAATGAGCTTGCCAATAAAAAATATCCAAACAAATCATCACGGCAAACACCGTAATAGGAATAAACCGCATAAAACGCTGAGCATCTGTAGATAAATTCACTTTCCTCATCACGAGCCCAGGGACAATACGCATCGCAATACATATGACCGCTGCTAGGGCTAATAAAGCATTAAAAGGCATTAAAGATTCCTCCTTTTCCCTCTTAAATGACGCATTCTTCGTTTTTCAAGCCAATAGCCCAGATAAGAACTCACCAAAGTACACAACATAATATTCACACCTGTAGGTAAAAAAGGCGCTAAAGCAAGTGCGAGAAGTCCAGATAAGCCTGCAATCATCACTATTAATCGAGTTTTCAATTGAGGGATCAATAGGCCAATAAACATAGCTGTCAGCACGTAGTTCATCACCGCTTCTGGACCTGCGATAATGCCTCCTAAAAGAGCTCCTACAATTGTAGACACGCACCAAGTCGTGTAAGTCAAACACGCTACCCACAAACCGTTGTCCACACTCCGCTGGCCTTCTCCTTTTTCTGCTTTCTCAAATTGAAACATATTCATCGCATAAGACTCATCCGTTGTACATTGACATAGAAGCAGTGTTTTGAAGAGTGGGGCTTCTTTCAAATATTTAGCAAGAGAGGAAGTAAATAACATCTGCCTAGAATTCAAAAGAATAATCATTAACAGGATATCCATAAAACTCGCCTCATTCATTAACAAAGCAGCCGTAGCAAATTGTGAAGAGCCTCCAAAGACTAACATACTCATTAAGCCGATCTGAAGAACAGATAAGCCTGCCTGTTTCAATAAAAGGCCAGCAGCTAGTCCTAAAGGAACATAACCTACCATAATCGGTAAAGCTTCGCGAATACCTTCTTTATATCCTGTCATCTGTTTCCGTCCTTTCTTCAAAATTAGCTACTCGAGTATAACAGATAATTCTCCTTTCAACAATCTGAAAAAATAAAAGCTTCTAGCCTTTCATTTATTTTTCTCAGCGTTCACTAACTATCTGTAAAAAAAGAAAATATTCCTTGATCCTCTTCAGCATAAAAAATGTCCTATCCCAAAAGATAGAACATTCACTTTATCTCATATCGTTTGTTCTTACGTGTGGGGGCCTTGTTGCATCTCACGATCATAATCCATAAACTTGGTAATAAAGGTATATGGATCCACCAAATCTAACCGCTTAGCAAATTTTGTCAAGCTACTCTCTCTTAGGCCTGCCTTCTTTAAGAATCTAGGAATGGTTACAATATCGATTGGCAAGGCATCTGCCACTAGCTTACCTTCTAGTAAAACCAAGGTTCGACGGGTGTATTCCAACATCACTTCAATATCGTGCGTCGTTAAAATGACAGCCACTTGATATTTTTTATTGAGGCGATAGAGGATCCGCATAATCTCTCTAAAATGCACAAAATCATAGCCCGCAGTAAGCTCTTCTACCACTAACAATTGAGGAGAGGGTAAAAGAGCTTGGGCAATTAACATCTTCTGTTTGGAAATTGCAGAAAGTCTCTCTAAAGGACAATCTTTAAAAATAAGAAGACCTGCCTTTTCTAAGGCCTGTTCGATGTCATCAGATTCCTTATCTCCATATTTTTCTGCGTATTTTTCCATGTAAGAATATACCGTGTCCCCTTTATCATATTCTAGGACACATTTGGAAACATACCCTACTTCTTTGGATAAGTCTTCTGTTGAAATTTCCCGACCTCTCCAATAAATATTTCCAGATTCTGCCGGTAAACTTCCTGATAACAATTTAGCAAGGAGGGTCTTCCCAGATCCATTTTTCCCTACCATACTCACAAGATCTCCCTTATGGATCGTCAAATTCAGGTGAAAGAGACCGCGTTGGTACTTCGAATTGACAAGAACGGAGACATCATCCAATTGAAGCAAAGGTTCTGTTGAAGCATCATAGCGAAAACGAGGAAGCATTGCCATCCAATTTTGAATAATCTGCCGCAATTGACGACCAAATAGCTGATCCACGTGACTAATGTTATAAACCTGATGAAGCGGATAACCTGCATAGCGCATTGCGGTAATATACAAAGGTTCTCTAATCTCTAAAGCTGTCAAAATATTGGTCGTTAGCAATTTGTCCAGTGACCCATCATAAACAATTCGCCCTTCTGAAAAAACCAATACGCGATCAATTGGCCGAGTCATCATTTGTTCCAGCTGGTGTTCCGCAATAATAATGGTCGCATTCGTATGGACATGAAAGTCATCAATAATATCTACAAAGATTTGTTGACGTTCTGGCGATAGGCGCTTCAAAGGTTCATCAAAAATATAAACATCTCGTCGTGCTTGAAGTTGGCGTGCCATACGGAGAATTTCTTTTTCTCCTGAAGATAATTCTTGAATATCTTCAACACTGGCATGCTGATTCACAATGGAGTGCCACCGTTCAGCCACAGCTGTCCGTGAAAGCCAAGCATCCGTCACTTTTTTCTCTTCTAAAAGTTCTGTCTGCGGCGTATCCGCCTCTTCCCCTTCATCAAAGTGAATCACTTGTCCAGATAAATCTCCCTCTTTAGGCAGTTGATCTTGCAAAACTTTTAAGAAGGTGGATTTTCCTGAACCATTCGCCCCTAATACCAAAATTTTATCGCCATGATAAAGCGTCACATTAACATCCAATAAAGCATTCTTCTCCGTATTCGGATAATAATACGAAACATGCTTTAATTGAATCCATGGTTTTGGCACTGTCTCTCCTCCTCTTGTTCTCATCGTTTCTATTAGAATTATTATATTACAAATTCTCTTAAAAAAGTAATGTGAAATCCTAGTTTTTCGCATTATTTCAAAGAAATTGTATATTTATTTTCTGGGCAAATTTTTCTACCTATTTTCATCTGTTCCAAAATAAAAAGCAGCCATTATGTGGTGTTCTCCAAAGAGTCACACTTTTGGGGGACATCTCATTAAAAACTGCTTTTTATATTCAAATTTTCCACAGATAAACTAAAGAGAGCACTAATTCTAAGCAAGATAGGTCTGAATTAGTGCTCCCAGCTTATCCACATCTTATCGTCTGTTAAGCCATGGGCCGTCCGATAATTCGAACCTCTGTTTCTAAATCTACATTATATTTTTCCTTGATGACAGATTGAACATGATGAATCACGGCCAAATAATCAGCTGCCGTCGCATCATTAATGTTCACAATAAATCCTGCATGCTTTGTAGAGACTTGAGCGCCACCTATCGTAAAGCCTTGGAGTCCTGCTTCTTGAATCAATTGCCCTGTATAATGGCCTTTTGGTCGCTTAAAAACAGATCCACAGCTTGGCAAATCTAGGGGCTGTTTACTTTGTCTTAGAGCATTCAACTCTTCCATCTTTCCTCGAATAGCGGCCTGTTGTCCTTCTTCTAGGGTAAAGCTTGCTCGAACCACACTGTCTCCATTTTCTTGAACAAGAGAATGCCGATAAGAAAATTCTAACTCTTCATTGGTGTAGGTCTTTAAATTTCCTTCACGGGTTACCACCGTCACTTCTAGCGGAAGGTCTTTGATTTCTCCACCGTAAGCTCCCGCATTCATATAAATGGCACCCCCAACACTTCCTGGAATACCACAAGCGAATTCTAAACCCGTCAGCTTTGCCTCGCAAGCAGCCCGACTAACATCGACCAACTTCGCTCCTGCTTCTGCACTTAATAAGTGTCCCTGAACTTTTACTCTATTCAACTCTCTTAACATAAAAACAATGCCTTCAATGCCTTTATCTGACACAATCACATTCGATGAATTCCCTAAGGTCATAAAAGGCAAATCCAATTGATTGGCCACACGAATCATTTCTTGTAATTCGTCAATAGTATGTGGAAAAGCCAAAACATCTGCTGGTCCTCCAGTCTTTGTATAAGCATAATACTTTAAGGGTTCATTGGGTTTAATGTGTTTAGGATCAAAACGATCCATAAAAGCTTTAATGGTCATTTTATCGCCTCACTTTATTACAGATCAAAAGCTTGAATTTACTTTTGCCTGCTTAACTCTCGATTCTTTTACATTCATCGGGAAAAGAATGCCTCTCTTATCATAGCATAAAACAAGATGAACTCTTCCAGAAAAAGAAAATTAAAAAAAAGAAATTTTTATGATAGACTGAAAATAATATAAAAAGGGAGGAATTATTTTGCCTAAATCTAACCGTCAAGCCCTATTGATGACTGCTTTAACTTTTCTTTTTATGGGATATCAACTTCAAAAATCCTCAGAAAACTTACACCCCTTTACTCTTTGTATGGGGTTCTTAATTCCTTTAAATGGCTTGATTTTCGCTCTTAACGTCAAAAAAAGGAGCCTACGCGTGATCCTAGCTCTCATTAACCTCGCTTTTCTCCTTATTATGAGTTTTGTTTCTATTCAAGTCTTTTTGCAATAACAAACAGCTTCCTCATCTTTTCCATGAGGAAGTTTTTTTAAACTTCTTGATTTTCTTCGCTAGCTGTTTCTTGTTCTGAATTCTTTACTGGTAAATACATCAAGACCGTCTCTTGGAAAGTTCCATCGACATACTGTCCTTCTGGCAAGCGCCCAATCTCCTTAAAATCATATTTCTTGTATAGCGAAAGGGCTCTAATATTCTCAACATTCACTTCTAGGCGAAGGCCACGAAGAATAGGACTTTCTATTGCCCATTCCAACATATCTTCCATAAGCAATCGACTGAGTCCAAAGCCAAAATACCGCTGCAAAATACAAATTCCTAATTCTCCAATATGTTCCGTTTTTGTCCCTTCAGGTGCCCCCACCGTAATTGCTCCAATGATCTCACCTTCTAAAATCGCCAATAAGACGCGATTATTTAAAGACCCTTCAATCGCTTTCAAATAACGCTGCTCTTGTTCTTGATCGACTCCTAAGCCTTCAGGTCCAAAAGTTAAATAAGGCGTTTCTTGACCCACTTGCTTATAAAAATCAAGCAAAGCCTTCGCATGCTTGGCCTTGGCTTCAACAAAAGTAATCTCAATTTGTTCTCTTTTCATCTATTTTGCCATGCCTCCTATTAAGCCCTCTACTAACTCTTCTCCACGTTTCCCTCGACCCGTTAAAGAAAGAATTCGTCCTTCAGGGCCTTGCTTCTCAATACTTATCCAAAGGTAGTCGCCTTCGAGGTCCTCTTTAATGTATTGTGGCCACTCAATAACACATACCCCGTCTCCTTCTAAATACTCTTCAATTCCTAAGCCTTCTGCTCCCGTCTGCTCTAATCGATAAGCATCCATATGATAGAGTGGAAGATGCCCAGATTGATATTCTCTCATAATGGTAAAAGTAGGACTTTTAATATTGCCTTCAATCCCTAAAGCACGTGCTAAGTAACGCGTAAAGGTGGTTTTCCCAGCACCTAGGTCTCCCTCTAAACAGATGACGTCCCCTGATTCAAGTAACTGTGCAAGCTGTTTAGCCGTCTTTTCAGTCTCTGATTCATTTTTCCAAGTGATCGTCTGCAAACTATTTCCTCCTTTCTTTTTTTACATTATAAACTAAGTTCTTCTGGCAAGCTAGTTTCTTCATTTAAAAGAAAATACTTTTAAAGAGAACAAAAAAGCCGAGTTCTCAGAACTCGACTCGTTTTAAAGGATAATTCCTTAACCTTTAATACTGTCTTTTAAACCTTTACCAGCTTTGAATGCTGGAACTTTAGTTGCAGGAATTTGAATTTCTTCGCCTGTTTGTGGGTTACGTCCCTTACGAGCAGCACGTTCACGTACTTCGAAGTTACCGAAACCAATAATTTGAACATTTTCCCCTTTAGCTAAGTAGGATTCAATAGAAGAAAAGACAGCGTCAATAACTGGTTGAACCACTTTCTTTGCTTCACCTGTAGCTTCTGCTACGCTTTGTACTAAATCTGCTTTATTTGCCATGATTTCACCTCCACGAGTATTTTTAATTTATGTTGCCATAAATATGGAATTACCAACCGATAATTCTCTTATAAATATACCACAGAAACTCGACTATAACAACATTTGTCCCTGATTTTAAGTGGCAAATATCTATATTCTATCGTCGATTTCTGGTAATAATCTTTATAGGGACCCCTGTAAATTCAAAGGCATCCCGAATCTGATTAGAAAGAAAACGTTCATAAGAAAAATGCATCAACTCTTCGTCATTGACCATCACTACAAAAGTAGGCGGAGCAGTCGATACTTGGGTCATATAATATACCCTTAATTTCCGCCCTTTATCAGAAGGAGCAGGATTAATGCGAATAGCTTCCGTAAGCACTTGATTCAATAAGGAAGAGGAAATACGACGATGAAAATTCTCATAAACCTTTTGAATAAAAGCAGGAAGTTGTGTCACTCGCTGTTTGGTCATAGCGGATACATACACAATCGGTGCATAGGATAAGAACTGAAATTCTGCTCGGATTTTCTGTTCAAACTCTGTCATGGTGTGGTTATCCTTAGTGAGTTTATCCCACTTATTCACCACAATAATAAGGCCTTTCCCCGCTTCATGCGCATATCCTGCAATCGTCTTGTCTTGGTCTCTAATCCCTTCTTCAGCATTGAGCACCAGTAAAGTGACATCTGAACGATCAATCGCTCCCATAGACCGCATAACGCTATATTTTTCAGTGGCTTCGCTCACTTTACCTTTTTTTCGGATTCCCGCTGTATCAATAATTCTAAACTGGGTATCTTCATAGGTAAAATACGTATCAATCGCATCCCGTGTAGTTCCCGGCACGTTCGACACAATCACGCGATTTTCTCCCAGCATAGCATTCACTAAGGAAGATTTTCCAACATTTGGTCGGCCTATTAAAGCAAAAGAAATAACCTCTTCTTCCTCCTTACCCTCATCTTCCAAAGGAAAACGACGATAGATTTCTTCTAATAAATCTCCTAAGCCTAACCCATGAGCGCCAGAAATAGGATAAGGATCGCCTAATCCTAACCGATAGAAATCATAAATTTCTGCTTGAAGGTCTGGATGATCTACTTTATTAACAGCAAGTAAAACCAGTTTCTTCGCCCGCTGTAAGAGATGCGCAATCATTTCATCAGTTTCTGTGACACCTTCTGTCACGCTTGCCATCATAATAATGACATCTGCTTCTTCCACCGCAATCTCTGCTTGCATCCGAATTTGCTCCACAAAGGGTTGATTATTAAATTCAATTCCCCCCGTATCAATCAAACGTAACTGCCGACCCAGCCATTGTCCCTTCGCATAAACTCTATCTCTCGTCACGCCCGGAAGATCTTGAACAATACTGATTCTTTCGCCGGCTAATCGGTTAAATATCGTTGATTTTCCAACATTTGGACGACCCACAATCGCAATATTAAGTGGTAACATCTTTTCCCCTCCTTTTTCTCTTTCTTCCACCTATTCTCATAAATTTCAAAATAAATCTCTTCATAAAAACAAAGGCCGGATACTAGGATCCAGCCCTTTTTCGTCTAAAGAATTGAATTAGTCTTCAGAGTCGTCAAAGTTAAAATCTTTTAATTTGTCGCCCAATAAGTCAGCGAATGAGAAGCTTGATTCTTCTTCAGCAGCTGGTGATTGTGCTTTAGATTGAGTGTTTTGAGCAGCTTTCCGACGTGGAGCTGGAGCAGCTTTACGTTCACGACGTGGAGCTTCAGCTTTTTCTTCTTGTTGTTCAGGCGCTTCTTCAAGTGCCTTCATAGATAAGGATAAACGATGATCTTCAGCGTTTACTTCAAGAACTTTAACTTGAACTTCTTGACCTTCTTTTAATTTATCAGATGGGTGGTTCACATGTTCATGTGAAATTTGGGAAATGTGAACTAAACCTTCAACACCTGGTAAGACTTCAACGAAAGCACCAAAATCTACTAAACGACGAACGATCCCTGTTAATTCAGTCCCCTTAGCTGCTGTTTCTTCAATAATTTCCCATGGACTTGGAGTAACAGCCTTCATAGATAAAGAAATACGTCCGTGTTCTTCATCAATTCCAAGAATCTTCACTTGAACTTTTTGGCCAACTTCAAGAACGTCAGATGGATGGTTCACATGATGATGAGCAATTTGAGAAATATGAACTAATCCGTCAATGTCACCTAAGTCAATGAAGGCACCAAAGTTAGCTAAACGAGCAACTGTTCCTTCAACCACTTCCCCTTCTTCAAATTGTTCTAATTTTTCTGTGCGTGCTTTTTCTTCTTGTTCTGCTGCGATTTCTTTATGAGATAAAATCAAACGGTTTTCAACTGGGTTGATTTCTACAATACGTGCGTCTAATTCTTTCCCTTTGTAAGCAGAGAAGTCACGTACGAAGTAGTTTTCTACCATAGAAGCAGGAATAAATCCGCGAACTCCAGCGTCAACTACTAAACCGCCTTTTACAACTTTTGTAACGGGTACAGTAAGAACTTCTTTATTAGCAGCTTTTTCTTCTAATTCTTTCCAAACTTTTTGTGCTTCTAAACGGCGATGGGAAAGTAAGAAAGTTCCATTTTCTTTGTCTTTGATTTGTTTTACTACAACAAGTTCAAGCTTGTCGCCAACGTTTGCTACTTCTGTAACATCTTCGACTTGTTTAGAAGTAAGTTCACGGAAAGGAACTACCCCTTCAACGCCAGCGCCTTCAATACCGACAACTAGTTGGTTGTTCTCGTCAATGGCTAATACTTCTCCTGTTACTGTATCACCAATCTTTACTTCTTTTGTTTCTGCAAGCATATCTTCCATAGAAGGCATGGTTTCTTCTACTTCACTTGCTTGGTTTTCAAACTCATTTGTCATAAACTATAATCCTCTCCTGTAAAAAAGTACTAACCATCAACTTATCGTCAATGAATACCTCTCAATTATAACATGCTCTTTTAAATAAAACAAATTTCTTCGTTGATTTTTTAAATACTATTTCAAACATTTTTCATATAACTTCATAATTTCTTCCTCCACTTGATCCAAATCAAGGTGGGAAGAGTCTAATATTATCGCGTCTGTAGCTGGTTGAAGTGGACTCATGGAACGGTGACGATCCAAATCATCCCTTCGCTTAATCTCTTCAATAATTTCTTCTAGACTTTGTTGAGAATAACCTTTGGCTTGATTTTCCAAATACCGCCGCTTGCCTCTCTCTTCTGGGGAAGCCGTCAGGAAAATTTTCAGTTGAGCTTCTTTCAAAACAACAGTTCCGATATCTCTTCCGTCCATGACAACGCCCATTTCTTTTTGGGCAAAGGCTTGTTGCTTAGCGACTAAAGCTTCTCTCACATAAGGAAGCGCACTGTAAAGAGAGACCTCCCGACTCACCACTTCTTGACGAATCACCTGAGTGACCTCTTCTTGGTTAACATACACTTCTTGGTGATTCTCTTTAGTTACAAATTGAACGTCCATCTGATCTACTAAGTCTCTAAGGGCCGGCGTATCTTCAGCCGCTACTCCTGCCTTTTGAGCGAGATAAGTCACACAGCGATACATCGCTCCCGTGTCCAAATAAACATAATGCAAGCGTTTGGCTAACCGCTTAGCCAAGGTGCTTTTCCCAGAGGAAGCCGGGCCATCAATAGCAATTTGAATGTTTGACATTCCTCTCCTCCTCTCTATTTATAAACACGTAAAGTACTTCCTGGAACAATTTTAGAATTCGGTTGCAAACCGTTTAACTCTAATAATTGATTCAAAGTCATACCATGTCGAACAGCGATTCGATATAGATTATCGCCTGCAGTGACCTTGTAACTAGCGGCTGCTTGATTATTCCGTGGTTTCTGTCTAGAGGTATTGCCGTCTTCTTTATCCAAATCTTTCTTCGCATCCTCTGCTGCCTTCTTAGATGCTTCTTTAGCTTGGTCATCCGCTTTCTTCTTCGATTCTTGAGCGTCTTGACTTTCTTTTTCTTTTTGACTTTCTTCGTCTGCCTTTTCTTGGCCTTCATTCTTTTGTTTAGAAACCATGACTTGGTCCACATTTAAGCTTTCTGGTTGCTTTTTGTTATTGGTATACACAACATACAAAAGATATGGCAGAACAATAAAGAGTACCCCCATAAAAATTAAGACTTTAACCGTTGGGGAGATAGCCTTTTCCTTATGATTGCGTGCAGACCGTGAATATTGTCTATTCTTTAAATTTTCAAAAACATCTGTATCTGATGCAGTTTCCGCTGCTACAGAAGCTTTGGCTGGTTCTTCTGTTGAATTTTTTTCTTCTCCTTCAGCCTCTGTGTTTTGATGAAATTTTCCTTCAAGTAGTTTCCATTTATCTTTTAATGACATGCTGCTTCC
>QWCD01000210.1_pt1 | contig 16254 bp, 11 predicted proteins | sample 1972461 | NCBI WGS metagenome assembly QWCD01 (sample SAMN09866717, study PRJNA288562) | Human vaginal metagenome isolate term4_vaginal, whole genome shotgun... | isolation source: vagina | host: Homo sapiens | place: USA: California | reverse complement strand
GTACAAGAAATTTTATTACGTGGACATATTCCAGTAGTCATCGAGCCGTATAGGGATCTATTAGATATATTAGAGCCACGAATTGTGGTTGATGCTATTATGGCAAAAAAAAATTTAGGGACCCGTGCAGATGATGCATCCTTAGTAGTCGGTGTAGGCCCTGGATTTATAGCGGGTGAAAGTGTTGATGTAGTTGTAGAAACTATGCGAGGACATACATTGGGGCGTTGTATTTACGAAGGCAGTGCCATTCTTAATACGGGAGTACCTGGTAATATAGGGGGATATACACATGAACGGGTTATGCATTCACCATGTGTAGGTCTATTTACGGCCAAACGACATATTGGGGAAACTGTAAAAAAAGGTGATACGCTTGGCTATGTAGACGATACACCTATTACAGCCAAAATTACAGGTATACTAAGAGGTATTTTAACGAGTGGATTGATGGTTACAAAACATTGTAAGTTGGCCGATATCGATCCTCGTTGTGAAGAGTTTCATTGTTATACAATTTCAGATAAAGCGTTAGCTGTTGGTGGTGGTGTTGTAGAAGCTGTGGAATCATGGTATTGCACAAAAGGAAGAAACCTATGAAAACAATTTATGATGCAATGAAAAGACAATTACAATCTCGAGAAGATACGTTCCTCGTGACGGCCTTGACAGGCACACGCAAAGGGGATCGTGTTATTTATGAAAAATCGGGTGCTACTATTTATGGAGAACCTTTCGTAGGATTCTCATTAGGCGATGCTAAGGTGAATGAGTTGATAGTAGCTGATCACGTTGAATATTTTGTTCAAGCTATCGAGCGTGATCCAGAGGTGCTTGTGATGGGAGCAGGACATGTGAGTCGCGCTATTTCTGATATATTGTTATTTGTCGGTTGTGCAGTAACTGTTGTAGATGATAGACTTGATTACTTGCGACCAGAATTTTTCGATGCTGCTGTGCATCGTGTCCATTGTGATATGACATGCTTAGAAGAATCCTTAGTGTTATCTAAGTATACCGGATTTATCATTGTTACGCGGGCACATGAATATGATACGATTTGTCTTAATCAGTTGCGGACGCAATTGCCTACATATATGGGCGTTATGGGTAGTCGAAAACGGATTCATTATGCCTTTGAACAATTGAGACATGAAGGATGGACCGAAGAAGAGTTAGCACAGATATATGCACCGATTGGGCTTGATATTGGGGCACAAACACCAGAAGAAATTGCTCTGTCAATTGTCAGTGAATATTTGGCGGTTACACGCAATAAACGAGGAGGTACGTTACGTAGCCCCGCAGTATAACTAAATGGTTAATAGGAGGCGTAACAGAATATGATACGAGAGATGATTGAATATTTGGGGGAGCGACCACATGATACACTAGCGGTAGCAACTATTGTATGGACCCAAGGATCAACACCACGAAAAGCTGGTGTTAGCATGGTAGTGCATCCTAATGGTACTACCTTTGGCACTATCGGTGGTGGCCGTGCAGAATATGAAATTCGTGCTACTGCGTTAGATGTGTTGCAACACCGAGAAACATGTAGACGAATTCGGGTGTCCTTAGATGACGATGAAGCGGTTAAAGAAGGCATGGTGTGTGGCGGTACAATGGATGTATGGATTTCAGCACAATATGAGTAGAGATTTTACAGGCCTAGTAAAATAAGGTAAAATGAAACAGTACATGGTAATATAGTATGTATATTCCTTGATTCAATATGATAAGGAGTACATTTATGGGAATTCACTTTCAAACATTGTTAGAAACATTTCGCCTCATGGATGTCGTTGACATTCTAGTGGTGGCGATGTTCCTTTATTTTTTATATAAATTATTAAAAGATACACGGGCCGTATCCTTGGTGAAAGGCTTATTTATACTTGGCGTTGCTAACGTTCTTGCCCATATGCTCGATCTATATGTGGTGAGTTGGCTCTTACAACAAGGTATGACAGTTATTTTGTTTGCCTTGCCAGTCGTCTTTCAACCAGAACTGCGACGTGCGTTAGAACAGCTAGGACGTGGCCGTATTTTTGCCAAAGCCCAAGATGTAAGCGAAGCAGAAATGGATGCGGCTATTTCTGAAGTTATGGCAGCGGCGCGCGTCATGTCGCGCGATCATACAGGGGCATTGATGGTATTTGAACGAGAAGTTGGCTTAGGCGATTATATTGATACAGGCGTAGCATTAGATGCCAAGCTTTCAAGAGAACTACTAAAAAATATATTTGTTCCTAGTACACCGTTACATGATGGGGCCGTGATTATTAAAAATGGACGCATTATGGCTGCTGGTTGCCTATTACCGTTGACAGAAGATCGATCACTTAGCACAGAACTAGGCACAAGGCATCGAGCTGCCATTGGCGTAACCGAACAGACGGATGCAGTAGTAGTGGTAGTCAGTGAAGAAACTGGTAAAATTTCTTATACCTATGGTGGACATATTTATCGCCATTTACCAGAAGAACAAATTAGAGAGGCCCTTCATACATTTATGGAACGCCCACGTCAAACAATGACAGGTATATGGAAATGGGGGGCACGCAAATGATAAAGATATTGACACATATTAAACATAATTGGGGTGCTAAAATATTAGCGGTCTTAGCGGCTATTGTGATGTGGTTCTTTATTATGCGAGAACAAAACCCGGTCATTGAAGCTTCCTATACGATTCCTGTACAAGTGCAAAATCTGAATGTCCATTATGTAGCCGATGGATTGCCTCATGAAATTCGAGTACAACTAAAAGGGCCACGCAATACAATTTTAACGATGAATGATAAATTGATGAAAGCCTATATTGATTTAGCAGAAGTGAAACCAGGACAAAGTAATATACCGATTATTTTTACCCCTCCATCTGGCACAACGGTTGCTGATATGTCACCTGAAACCGTTACCGTTACCATTGACGAATATGCAGAACGGACTGTACCGGTAGAAATTATTCAGATTGGTAAATTGCCAGATGACATGGCAGTGCAAAAAATAACAGTTATGCCAAAGACAGTTCTTATTAGTGGACCTAAGGCAAAAGTTAATAAAGTAGCGCATGTTATATTAAAAGTAAACATGTCGGAACAAACGAAGAGTTTTACCCAAACAGGAAAATTAGAGGCTGTTGATATTGATAGTAAGACGATACCAGTTACAATTTCTCCTACACAGGGACAAGCCCAATTTGAATTGACCAAAATACGAACCGAAAAAGCCTTTCCTATTACGGCGAATGTAGTAGGCGTGCCAGCTGATGGATGTACTGTAAAAGCAACTACCGTTACACCAGCACAAATTACTATATACGGTAAAGAAGAATTACTGAATAGCATGACCGATATAAAAACACAACCCATTGACATATCTGGTGTTGAATCGACAGTAGAAGGAACCTATAATCTACTTTTACCATCCGGTTTAACGAGTGCTATAACAACGGTAAAAGTGAAAATTGAAATTATAAAAGATGCCATGGCGAATTCCTATTCGTTATAGTGGTATAGGATACTATATCTTATGGGCTTAGAACGCTCATAAGATATAGTATTGTTTAGCTGATCACATCTGTTATAGTAATACCTCACGTATGGCAGATATAATATAGGAGAAGTATATGATTAGACTTATTAATTTTCGTGTACCTGTTACGGTACAAACAAAATTAATTCAGTTATTAGAAAAGAAATATGTGCCCTTACGTGGATCCATTACACAAATTCATGTAGTTCGTCGTGCCGTAGATGCACGCAAGAAACCACATATTTATTTTGTGTACACATTGTTTTTAGAAGTAGATCATGAGGAAAGGGTACTTCGCCAACTAAGAAATGATAAAAATATTAGTAAAATGAACCCTGAAAAACCAAAACCTATTTCTCATGGCGTACAAACGTTACAGCATCGACCAATCGTGATTGGATTTGGCCCAGCAGGCATGCTGGCAGCCTTTTATTTGGCTCGTGAAGGATATAGGCCTATCGTGTTAGAACGAGGGCAAGATGTAGATACGCGTACGGCAGATGTGGAGAATTTTTGGAAACATGGTACGTTTAAAAAAGAATCGAATGTACAATTTGGTGAAGGCGGTGCTGGTACATTTTCAGATGGCAAATTGACAACGAGAATTACCCATCCTCGTTTGCATGAAATCGCTCAATATTTCGTAAATTTTGGCGCTCCGGAAGAAATTTTATATAAGCATAAGCCACATGTGGGAACCGATATATTACGGGGTATGGTGAAAGCCATGCGCCAACAGATTATCGATTGGGGTGGCGAAGTGCGTTTCGGCGCTAAAGTGACGGACCTTGTCATTGAAAATGGGGGCATTGCAGCAGTGGTTGTCAATGACAAAGAAAAAATTTCCACATCCATTGTACTACTCGGTATCGGTCATAGTGCTCGAGATACGTATGAAATGATGTACCATAAAGGTGTCGATATGGAGGGGAAAGCTTTTGCCATAGGTGTTCGCATTGAACATCCGCAAGATATGATTGACCGCTCTCAATATGGTATGGATCCTACGGAATTAGGACTTGGTGCGGCAGAGTATTCTCTGGTGTATCATGATAGTCAAACAAAGCGAACCTGTTACAGTTTCTGTATGTGCCCTGGTGGACACGTGGTAGCGAGCGCTTCGGAAGAAAACCATGTAGTTACAAATGGCATGAGTTTATACGCTAGAAATACGGGGATTGCAAATAGTGCGTTAGTGGTTACCGTGGGACCAGATGACTTTGGCACACATCCATTAGCAGGTGTAGAGTTTCAACGAAAATGGGAACACAAGGCCTATGAGTTGGGCGGTGGTACATATAAAGCGCCTATACAAACAATTGGTGCCTTTTTAAGAAATACCATAGAAGATATAGAATCATCTGCACTGTATTCATATAAGCCAGGGGTGGTAGCAAGCGATCTCCACGACTGCTTACCACCATATGTAACGGAAGTAATGGAGCGCGCGTTGCCGTATTTTGGACAACGCATACAAGGCTTTGATGATGAAAACATCTGCATGACTGGTGTAGAAACTAGAACATCTGCACCGCTAAGGATTCAGCGTAATGAACAACGAGTTTCCTCTAATGTACATGGATTGTATCCGATGGGAGAAGGCGCTGGTTATGCAGGAGGTATTATGAGTGCCGCTTTAGATGGTGCTGAAACAGCAATTATGGTTATGGCAGAATTTGCTAAACCGAAAGAGATATGATAAGGTAGTTTCTATGATATGTGCTAGTATGATGATATACTAGAATGAATTATAGTCTGTAAATGACTGATGTAACTATATAAAATCGGTATGTACCTGTATAGTTGAATCGATACATACCCGTGTAACGCCCTAATACAATAGAATCATGATGAGTGAATGAATAATACGGAGGTATATATGGCTAGATTATTTGGGACAGATGGAGTTCGTGGAGTTGTTAATGAAATGTTGACACCGGAATTGGCTTACCATTTAGGCCGTGCGGCGGCGATGTATTTTAGTAAAAAAAAGGCACATCCTACCTTTTTAATCGGTCGTGATACCCGTATTTCCGGAGGTATGCTAGAATGTGCCTTAGCAGCAGGAATTACTTCGATGGGAGGCAATGTGGTAATAGCTGGTGTTATTCCTACACCAGGTGTAGCATATCTTGTTCGCCATCATGAGTGGGATGCAGGGGTTGTTATTTCTGCCTCTCATAATCCATTTCAAGATAATGGGATTAAATTTTTTAACCATGAAGGGTTTAAATTACCTGATGCAGTAGAAGATGAAATTGAAGAATACTGTCGTCAAAGTGGGAGCAATGAATTAGCGCGACCTACAGGGGCAGAGATAGGGCGTATTGAATATCATATGGAACTAGCTCATGAGTATGCGGATTTCATCGTATCCACAGTAACTATGTCCTTAGAGGGTATGACAATTGTCTATGATGGTGCGAATGGCGCAGCTTCTGTAGTAGGACCAGAAGTATTAAAACGATTAGGGGCTACTGTCATTCCTATTCATATTGATCCAAACGGCACTAATATTAATGAACAATGCGGATCTACCCATTTAGAGAGCCTTCAAGAAACTGTTATCGCTCATAAAGCAGATCTAGGGATAGCTAATGATGGTGATGCCGATCGATGCCTATTCGTTGATGAAAAAGGACAGGTCTTAGATGGAGATCAAATTATGCTCTTATGTGCCTTAAAGTTAAAAGAGGCAGGCCAATTGCATGATAATATGATTGTCAGCACTGTGATGAGTAATATTGGCTTTCATAAAGCAGCTAAAGAATTAGGCATGCAGACGTGCACTACTGCAGTAGGGGATCGCTATGTATTAGAAAGAATGCTAGAAGATGATTACTCGATTGGGGGCGAACAATCGGGACATGTTATATTCTTGCAATATAATAGCACTGGCGATGGACTATTGACGGCTACACAACTCGTTAGCATTGTGAAAGAAAAAGGGAAACCTTTATCTGAACTAGCCGGGTTGATGACTAAATATCCACAACAACTTGTGAATGTTCGTGTAGCCACTAAAACAGGATGGGAAACGAATACACTTATTGCAGCAGCCATTGCTACAGGTGAGTTAGAATTAGGTGAAAATGGACGTATTCTAGTGCGACCTAGTGGAACGGAACCATTAATCCGTGTTATGGCGGAAGGATCTAATCAAGAACAATTGAATCAAATATGTAATCAAATTGCGGCGGTCATTGCTCAGGAACAAGGCTTAGCACAAGACATCTAATGTATAGGCGATGGAGTACTATCAGTATATACGGGCCATACAACTATGATAATAGAATAATAAGCGACTTGTATAAGTAAATCGTGCATGGCAGAAACGAAAATAAGGGATTTCTTACAAAAAATTGTAAGAAATCCCTTATTTTGTAACCATATCGTTAAAAATAATAACCTACTTTCCGTAGGGTAAGAAACTGTAAGAATATACAAGCTTCATAAGTGCCTACCATCATGTATAAGTTAATCGTATCCCTTGATAGAGGGACTACTTGGCCCTAGTTGTCGTGTAACTTAGGCGTACGCAAGAAAGTGATATCTGGATTGCGTTCTTGTACCCAATTCATTTGCCACTCGTTGCTAATCAAGATAACCGTGCGGTTTCGACTATCTTTGACCACCATCGCCGCATCTAACCCTTTTATAGAGCTTATATCTACTTCATCGCCTACCCAACGAGCTACACTATATGGTAAGGTATGATTTAATAGATCTACGCCGTATTCATTTTTTAATCGATACTCTAGCACTTCAAATTGCAACATACCGACAGCACCGACAATATAAGAATCTAGGGAATGAGGTTGTTCAAAGATTTGAACGGCCCCTTCCTGAGCTAGTTGCGTCATGCCCTTAATAAATTGTTTACGCTTCATCGTATCTTTCGGCGATATACGATCAAAAAATTCAGGAGGGAACACAGGAAAATCGCCAAATGTAACCTTGTGCTTGCCCATACATAGCGTGTCGCCTACGCCCATAACACCAGCGTCAAAGACACCGATGATGTCGCCAGGGAATGCATCTTCTACAATGGTTCGTTCTGTAGCTAGAAATTGTTGAGGTTGTGATAGGCGCAACTGTTTTCCCGATTGTCTATGAAGAACGGTCATTCCTTTTTCGAATTTACCGGAACAAATACGCATAAATACAATGCGGTCGTGATGGTTTGGATTCATATTCGCCTGAATTTTAAAGACTAAGGCAGAAAAATCTTCTGAAGTAGGATATACCACTTCTTCGAGTGCTTGTCGTGGAGCAGGGGATGGTGCTAACTCTAAGAAACTTTCCAAGAAAGGTTTAACCCCAAAATTAGTCATAGCTGAACCAAAATACATAGGTGTTAATTCGCCAGCTTGGACTTTATCAAAATCAAATTGATCTCCTGCTACATCGAGTAACTCAATGTCATCGATGAGGGCTTGATGAATATCAGCACCTAAAATTTCTTTAAACATAGGATCATCGACAGAGCCTTTTGTAGAGGCAAGTTTTTCTTGCCCATGAGTTTCATCTTTATCGAATAATTCAATGGTGTGATTCATGCGGTCGTAAATACCTTTGTACTCACCATTAATACCAATCGGCCAATTCATAGGTACTGCACGAATACCAAGGACTTGTTCAATTTCTTCAATCAAGTCAAATGGGTTTTTCCCATAGTGATCCAGTTTATTAGCAAATGTAAAGATGGGGATGCCTCGTTCTTTACAGACAGCAAACAATTTTTTTGTTTGTGCTTCCACGCCTTTCGCAATATCAATTAACATGACGGCACTGTCAGCCGCCATTAATGTGCGATACGTATCTTCTGAAAAATCTTGGTGACCCGGTGTATCTAGAATGTTAATGCGACACCCATCATAGTCAAATTGTAATACGGAACTCGTTACAGAAATACCGCGTTGTTTTTCGATTTCCATCCAATCTGATACGGCGTGTTTTTGCGTCTTTCGAGACTTAACCGACCCAGCTAAATGGATAGCACCACCATATAATAAAAGCTTTTCTGTCAATGTAGTTTTACCAGCATCAGGGTGAGAAATAATAGCAAACGTCCGTCTGCGCTCAACTTCTTCTAAAAATGTCATTATCATACCTCTTTAAATTAAAAATTATATCTTCATAATTATATACTAGATATACTATTTTTACTATATAAGGGATACAAGAAATTCTAGTTTTCACGTATAGATGGATAGACATATAGATGGATTATCTCGATTTAGTTGCGACTGACCTAGAGAGTATGTTAGCATAATAAGATAGAAATGGCTGAGTGTATATAGCATTGATGATAGTGAAAGGGGATTGTAAACGTATCCTCTTTAGTATATAAGCGACTAGTAGATATTCTAGAAACCTATGCATAATAGATAGATACGATAATGGGACAGTGCGAGATGGATGCGTATACACATGAGTAGATAGCGGTGGCTTGGTTAATGCCTTAGGTATAATTAGGAGAGGTTATGAGATTATTTATTGCAGAAAAACCGAGTATGGGGCGAGAAATCAGTAAATATCTGCCAGAACAACAGCATATAGAACGACGAGATGGTTATATTATACATGGCGATGATGTGGTTACTTGGGCGTTTGGTCATGTATTAGAGCAAGCAGAACCAGCAGAATATGATGGACGCTATAAAAAATGGAACCCCCATGACTTGCCGATTGTACCTGATGCATGGAAGTTGTTAATTAGTAAAAATAGTGAAAAACAGTTTCACCTCATTAGAGAATTGATAGAAAAAGCAGATACTATCGTTAATGCTGGTGACCCAGACAGAGAAGGGCAGCTACTTATCGACGAGATTTTAGATTATGTAGGGAATACAAAACCAGTACAACGGATTTTGTTGAATGCTCTTGATGAAAAATCAATTCGTGCAGCGCTAGGTGATTTGCGAGATAATCGTGACTTTTTTAATTTAAAACAATCTGCATTAGCTCGTTCACGAGCCGATTGGTTGATTGGCATGAATCTATCGCGCGCTTATACGATAGCCGAACAACGGAAAGGACATCGCATTACGTTACCTATTGGACGCGTAAAAACACCAACCTTGGCACTAGTGGTGCGTAGAGAACGGGAACTTCAATCGTTTACTCCCATAGATTATTATACGTTGAAAGTATTATATGCTCATGAGAAAGGAACTTTTTGGGCTACTTGGCAGCCTAAGGATGAGCAAAAAGGGTTAGACTCAGAGGGGCGATTATTAGTGCGCGAGGTAGCTGAAACGCTAGCAGAGGAAATCAAAAAAGCGACTACAGGCATTGTTACGAAAGCTACCACTACTAAGAAAAAAGAACCACAACTGTTGCCTTTATCCTTATCGGCATTGCAGGTGGCTGCAGGTAAATTATTTTCCTACGATCCACAAACTGTGTTAGATACAGCTCAACAATTGTATGAGAAAAAACTGACCACCTATCCTCGCTCAGATTGTGACTATATACCTACCAATCAATTATCAGACAAAACGGCGATTTTAAACAATTTACAAAACTGTGGTGATCGTCGCTTATCCACGTGGGCCAGTCATGCAGATCAATCGATTCAATCGCGGGCGTGGAACGATAAAAAAATTACGGCCCATCATGCGATTATTCCAACTACTGTAGCGTGTCCGACACAGAGTTTGTCTGAAAGAGAACGAAATATATATCACTTGATTGCGAAGGCCTATATAGCTCAATTCTATCCAGAACATGAATATAAGCAAACAAAGTTAATAGTGACGCAGTGCGAGGAAAACTTTGTAGCTCATGGCCGTGTGGTTACTGTATTAGGATGGAAAGAATTGTATCAAAGATCCTCCCGTAGCACGCAGCATGATGGTAGTGAAGTGAATGATGATGGGGATGAGAAAACAACAACGAATCTATTGCCACCTGTGAAAAAAGGGGACTCCTTAACATCTAACGAATGTAAGATTGATAAAAAAGCAACGAAACCACCTACGCGATTTACGGCAGCTACCTTATTGCAAGCCATGAAAGAAATACATAAATTTGTAAAGAATGAGGATCTTAAAAAACAATTAAAAGCAGTATCCGGTATTGGCACAGAAGCCACACGTGCAACGATTATTGATGAATTAATACAACGTCAATTCATTAAAAGTGTAGGTAAAAAGAAAGTATTACAGCCAACGGAAAACGGCTATGTGTTGGTAGATGCCTTGCCAGATGAATTACTCTATCCTGATGAAACTGCAGTATGGGAAGAACGGTTGGCTCGTATGAGTGATGGCGGTGATACATTGGAAAGCTTTTTGTCAGATCAAGTTGTATTTTTAACTACGTTAATTAACAAATTAGGATTTTCTCATGATGATACGTATTACGGTGGTATGAGAGCCAATATCGTGCGTACGATTCATCGAGGACAAGGCGAAAAAAAATATGATGGATCGGATAGCGATGTATCCACTATAAAATCATATACACCAAGCGATACACATAAGCTATGTCCTCAATGTGGTATAGGATACATGGTGCAGAAACATGGCAAGTTTGGTATCTTCTGGGGGTGTAGTAACTATCCTGCTTGTACATATACAGAAAAAATGAACCGTAATACACAAATAGATGAAGCACATAAAAGACTAGAAGTACTAGAAGAATCAAAACAATATAAATGTCCACGTTGCCATACAGGTTATTTCGTAAAACAAGTGGTGCGCGGTAAAACTACTTGGATTTGTAGTAATCGTAATGAATGTCGCACCCAATGTGCTGATGTAAATGGCAAGCCCAGTCTGTTTAAATGAGATGGAGTAGAAACATATAATTTACCTAGTAAGAATAAATTGTTTATAGATGAATAAACTCTGTCGGATGGTAGTGTATTCAAAAAAATTAAGGACTAAAAAGAGTCTATGCATACGATATATATCTAAGCATAGACTCTTTTTAGTCCCATGATTTACTTGTTGACACACTATTACAAGGAAAGGTGCATTAACCACTTATATTGAATGATAGCAAGTGCAGCAATCATCACCTAATTGATACGTACTAAGGACTGTATTTCATAGTATAGAAATTGATGGTCACCGTTTTGTATAGGTCTAGGTGTGTAATTATTTGTGCCGATTACGTTGGTTTTGTGATGTAGATTTTCTTCGCCGTCTATTATTGGTGCCACCATGACCAGTTGCTTTATGAGCTTTCGATTTAGTAGCTTGGTAGGAACTAGTAGGGCCGGTAGATTTATATTTCTTTACCCGTTTAGGAGCCATATCCTTAGCGCCTTTCACCTTGATTTGCCCATCTGCAGTATATTTGGTTAACGTAGCCTTAATAGCGCGCTCAATACGGCGTAGCCAGCTTTCATCAGCAGGCGTTGCCAATGTAATCGCTACACCTGAATTACCAGCACGACCAGTTCGCCCAATGCGATGGATATAATAGTCTACATCATGTGGTACATCATAATTATATATGTGTGTGATGCCTTCAATATCGATACCACGAGCAGCAATATCGGTAGCTACTAATATCTGTGTTCTGGCTTTTGCAAAGTCTTTTAAAATTTGAGTACGCCGTCCTTGCGTTAAATCACCGTGCATTTCTGCAATAGATAATCCAGCGGCGGTTAATTCATAGGATAAGCGGATTGCACTATCACGGGTATTACAAAATACGATGCCTAGAAACGGATTGTCTTGTTGAATCATCTCGATGAGACGCTTAGTTTTTTCAGAACTATTCATCATATAGACTGTTTGTTCAATCGCATCTAATGTGACATGCTTACTTTCAATCGTAATCGACATAGGAGCATGCATATAGGATTTAGCGAGCTTGCGAATTTTATCAGGCATAGTGGCAGAAAATAGTAGTAACTGACGTTTCTTATCTGTGCGATGAATTAATGTTTCTACCGTAGGCAAAAATCCCATATGGAGCATTTGGTCGGCTTCATCAAGGACAATGCGGCGAATGGTGCTAAGATGCAATGAACCACGGTCGGCGTGATCTAGTAAACGACCCGGTGTACCAATGATTACGTGAGGACGTCTGCCTAATTGTTGCAATTGATGCTCCACTGTTTTTCCGCCAATGAGTGGCAATACGTCAACATCAATCTGTTGACCAATACGCTTGGCCTGTTGCGCAATTTGTTGTACCAGTTCGCGCGTAGGTGCAATAATTAGCGCTTGTTCTTGATGCACATCTGTATGCACTCTCTGAAGAATAGGCAATAAAAAAGCTAATGTTTTACCCGTGCCGGTCTGAGCATGACCGATGATATCATTTCCTTTAAATATCATGGGAATGGCTTGCTCTTGAATCGGTGTAGGTTCTTTAATACCTTGCTTTTGTAAAATAGTAGAAATATCTTCTGTTATACCAAGTGTTTTAAATGATTTCATGAGTCTCCTCTATAAATTACTATGTAAATGGCGTTTATATGTTTATCTATTATAGCATTTTGATTATATTTTTTGAAGATAACCTGGATGATAGAAAAATAGAGCTGTAGTTGCTAAATATTTATAATATAGATTTTACACAAAATTTGTTACTTATAATATCACACTATTTGGTTTTGAGAAATAAAAATACTGATTATATAGTGGTATAGAGTAATTTTTCTCATATTAGATAATTTAAATGAGAATAAAAAACAAAAATAGATGAGGAAAAACACCTTGTCATATAATCGACAGTTATAGTAATAAAAATTATAAAAAAATATATGATTATATGAATATAAAATAATATAGTTGAAAAATACGCATAAACACTATAATTTTCGATATATAAGAATAACCATGTATTGTGCTACTTATACCATAAATAATAAAAAAATATTATAGATATCATTATTTTATATTGTACCTATTCGTACTCTATTATGATAATTATTGTTGATATTGAAAGCTATTATTGTTATAATACATTAAGATGTATATTTAAAATGATTATTGGTATTAGGAGGTGTCACACGTGAGTGTTAAAACGATGGCAGATATGAAACCAGGTGAAGTGGGTACAGTAGTAGCCTTACACGGCTCGGGTAATATCAAACATCGCTTGATTGACATGGGAATTGTAAAAGGAACTGAGGTTCGCATGGTAAAATATGCGCCTTTAGCAGATCCTATCGAAATTAAAGTGAAAAATTTTGAATTATCTCTTCGAGTGAGTGAAGCAAAAACAATTGATGTAGAAGTTAAATAGGAGACTATGTATGGCAAAGGATAAGCAAATTAAAATTGCCTTGGCTGGTAACCCAAACTGTGGTAAAACTACCATTTTTAATAATATTACAGGCGCTAAGCAACATGTGGGGAACTATGCAGGGGTAACTGTTGAAAAGAAAGAAGGGGAATACAACTATAATGGCCAAGAGCTATTATTCGTTGATTTACCTGGTACGTACAGTTTGACAGCTCGTTCATTAGATGAATTGGTAGCTAGAAACGTAATCATTAATGATAAACCAGATGTTATCGTTAACGTAGTAGATGCATCGAATCTGGAACGTAACTTATATTTGACAACACAATTATTAGAACTAGAACGACCTATGGTTATTGTGTTAAATATGATTGACGTAGCTCACGATATGGGACTTGTTATCGACAAAGAGAAATTGGCATCTTTAACAGGTGCCACTGTTGTTGAAACAGTAGGCCGTAATAATGTCGGTACTATGGAAGTACTAGAAGCGATTGTACACGCTAAAGATAAAGGCATTTCCACTACAGCTGTGGTAGATTATGAAGAAATTAATGACACTGTTGACGAACTTACTAAAGACGTACGCACCGCTAGTGTGGAATATCCACCACGTTGGGTAGCCGCTAAATTATTAGAAGGCGACGCAGATGTTATTGGCAAAATTATGCGTGAAAAGAATACAGAAGCATTACTTGCGAAACGTGAATCTATGCGTCAAGAACTTGCAAAAGAAGTTGATTTAGAATCAGTATTCCAAGAAAAACGTCATGCCTTCGCCGTTAAACTCTTTAATGCATTTGTTACTAAAACAACTGATGCTATAGAAACTAAATCAGATCGCATCGACAAAATTTTGACACATCGTATTTTAGGCTTACCAATCTTCTTATTCTTCATGTGGTTATTATTTAATATAGTTATTAATGTTGGTGCCTATCCACAAGATTGGCTAAATACTGGTGTAACTGCATTAAGTGATTTTGCAACGAATACAATCCCAGAAGGCAATCTACAATCCCTTGTAGTAGATGGTATTATCGCTGGTGTAGGAGCGGTTATTTCCTTCTTACCATTAATCATTCTATTATTCTTAGGTATTTCCTTCATGGAAGACAGTGGCTATATGGCGCGTGCTGCTTTCTTGATGGACCGTGCCATGAGAGCTTGCGGTTTACATGGTAAATCCTTCATTCCATTACTATTAGGTTTTGGTTGCTCCATCCCATCCATCATGGGATCTCGTATTTTGGATAACTACAAAGACCGTATGGTAACAATCTTAGTTACTCCATTTATGAGTTGTGGTGCTCGTTTGCCAGTATATGTGTTAATGGCGAGTGCATTCTTCCCAGTAGAATATAGTGGTACAGTTTTATTCTTAACATATCTATTTGGTGTAATCATGGCTGTAATCATGGCTAAGATTTTCCGCAGATTCCTATTTAGTGGTGAAGCAGAACCATTCGTTATGGAATTGCCACCATATCATATGCCTACAGCTAAATCTGTATTAATGCATATGTGGGAACGTGCATGGGCATATATTAAAAAAGCTGGTACATTTATTTTGGGTGCCACTATCTTGATTTGGTTCTTAAGTTCCTATCCAAAAGATACAGTGTATACACAAGACTATGATGCAGCACATGATGCAGTAGAAACTACATTCCAAGCACAAGGTGATGCAATTAAAACATCAGCTGGTTATGCTACTGATGAACAAAAAGAACAAATTGATGCGTTAGTAGAAGAAATTCAAAATACGAAAGAAAAAGCAGACGCTGATGCAGAAGAAGCTGGAGAAGATGCACCAGATGTAGAAGTAGAAGATCCTAATGAAGCACCTGATGTGTTTAATGATTTAAAATCTGCTCATGAAAAAGAATTCCCTGTTGCATGGGCCGTATTCCAAAACGATTTGGCTAAGGATGCCGCTGATGAAGATCTTGATAATGAACAAGCTTCCGAAGACCAAGCTCACTCCTACTTAGGCCAATTAGGTACAATTATGGACCCAGTGCTTAGACCATTAGGATTTAATGGTAAAATGGGCGTTTCCTTACTTGCAGGCTTTACAGCAAAAGAAGTTATTATCTCTACATTGGGTACTACCTATGCAGTAGCTGCTGATAAAGATGATGATTCCTCTTTGGTAGAACGTTTACAAGCTGATGAATCCTTCACACCACTTGTAGCAGTTGGATTCCTTGCATTCATCGTTATCTACCCACCTTGCTTTGCAGCTATGGCGGTAGTAAAACGTGAAACTAACTCTTGGAAATGGTTAGGATTCTCTGTCGGTTATGGTATATTACTCGCTTACGTAGTAGCCTTACTTATCCACCAAATTGGTATGGCGTTAGGATTTTAATTGATAGAATAGTGACATAGTGACTATGAAAGTTTGATGTATATGTAAGAAATTGATGCGTATCAATTATTCTGATGTAGTAATCAAGGCATCGTATGTGCATACGATGCCTTGATTAGAGGAAT
>QWCD01027963.1_pt1 | contig 16307 bp, 12 predicted proteins | sample 1972461 | NCBI WGS metagenome assembly QWCD01 (sample SAMN09866717, study PRJNA288562) | Human vaginal metagenome isolate term4_vaginal, whole genome shotgun... | isolation source: vagina | host: Homo sapiens | place: USA: California | reverse complement strand
ATCACCATTACAGACTTAATATCATCGCGTTTTGGCATTATAAATTCCTTTTATCTCTTTATACCTACTATTTTTCGCTTTTATTCTTGTGATTTTGCATAAGTTCTACAAAGCGATCAAACAAGTATGATGCGTCGTGAGGTCCTGCGGCTGCTTCTGGGTGATATTGCACAGAAAAAGCTGGAATATCAAGGCATTGCAAGCCTTCTACAACATTGTCGTTAAGATCTACATGAGACACTATTACGCGACCAAAATGGCCATTTTCGTAAGGAGACTGAACAGTCTGGCCAATAGGAGCATCTACAGCAAATCCGTGATTATGAGCCGTAACTTCCACTTTTCCAGTAGTCACGTCTTTTACAGGCTGATTTATGCCACGATGACCAAACTTAAGCTTGTATGTTCCAAAGCCGAGCGCGCGACCAAGCAATTGATTTCCAAAGCATATTCCAAAGAATGGGTATCCTGCGTCTAACACGTTACGCAATAATTCCACTTCGCGATTTGCTTGAGCAGGGTCTCCAGGGCCATTCGAGAAGAACACGCCATCTGCGTTAAGCGCTTGAAGCGACTCAAAGCTTATTGAGGAGCTTACAACGTGCACACGGCATCCACGCTGCGCCAAACGGTGAGGAGTCATGGCTTTTATTCCAAAGTCAACAGCTACAACAGTGTAAAGAGGCTCTTTGCCTTCATAATCCCCGCAAGGCTCAATCGTATAAGCTTCTTGCGTACTAACTTCGTCTGTTAGTCGCAAGCCTTGCATTTGAGGAGTTTCTTTAATTTCATTTACAAAAGATGCAACTGTGCGAATTGCTCCAGTAGTTTTATCTATAAGAGCATCATTAGAAAAAATGCCGGCACGCATAACGCCAACTGAGCGTAAATGTCGTACCAGCATTCTTGTATCAATACCACTGATTCCTACAATACCTTGTTTTTCTAAATCATCTTCCAAGGAACCAGTGGCTCTCCAATTGCTAACATTTGGACTTGGAGCTTTTACCACATATCCTGCAACCCATATTTTTGACGACTCTGGGTCTTCGCCGTTTATTCCCGTGTTTCCTATGTGTGGGAACGTTTGAACAACTATTTGTTGATCATAACTTGGATCAGTAAGTGTTTCTTGGTAACCAGTCATTCCTGTAGAGAACACGATTTCAGCGCGTGTAGAACCTTTTGCGCCAAATGGTTTACCAACGTAAACTTGCCCGTCTTCCAATACTAATACTGCATCATCAGTGCCGAATCCGGCGAAGGTGTCGTTATAGTCCACCTTAACCCCCTTATGGCTTTAGGTTATTCGTGGCAAGTCTACTCATATTGGCGGACGGCGACGCGCCGATGCGCTCCGACCTGCTTTCGCACTCAAAGCGTATCATGCGAAAGCAATTCGGAGCGCCGAGCTTGCTCAAGGTTGAAAGCATGGGGTGCTTTCAACGCAAGCGAGGTCTGCCTTCGTCTCGATTGACGAAGGCAGTGCAGATTCGCGTGAAACATTTCGCAAGATTTCGACTTTTCCTTTACACGCAAGTAAAGAAACTGTCAAAATACACGATATTTGTAGCCAAATAGGAAAGCAATTACAGAAAATTTATTCAGCAGCTTCCGCAGAAGCATCTTCACCAGATTCACCAGATTCACCATTAAACTTAGCCAAGCAAGCGTCTTTGTCGGAAACAATTGCGCTTAAAAGACCATGAATAAAGGTGATTGCTTCATCGTCACTATATGTTTTAGAAAGAGCAATTGCCTCATCAATCGCAACTTTATCTGGCACTTCGTCGTTTAGAAGAATCTCCCAAACAGCAATGCGCAAAATATTGCGATCAATAACCGCCATTCTTCCAACTTTCCAGCCTGTTGAATAGCGATTTAAGGTTTTATCAATCCTATTTCTGCGCTCTCCTACTCCGCGAATAATATCAACAGCATAATCTGGAAGAGGAGTTTGCGCACCTGGCTCTTTCAAACGTTCGTCGAGTAAAGAAAGAATATTCTGACTTTTCTCGTCTGCCTCATAAAGAGTGTTCAATGCCCTCTTTCGAGCAGTGGAGCGTGCCATATTAGCGTCCTTTTTATAAGTTTTTACTAGTTTTCACGACCAAGGTAAGAGCCGTCACGAGTATCGACCTTAACCTTTTCGCCTTCGCCAACAAAGAGTGGAACCTGAATTTCAGCACCAGTCTCAACTGTTGCAGGCTTAGTGCCAGCGTTAGAACGGTTACCTTGCAAGCCTGGCTCAGTGTGAGTAATCGTCAAAATTACAGACGCTGGAAGCTCTACGCTCAAAGGAGTGCCATCATGGAAGCTAACAATGCAATCAGTTCCTTCAAGAAGATACTTGCTTTGATCTCCAACCAAATCCTTAGGAATGTAAACCTGATCGTAGGTTGTCATATCCATAAATACAAAGTTATCGCCGTCTTCGTAAGAGTATTGCAAAGTACGGTTATCAACGGTCTCGAACTCCATCTTCATGCCGGCGTTAAAAGTCTTATCGACAATCTTGCCCGAAAGCACGTTCTTAATGGTGGTGCGAACGAAAGCAGGACCTTTGCCTGGCTTTACGTGCTGGAACTTAACAACTGTCCAAAGCTGACCTTCAAGGTTCAAAACCGATCCATTTTTAATATCATTGGTAGTCTGTGCCACGAGTTATCCGTTTCTTTCGCTAATAAAGCTGCAATTTGCGCAGCTAAGAAATAAACCTTGCTTATTATGCCACAAAGCGTCAACTAATTAAAATAACAACTAAAATAACAACACGCATTTAACGCAATTATTCGTTACTGTTGATCGTCTTGTTCCGACGAGTCTGAGTTTTGACTACGACCCATTGGAATATAGCCACCTTGATCATCCTTAGGATGTGGAGCATCAAAAGGATACCCATTGCCATCTCTGCTTAAAAATCTATCGCTCACTTTTTTAATTCTATCTTCGTATTGGCTTATAACAGCTTTTATTTTTTGATAGGCCTGCTTTAACTCTGTATAATTATTGCTGCTTTTCGCAAGAGCATTCCCTGCATCATTAATAGCATTTTCTAGACTTTTAGAAGCAGCAGCTAAAATAGGCAAATTTTTCGCTTTTTCTACAAGCTCTCTAGCTTTTTTAACAAGATTTAACAATTGATCACCAAAAGCAGTTCTGCTAGTTTTTAGTAAATTCTTTGCATGCGTTTTAACAGAATTAGCATCTTTGTGCAAAGAATCCAATTTGTCTGAAAGCTTATTTTCAACTGTTGTAGAATCGTAAGAATCCGCGCCAAGTGGGCATGATGGAATATCATCGTTTAAGTCATCATTAGCGTAGCTTAAAGAAGTTTCAAAATCGTCCGCTGCGTCTTTAGCAGCATCAAAATCTTCATCAAAATCAGCAGCTTTTATGATAGATGCATCTTTAACTTCTTGACTTGATACAATTTTTTTAAGCTCTTCTTTAGCATTGATTACTTTTTTGCGCAATTGAACGCAATTTTTAGAAGGCTCATTCGCTTTTAGACTAGGCTTAGAGTTATTAGCAAATAATACAAACCATAATACGGCAACAACTCCGATTGATATAAGAGATGCACAAACAATAACAGCAATAGCTTTTTTATCACTTAATAAAGAGTTGTTTGAATCATTATTAGAGGAGCCAAAAATGTTTTCTGGCTCGTAGGCATCTTGATTATTAAAGGAAGCGATATCATCCAAATCTTCTGATTCTTGGTACTTATTATTGCTGTTTTCCATATTATGAGATTAATACAATCTTTTGATATTTTTACTCACATATAAAAGCATCATTATAAAACACTAATTTATAATTATTTTTACAAAAAAAGAACATAAACTAACATATTATCTTTACTTTATTCATAAAGACTGATATATTTAACATGTTCTAACAAGAACGAACATACGCATGATTTAACAGAGAAGAGAAACCATGAGAAAAAATATATTCGCATCTTGCTTATCTTTAGTAATAATTTTCTCACTAATACCAACTCAAGCCATTGCTCGCGAAAAATTAAACACTGGGCTAACGCAGTATAACAAATCTGTTGCATCTAATCCAAAAAACAAAGAAAACGCACTAAACACTTGGCATGAAGCAAAATATAAGGGATTCTTTGACCCAACTCCTACTGGGCTAAAGTGGAAGTTTGACGAATCCACCAATACTCTTGAAATATCAAAAATTAGCAGGACAGATTTTGCATCTAACTCAATTGAAAAAATAATTTCATCTAATAAAAACAACCAAGATGGCGTAAATTTTGATACATCTAAAGTCAAAGTCATAAATATTGTTCAATCAGGCGATCAAACTGAAAATGCTGGAAAAATCCAACTAGGAAACGGTGCTAGCAAACTGTTTTCAAACTTTGCAAATCTAGAAACAATAAACAATTTGAATTTATTTGACACTTCTAATGTAGAAGATATGTCTGGAATGTTTTCTTCAACACCTAAGTTAAAAAACATTAATGGCACTAAAGACTGGGATACAAGCCGCGTAACAGATATGAGCAGCCTGTTTGAAGATAGCGGAATAAGCAGCATAAATCCAATATCTAACTGGGATGTTAGCCACGTTGACAACATGCAACTAATGTTTAGAAACACAAAAAATTTGCGCACAGTTCACGGATTAGACGAAAAGTGGAACACTAGCAACGTTACAGACATGACTAGCATGTTTGAAGGCGGCGCAATTGAATCTGCAGACGGCATTAGAAACTTTAAAACTCGCAATGTTCATCATATGAGCAACATGTTCTACCAAGCAAAGAATCTTTCAAACGTTAAGGGAATTACTTGGGACAACCACTACTGCGATGAAGCAACTGGAATGTTTGCAGAAAGCGGATTAACAACTACCGAAGGCCTAGAAGTGTTTACAAACGAAAATCTTTCTTCAATGGGAAGAATGTTTATGAACGCAAACAAGCTAGAAGATATTAAAGCGCTTGAAAATTGGGATATTAGCAATACTAACGACATTGGCAGAATGTTTACTGGAACAACCTCACTTAAAGAAGCTAATCTTGGAAAATGGAAAACTTCTTATGTTTCAAACATTATCGGCCTTTTTGAAAACAGTGGCGTTAAAAAGATAACTGGCTTAGAAAATTGGGATACAAAAAATATTTGGAATATGGGAAAAGCATTTTCAAATACTACTAATTTAACGCAAATACCAGGAATCGAAAAATGGAACACTTCTAGCGCAACAGATATGAACGATATGTTTGCAAACTCTTCTGTAACTTCGCTAGATATTTCTAAGTGGGATTTAACGCAGGCTCTTAATATTCAAACTGGTTCATTAAACCAAGGTGTTAAAAACATGTTTGGCGGCAGCAAAATCGATGATATTACTATTCCATCTGGAGTGGATCTTAAGCAAACAAATCTTTCGGCACTTAATGACATTTGGAAAGAAGCAAGCGCACAAGATGGAAATCTTCTTATTAAAGAAGGTGGATTCTCAAATAGTGCAAAAGATTTAATAGAAAATAACGCAAAACAAAGCAAAGAAAGCGGCTCTAGAAGATTCTTACGCGGATACTTTATGGCTGCAATAAAGCACGGCGATGCTAATATTAATTGCTTAGTTAATACGAATGGAAAACATAATTTTGTTGATGCAATTGTTAATTGTAAAGATTCAAATAATAAAATAACTGACTTCCGAAATCTAGGCATAGAAAAAGCAAACGCAACTTTATCTACGATTCTAGGCTTAAAAGACGAAGTGATTACAGATTGGAATAATGGGAACTCTGCTTTTAATACAGATTTAAGCAATCTTGATTTAAGTAAAGATTTTAATTTGACTGTTAAAACTAAAAGCATTCAAAAGGAAACTTCAAACGTTGTTGAGCCTAGTAGATCTGAATCTTCGGACCATGATTCTGATTCTGATTACAGTTTGAACAAATTATTATTCATTCCTTTTAATAAAGATGATTACAATTATAGTAGTTATAATCAAACCAGTGTTGATGCGAAGACATATACTGCAGAACAACAAAAGGTTGTAGAACCTAAAACTGCAGAATCTGCTAAATCGCAACAAGAAAATCAAGATACTTCTTACAAAGCAGAAATCGCCAACAAAACTGCAACAAATAAGAATCAAACCGAACAAAGCAGCAACTCAATCAGCAATAACGCTGATTACAAAGATTTGCAAAGCAATGATTCTAAAGAAAACAACTCTAAAGATAATGATTCAAGTAAAAGCGTAAACAAAAAGAAGGACGCACTAACAAATAACAGCCATATTGCGAAATCAGCCTCTTCAACCAATAATACGCATGTATTGGCTATTGCTATATTAGTTGTATTTGTTGTTGCAATTGCTGGAATTGCAACATTTGTTTTAAAGAAAAACTAAAACATTTGCAATAGTTTTCCGCAAAATGTTGTACCACACACCGTGTTTTGCAACATTTTGCGGAAAACTTTAAGATCTTTTATTAAAACGCTATATATCAAGCGCCGTATTGAAGAAGATATTTAGCAGCGCTATCTGCCAACTGCTGATTCATTACGGGCTCCCCGTTTGAATTACTAATCCTCTTAGCTGCATCGAAGATTTCACGCACGTTTGCAATTGGAAGAACTGGGAATCCAAACTCTTGCTCTACTGCTTTTACTGCAGAAAGTTCACTATCTTTTGTGCGCTCCATTCTATCTACTGCCAAAATCAAGCCAACAACTTCCACATTTGCTTCTGCTTTAAGCTTTGGCAAGACTTCTCGAACTGCGGTTCCAGCAGTCATAACGTCGTCAACCAGCAGCACTTTCATGCCGTCTTTTAGCGGCTTTCCAACCATCATTCCGCCGTCGCCGTGGTCTTTTCTCTCTTTTCTATCAAAAGTAAAACCAACTGGCATATTGTAATTATTAGTTAACGCAATAGACGTAGAAACTGCCAGTGGAATGCCCTTATAAGCAGGGCCGAAAACAGTGTCAATATTGCTAGAAAGAACACCATCTTTTATTGCTGCAACAATTCTTTGAGCGTAATAATCGCCAAGAGAAGCGATTTTCATGCCGTCATCGAAAGCACCAGCGTTAATAAAGTAAGGTGATTGGCGACCAGACTTAAGCGTAAAATCACCAAATTTAAGTGCGCCTGAATCAAGCAAAAACTTTGTAAAATCCTCGTGTAATTGTGCCATAATTAACTCTCCTTGTTAAAATGTCTTAAATAATCCGTCTTAAATAAATTGTTTTACTGTATTAAATTTCATCGCCAAGTTTTGCCTTCTTTAAGCAAAGACGCAAGCTTTGGCCTAGAATCAAGCAAATCATCCAACTCTCGCGCAATGCGAATCGGAGCAGTAGGATCCACAAGAGCCGCCGCCCCAACTTCTACAGCATTAGCGCCAGCATACAAGTATTCCAAAGCTTTCTCTCCAGAATCAATGCCACCAATGCCAATGATTGGAATATCTGGCATAGCTTGACGAACTCGCCACACAAATCCAAGTCCAATCGGAAAGATTGCAGGACCAGAAACACCACCCGTACGATTCGCAATAATAGGCTCGCCTGTGCGAATGTCAATTCGCAATCCAACTAAAGTATTAATCATGCTAAGAGCATCCGCTCCAGCATCAACAGCAGCTTTGCAAATCGAAACAATATCTGTAACGTTTGGCGTCATTTTTACAATCATCGGCTTATTCGTCATTGCGCGAAGACGCTTAATTAAGCGATGCAATGCAACTGGGTCTGTTCCAACGCTCATTCCACCATGAGTTACGTTTGGGCAGCTAACATTAATTTCGAGCATGTCTGCAGAAGAATCCGCAAGCTTTTCAACAACTTGCGCATAATCGTCGTCACTGTGACCAGCAACGTTAGTAATCACAAGCGCTCCAAGCTTTTTTAACTTTGGAAGCTCGTCTACTAAATAGTGGTCGACTCCAGGATTTTGCAAACCAACAGCATTCACCATTCCAGAAGGCGATTCTGCAGTGCGCGGAGAAGGATTACCCTCCCACGGAACTGGGGAAACACCTTTTGTACAAATTGCTCCAAGCTGGCTCACATCGTAAAAGTGCGCGCAAGCTGCAAGTTGGAACGTGCCAGACGCTGTTCCAACCATGTTTTTCCATTCAACGCCAGCAACTTTAGTTGAGTGCTTCCAAACGTGACTTGTGTCAAATCCAAGATTTTGCGCATTATTTTGCGCGTTTTCTAAGGTATTATTCATTTCGTTACTCATATCTTTTTACTCCCAGCCTAATCTTTCAGAGTCAAACACTGGTCCTTCGTTACAAACCTTAAGTCTGCCTTCCAAAGTATCTACAACGCAAGCAACACAAGTGCCATAGCCGCATCCCATTCTTGCTTCTAGGCTTAGTTGGCATTTAACGTTGCGCTCATGCGCCCAATGAGCTACAGCTTTCATCATTGGCATAGGCCCGCAAGAAAGAATAACAATAGGCAAATCGCCATTAAAATCAAAATGATTTTCTTGCTCTAGCTCATTAAGCAAAGTAATAACAGTTCCTTGCTCGTTGCTAATGCTATAAACGTTATCAACGTATTCCTTCATAAATGAGTCAGCAAAATGATTATCTCTGTATCCAAGAACGGCCGTAACCTTGCAATCCTTATTTTTTGCAATCGCTTGCGCAGCACAAATCAAAGGAGGAACGCCCAATCCTCCGCTTACAAGAACATAGTGAGCTGGCTTAGAAATATCAAAACCCAATCCTAATGGCCCTAAAGCGTCTACAGTGTCTCCTGCTTTAAGCTGCGCAAACTCGGCAGTACCCTTACCAATCACAGCAAAAATAAGAGTAAAAGTGTCTCCATCAACGCTTGCAACACCAAATGGTCTAGGAAGCATAGTTGTAGAATCTGGAGAATATAAGTTAACAAATTGCGCAGGAGTGGCTGTTTTAGCAATAGCATCATCGCGCAAAACTAAGCGATACACACCTTCGTCAAGCTTTTGATTATCAAGAACTTCTATTGGGCGCCTTCCTAAAAGACGGCTATATTTTGGCTTACTAGAATCTGCACCCGAATAGTCTAAAGAGCTTTCACGAATAGTAAATATAAAGCTTCTAGAAGATTTTCTAGTTTGAATAAACATGCCATCACTCATGTATTTGCCCTATCTTGTGTAGTGTGTAACTTTATTTGTTTAGCTTTATTTATTTATGTATTTTCGCTTGTAATTTGTAACTTGTTAGTTATAGATTATATTCACATTTATTTAGCTATATTCACTTATAAATCGCCTGCCTTAAATCATCTCGCATATTAATAGCAGCGCATGCAGAAGAATTTGCAACAATATCTAGAATGTCATCTAAAGAAATTGAAGATTCGTGCTTTTTATAAGATTCACTGTTTTTCCAAGCGCCAATAATTACGCGCGAAGAGTTCACTATTGCACCACTGCAGTTTTCATCAAACATTCCAGCAACATCTTTAGCTGTTCCGCCTTGTGCTCCATAACCTGGAACAAGGAAGAAAGTATGCGGCATAAGTTCACGCAACCGCTTGCCTTCTTGCGGATGCGTTGCTCCAACAACCGCTCCAACTCTAGAATATCCGTGATTCCCAATGTTTGATTCGCCCCAATTTTCAATCAAGCTTGCCATATGCTCGTAAACTGGCCTGCCATCTTCAACAACAAGCTCTTGCAACTCTTTGCTAGAAGGATTAGACGTGCGCAAAAGCACAAAAATGCTCTTATTGCGCGAAATTGCTTCGTTTACAAAAGGCATAACGCCATCAGACCCCATATACGGGTTTACAGTAAGCGAATCTTCGTGCCAAACATCCTTTGTGCTAGAGCTTTTTAGAAGATTAAGCAAAGACTCGTCAAAATCGTAAGAATCATCGCTAAAATACGAATCAAGATTAGCAAATCCTCGCAAATGCGCTGCATATTGAGCTGCTGTAGAGCCAATATCTCCTCGTTTTGCGTCTCCAATAACAACTAAACCTTTAGATTTGGCATAATCACAAGTCATTGTGTAAGTGTCGATTCCAGCAGGACCAAGCGCCTCATACATTGCAATTTGCGGTTTAACAGCTGGAACAATATCGCAAATCGCATCAATAATTGCTCGATTAAACTCAAAATAAGCAGCACCAAGCAAAGTTGACAAAGCTTCTTCGCTTTCTACTTCTTGCAAAACTTCATTTGCTAAGCCGCTTACAATTTGCGCAGGCAAAATACCAGGCTTTGGGTCTAATCCAACAACAGTAGGATTTTGCTTGGATGCAATCGCTTCTACTAACTCGTCCATATTTCTCCCATTTTTACTATTTTTTACGACTTACTCACGCGACTTACTCACGCGACTTATTAAATACGCGACTACATTCTAGAAAACGCAATTTGCGATCCAATAATAGTTGCCACTGGCCTGCCCTTTAATTGCCAACCGTCAAATGGCGTATTTCTAGCTTTTGAATGGAACAAGCTTGAATCCACACTCCACTTTTCGTTCATATTAATCAACACTAAATCAACGTTTTCTGGGTGCTCCGTGTTGCTTAATCGCAATGTACGCCTAAGCGCGCACTTGGAAGACACGTTTAGCAAAGCCGAAACATCCGTAGGTCTGCGGCTCATTAGTTGCATTGGATTAACAGACATTAGCTCAATTAAGTGCTTATCGTCTGTGTATCCTGCATCCACAAGCACTTTTCTACAAACCGCATACGCGCATTCTAAGCCAATAATGCCATTAGGCGCGCTCGCAAAGTCTCCAGCCTTATCTGCATCTGTATGCGGAGCGTGATCAGTCGCAATCATGTCTATAGTTCCATCTGCGATTGCACCAAGAGTAGCCTGTCTATCTGCTTTAGATCTAAGAGGCGGATTCATTTTTGCGTTAACGCCATACTTAAGCACATCTTCATCGCAAAGAGCAAGATAATGCGGAGCTGTTTCGCAAGTAATAGGCAAACCTTCCTTCTTAGCTTTGCGAATCGCTTCAAAAGCAGCTGCAGTACTCACATGCTGGAAGTGCACGTGAACTCCACTAACTCGCGCAGCATCAATGTCTCGCTTAACAATCGCAAGCTCCGTAGAAGCAGGAATTCCACCAACGCCTAAAATCTTAGCAACTGGCCCTTCGTTTACTGAGCCAGAATTATGATGCTCACAATGTTCAAGAAGAGGCAATCCTGTTTCTTTAGCGATTTTTAGAACGTCTTGCAAAATCGAATCTGTAACTGCAGCACCATCGTCACTGATTGCAACTACAGGATGCTTCTTCATTGGAGACGTTTTTTGACTATCTTCGATTCCAGGAACATACTTTTTCCACAAATTAACGTTGCTAGGATCAACGCCACTTCTTCCGCCCGATGCGCAAACGCTTAAATCGTAGCGAACTGGCAATTTTACGCCATATATGCAACCGTATCTTTGCAAGTAGTCAATCACATTTTCCACATCAAAAGGAGCATCATTCCAAGGCCCGCCATCAACTGCTGGAATCGTGTTTGGCATAATCAAAACTTGCGTATATCCGCCTGCAGCAGCAGCATTGCCGCCAGTCATCATCGTTTCTTTATCTGTTTGACCAGGATCTCTAAAATGCACGTGTGGGTCTGCAAAACCAGGAGCAACAATCCAATCACTCGCATCAATTTCTCCGCATATTCTGGCATTTGGCTCAATTAAAGCATCTTGCCGCACACCTTCTACGATTAAATCAATGCGCTCGCTAGTATCCCAAACCGCAATATTTTGCAAAGTTAAGGTTCGAGAGTTATTCATATTTCTCCTAGTTTGCTCAAGGGTTTTAAGTTATTTAGATTATTTTAGATTACTTTATATTTCAATTGCGTTAATCGCGATTATTTTTGCGTTTTGACTGCATTCAATCTGCATTCAATCTGTTTATGCTTCTTCATCGCAATACAAGCATCTATACACATTTGCGTCAGAATCGTCCTTATAGAACTTTTTAACTAACGACAATTCACTATTTGTTATGCAACGAATATTAGGACATTTAAGATCTTTAGGCGCGTTTTTATCTTCTTTATGAACACGAGGATTAGCCAGCGAAATTCCATTAGCATCGTAAGCTTGCGATTCGTCTTTAGGAACATTCACAAAATCTGTTGGTTCATAGCCCAAAAGCTCATCTCCAAGAACTGAGCTTTCAAGAGCCATTCGCATAAGCATACCGTTTTTAACTTGCTCAAAGTATGCTGCACGAGGGTCTGCGTCAACATCAACCGCAATCTCGTTAATCCTAGGAAGTGGGTGAAGAACAGCCGTATTAGGCTTTGCTTTTTGCAATTTTTCTTCCGTCAAAATGTAAGTATCTCTAAGTCGCAAGTATTGATCCCTGTCTGTAAAACGCTCTTCTTGCACACGAGTCATATAAAGAACGTCTAAACTTCCAATAACTTCCATCAAATCGCGAGTTTCCTCGTAAGAGCACGATTCGGTTGCGTTTATACGATCAATAACGTATTGCGGAGTTTTAAGCTCATCTGGACTAATCAACACAAAATGAACATTTCCAAAGCGGCATAAAGTTTCAATAAGCGAGTGAACTGTGCGGCCGTATGTTAAGTCTCCGCAAAGCCCAACTGTTAAGTTATTCAGCCTGCCAAATCGTGCAAGAATCGTTGCTAAATCTGCAAGAGTTTGAGTAGGATGCATGTGACCGCCGTCTCCTGCATTAATTACTGGCGTGCTAACAGCTTGCGTTGCTACAAAAGCGGCGCCTTCCTTTGGATGACGCATTGCTACAACGTCTACATAGTTTGACACCACTTTTAACGTGTCGCTAACTGTTTCTCCCTTGCTTGCGCTAGAAAGCTGAGCACCTGCAAAACCAATAACCTTTCCACCTAAGCGAAGCATTGCTGTTTCAAAGCTTAATCGCGTGCGCGTGCTTGGCTCATAAAAAAGAGTGGCCAACACTCTGCCATCGCAAGTGTGGGCCACTTCTTTTCTGTGCGAATCAATGTATCGCGCTTTATCTAAAAGCATTCGTATTTGCGCCGTGGAAATATCGTCTAAAGTAACAACGCTTTTGCCTGCTAACGATTGAGCAATTGCGCAACGAGAAAAAACTTGATTTGAAGAATCATAAAATGCGTTCGTCATAATAGAACCGCTTACCTTTCGCTAGTTGGCAAACGACCGCGACCACACGCGACCTCCACGATTTTACTGATTATCATTGACGAATATGCGATTCGGAGTGGCGTATATTTGTTACCACAAAATACAACAATTAAATGCAAAAATTGAACAAAAAATTAGTAAATCAAATTAAAAATCAATCTGACTTAATACTGATTTCTGATTACGCCTAGAATAAGTAACTTCCTCGCATCTTGAGTAACAAGAATATCAAAAGAACTCATTACAAGCCCTTTTCTAACTCAGCAAAAACATCTTTATATGGTCGAGCTAAACCAGAAGCTGACTGCTTATAACTATGCATAAGTTTTGCAGCACAATCAGTAGAGAATAATTCATCATTTTCTTCTAAATTTTCACTACTAGCTGTTTGCTTTATATGTGAAGAAACATCAGCATAAAAAACTAAAGACTTAGCTCTTTCTTTTACATCATTGCTTATCATTGAATTTTTCATTAAAAATCACCTCCCATCCCGCAATTATACTTAAAGAACAGAATGCAACAATAAATGCGAGACTATGAATATGACTAGATTGCGACTGTAAACTTAGCGACAGTAGAAGAGACGAGACATTACTTCACGGCATTGACGCATAACAGCCATTAAATCGTTTTCAAAAACGCGACCGTGGTTTGGATCGTAGCTAAGATAAGTGGCGATTCCACCCAAAGAATAAGAGTCTGTTGGAATAACATCCGCGCGCTCAAGGGAGCCAGACCACAAGAAGTTCGCATTTCGCACTGCAGAACACATATGCCAGCAGCGTTCCAGCGCGTTTGCATCTTCATCTTCAATCAAATGCAATTCTTTAAGCGCTTTCAACGCTTGCATTGTGCCAACCACTCGCAAAGACTCGTATTTTCCAGCGTATTGCAATTGCAAAAGCTGAACAGTCCACTCAACATCGCTTAAACCGCCGCGACCAAGCTTCAAATGCCTGTCTCTACTAACACCTCTTGGCAAGCGTTCTGCTTCCATACGCGCTTTAAGCTTACGAATTTCCGCTAATTGCGATTCACTAAGAGGCTCTGACGAATAGCGCAAGTCGTTTACTACTCCGCTTAGCAAAGCATCCGCTAAATCTTTAGAACCTGCAGCAAAGCGCGCGCGCAAAAGTGCTTGATTTTCCCATGTACTAGCCCACTTTTGGTAATAATGCTCGCACGATTCTAGCGAACGCACAAGCGGGCCATCTTTGCCTTCTGGTCGCAAATCTAAATCGACCATGATTTTTGGCTCTAAAGTAAGAGGACCTTGTAAAATACTTCGCAATATGTCTACAGTAGTTTGCGCAAAACGGTGAGCAAGATTAGCGCCAGAATCATCGCTAGAATCGCAACCGCAACTATCTTGTGTAGGCTTATAAACAACCATAATATCTGCATCCGAGCAGAAGTTAACTTCCCTACCGCCGTAACGCCCGAGGGCAATAATAGCAATCGAAGCTTTGCTTTTATCTAGGCACATTTTGCGAGACGCATCTTTCATAGCCCATTGCAAAGCAGCATCAAGCACAGCGTCAAACACGTCACTCATTGCTTGCATAGAAGTATCATCGTCAATAAGCCCACACATCCAAGCAAGAGCTACTCGCTCAATTTCTTGCCTTCTTAAAGCGCGCAAAAATTGTGCAAAATCCGCAATACTGCTTGAATATCTTGCCACCATTGCGCGCGTTTGCATATCTAAGCTTTCTCTGTCTCTTGGCGCAAGCACCGAGTCGTCTCCAAGCCAAGTTATTGACTGTATAGACTTCATCATTGCATCGCCTAAATAGCGCGAATCAGACAAAACGTGGCAAAGCCGTTGAGCTGCGCTAGGAGAATCACGCAAAAATCCTAAGTACGTGTTTTTTCCACCAAAGCGCTCGGAAAGTCGCCTAAAAGCAAGCAAACCCATGTCGGGATTTTGACCTTCTCCAAGCCATTTCAAGACTGCTGGAAGCAAAATTCTATGAATTTTAGCAGCACGAGAAAGCCCCTCGCTTAGAGCTTCAACATGCATTTGTGCAGCTCTAGCATCCGCAAAACCTATTGACGCAAAGCGAGCACGCGCAGCCTCAGCAGACAGCACAATAGGATCTGCATCCGTTTGCGCGTTAATCGGAAGCATTGGACGGTAATAAATATCTTTATGCAAGTGTCTAATCTCTCGTCGCGCTTTGTCGAATCGCGCAACAAGCTCTTCTGGCTTAAGTCTAACAGCTCTAGCAAGACGCCTAATTTGCTCGTTACTGTTAAGATCTTCTACACTAATACTTCTTGCGCGATCTAACCCACCATTTCCTTGCGCGCCTAAGTCTGGGAATAAATGAGTACGTTGCATATTCCACATTTGCTGGCGATGTTCGAGCACGCGCTCAAAACGGTAATGTTCTGCCAAAATTGCAGCTTGCGATCTAGAAACGTAACCTCCAGAAGATAATGCGTTAAGCGCGCCTAGAGTATCTCTAACTCGCAAAGACGTGTCTTCACTTCCGTGCACAAGTTGCAACATTTGCACAGTAAACTCAACATCACGCAATCCGCCGCGACCAAGCTTCATATCTAAATCTCTATGAGACGCAGGAATCAAAGACTCTACTCGCTGTCTCATATGTTGGCAATCTGCAACAAAATGCTCACGACCAGACGCTTTCCAAACAAGCGAATCTGCCATTTGTCTATAATCTTTACCAAGCTGCGCATCTCCTGCAGCTGGCCTCGACTTTAGTAATGCTTGAAACTCCCAGCTACTTGCCCACTTTTCGTAGTATTCTCTATGCGATTCCAAGCGCCTAACAAGCGGACCATCTTTGCCTTCTGGCCTTAGAGCAGTATCAATTTGCCACAATGGCGGCTCCGCACATCCCACAACAACCGATTGGCAAACTTTTTGCAAAACAAGCGCAATAGAAGAGCCAACTCGCAAAGCTTCATCTTGTTTAACGCCATTAGTTGGTTCTACTACATATATTAAGTCAATGTCTGAAACGTAGTTTATTTCTTGCGCTCCCAATTTTCCCATTGCTATTATTGCAAACCTGCAGCAACAAGATCCAGAAACTTGCCCGCGCGCAATCGCAAGCGCAGCTTCAAGAGCCGCATCCGCAGCATCCGAAAGTTTACGACTTATGTCTGGCTGTAATTCTACAGGG
>QWCD01027690.1_pt1 | contig 16392 bp, 12 predicted proteins | sample 1972461 | NCBI WGS metagenome assembly QWCD01 (sample SAMN09866717, study PRJNA288562) | Human vaginal metagenome isolate term4_vaginal, whole genome shotgun... | isolation source: vagina | host: Homo sapiens | place: USA: California | reverse complement strand
AGCTTATTATCGTGTTCGTCGTTAAATATTGGAAAGAATGGTTTTTACCATTATCTTTTGTATTTTTAGCAGTTTTATTGCTTATTAAAATGCCAGGAAAGTATCCAGCAGATTTTGATTTAAGTCTTTTGGGTGTTGTGTTAGTTTCAATTATTTCACCAATAATTCAAATGATTGTTGGGTTGTGTAATAGAGGATTAATTCGTAAGAAAATATTAATTATTATTGATAGCATATTAATACTTGCTGGCTTTATTGAAATATTCTTTGGCCAATTTATTGTTGTACATGTTTTGAATCGTGGAATGGTCAAGTACACAATGGATCGTGGACCGCAAGTTAATGTTGCTACTGTTGCAGCTGCATCTATCGTAGTTGTCTCAATGGTGTTATGGAGTATTCACGAACTGGAATTTAATAGTAATAAAATTAAACGAATATGAGACCGGCAAATAATTAAAGATGTAAATACAAAAGCCTGCTGAAAATTGCAAAGTGTTGCAAAACAGCAGGCTATTTTGTGGTTTTAAATTCTAGTTTTTGATTCTAGTTTTCGTTTGATTTGGTTAGTAACTATTAATCAATTAAACCATACAAGCGATCGCCAGCATCGCCAAGACCAGGAACGATATAAGCCTTGTCGTTTAAGTGCTCATCAACAGCGCAAACAACAACCTTAAAGTCAATAGAAGGATCAATCTCCTTCTCCAGGCGTTCCAAGCCTTCTGGAGCTGCCAAAATGTTAATAGCAGTAACATCCTTAGCGCCGCGCTCAGCCAAATAGTGCGTAGCCGCAATAAGAGTGCCACCAGTGGCAAGCATTGGGTCCAGTAAGAAGCACTGACGACCAGTCAAATCTTCTGGCAAACGGTTAGCATAAGTGACGATGTCGAGAGTCTGCTCGTCGCGCTTCATACCAAGGAATCCAACCTCAGCGGTTGGAAGAAGGCGAGTCATGCCGTCAAGCATACCCAAACCTGCGCGCAAAACTGGCACAACCATTGGGCGTGGGCGGTTCAAATGCTTGCCAGTCATCTTGCAAATAGGAGTTTCAATCTCGCGATCGCTAACTTCCAAATTGCGGGTTGCTTCGTATGCTTCGAGAGTTACCAATTCGGAAACTAACTCGCGGAAAATGTTAGAAGGTGTATTCTTATCACGCAAAACGGTGAGCTTGTGGTCCACCAGCGGATGATGTAAAACATGAAGATCCATACCTTCTAGATTAGTGCAAGTGCGGCATGTTAAGCTATCGGCGTGCCGTGACTATTTAGAAAAAATATAAACAAGTGTTAATGAAGGTTGAATTTTGTGAATTGCTGGAAAATTAAAACATACTTAAAAACGCTGACTTGCGAAAGCGCCTGTCGGCGCAAACGCCGCTCGCAGCGGCAAAAAATGGAGCCCGGGGCTTAAACACAAGCCAGCGTCACTTCCCGAGTATACATGCTTTTAGATTTCAGCGCGCCGCGCTGTTGTATAACAAATAAACGCAGTGTGATAACAAATAAACTAATCGAGTTTTCCAAGTCTCCACAATTTAGCTCCATTAGCGAAGCATAAGGAAAGTGCATGCATCTTTGCGGATTTGTGCAAAACGCTAGCAAGACGCTGTGAATCATCTCTTTTGGAATCGTTCATCTTCTGTGTTAATTTTTTCGCGTAAGAACGCATTCCGCACGAAATAATCGCAGTAAACGCAGAAGCTCGATATAGAGCAACAGCAAAATCGCCCGTAAAAGCACCAGAAAGAATAGAATCCGCGAGTCGCGCAATATCTTCTCCTGTAGGAGATTCGTCAATTCCAGTAATTGCGGAAGCGCTAGTTGCAGAGGGTTCTCCAAGATTCCAATACTCCGCATATGCTTCTCGCTGCTTACGCAAAGACTCCCTAAGCAAATATAGCCTAAAAAGCATTCCAGGAAGCGAATCTGGTTGCGCTTGACTCCACAAGTCTGCGATGACCTCAATACCCTCATTCTCAACCAAATTCAGTACGCGTTCCACAATCTCTGGAGATTGTGTTTTATGCACGCGGTTAAGCAGAACTGCTGCTGAAGTGTGGCTGATTTCGTTTACAATTTGTGGATCTGTGCCGCCTTCAATTTGCGCGAGCATTGCAGGATCCATTTGTGCAGGTCTGCTTGGGCGACTTGCACCTATTGGACTTGGCATAAAAGCAGATCTGCTCGAATGGATAGAACTCGATTGTGAATTAAGGCTAGTAGACAATTGGTAACACCTTTTCAATATCAATAATGCGAGCGCCTTTAGAAGTATTGCTAATATGCAAAACTATTGCGCTACCAGTAGGCATGTATGGAGATTTTTGGCTAAGTATACGTTTATGTGCTCGCGGTTTTGTGATTCCTCGCAAATAGTCAAAGAAAGTGCCGATAATAGGGCGATGCAAACACATAACTGTTGAATTGTTAATATTTGCTTCTGTGTTTTTTGCGTTTTGTGTGTTTTGTGCGTTGCAATCAAGATTTTGTATTTCACTTATAAGAACAGATAATGTAGATTTTGGTTTATTCTCATGATGATCTTCAGTAAGTTCCGCAATCTGTTCTATAGAAAGAGAAGAATCGTGTGCAAAAGTTGCAACAGTTTCCACGCAACGTTTCCAAGGTGACGAGACAATTCGATTTGGAGCATAGCAAGCAAGCTCACGACCTAGAGCGTAGGATGCTGCAGATCCAAGAGGAGTGATTGGACGAGTTGCTTCGCTGCCTTGCCATGATTTACGTGATTCAGCTTTTCCATGTCGTACTAGTATCAATGTCTTATATTCAGTTTGACCATCGTGTAGCTTTTCAAGAAAAGCATCTAAAACTTTTCTATCGCTATCGTGTGTGAGTTTTTTGCGAGCTTTAGAAGGAGTAAGCCATATAACATTGCCAATTTCAGTAGGTTTTGCTGGTTTTATTGGACCAAATGCTGGTAGTCGCTTCATTGCGGCATTCTCGTCTATTTCGCGCATCATCCAGTAGTGAATTCGCTTAACTACTTCTGTTTTGTTGTTGTTTTGTGAACTGTTTTTCGCACCGCTTTTTGAGATTGATTTTTTGCCTTCGTTTTCAAGCGGATATTCTATTTGTGCAATGTGAGGTCCTAGTGTTACTGCGTAGCCTGTTTCTTCCCCAACTTCGCGCACAGCTGTGTGACGATGCGATTCTTTTGGCTCATTCTTTCCTTTTGGCCAGCTCCAATCGTCATATTTAGGACGGTAGACTAGGCAAAGCTCAAAGTCGTCATCGCTTATCATGTTCGCTTGATTGCTTGTTTTTTTCAAGTCACTTGTGTTTGAGCTGTCTATTGTATTTCGCTTGCGATAAATAATTCCGCCAGCAGCCTCAACGTATCGCGTCGTTACTACACTCATATTCACTATTTTAGCGGTTTTCTTTCGCAACTTTTAGTTGTGCCATAATGTTTTATATTTTGTGCACAGTCATGACTGTGATGCACGCGTTCTGAGTAAGCCAGATATTTTTGTTATATAACCCAAAATTACTAAAACTGGCAAATAATTACTCAAAAAATATCCTAAAACTGGCAAATTGTTTAAATATGTTCTATTTGTTTGGAGAAGCAGATTAGGAGTTGGGCTTTACAGTTTAGCAAAATTTGATCTTTTTGTGTATTGAATTTATACTAAATTATGTAGTTGTTGAAATTCGTTAGTGCTGTGAGGGTTTGTATGTCCAAGACAATAAAAGTTGCTGAACTTTTTGCGGGAGTAGGTGGATTTCGTCTTGGACTTGAAGGGTATACTCCTTCTGATGGAAACAATTTTACTGCGGAACCAGCGGGGCCTTTCAAAACAGTTTGGGCAAACCAGTGGGAACCTGTCGGGCAAGAATCCAAGCAATTTGCGTGGAGATGCTATGAGAAGCGTTTTGGCAAAGGTAGCTGTGTTAATGAAGATATAGCAGAAGTGCTCAAAAAATTTGAACACGGGGAATGTGATATTCCAGATTTTGACATGCTTGTTGGCGGTTTTCCTTGCCAAGATTATTCTGTGGCAAAACCGTTAGCATTGTCTTCTGGAATTGACGGCAAAAAAGGCGTTCTGTGGTGGAGTATTAATAAAATGTTGGAATTGCGCCACCCTAAATATGTTCTACTTGAAAATGTTGACCGTTTATTAAAATCACCCGCCGCGCAGCGTGGTAGGGATTTTGCCATTATTCTCTCTTGTCTTTTTCGATTAGGATACAGCGTAGAGTGGCGAGTTATTAATGCTGCTGACTATGGAATGCCTCAAAGACGTAGACGAGTATATGTTTTTGCAGAACATGATTCTAAGAAATGGTATAACTTGTCCGAGCATCTTTTGCAAAACGGTGTTATTGCACGAGCTTTTCCAGTATCTGTTGCAAAAAAAAATGCTGCGCAATATGAATTTTCTATTAGTGACAATCCGTATGTTATATCTCAAGATTTTGGCAAACAAGCTAAGGTGAGCCTATTCCAGAATGCTGGTGTTATGCAAGATGGAATAGTTTATACCGTTAAAACGGATGCTGTGTTTTCTGGCAATGCAATGACATTAGGTAGCGTTTTAGTTGATGCCAATCAAGTGCCTGAAGAATATTGGATTGAAGAAGATAAGCTTGCTTCTTGGCAGTATCTTAAAGGCGGTAAAAGGGAGTTGCGAAAAGCTTCAAATGGATTTGAGTACATGTATTCCGAAGGCCCTATTGCTTTTCCAGATAAAATTGATGCACCAAGCAGAACTATTCTTACAGGCGAAGGTGGGAAAAGTGCTAGTAGAACCAAACATGTTGTTATGCAAAATGGCAGATTGAGAAGACTTGTTCCAGATGAGCTAGACCAGCTGCAAATGTTCCCTAAAGGTTGGACGAATGATGGAATGAGTGATGGTCATAGAGCGTTCTGTATGGGGAATGCGCTGGTTACTGGTATTCCGCATAAGATTGGCGAGGTTCTCGCTAATGACATTTCGGCATAAAATCATATCTAAATAATTATGATTATTTATAGGTTGCGGAGGAATTAAGTTAATAGGAAAATGTAATAAATAAAGTTGTGCCAGGGAAGATGCAGAATGGTGGGAAGTATGTCTAATCATATAGGCGACAATCGCAAGTTTTCAGACATTGACGAAATAACCGCTCTCCTTACTGGAATCAATGGCAAAACTTTTCGCGAGATTGATAAAACTGGTCGTGGTGAAAAAGCAGGCAACAAGGGCTCTTTAGGCAATATTATTGAAGAATCAGTTTTTGGGTATTCTATAAATTCCGATAAACAACCGGATATTATGGTTGCTGATGAATTTTATGAATTAAAAGTCACGCCGATTCGTTCGAACAAGAAAAAGAAAATAGTTGCTAAAGAACGTTTGGTTGTTGATATTATCAACTATTTGACATTGTGCAATGAGGTTTTTGATAACTCCTCATTTTGGCAAAAAGCGCGTCAAATGATTATTATTTATTATCTTGATAACAGGACTGATAAAACCAACCAATCCAGACTTGATTGCACTATTTATGGTTCTTTTGTATTGGAATATGAACCTGGTGAGCTAGAAACAATTCGTAAAGATTGGGAATACATAAGAAATAAAGTAGCTTCTGGTTATGCAGATAGGTTAAGCGAGTCCGATACTAATTATCTTGCTGCTTGCACTAAGGGAGAAACGGCTGCAAAGTCGTTGAGAGATGCTCCTGCGCCAAGTGGATTTGAAAGTAAATATATACGTGCAAAACAACGTGCGTTTTCGTATAAGCCTAGCTATATGACCATTGTTGCACAAAGAGTTTTAGGTGAAGGTGATCTTTTTGAACGGTTGCCAATGTCTATTAACGAAAATCTTAATGATTATGTGAAAAAGAAGATTGGGCGATATGTTGGTTCTAAAATTTCTGATTTGGCCAATAAATTTAATGTGAAGCTTAAAACGCATTATTCTTTTAATTCGCAGCTTGCACTGAAGATGTTGGGTGTAAAAAAGAACAGAATAGAAGAAATTGAACAGTTTGCTGCAGCGAGTGTGACTCAACTAAAAACTACTGTTTTGTATGATGATGGTAAACCAGAGCAGAATATGTCTTTTCCTGCGTTAAAAGAGGATGATTGGGCTGAATTAGCAGATCCAAATATGCAGTGGCATGATTCGCGATTGTATAAGTTTTTTGAGAATAATAAGTTCTATTTTGTTGTTTTTAAAAGCAACGGGAAAAATAGAAAATCAACTTGCTATAAAGATGATGTTTTAGTTGGTGGTTTTCTATGGAATATGCCAGAAGAAGATATTGAAAAATATGTTGCGCCTGCGTGGAATAAAGTGCATGAGATTATGATATATGGTGAATCTACTGGCTATGGAACGGATGATAATCAGCTCCCTAAGATGTCATTCAATCACGTATTTCATATGAGGCCACATGGTAAAAATGGCAATGATGTTATAACTCTTCCAAACGGTGAAACTATCACCAAACAATGTTGGTGGTTAGATAGGCTGTACATTGCCAAAATAGTTGCTGAGCATATTGGTCAGATATCGCAGGAGATGGTGCCCAAGGTAATTGGGTAATTCCAGCTCTAACTTCCAATTCTTAAGAAGAGATAGGAATAGAACTGTTATATTGTACGTAACAATATTATAAATACTCAATTTTTACATAAATTATCCCAAAACTGGCAAATGGTGGCGTAAAAAACATGCCAAAACTGGCAAATAATTACTCAAAAAACCTCCTAAAACTGGCAAATGGTGCTGTAGAAGAGTTCGGCTATTGCTGGAACGCTTGAGATTTAGTCAGATTAAAGGGAGCAATAAATACAACAAGAGCCAGAATCATATTGCTGAATCTGGCTCTTTGCCTATTGTTTATTAGTTACTCGCAATCAGTTCACACCTCGAGGTTTGCGTGTGTGAGTATGAATTAGATATTCCTGACTGTCGACTAGAGGACGACCTTCGGAATCGCGAGAATGCAGCGTGTATGTGCCGTCTCCATCCATCCACCAAGAAACTGTTGAATCAGCCATTTGCAAGTCAATGTATTGAATCAACGCTTCCACCTGGTCTGGAGCGCTTATGCGAACCAGTGTTTCAACGCGGCGATCAAGATTTCGATGCATCAAATCGGCCGAGCCAATCCACACTTCTGGACCACTTGCAGGACCATCGCCAATTTTGCGGACCGCAAGAATTAGCAAAAGCATAGATTCGGCTGTGCTCAAGGAATCTGCCAAGAATAGAACGAACGCGAATATTCTCACTCAAGCCCTCAATGCCAGGCTTTAGCGAGCAAATTCCACGCTCCACAATGTCAATCTTTACGCCAGCTTGAGCCGCGCGATACAAGGCGTCAATCGTCTTTTCGTCAACAACAGAATTGACTTTAATCTTAATCCAGGCTTCTTTTCCAGCAAGAGCTGCCGCCTCTTCCCTGCGAATTCGCTCAATAATGCCCGTTCGAACTGTGCGAGGAGCTACAAGCAAGCGATGGAAACTAGACTTTGGAGCGTAACCCGAAAGCTGATTAAACAAGCGAGTCAAATCTTGACCAACTACAGGATCGCAAGTAAGCAAGCCCAAATCTGTGTAAAGGCGAGCCGTCTTAGGGTTATAGTTGCCAGTACCAACGTGGCAATAGCGGCGCAATCCTTCGGCTTCTTGGCGAACCACAAGCGAAAGCTTGCAATGCGTCTTCAATCCAACAATGCCATACACAACGTGAACGCCTGCGCGCTCAAGCTTACGCGCCCAAGCAATGTTGGCGTCCTCGTCGAATCTCGCTTTAATCTCAACAAGCGCAAGAACCTGCTTGCCAGCGTGAGCTGCGTCAACAAGAGCGTCAATAATTGGCGAATTGCTAGACGTGCGGTACAGCGTTTGCTTAATTGCAAGCACCTTTGGATCTGCCGCCGCTTGCGCCAAGAACGCCTGAACAGAAGTAGAGAACGAATCATATGGGTGATGAAGCAAAATATCATGCTCGCGAATCGAAGCGAAAATATCTTGCGCATGGCTAGTTTCAACTTCTGCAATTTGGCGATTTGTAGTAGGAATAAACGGACGATACTTCAAATCTGGGCGATCCAGCGCTTGCAACTCAAAAAGAACCGTCATATCTAGCGGCGAAGGCAAACGATATACTTCTTCTGGGCTTACGCGCAACTGATTAGCCAGCAACTGAGACAAGAATGGGCTAGCTTCGTCGGAAATCTCAAGACGAATAGGCGGCCCAAAACGACGACGCAAAAGCTCCTTTTCCATAGCGTTGAGCAAGTTTTCTGCATCGTCTTCCTCAACGTCAATATCTTCGTTACGCGTAACGCGGAAAGATCGCGCTTCTTTAATAATCATGCCTGGGAAAAGCGATTCCAAATGTGCTGCAATCAACTTTTCCATAGGAATAAAGCCGTAGCGCTCTTCGCGACCCTCTTCGTCGGTTAAATCGTCAACTGGAACAAGACGATTCAAATTATCTGGAATCTTTACGCGAGCAAAATGCGATTTTCCAGAATTTGGATTTTCTACAATAACAGCCAAGTTGATTGACTTGCCAGAAATATATGGGAACGGGTGTGCAGGATCCACTGCAAGTGGCGTTAATACTGGGAAAACCTGCTTGCGATAATAGTCTGAAAGTCTATCTTTTTCGGATTGCGTAAGCTTGTCCCAACTGAGCATAACAATGCGCTGCTTAGCAAGCTCTGGCAAAATGTGGTCAATAACATAATGCGCATGCTCATCTTGACGACGATGTGTAACCTCGCTAATTGCTCGCAACTGCTGACGCGGGCTAAGCCCACTTGCAGCGGTTACTGCGATTCCTGAGTCGATTCTGCGCTTTAAGCCTGCAACTCGGACCATAAAGAACTCGTCTAGGTTGGAGGCAAAGATGGCTGCAAAATTAGCGCGTTCAAGAAGTGGTAAATCGGTATTTTGCGCTAACTCAAGCACGCGACGATTGAACTTTAACCAGCTTAATTCTCGGTCAAAGAAGCGATCTTTTGGCAACGGTAGCTCGCCCTCACGAGCTTCACGCTTTTCTGCCTTTTCGTCTTCGGCGATGTGCTCTGCAATTTGACCGCGCAGAATCGCCTTTGAGGGAGCGTCAAAAATTTGTACCATACTCCGTAATTGTATGCACTGTAAGGGATGTGCGCGACTGAGTGTCGGCAGCTATGCGGCTCGACACGCCGATAATTGCAATATGTGAACGCATCTGAACATGACAACCATTGCATATTCACAAAATGATGCAAAACCATCTATTTTTTATGTGCGAATGAACACTAATTACAATATGCGAACAAAGATGATTTTGTACTTTACTAAAGAACAAAAAACAGTAATAATAAGAATCACAAGAACAAATTAAAAGAGCGGTAGACCACAGAAAATGTATGGATGTTAGATTCCAATTACGTTGGACGGATACATAAGACTTTACCGTTGCAACGAGGATGTTGTGCAGATAGAACCGCTGAAGATTGTTTTTGTAAGTAAGAGGCTCGCCAGTGTGGCGGGCCTCTTCTGATATATGACTATTTGATATTTACTCGCAGTGTCGTGTTCATAGGGGAAACTATCAAAGAATAATTGTTGGAATAATAATTGCTGGATTCATTTTCTTAGCTTCTTTGAAAATGAGATGTGGTACAAAAGCAAAAGCAGCAAAACAATTAAGAAGGATCGAAGGACCATGCAACACTCATTTACAGTAATGTTGGCAGCTGAGTTTATTGGCACTGCCATTCTTATGATTTTTGGCAATGGAGCCGTTGCCAATGTTGAACTTAAAAACACTAAAGGTCATCACGCAGGCTGGCTAAACATTGCTATGGGCTATGGTTTTGGCGTTATGTTCCCAGTGCTAATGTTCGGTGGAATTTCTGGCGCGCACATAAATCCTGCTATGACAATTGCGCAAGCTGTTTGCGGAATGTTCCCTTGGTCAAACGTACTTCCGTATATTGTGGCTCAGCTTTTGGGCGCATTGGTCGGTCAGCTTATTGTGTACGTAACTTATTTGCCACATTACAACGAAACCGAAGAGCCAGAGGCTATTCTTGGCACGTTCTGCACTACGGATGCTTACAATAACAAGCTTAACTACTTCCTAAACGAATTCTTTGGCACGCTCGTGCTTGTTTTGGCTGCGCTTTGCTGCCTTACTTCTCCTTGGGGAGAGAAGAATTTGGCTGGAGCATCAATCGTAGTTGGCTTTGTTGTTTGGGGATTGGTGACTTCTATGGGTGGTCCGACTGGTCCTGCTTTGAATCCTGCTCGAGACCTTATGCCGCGTTTGCTCCACGCCATTTTGCCTATTCCACACAAGGGTTCTTCTCGTTGGGGCGAGGCGTGGATTCCAGTCGTAGCCCCTATTGCCGGCGCAATCTTGGGCGTGCTTATGTTTAAGTCGCTATTTGCATAAAACAGTTGCTTTTAACTGTTATTGATTGTGATTAATTGCGGTTGTAAGAAGCGCGTGATGCTAGTATGAATGCGTTACGCGCTTCTTGTTTTGCAAGTTTATGCTTTGCAAACTTGTGCTTATTAAGAAAGATATTAGAAAGACGAAATCATGTTTTCTAAGTCACCTATTGCAATTGGTCGTTTTGCGCCGACTCCTTCTGGGCGTATGCATATTGGCAATATGGTAGCAATGTTGGCTGCTTGGCTTTCTGCAAAGTCGCAAGGTGGAAGCATGATTTTGCGCCTGGAAGATCTCGATATTGCTAGAATGCCAAAAGATGCAAGCGCGCGAGTGATTGACGATTTGAAGTGGGCTGGGCTTGATTGGGTTGGTGAGCCGACTTATCAGCATGAGCGCACTGCACTCTACCAAGAAGCTCTTGATGCGTTAGAATCTTTGCAAGACGGAGACGGGAATTCCCTGATTTACCCGTGTTTTTGCTCGCGTTCCGATATTCGCGCGATTGCAGCGCCGCAAGAAGGCGACGGCTTTATACGCTATCCCGGTACGTGCAGAAATCTTCGCAAAAATGCGCAAGGCTTGGCGCAAATCGAAAAGCGTTTGCAAAATAATCAACAACATTCTTTGCGGCTTGCTGTACCGACTGCTGATTTAAACCAAGCGAATGTGAGTTTTATAGACGCGATTTTTGGTGCGCAATCGTTTAACATTAATCGCGACTTGGGAGACATGGTGATTCGTCGCGCGGATGGCGTGTTTTCCTACCAGCTTGCGGTTGTTGTTGACGATGTGCTTTCGGGAGTAAACGACATTGTGCGCGGACGCGATTTGCTGCGTTCGGCGGCTCTTCAAATTTGGATTGGTGAGCTGTTAGAAAAATCGGGATTTTTTGCGGCTAACGGCGTGCATTACGTGCGTCCGCAATTTGCGCACTTGCCACTAATTGATAACGCTCAAGGCGAGCGACTCGCAAAAAGCAAGCATTCACTAGATGTTGGCGCACTTCGTGAATCTGGCTGGAGCGCCGAGCGCATGATTGGTTACTGCATGTATCTTTTGGGATATAAGAATCCTGAGCAAACTCGCCCAGCAGATATGAGCGCTGCAGATGCGCTCGCGTTATTTAAAAGCGACGAAACGCCGTGGAATTCTGTTCGCGCAAACTTAGCAGACAAATCCGTGCCCTTCCTCGACTAAACTATGTATTTAGAATGATAGATTGGGGCAATAAATGGCATATATGACGCAAAAAGATTTAGCGAATACTGAGGTTGATTGTGTTCGTGCGCGTCAAATTGCCGACGGCGTACACAGAGTGCAAGATGCCATTGCTCAAGTCGAATCGCATTATGGTCGCAAAGCTGGATCTGTTACACTACTTGTCGCAACTAAAACGCGAGATGTTGGCGAAATCATGGCAGCGCTTAAAGCTGGAGTGCGAGTAATTGGGGAAAATCGCCCGCAAGAAATTGTTGCAAAAGCAGAAATTTTACGCGTGGAGGCCGCTAAAGAAGGCTTAAATGTTGGTGTAAACGGCGAAATTCCGCTCTACTTAATAGGTCAGTTGCAAAGCAATAAAATAAACAAAGTTTTGCCGCTTGCAAATGGGATTCAGTCGGTTGACGGCATTGAGCTTGCGCAAAAAATATCTGCTCGCGCGCAAAATTTGGGACTTTGCACAGACGTTATGTTGGAAGTGAACGTTTCGGGAGAAGCTACGAAATCCGGATGCGCGCCAGAACGTGCGATTGACGAAGCGCTCGCTATATCTAGCTTGCCGGCGCTTAATTTGCACGGATTTATGACGCTTGGAGCGCGCGTGGATGATGAAAAAATAGTGAGAAGCGGTTTCGCAAAATTGCGAGAAATTAGAGATTGCGTAAGTGAACAACTCGCGCAAGATCATGATGAAGACTCTGCAAAATTAGAGCTTTCGATGGGAATGTCTGGCGATTTTGCGTGGGCGATTGCCGAAGGTTCGACGATGGTTCGAATCGGTTCGGCAATCTTTGGCCCGCGCGCATTTGTGTAGTATTAAGTTTTGTCTAGCTTCTGATTTTTATCTTTTACTTTTATTGCCGTTACGCATGCATAATCACATTGCGCAGCGAACCAATACCGTCTACATGCACAATCGCTTCGTCGCCAGCGTGCAAAGTTCCTGCTGGATACGGCGTTCCTGTCAAAATCACATCTCCTGGAAGAAGAGTTGAGAAGCTTGAAATCGCAGCAATCTGCTCTGGAATACTGTGAATCAATCGCGCTGTGGTGCCGCTCGCCTCTGGCACATCTTTTCCATTAAGCGTAAATGAGATATGCGCATCTCGCCAATTTAGTTCGGTTGTAATCCATGGGCCTAGTGGGCAAGAAGTGTCAAAGCCCTTTGCGCGCGTAAACATTGGGTTGCTACCTGCGCAATCGCGCAAAGTCACGTCATTTACGCACGTAAAGCCAAAAACGTAGTCCATTGCCTTATCTACCGACACATTTTTGGCGATTTTGCCCATAACAACAGCCACTTCTGGCTCAAAATTCATGTCGTTTGAGAAAGCAGGAATAACAATCGGATCGTCTGGGCCAATTACAGATGTGCTCGGCTTTGTAAAAATCACCATATCTGCTGCTGTATGCGACGCGGCCGCAGCAGAAGATGCGCGCTCTTCAGCAGAACGCGTATCGTAGTTTTTTGCCAATCCGTAGACTTTTGAAGGAATCACTGGAGCAAGCAGGCGCACGCCATCGGCATCTAACTCGTAGCGCTTGCCTGTTGGCTTAACTCCCTGAGGGCTTAATGGATGACCTTCCAGCGCTACTAAATAATCCTTGCCGTCTGCTTCGTCTTTTTGAACAAACGCATATTGAGGAACTTCATTATAGGAAAAAACGTGCAATTCTCATATTTTTAAGATTACGACATATTTAATACTTATTTATTTTTAATACTTGACTGACGACTTTGCAATTGATGAATTTGATATGGAAAAGTCGCAAGCAACCGTTGTATAAGAAAACGCCACAAACATCTTGAAAACAAAACTTGAGTGTAGTAGACTCAAGTTTTAGAAATTGACAGAATGTGGTTTGAGTGCAATCGTAAAAAGTGCACGCAAATCACCTAAAATCCGCTAGATAGCGGTGCAAATGGGGGTAAATATGGAACAAAAATTTACGACCTTAGCGCAAGATGCATTAAGTGATGCTGTGCAAAGCGCGGCGGCAGCTGGTAATGCGCAAGTAGATACGTTACATTTGGCGGATGCTTTACTTCGCCAAGAGCAAGGCGTTGTTCGTGCGCTTATTGCTCAGGCGGGGGCGGACGCACAACAAATCGGTTCTGAAATTCGCAACGCATTAGTGGCATTGCCTTCATCTACTGGCTCTACTACGACTAAGCCAGATGCAAGTCGTCAGCTTTTGTCTGCGCTAAGCCAGGCAGAAAAAGAAATGCGCGCAATGGGAGACGAATACGTTTCTACGGAGCACATGCTTATTGGCATAGTTGCAAGCGCGCCAAATGCTGTTGCGGATATTTTCAAAAAGCACAATGTTTCTGCAGATGCGTTGCGCAAGGCTGTGCCAACTGTACGCGGTGGTGCGAAAGTCACAAGCCCAGACGCGGAAGGCAACTACAAAGCGCTTGAAAAATATTCGGTTGATATGACGGCGCGCGCTCGCGAAGGAAAGCTTGACCCAGTAATTGGACGAGACCAGGAAATTCGCCGCGTGATTCAGATTCTTTCTCGCCGCACGAAGAATAATCCTGTGCTAATTGGCGAGCCAGGCGTTGGAAAAACGGCAGTTGTAGAAGGATTAGCTCAGCGAATTGTGGCAGGAGATGTGCCTACGACTTTGCAAAACAAGCGTCTTATCAGTCTCGATTTGGCTTCGATGGTTGCAGGGTCGAAGTATCGCGGCGAGTTTGAGGAACGCTTAAAGGCAGTGTTGAAGGAAATTCAGCAATCAGACGGTCAAATTATTACGTTTATTGATGAGATTCACACTGTTGTTGGCGCAGGATCTGCAGAAGGTTCAATGGATGCTGGCAATATGCTTAAGCCAATGCTTGCGCGAGGTGAGCTGCGCTTGGTTGGCGCAACTACTCTTAACGAGTATCGCGAGCATATCGAAAAGGATTCCGCTCTTGAGCGCAGATTCCAGCAAGTGTTTGTTGGCGAGCCATCTGTTGAAGATACGGTGACGATTTTGCGCGGACTTAAGCAACGTTACGAAGCACATCACAAGGTGACTATTAGTGACGATGCAATCGTAGCTGCAGCAACGCTTTCAAACCGCTATATTACTGGCAGACAGCTTCCAGATAAGGCGATTGATTTGGTGGATGAAGCGGCAGCTCACTTGCGTATGGAGCTTGATTCTCAGCCAGAAGAAATCGACGAATTACAGCGCAAAGTTACGCGTCTTGAAATGGAAGAAATGCAGTTAAAGAAAGCGGAAGATGCTGCTGCGCGCGAACGCTTAGAAAAGTTGCAGGAAGAATTAGCAAACTCGCGCGAAAAGCTTTCTGGTTTGAAAGCGCGTTGGGATGCGGAAAAAGCTGGTCACAACAAGGTTGGTGATTTGCGAGCGCAACTCGACGCTAAGCGCGTAGAAGCCGACAAATTCACACGTGAAGGCAATTTGGAGCAGGCAAGCCGTATTTTGTATGGCGAAATTCCAAGCATTCAAAAAGCTTTGGAAGAAGCGGAGTCACAGGCTGCTAACGCTAAGAGTGAAGCGAAAGAGCCAATGGTTCCAGACCAGGTTGATGCTGATTCTATTGCTGGAGTCGTTAGCGAATGGACGGGTATTCCTGTTGGCCGCTTGATGCAAGGCGAAAATGAGAAACTGCTCAACATGGAAAAGGAGCTTTCTAAGCGTGTAGTTGGTCAAAGCGAAGCAATCCAGGCTATAGCGGATGCTGTGCGCAGAAGCCGTGCTGGAATTGCAGACCCAAATCGCCCAACTGGTTCGTTCCTATTCTTGGGTCCTACTGGCGTTGGTAAGACGGAGCTTGCAAAGGCTCTTGCTGACTTTTTGTTTGACGACGAGCGTGCAATGGTTCGCATTGATATGAGCGAGTACATGGAAAAGGCTTCCGTTTCTCGTCTAATCGGTGCTGCTCCTGGTTACATTGGCTATGAGGAAGGCGGCCAGCTTACTGAAGCTGTGCGTAGACGCCCGTATTCTGTAGTGCTTTTTGACGAAGTTGAGAAGGCACATCCAGAAGTATTCGACATTTTGTTGCAGGTTTTGGATGATGGTCGTTTGACTGACGGTCAGGGTAGAACGGTTGATTTTACGAATACGATTTTGATTATGACATCAAACTTGGGTTCGCAATTCCTTGTGCAAGAAGGCTTGGACGATGCTGCTAAACGCAAGGCTGTTATGAACGCTGTTCATGCTGAGTTTAAGCCAGAGTTCATCAACCGTTTGGATGAGCTTGTTATGTTCCATCCGTTGAGCCGCGAAGAGCTTGGTGGAATTGTGGATATTCAAGTTCGTCAAGTGGCTGCACGCTTGAGCGACCGCCGCATTAGCTTGGATGTGAGCGATTCTGCTCGCGCTTGGCTTGCAGAGCATGGCTACGATCCAGTTTATGGTGCTCGTCCGTTGCGCAGATTAGTTCAAACGGAAATTGGCGATCAACTTGCGCGATTGCTGCTTTCTGGAAAGGTACATGATGGTGCTCGCATAGTTGCGGATTGTGAGAATACTAGCGACCATGTGACCCTAAAGATTGCGTAGTGCCTGCATTTTTTAATGTAGTCAAATAATGTAGTCAAATAAAACAAAGCGTGCTGTTTATTGGAGTATTCCCCAGTAGGCAGCGCGCTATTTTGTTGCATAACGCTTATTTTTCTATGCAATAATACGCGTGTCTAATTATGTTTCAAAAGTCGAACCAGTAGTGTTTAATAGAACGTATGTTCGATAATATTGTGATGTTTGTTTTAAT
>QWCD01027691.1_pt1 | contig 16456 bp, 13 predicted proteins | sample 1972461 | NCBI WGS metagenome assembly QWCD01 (sample SAMN09866717, study PRJNA288562) | Human vaginal metagenome isolate term4_vaginal, whole genome shotgun... | isolation source: vagina | host: Homo sapiens | place: USA: California | reverse complement strand
CGATCGCGAAACCATCATCAAGAAGGTTCTTAACAGTACAGCATCTCCTGCAAACGAGTTCACTTCTCCTTTGACTCCAGGCTACAAGGCAGATCTTAAGGGACACGAAAACCTTAAGTTTAATGCCGCAAAGGCTAAGGAACTTTGGGCAAAGGCAGATAAGATCTCTAAGTATGATGGTCCTCTTACCTTTACTTACAACGCCGATGGCAACGCTAAGTCTGTGTTCGACGCAGTTGTAAACTCCCTTAAGAATCATCTTGGAATTAATGCTGAAACCACTCCAGTTCCAACATTCCAAGAGTTCCGTAACGCATGCGAACAGCGTCAGATTAAAGGTGCATGGCGTGCAGGCTGGATGCCAGATTACCCAAGCCCAGAAAACTACTTGACTCAGGAATTTGCTTCCGTTGCTGCAGATGGCAATGGTTCTAACGAAGCTGATTACAAGAATCCTAAGTTCGATGCTTTGCTTAAGAAGGCTTCTTCTTCTAAGCAAGCTGAGGCAACTAAGCTTTATCAGCAAGCTAACGAGATTCTTCTTGAGGATCTTCCATACGTACCACTGTTCTACTCGAACGCTAAGGCTGTTATGGTTCCAAGCTTGAAGGGCTTTGTAATGGATTGGCAGAATATGCCACTTTACTACAAGCTCCACAAGTAAAGATCAAAATCAAGTAGCTATTAATATCAAGTAGCTATTAAAAAATAAACCATAATTTAATAGCATGTAAAAACGTGCTGCTGCCTTCGAATGGCGAATAAAATTACAAAATTCTATCCGCTGTTCGAGGCAGCACTTTGTGTTTTTACTTAGGTTGGGTTAAATCAATATGCAAGCCACAAGTTGGGTGTGTGCTATGCGAATTTTTAAGTAAATATATAAGGAGAAACCAATGGGTAAATATGTTCTGCGCCGCGTTTTGCAGATGATTCCTGTGGTTCTCGGCACAACATTGTTGGTATACGCTTTGGTGTTTGCTTTGCCTGGAGATCCAGTAAAAGCAATGTTTGGCGATAAGCCAATTAACCATGCTGTAGAAGCGCAAATTCGTGCCGAGTATAACTTGGATAAGCCATTTATTATTCAATATTTGTTGTTCTTAAAGAATGCGCTTACTCTTGATTTTGGTCATACTTTTGCTGGTCAGCCAGTAATTGACGAGATTGGCCGCGCATTCCCTGTAACCATTAAGCTTGCGTTGATGGCGTTTGCTTTCGAAGCCTTGTTCGGCGTAGCTTTCGGTATAATCTCTGGCTTAAAGAAAGGAAAGTGGTACGACAGCGTAATCCTAGTTGTATCACTTCTTCTTATTTCTGTGCCAACATTTGTTACTGGCTTTATTGGCCAATATTTGTTTGGTGTTAAGTGGCATATTATGCCTGTTACTGCAAGCAATGATCCTGGATTCTACGATCTTCTTCTTCCTGCAATAGTTCTTGGATCCGTTTCAATGGCATATATTATTCGACTTACAAGGTCGGAAATTTCGTCAAACATATCGCTTGATTACGTGCGCACGGCTCGTGCAAAGGGCTTAAAAGAAGGCTCCGTTATTGTTCGACACATTTTGCGTAACTCGCTTATTCCTGTTGTTACATTCTTAGGTCAAGATTTGGGCGCTCTTATGAGCGGCGCAATGATTTCGGAAACAATCTTCAACATTCATGGCGTTGGATTCCTTACATATCAGGGAATTCTAAAGGGAGAAGGAAACCTTGTTGTTTCTATAGTTACGCTTCTTATGTTGATATTTGTAGTCAGCAATCTTCTTGTTGACATGTTGTACGCGGCTCTAGATCCGCGCATTCGTTACGCGTAAGGAGAGCACATTATGGAAGATAATTTGATGGAAGATAATTTGATTACAAATAATGCAAATTACAATACATTGCCAGGTCAGGAACGCTATGTTGCTCCTCTTGACGATACGCCTCTTCAAGAAGTTGATTCTGTAGACGAATCCGCTCCAGCTACAAGCATGTGGGCTGATGCTTGGCGATCTTTGCGCAGAAATCCATTGTTTATTGTTTCTGCAATTTTGATTATTGCGATTATTTTTGTTGCGCTCTTCCCAGGCGCTCTTACAAAGCACAATCCTAATTACTGTGTTTTGGAGCACTCGCTTGAGCCAGCTTCTGCTGCGCATCCGTTTGGATTCGACATGCAAGGATGCGATATTTACGCTCGAGTTGTATATGGAACACGTACATCTTTAAGCGTTGGCTTGCTTGCAACCGCCTTAGTGGTGTTAGTTGGTTCGCTAATTGGAGCTTTGGCTGGATTCTTTGGAGGATGGATTGATGCGGTTCTTAGCCGAATCACCGATATCTTCTTGGCTTTGCCAATGCTGTTAGGTGCAATCGTAGTTTTGCAAATGTTCCGCACGTCTAAGTCGATTTGGAAAATCGTGTTTGTTATGGTTCTCTTTGGATGGGTAGGCGTTGCTCGAATCGCAAGAAGTGCTGTTATGGAATCCAAGAATCTTGAATTTAACACAGCATCTACCGCTTTAGGTTCTACTCCAATGCGAAACTTGTTCCAGCACATTATTCCAAACTCGTTGGCTCCAATCATTGTTGTAGGTACAACTTCTCTCGGCTCTTACATTGTTTTGGAAGCAACACTTAGCTTCTTGGGTATTGGTTTGCCAACAACAACAGTTAGCTGGGGTGTAGATATTTCTACCGCTAGAAATGTTCTTACTACAAATCCAGAAGTCTTATTCTATCCATCCATTGCGCTCGCCATTACCGTGCTCGCCTTTATTATGATGGGCGACGCCGTAAAAGATGCGTTGGATCCAAAGAGCCGTAAGGCGTAAGTTAGCGTGGAGGAATAGTGATTATGAACACAGCAACACGTAAAAATGTAGATACTATTGCAATGCAACGCGAGCAGGGTCCTTTGCTGGAAGTTAAAAATCTTCAAGTTGACTTTACAACGGATTCTAAAAAGGCCGTACACGCTGTTCGCGATGCAAGCTTTAACGTTTACCCAGGTCAGTGGGTTGCAATCGTAGGCGAATCTGGTTCTGGAAAGTCTACTTCTGCAATGGCGGTTCTTGGTTTACTTCCTGGAACAGGTCACGTTACTGGTGGTTCTATTAAGCTTAAAGGTCAAGAAATAAGCAATCTAAAGCCTAAAGATTATGCGGCTTTGCGCGGTACAGCAATGGGATTGGTTCCGCAAGACCCTATGAGTAATTTGAACCCTGTTTGGCGAATTGGAACTCAAGTTAAAGAAGCTCTTCTTGCAAATGGAGTTGACGTTAGCCATGAGAAGCGCTCCGCTTTGGCAGAAGCTTTAGCGGGAGACGCTGTAGAAGTCAAAAGCAATGAAGATGAAATCTTCCTTGGCTCTAAAGAACTGAGCGCATTATTGGACGCTGCAAAGCAAGCTTTGGCGCAGGTTGGTCTTAGTGAGCAAACAAATGCCGAAAAGTTTAATGAAGCTATGGAATACTACAAAAAAGAGTGGGTTCCAGGTTCCGAAACTCGTTGGCGCGTTGCAGACGATTTAATTAAGTATGGCGTAGACGACGACAAAGCTTGGGAAATCGCAAAAAAGTATGTTATTGGAGCAAGTGTTGAAGACCGCATTGCTGGTTTGCTTGATGAAGCTGGTTTGCCAGATGCAGCAACTCGCGCAAGGCAATTCCCACACGAGTTTTCCGGCGGTATGCGTCAGCGCGCGTTAATCGCGATTGGCCTTGCGTGCCGCCCAGATTTGCTTATTGCAGATGAGCCAACTTCCGCACTCGACGTTACTGTGCAAAAGCGCATTCTTGACCATTTGCATACGCTTACTGATTCTCTCGGCACTTCTGTGCTCTTTATTACTCACGATTTAGGTTTGGCTGCAGCTCGCGCACAGCACGTTGTTGTTATGTATAAGGGTCGCGTTGTTGAATCTGGTCCATCTTTGGACGTTTTGCAGCATCCTCAGCATCCTTATACTAAGCGACTTGTTGCTGCCGCTCCAAGTCTTGCTTCTCAACGAATCATTTCCGTTAAGGAGCATGGTGGTAACGCGGATAATTTGCTTGAGCATCACGTAGTAGGCGAGCAAGCTCTTGAAAAGAGCGAGCATATTATTACAGTCGATCACTTAACCCGAGAGTTTAAGCTTCCGCGCAAGAAGGAGCTTTTCAAGGCTGTTGACGATGTTTCGTTCTCGATTAAGCGCGGAACAACGTTGGCAATCGTGGGTGAGTCTGGTTCTGGTAAGTCTACTGTTGCAAACATGGTTTTGCGACTTCTAAATCCAACAAGTGGAACAGTTACTTACGAAGGCAAGAATATTGCTGATTTCAAGGGTGCTGATTTGCTTGACTTCCGTCGACATGTGCAGCCAGTATTCCAAAATCCTTATGGTTCGCTAGACCCAATGTATTCGATTTATCGTTCTATTGAAGAGCCTTTGCGAATTCATAAGATTGGCGATAAAAAGAGTAGACAGAATCGTGTGCGCGAGCTTTTGGACATGGTTCGTATGCCTGCTTCTGTTATGACTCGCTTCCCGAACGAGCTTTCAGGCGGACAGCGTCAGCGCATTGCGATTGCGCGTGCTATGGCATTGGATCCGGATGTAATCGTTTGCGACGAAGCTGTGTCTGCTTTGGATGTGCTTGTGCAAGATCAGGTTTTGCATTTGCTTAACGATTTGCAAGCGGAGCGAGGATTAAGCTACTTGTTCATCACTCACGATTTGGCTGTTGTTCGTCAGATTGCGGACGAGGTTGTTGTTATGCAACATGGCAAACTTGTTGAGCATGCTACAACCGACGAAGTGTTTGATCATCCTCAAAAGGAGTACACTCGCGATCTTCTCGATGCAATTCCAGGTGGAAATTTGGAACTTGGCTTGGATTAGTCGCAAGCTGGTTTATGGGCCTTAAAACTAGTGTCTTATAAACTATAAATTTAAAATAAAGGTGTAGGAGTCAAAACTTCTGCACCTTTATTTTTGCGTACTTTGTGTTGTGTGCATATTAGAGTGGAACTTATGATTACAATTACGACTTCAAATTTGAATGGGATTCGTGCGGCTTGGCGCAAGGGGATGCTCGATTGGGTTCAAGATCACACGCCAGATGTGTGGTGTATGCAAGAGGTTCGCGCTCCGCAAGATGCGATTGATCCGATTATGAGTAAAATCAAGGATTTGTATACGTCTAAAAGTGGTGAATCTGGTCAAAATGACAGGCGATTTTCTGTTACAAATCAGATTTGTGAAATAAAAGGTAGAGCTGGTGTGGCGCTTGTAACGACTTTGCCAGTTGTAGAGCAGCGTTACGGTTTGCCTGGTTTAAGTGAAGACGTTGATTCTGGGCGATGGGTAGAAACCGACGTACATACTCCGCAAGGGTATGATATTACTGTTGCATCTGTGTATGTTCACGCTGGAAACGTTGATGATCCACAGAAAATGCAGCAAAAATTCCGCTTTCTAGATACTATGTTAAAGCGATTAGGGGAGCTTAGAGATATTGCTGCAAGTGGCGGAAATCAGGCGATTTTATGCGGTGATTTTAATATTGCACACACGCCTCTTGACATTAAAAACGCTAAAGCGAATGAGAAAAGTGCTGGATTTTTGCCAGAGGAACGCGCTTATATTGATCGTTGGATTAACGAGTATGAATTTGTGGACGTTATGCGTATGCTTGCTGGCGATATTCAAGGACCATACACTTGGTGGAGTCAACGAGGTAAAGCTTTTGATAATAACGTTGGATGGAGATTAGACTATCAGTTTGCAACACCTGAAATTGCAGAAACTGCATGCGGATTCGTAATTGATCGTGCTCAAAGCTACGATTCTCGCTGGTCTGACCATGCTGCTTTAAACATAAAATATAATGTGTGATTTTGCTTTGCTTGTGATAGGCTGGTGAAGTTGAGTAAAAATAGCCATTAGAAATATGTAAAGTATTCATCGAAAAATGGCAATTAGAGCTTATTAAGAAGAATCCATTAGAAAAGAGGAGCCATGGGATGGTTTAAATCCAAGCGCAAGTCGAAAGCTGCCAAAGATGATGCTGAGAATCTTGCAGAATTTCAATCCCAAAATTCCGCTCTAAGCGATTTGACTGCAGGCGTATATGATGCAGACACGTACTTAGGACGCGGAAGTCTTAGAGGTCCATGGGACATGTCTGATGAGAAACTACCTAATTTAGGTACTTATGTTGATTTCGGCTCCATATATATACCATATTTACAAGGTATAGAGTTGCGAGTAAAAAAGCAGCGTGAAACTGGTCAAGTTCTTGGCATAACTGTTACATATAAATCTTCTAGCATTGAGGTTGAAGCATTTGCAGCTCCTAAAACAGAAGGAATATGGAGTGAAGTTCGTGCGGATTTGCTTAAGGGAAACTCTAATGCTAGGGAAGCGAATGGAGTTTTTGGCAAGGAACTCATACTTCCAGTCAAGGTTGACGATAAGACAGTGGAAACTAGAATTGTTGGTGTGGATGGTCCGCGTTGGATGCTTCGCGGAGTGTTCTCTGGGAGTGCTGCTTTAGAGTCGCAAAAAACAAGCGAAGAGACTGTGCTTCTTAACAAGTGGTTTAGTGATATTGTTATAGACCGCGGAACAGAGCCACTTGCTCCTAGAGATATGATTCCAATGCACGATTTGGTTGCTCCAAGTAATGCAGGTAAAGATGTTTCTGCTGGTTCTGATGATTCTGAAGAAAATCTAGGTCGTCCAAAGGGTCCACTTGGTGCAGATCAGCAAGTAGAAGTCAAAACCACGCTAACTCGTGGACCAATGTTTTCTGAAATCAGATAGTTAAGAGTCGATAGTTAAGAGTCGATAGTAAAAGTCAGGCAGCAAAGGATATTGTCTTGGAAAAAGATTCGCGCGGCAAAAAACGCTCAGGATTAGCCTCTTTGGCTTCTATTGGATCTGAAGGAAACACGTTTTCTGTTATTGACTCCCTTGGAGGAGTTCGAGGCGTAATTGAATCCATGCTGCCAGGCTTGCTGTTTGTTATTTGCTTTGTTGTAACGCGAAACGTACAAACAACGGTTATTGCGTCTGCAGCTCTTGCAGTTTTGCAAGTTGTAGCTAGACTTATTCAACGCCAGTCGATTATGGGTGCTCTAAGTGGGTTGGTTTCTGTAGGGATTTGCCTTATTTGGGTGTGGACGAGTCATCAAGCTCGCGACTACTACATGATGGGCTTTATTACAAACGCTGTGTATGGTGCGCTTCTTGCGATTTCGCTGATTGTGCGCGTGCCAGCGCTTGGGCTTGTGATTGAATCGATTCGCAAAATGCCTACGGAAAATTTTGGCGCGTGGCTGCACGAATGGCTTGATTATAAGCCGCTTAAGCGTGCATACATGTATGTTACTGGATTGTGGATTGGTGTTTTTGCGCTGAGGCTTGTTTTGCAAGTGCCATTATATTTGACGAATCACGTTGTGTGGCTTGGTACAGTTCGATTGCTTATGGGATTGCCATTCTGGGCGCTCGCAATTTGGGTTTCTTACTTGATTATTGCAACGCCGTTTATGCGTCTTCATCATAAAAATCGCGAAGAAAATTATCGTGAAGAAAATCAAATTGACGAAGATCAAAACGATGTAAATTCAAGTGAAGTAAAATCAGCTTAACAAAAATCAGCGTTAGAGAATCGGCTTAACAAAACGCAAAACTAAGGGGTAGTTTATGCAAGTGACGATGCGAATCGAGCGATATGCGGATCAAGGAAGATGCGTAGGTCATCTTGACGGACGCGTTGTATTCGTGCGATTTGCGCTACCTGGTGAGCTGGTTGTTGTGCGCATGGATGAGCCAATGCGTGCAAAAGCGCACTTTTTCACTGGAGAAGTTGTAGAAGTTTTGGAGCCTAGCGCGGATCGTGTGGAGCCGCAATGGAAACTCGCTGGTCCTTTGGCTCAGGGTGGCGGAGTTGGTGGCGCGGATTTAATTCATGTTTCTTTGCCTGGGCAGATTCGTTGGAAGGCGTCCGTAATTGCCAATCAATTCCAGCGTTTAGCGCATATGGATGTTGCGGATAGCGATATTACTGTTGAGCGCATGCCGGGGGATGAGGAGCTTAACGGGTTTAATTGGCGTACGCGCATGGAGTTGGTTGCGGATGATGAAGGGCGATTGTCTATGCGTAAGCGCGAGTCGCATGATCGCATTGCGATTGATACTATGCCACTTGCGTCGCGCGCGGTTTTGGCTGTTGCGGATTCTTTGGGCTTGTGGAATAGAGAATTTGAGCCAAATTCGCAAATTCGTCTTGCTGTTCCAGAGCCTAGGGTTGAGGGCTTGGATTTTAATGATAAGGCTGCGATTCTTAGTGCGATTGGCGAAAATTATGCGCTTATAGTAAATGATGAGTTGGTTGCAGGATCGGCATTGTTGCGCGAGCGCGTGCGAGTTGCGGCTGCTTGCGATTCATCGCGTATGTGTACTTTTGATTACGATGTTGACGCCCGCGGTTTTTGGCAGATTCATCGCGCAGCTCCAGAGCATTTGGTGAACTACGTTTTGGGATTAGTTCGTTCTGCGCTTGGTGGTCGTACTAAGAATACGGTTTTGTGGGATTTGTATTCTGGATCGGGTTTGTTTACGATTCCGCTTGCGACTTTGGCTAATGTTGGAGGAGATTCTTCTAGTGCTGTGGGTGCTCTTGGTACTACTGGCACTTTTGGTTCTGCAGAGCCAGCGCGCGTGCTTAGTATTGAGGGTGCGCCGATTGCTGTAAAGAACGCAAGGCGAAACATTGGGCGCGCAGGGCTTAGCAGAGATATTGTTGAAGCGCTTGAAGGGGATGTTGCGCAAACGCTTGAATCGCAGGTGTTTAAGGCGAGTAAATCGTCTAAAATTGTGCGCCGATTTGCGCATCCAGATGTTGTTGTGTTGGATCCTCCTCGCGCTGGTGCTAAAGCTCAAGTTTGTAAGCAGATTGCGAAGTCTGGAGCAAGAGCTGTTGTGTACGTTGCCTGCGATCCGACTAGTCTTGCTCGCGATGTTGGTACGTTTAAGGAGCTTGGATACAGCGTTCAGTCTTTGCGCGCGTTCGACTTATATCCGGAAACTCATCACGTCGAGAGTGTTGTATTGATGTCAAAGGCTGATTAGGTGGGTGCAAGTTTGCCCTTGTGTAGCAGGGGTTAGCGAGGGCTATCGTTAAAAGGTTTAATGCGAAGCGGCTTTAAGCTGGGTTCTCGCGGTTTTTGAGCGTGATTTTGCTGTATGAGGGAACATGTCGACGCTTTAGGGTCGAGTGCACAGGATGTTAACGTTAAAAAGTGCACCCACTTTGCACCCAGCTGGTGAAGTGGGAAAAATTTATGCAGAAGGGAATGTACTCTATCATATGTGGGAGAAAAAATATACGAGTCTAGTGAACAGGTTTAATACTGTAGAATCAAGGCTTAAAGAAGTAAAAGCTATCATTGTTGATAAGCAAGCAAGACGTGATGAGGTTGAATATTTTATCGAGGATTTGAAAAAACAGGATTTGTTAACTGTGTTCGATGAAAACGTCTGGCTGAGCATGGTTGACTATCTAACCGTGCGTCACGATGGAAAGGTTGAGTTTACTTTCCTTTATGGGAACAAAACAGAACTAAAGTGTTAAGCTTATAGGAAATGTTACAAGGCAAAATAAAAGCACATCAGCAAGTCTCTGACGTGCTTTTTCTGTTAAAAGAGTTACATGTTGAGTATAATAGGATCAGTTTAGTATCGATGGAGAGAATTTCCTATGAGTAATAGTAAAACTTTTAACCTATTTTTAATGGACGGCGAGGTTACAGGGCGTATTAAATGCACGCTTCCTAGTTGGAGTGGTTTAGCTTATAAAGTTCCTAGAACTTATCTAGATAAATGTAAGGATAGAAAGCAACTCAAGCAGTGTGGCGTTTATTTTTTGTTTGGCAAGAATGATGATGATGAGGATGAAGTATATATTGGGCAAGCTGGTATTAGGAAAAATGGTGAAGGTGTTCTTTTTAGAGTTAATGAACACCTAAAAGACGATTTTTACTTTAGTGAAGCGGTTATGTTTACGACTAGTGACAATTCTTGGGGCCCAACGGAAATAAGTTATCTTGAAAACAAATTTACTAACCTTGCTATTGATACTGATCGTTACAAAGTAAGGAATGGTAATGATCCTAACCCTGGTAATGTGACGGAAGAAAAAGAGGCGGAGTTAGAGGTTTATGTTGAGCAGTTTAAGATGATGCTTGGTGTTTTAGGCTATAAGATTTTTGTACCTTTAGTAAAAACGCAAGTATCTGTAGTTGAAGAGCAAGACGATAATGAACTGTTATTAAGTCTTTCTCGAAAAATTAAGCGATCGCATAAAACCATAGAAGCACATTGCAAACGAACGAACGAGGGATTTGTGGTATTAGCAAGAAGCCAGATTGAAGAAACAGATTCTGATGCTATCCCAGATACCATAAAAGAGCTAAGACAGCGGTGCAAACAAAATAACGAAATTAAAGACGGTGAGCTCACCAAGAATTATTTATTTAAGAGTCCATCTTATGCCGCTTCATTTGTTTTAGGAATGACAACAAACGGTAAGACCGACTGGAAAACGGAAGATGGCAAATCGCTTAAAGATTTAGAAGAAATGGAAAACTGCCAACGAGATTGATGAGCTTAAAGTTAAGAAACAGCAGCTTCTTATAGAAAAAGCAGGTCAAGAAGATGCTAAAAGACGAATCAGAGAAATGGAAGATTTTCTGAAAAGTGAGCGTCATGATATTAGTGAGTATGACGAGAAGCTGGTAAGAAAGTACATCAAGAAAATAAAAGTTTACGAGGACAGGTTCAGCATAACTTTTAAATCAGAGATTAGTGTGGATATTGAAAGGGCATCATAAAAGCCAAAAGACTGTGAGCGTTTGAAATGTTACAAAAGTCAGCCTAGGGGAATCCTCTCTAGGTTGTTTTTATGCTCAAAATCAAGCTATTAAGCCAATCTTAAACCTTTTAACGATAGCTTTTCTTATCGTTAAAAAGTGCACACAATATCCATAGTGTGCACTCAAAAAAGTGTAGCTATACTACCTGTTCTCTCAATCCACGTCGAAGTAATCACGCTGCTTTCCAAACTAGATTCTAAGAAATATATTAGTGTAGAACTTCCGATGGATGATATGGACTTAACAAGTGCAGAAAGTAAGGCAACATATAAACAAATTCAAAACTATGTTTTGGAAAAGTTTGGGTTTAAAGTATCTACTCTGTACATTGCACAAGTTAAGAAAAAGCATGGTTTAGAAGTTAGGGAACATTATAATATTTCAAAAAATGAGAAACAGAAAATACCAAAGTGTCCAATTGAAAAGGAAGAAGCAGTTTTAGATGCGTTGAAGCATTTTAAGATGGTGTATTATTAAAACAATAGGGGGGGCATAGACAGTGGCTAATATTGAAAGTATTAAACAAAAAATACTACAACTGGATGCAGGTTCATTTCAAAATCTTTGTGATTCTTATTTATATAAAACAGGCTATCCGAGTATAGTATCTCTTGGTGGAGAGGCAGGTACACGTAAGACCACTTTAGGTACACCTGATACTTATTTTATTGCATCAAATGGAAAGTATGTTTTTGTTGAATACACAACTCAAAGGACGAACTTATTTGCAAAAATTAGTGATGATCTTGAAAAATGTCTTGATACAGCAAAGACAGGTGTTCCGCATGACAAAATCTCTGAAATTATTTATTGTCATACTTCATCAAACTTTACGCCATTGCAAGATAGTGAAGTAAAAAAACTGTGTGAAGATGTTGGAGTTAAGCTTGTAATTATTGGAATTGATAAGCTTGCAGAAGATATATATCTTTTCCATCATAATCTTTCACGTGATTTTTTGGGAATATCAATAAGTACAGATCAAATTCAATCATATGATGAATTTATTAATAGTTACAATGCAAATAGAATGGCTGCTCCAATTGACACTAAATTTCTATTCAGAGAAAAAGAATTTCAAGATATCATCAATGCTTATCTTAAAGTGGATGTTGTTATACTTAGTGGTTCATCAGGTACGGGAAAAACACGTTTAGCTTTGCATTATGTAAAAAATCATGCAGATGCTAAGAATGAAAAGACTTACTGTATTCATAGTAATGCATTACCAATATACGAGGATTTAAAACTTTTTTTAGATAGACCAGGAGATTATTTTCTTTTTATTGATGATGCCAATCAATTGTCAGGACTGCAGCATATTATTCGATACGTTAGTATGAAATCAGAGGGATATAATGTAAAAATACTTATTACAGTAAGGGATTATGCACTTCAAAAAGTGATAAACGATGTTAAAGCAATCACTTCTTATGAAATTGTGAATGTAAATGTATTTTCAGAGAATGAGATTAAGGAATTACTTGAAACTTCATTGGGCATTTTGAATTCAGATTATCAAGAACGAATTATAAGAAGTTCAGAAGGGAACGCCCGTATTGCTATACTTGCTGGGAAAGTAGCATGCAGTTCAAATCGTTTGGATTCTATTGACGATGTGTCACAATTATATGAAGATTATTATGGTTCTAATTTAGAAAATAATCAATTTTTTACAGACAAAAATCTGTGTATAACTTCTGGTATAATTGCTTTTCTTGAAGCAATTCATTTAGATTATATTGATGCACTTTTACCAATTCTACAGGAAAAAGGGTTAAATCGAGATAGTTTCATTGAAAATATCCGTATGCTTCACGAGCTGGAGATTGTCAATATTTGTAATGATAAAGCTGTTCATTTTTCTGATCCATGTTTGTCTAATTATTTGTTAAAATATATTTTCTTTGACAAAAAATTACTTAGTTTGTCGAAAATGATTAAAGCTTGCTTTTTAAGTTACAGAGAGAGAACTATATCTTCTGTTAATACGTTGCTTAATATTTTTAAAAATAAGGCACTTTTAAATTTTGTTGAGAAAGAAATAAAGTTATTATGGGATGAATTATCAACAGAAAAATCGCCAATCTTCTTTGAATTTGTAAAAGTCTTTTTTCGCATTAATCCTACGGAAACACTTTTGCTTTTGCAAAATGAAATTGAATCTGAAGAAAGAGTGATTTGTGAATGGATTGATATAGATACTGAAAAAAGAAAAAATTATCAATATGTGGAAAATGATATCATTAAAACTCTTGGTGGATTTGCAGATATGAATGATTTGCCAACCGCTTGTGATTTGTTTTTTCAATATTATCTAAAGCGACCAGATTTATTTATGGAATTTTACCATGCAGTTAATATATATTTTGGTATTCAGAGGGATTCTTTTCGTAATAGTTTTTATACTCAAATAATTTTTTTTGAAAAAATAATAGAATATTCAAATGATTGGAAACAAGAATTTATTGTAATAATTTTTTTGCAGATAGCAGAAGAATTTCTGAAGTTAAAATTTTCTCCAGCGGAGGAAGGACGAAAGAATGCAATAACCATATATCAGATTCCATTAACTATGTCTAAAGGTGTTGAAAAATATCGTGGGTTCATTTGGGAATCGTTAACTTCTTTGAGTAAAATTGAAAAGTATAGAGAAAAAGTTAGGGAAATTCTTAGTTCTTATGGTGGCATTATTGATGATATAAGCATTCCTGTTTTACAATTTGATTTAAAATATATTGAATTAATTTTGAAGTTAAATTTTCCACCAGATAAATTGGCAAATTGCCTTTTAGCAGACAAAATAGTGCAAGTTTTTAGCAGAATGAATTATTCTTGTGAATCCTTGTTTTCTGAATATTTTAAAGGAGAAGGCTTTCAATTATATTGTCTTCTTAAAGGACCAGATTATAAAGAAACTGGTTATGAAGAAAATAGAAAACAAAAGCAGCAATCAATTAATCATTACACTTTGAATTGTGATTTACAGATATTTAAGAAGTTAATTGATGTTTGCAACGGTATTTCTGAGCTAGATAACCATTCATATTGGGAGGTTGGTGAAGGATTAGGCATTGCCTTTGATGCTATTTCCGATAAAGCAGATTGGTATGTTGATGCAATTAAATATTATATCAAAAACGATACACCAAACAATTTACATCCATACCATCTAGTAGACAATTTATTTTCATTATTATCCGATTCAGAAGTGTATGAAATTATTATTAGTGAAGAATATAGTCAGAAAAATGCTTGGACATATGCATATTATCATGAATTACCGCAGGGATTAATTACAGAAAAACATTTACAAGGGCTTTATAATTTTTTGAAAGATACTTCTGACAGATATATTACCTCATCATCAATGCGTGATGTAGATTTTCTGGATAAATATAAATCAATAGATGAATTAGCATTAATAGAAGGTTGCAAAATCATTTTGGATAAAAAAGAGTATTCCTCTTTTATCGTGGATATTTATTTTGGCTTGTTATTTAATTATCATCATAATACACCAAAGGAAGTGATTCAAAAATTTAATTGCAATTTAGAATTGCTTGAAGAAATATACCATGCTATGTTGTCATATGATAAACATCATGATTATGACGGACAATTTTTGAAGGAAATATATTCGGTTAGACCTTCTATACTGGATAAGTATATAGATTATTTAATAAATAGTGACTCCTTTAGCGACCATCAAGAAAAGCATTGTTGCTTTTTTGATTTGGACGATTTTGTAGAAATATATAATAAAATCTTTGAGCAGTTGATAAGAAACCGTCAATATTCTAGGTTGTCAGTACCGTGTTTTTTAGAATCTTTATTATTGCCAAAGCAAAATGAGAAAAAGCTGTTAGAAAGACAAGATATGTGGATTCGACAATGTATTCAACAATTCTGCAATGATGAAGCAAAAATGTATTGCCTATTTTCAGTTGTGTCAAAATTAGAGATCAAAAGAAAAAAAGAGTATATATTGCTATTTCTTGAGAATAATACGTTATTTGAAGACTTTGAAAAAATACCATTAACACCTACTTCTTGGAGTTGGTCAGGTAGTGCAGTACCTATGTATTCAGCTTGGATTGAATTTCTCGAATCATTGTTACCAAATTTTATAGGTTTAAAGTGGATAAAACATAAAAACTATATTGAAACAAAAATTGATGATTTACAAAAACAAATCGAAGCGGAGCAGATAGACGAGATTTTAAGAGGATGATTTATAAATACAAAAAGACTGTATAAATATATAAGTAAAACTATCTGTGAATTGACATTTCATGATGGTTTAACCTACAAACAAATTTATCTAAATCTTATTTAAGGTTTAAAAAACATTATGGATGTCGGAGATGTTATTAAGACTGGTTTGGACAATGATGAGCAAGTTGAGAGTGTCGTATTGATGTCAAAGGCTGATTAGGTGGGTGCAAGTTTGCCCTTGTGTAGAAAGTCTTAGCGAGGGCTATCGTTAAAAGGTTTAATGCGAAGCAGCTTTAAGCTGGGTTTTCGCGGTTTTTGAGCGTGATTTGGCTGTATGAGGGAAGATATCAACGCTCTGGGGTCGAGTGCACAGGATGTTAACGTACTTCGCTTGCGTTGAAAGCACACTGTGCTTTCAACTTTGAGCAAGCTCAGCGAATCGAAGTGCATTCGCGAATTATSTWAGTTTCGTTAGTCTAATAATAAGGAGAGATGGCTCTGGATAAGATAGATGAGCTAAATAAAGATGTTATAGTCATCCATCCTCAGCGTGTGATTAAGGATTATGCGGTTGGGGTTTATGCTCGTGTGAGCACAAATCGTAAAGAGCAGTTGGATAGTCTTGCTGTTCAGGTGTCTGGTCTTACTCGTCTTGCTGCTGCTCACATGACTTGGTTTGTTGCTGATGTTTTTCTTGATGTTGCTTCCGCTAAGGTTGGATCTTCAAGAAACGAGTTTAATTGGATGATTGATGAGTGTGAGAAAGGTAATCTTGATATTATTCTTACGAAAAGTGTGAGCCGTTTTGGTCGTGATACGAAAGAAGGATTAGAGGTTATTAGAAAGATTAAAGCTTGTGGCACGAGAATTATTTTTGAGGCTGATAAGATTGATACGGAAACTGTCGATGATGAGCTTTTAATTAGCGTGGTTCAGGCTTGTAGTCAAGCAGAGAATGATTGGCGAAGTGAAAATATACGCTTTGGCTTAAAACACAGAGCATAAGATGGCACATCAGGTCTTTATAGTAGGGCTTGTTATGGCTATAAAAAAGATAAACATGGAATGCTTATTATTGATGAAGAGCAAGCGAAGGTAGTGAGAGCTATCTTTGATTGGTATCTGGAAGGTTTAAGCGTTGGTGGAATTATTGAAAGATTAAAAAGTAAAGGTGTTAAGTCTCCAAAGGGAAAAGACATCTGGAGTAAACGGACTGTTGAATCTACATTGACTAGGCGTAAATATACAGGCGATGTGGCTATAGCAGATTCAGGTGGTTCTGACAGGCAATATTTGTATTCGGATCATCATTCCGGAATTA